>Ga0190273_10000765_pt1 | contig 11684 bp, 11 predicted proteins | sample Popmic504IS_FD_134513 | JGI IMG/M metagenome (GOLD analysis project Ga0190273, IMG submission 134513) | Populus adjacent soil microbial communities from riparian zone of Shoshone River, Wyoming, USA - 504 IS | ecosystem: Environmental > Terrestrial > Soil > Riparian zone > Trees stand | place...
GCGCGCATATCGTCTATGGCGTGGTCGGCTATAAAACGCACGCGAAAATGTGCTTGATCGTGCGTCGCGAAGAGTCCGCCGCCGCGACCGGCGGCGCGACGAGCGCGCTGCGCTATTACGCGCATCTGGGTACCGGCAACTATCACCCGCGCACCGCGCGCCAGTACACCGACTACGGGTTGTTCACGTCCGACCAGAATCTATGCCGCGATGTGCACGCGGTATTTTTGCAGCTGACCAGCTTGGGGCGGGTCAGCAAGCTGCACAGCCTGTTGCAGTCGCCGTTCACGCTGTTCAAGGAAATGCAGGATCGCATCGATCGGGAGATCGCCAATGCGCATGCCGGGAAGCCGGCGCGCATCATCGCGAAGATGAACTCGCTGGTCGAAGCCGAGATGATCAAGAAGCTCTACGAAGCCTCGCAGGCGGGCGTGAAGATCGAGCTGATCGTGCGCGCGATGTGTTCGGTGCGCCCCGGTGTCCCGGGCCTTTCCGAGAACATCAGCGTGCGCTCGGTGGTGGGCAGGTTCCTGGAACATCACCGCGCGGTCTACTTTCACAACGACGGTCAATCGGAGCTGTTTCTCTCGAGCGCGGACTGGATGGAGCGCAATCTGTACAAGCGTGTGGAGATCGCGTTTCCAGTCAAGGACAACAAGCTGCGTGCGCGCATCCTCGATCAGCTGGAAGCTTATCTCGTCGACACCGCGCAGAGCTGGTCACTGCAATCGGACGGTCGCTACGTGCGCACCGCAGTCCCCGGCGAGCCCCTGGGCAAGCCCGTGCAGATTCAGTTCCTCGAAGAGAATCAATAGCTCGCGCGAGAAAACAGCCAAAAAAAGCCCCGCTTTCGCGGGGCTTTTTTGAAGCAAGGGCGGGATCCGCCCCAACATCGCTTCTATCGGTTCCTATGGACCTGCGATCACAGGGAATAGTACATCTCGAACTCGATCGGATGCGTGGTCATGCGGAAGCGCGTGACTTCCTGCATCTTCAGCTCGATGTAGGAGTCGATCACGTCGTCGGTGAACACGCCGCCTGCTTTCAGGAAGTCGCGATTCTTGTCGAGCGATTCCAGCGCCATGTCCAGCGAGTGGCAGACGCGCGGAATCTTCGCGTCTTCCTCCGGCGGAAGATGGTAGAGATCCTTGTCCGAGGCATCGCCCGGATGGATCTTGTTCTGGATGCCGTCAAGGCCGGCCATCATCATCGCGGTGAACGCGAGGTAGGGGTTGGCGGACGAATCCGGGAAGCGCACTTCGATGCGGCGGCCCTTCGGGTTCGCAACATACGGAATACGGATCGAGGCGGAACGGTTGCGCGCCGAGTAGGCGAGCATGACCGGCGCTTCGAAGCCTGGCACCAGGCGCTTGTAGCTGTTGGTGCCCGGGTTGGTGAACGCGTTCAGCGTCTTGGCGTGCTTGAGGATGCCGCCGATGTAGTACAGCGCGGTTTCCGACAGGCCACCGTAGCCGTCGCCGGAGAACAGGTTCTTGCCGCCGAGGCTCAGCGACTGATGCACATGCATGCCCGAGCCGTTGTCACCGACGATCGGCTTGGGCATGAAGGTCGCGGTCTTGCCGAACGAGTGAGCCACGTTCTGCACGACATACTTCAGCTTCAGCACTTCGTCGGCCTTCTTCACCAGCGTGCCGAACTTGACGCCGATTTCGCACTGACCGGCGGTTGCGACTTCGTGGTGATGCACTTCCACTTCCATGCCGACGGCTTCCAGCGTCTCACACATCGCGGAACGGATGTCCTGAAGCGCGTCGACCGGCGGGACCGGGAAGTAGCCGCCCTTGACGCCCGGACGATGGCCGGTGTTGCCGGATTCGTACTCCTTGCCGGAGTTCCAGGAAGCGTTTTCGGCGTCGATCTCGACGAAGCAGCCCTTCAGGCCGGAGTCGTAGCGGATCGAGTCGAACACGAAGAATTCGTTTTCCGGGCCGAAGAACGCGGTATCGGCGATGCCGGTGCTCTTCAGGTAGGCCTCACCGCGCTTGGCGATGGAGCGCGGATCGCGCGAGTAGCCCTGCATCGTCGCCGGCTCGATGACATCGCAGGTGATGACCAGCGTGCTGTCTTCGAAGAACGGATCGATGAACGCGGTGCTCGCGTCCGGCATCAGGATCATGTCGGACTCGTTGATGCCCTTCCAGCCGGCGATCGACGAGCCGTCGAACATCTTGCCCTCTGCAAACACGCTCTCGTCAACCGTCTTGGCCGGAACGGTCACGTGCTGCTCTTTGCCTTTGGTATCGCAGAAGCGGAAGTCCACAAACTTCACGCTCTTGTCTGAAATAGTTTTAATTACATCTTTACCCGAAGACATGGGTTTCTCCTACAAGTGTCGAGGGTGGATTCAAGGGGTGCCGCGGCGGAGCCCCCTGCCCCGGTTCGGCGGGCAGAGCGCAGCATGATCTATGCCAGGGGAAAACCCCCAGATACCGCTTGGTACAAGGAAGCGAAAGCGCTGCAAACATCTTCAGCCGGCAGGCCGGGAAGCGCCTGGAGGCTGGGCAAAAACCGACTCGACGGCGGCCTGATGCGCCGCACCGAAGCCATCTTTATTGGAGACGGTCAGACCAAGATTGCGCAGCAATCCATCGCCGACGCCGTAAACCCATCCATGGATCGTCAAGCTTTGCTGCCGGCCCCAGGCGTACTGGACGACGTTGGACTGGCAGACGTTGACCACCTGCTCGAGCACGTTGAGCTCGCACAAGCGGTCGTGGCGCACGGTCGCGTACGGGATCGCCTGCAGGCGATCGGCGTAGCGGTCCTGCACATCGCGCAGGTGATACAGCCAGTTGTCCGCCAGGCCGATGCGCGTACCGCGCTGGCAGGCCAGCACGCCGGCACAGCCGTAGTGGCCGACGACCATGATGTGCTCGACTTTCAGCACGTCGACCGCGAACTGGATCACCGACTGCGCATTGAAATCGCTATGCACGACCAGGTTCGCGATATTGCGATGGACGAAGACCTCGCCCGGCGGCAGGCCCAGGATCTCGTTGGCCGGCACGCGCGCATCGGCGCAGCCGATCCAGAGGTACCGCGGCTCGTGCTGAGCGGCGAGCTTCCTGAAATATTCCGGATCGTCCGCGAGCCGGGCTTCACGCCAGGCGCGGTTGCTGCCCAGGAGTTCGTCGAGTTCATTGCTCATTGGGCGAAACTATATCCGCTTCCAAGCCCGGCTGGCTCTCCGGCCGAGGTCACGCTTGAGGCACTGGTTATACTTCGCGGCCCCGCCGCCATCGCATTGCCATGACCTTCCAAGACCTGATTCTGAAGCTGCAGGCCTTCTGGGCCGGCCACGGCTGCACGATCGTCCAGCCGATGGACATGGAGATGGGCGCCGGCACCTTCCATTGGGCAACCTTCCTGCGCGCGCTCGGACCCGAGCCGTGGAACACGGCCTACGTACAGCCCAGCCGCCGCCCGACCGACGGCCGCTACGGCGATAATCCGAACCGGCTGCAGCATTACTACCAGTTCCAGGTGCTGATGAAGCCCAGTCCGCCGAACATCCAGCAGCTGTACCTGGACTCGCTGAAGATGCTGGGCTTCGACCCGCTGGTACACGACATCCGCTTCGTCGAGGACAACTGGGAATCGCCGACGCTGGGCGCCTGGGGCCTGGGCTGGGAAGTCTGGCTCAACGGCATGGAGGTCACGCAATTCACCTACTTCCAGCAGGTCGGCGGCCTGGAGTGCCGGCCGGTGGCCGGCGAGATCACCTATGGCCTGGAGCGCCTGGCGATGTACATCCAGGGCGTCGAGAGCGTCTACGACCTGGTCTGGTCCGACACCGGCGGCCGCATCGTCACCTATGGCGACGTCTACCACCAGAACGAAGTCGAGCAGAGCACCTACAACTTCGAGCATGCCGACGCGCCGATGCTATTCGATCGCTTCGACCGCGCCGAGGCCGAATGCCAGAAGCTGCTGCAGCTGCCGGTGCCGCTGCCGTTGCCCGCGTATGAGCGGACGATCCAGGCCAGCCACGCATTCAACCTGCTCGACGCCCGCGGCGCGATCTCGGTGACCGAGCGCCAGGCCTACATCCTGCGCGTGCGGACGCTGGCCCGCGGCTGCGCCGAGGCCTACTACGCCGCGCGCGAAAAACTCGGCTTCCCGATGCTGGCCCGCGCCCGCAACGCCGCCTGATGATCCTGATCGGCATGCTCGATTCGCCGTTCGTGCGCCGCGTCGCGGTCAGCATGAAGCTGCTCGATCTGCCGTTCGAACACCGCAGCTGGTCGGTCGGCCGCGACCAGGCTGCGATCCGCCAATACAATCCGCTCGGCCGCGTGCCGACGCTGGTGCTCGATGACGGCGCCGCGCTGTGCGATTCCAGCGCGCTGCTCGATTATCTGGACCAGCTCGTCGGCCCCGAACGGGCGCTGCTGCCGGCCCAGGGGATCGAGCGGCGCGAGGCGCTGCAACTGATGGCGCTGGCGACCGGCGCCGCCGAAAAAGCCGTCAGCCAGCTCTACGAGCGTGTGTTCCGGCCGGCCGAGCGACAGCATCAGCCCTGGGTCGACCGCTGCGCCGAGCAGATGCACGGCGCGCTGCGCCTGCTCGATCAGAGCTGCGCCGCCAAGCCGGGCGTCGGGCTGGTCGCCGACCGCCTGACCCAGGCGGATATCAGCTGCGTAACGGCCTGGAGTTTCGTCCACGTCGCGCTGGAGGTGCCGGAACCGCGCTATCCAGCCCTCGCCGACCACGCCCGCCGCTGCGAATCGCTGCCGGCCTTCGCCGGCACGCGGCTGGACTTCTCGCCGCCCAGCGCCTGAGGCGCGGCCAGACCTCAGCGAGCCTGCTGCAGCTTCTCGGTGACGCGGCGGGCGTACTCGGGATCGGCCTTTTCGAAATGGCCGAGCTGGCGCTGGATGATGTCGGCCGGCACGCCGGCCATCGCACCGGCGATGTTCGAGGCCAGGCGTTCCTTCTCCGCCTCCGGCATCAGCCGGAACAGATTGCCGGCCTGGGTGTAATCGTCCTCATGGCCGCGGGCGTCGTAACGCGCCGCATCGCCGGTCTTCTGCGCAGGCTCGCCGTGACCCAGACCCTGCGGCGCGATACCCGTAGCCTCGACGGTCGCGTAGTTCGGCGCGCTGCCGAAGTTGCTGCCCAGGCTCATCGCGCCGTCACGCTGCTGATGGTGGACCGGGCATCTGGCCGCGTTCACCGGTAGGTACTGGTGGTTGGTGCCGACCCGGTACAGCTGCGCGTCGTGATACGCGAACAGGCGGCCCTGCAGCATCTTGTCCGGCGAGAACGCCAGGCCCGGCACCACGTTCCCCGGCGAGAACGCCGCCTGCTCGACGTCGGCGTGGTAGTTCAGCGGATTACGGTTCAGCTCCAGCACGCCGACCGGCATCCGCGGCGCGTCCTTGTGCGGCCAGACCTTGGTCAGGTCGAAGGGATTCCAGCCGGTGCGCTGGCTCCAGGCCTCGGCCTGGTCCTCGCCCATGATCTGCACGGACACGTTCCAGCGCGGGAAATCGCCGCGGGCGATCGCGTTGAACAGGTCACGCTGGCTGTAGTCGGCGTCCGCGCCCCTCAGGCGGTCGGCGTCCTCCGGCAGCAGATTCTTGATGCCCTGCTGGGTTTTCAGGTGCCACTTGACCCAGACGCGCTCGCCGGCGGCATTGATCAGGCTGTAGGTGTGGCTGCCGAAGCCGTCCATGTGGCGGTAGCCATCCGGCGTGCCACGGTCGGAGAACAGCATCGTCACCTGGTGCAGCGATTCCGGCGCGTGGCTCCAGAAATCCCACTTCATCGTGCCGGACTTCAGGTTGGTCTGCGGATCGCGCTTCTGGGTGTGGACGAAGTCCGGGAACTTGATCGGGTCCTTGATGAAGAACATCGGGGTGTTGTTGCCGACCAGATCCCAGTTGCCTTCCTCGGTGTAGAACTTGACCGCGAAGCCGCGCGGATCGCGCTCGGTGTCGGCCGAGCCCTTCTCGCCACCGACAGTCGAGAAGCGCACGAAGGTTTCGGTGGTCTTGCCGACTTCGGACAACAGCTTGGCCTTGGTGTAGGCCGAGATGTCGTGGGTCACCGTGAAAGTGCCGAACGCGCCCGAACCTTTGGCGTGGACCACACGCTCCGGAATGCGCTCGCGGTTGAAGTGCTGCAGCTTCTCGATCAGATGGAAGTCCTGCAACAGCAGCGGCCCGCGCGCACCGGCGGATACCGAATTCTGATTGTCGACGACCGGAATTCCGGAAGCGGTGGTCAAGCGGGTGGGTTCGGACATCGGCTACTCCTGTTGCATGGTCTGTCGGCGCCGCTGCCTCGGTCGACCTTCGGAGACAGCGAAGGCAGCCTGGTGATGGACGACGCAGCCATTCTTGCCGCTGCCATTCGATAGTTCCAATGAATCTTTTGTTCGAGATTGATAGTTTTCCTCGCCCCGCATCGGCGGCTCCGTGGCCGCCAGCCCCGCGTAGTTGGCGAGGGCTTCGCCGTTCACCGACAATTGCCCGCCCTGTAAGCCAGAACTGAGTCACGCATGCCGCTCGACCTGTTGCTCGAAATCGGCGCCGAGGATTTGCCGGCCCGCTACGTCGCCCCGCTGTCTGCTGCGCTGGTGCGCGGCCTGGAAGGCGGGCTGCAGCGTCGCGGCGTTTCGATCGGCGCCGTCCGCAGCTTCGCAACGCCCCGTCGCATCGCGGTGCTGATCTCGGCGGTCGCTGAAGCCCAGCCCGAGCAGAAGCTGGAGAAACTCGGGCCCGCGGTGGCTGCCGCCTTGAAGGACGGCAAGCCGACACCCGCGGCGCTGGGTTTCGCCCGCTCCTGCGGCGTCGAGTTCGACCAGCTCGGCCAGAAGGACGGCAAGCTGTTCTTCGCGCGCACAGCGCCCGGCGAGTCCACCGCGCAGCTGCTGCCTTCGATCTTCGAAGAAACGCTGAAGCAGATGGACGAGCTGGTGCCCAAACGCATGCGCTGGGGCAGCTTTGACGAAACCTTCGTGCGGCCGGTGCAATGGATCGTCTGCCTGTTCGGCGGCGAGATCGTGCCGCTGCGCCGCTTCGGCATCGATGCCGGCCGCATCAGCTACGGCCACCGCTTCCATGCGCCGGAAGCGATCGCGCTGTCCGCACCTTGCGACTACGAGGCAGCGCTGCGGCACGCCAAAGTCTGGGCAGACTGGGATACCCGCCGCGCCTCGATCGAACACCAGATTCACGAAAAGGCCGCGCTGCTCGGCGGCCACGCGCGAATCACGGCCGATCTGCTCGACGAGGTCACCTCGCTGGTCGAGTGGCCGGTGGTGATCGCCGGCGACATGGAAGCGCGCTTCATGCGCCTGCCCGCGGAAGTGATCGTGGCCACGGTCGAAACCAATCAGCGCTATTTCACGCTTTTCTCGGACGAGGCGATGACGCAACTGCTGCCCTGCTTCATCACGATTGCGAACATCGAGTCCAAGGATGTCGCGCAGGTGATTTCCGGCAACGAGCGCGTGGTGCGGCCGCGCCTGACCGACGCGCTGTTCTTCTGGGACCAGGATCTGAAGCAGCCGCTGCAGGTCCACGGCGAAAAGCTGGCCCAGGCGATGTTCCAGAAAGAGCTCGGCAGCATCGCCGACAAGGTCGGGCGCATGCGCAAGCTGGCGGCGCAGATCGCCGCGTCGCTGCCGGACGCGGCGCCCGCACTGGCCGCCGAAGCCGACCGCGCGGCGCAGCTGGCCAAGTGCGATCTGGTGACCAAGGTCGTCTACGAAATCCCCGAGCTCCAGGGCCTGATGGGCGGCTATTACGCGGCCAACGGCGGCGAGAGCGAGGGCATTGCTCGGGCGATCCGCGAGCATTACCTGCCGACGCAGCAGGGCACGCCGATCCCGTCGACCGCGGCCGGCCAGCTGGTGTCGCTCGCCGACAAGCTGGATTCGCTGGCAGGCATTTTTGCAATCGGCCAGAAGCCGACTGCGAGCAAGGACCCTTACGCGCTGCGCCGCGCCGCCGCCGGCGTGCTGCGCATCCTGATCGAAGGCGAGCTCGAACTCGATCTGCGCGCGCTGCTGCAGACCGCGCTTCAACTTCAGCCCGCAGGCAAGCGCGACGCCGCGGTTGCCGAAGAACTTTGGGCTTTCTGTCTGGAGCGGCTGCGCAGCTACTGCCTGGACCGCGGCGCCAGCGCCGAGGCCTTCGAAGCCGTGCGCGCCACCGGCGTCAGCACGCCCCTGGACTTCGAACGCCGTCTGCAGGCGCTGCTCAAATTCCTGCCTACGCCCGAGGCGGCGAGCCTGGCCGCGGCCGACAAGCGCGCGCGCAACATCCTGCGCCAGGCCGGCGTCGGGAACGCGGCGACGGTGCGTGTCGAATATCTGGAAATGCCGGCCGAAAAAGCCCTGCATGCGGAACTGCAGCGGGTGGCTGCCGCGGTCGCGCCGCTGCGGGCGGCGCGCGATTACGCCGGTACGCTGGCCCAGCTGGCGGCGCTGAAGCCGCCGGTCGACGCGTTCTTCGAAGCGGTGATGGTGATGGCCGACGACGCCGAAGTCCGTGCCAACCGGCTGGCCTTGCTGGCGCAGCTCGATGCGCTGTGCCGCGAAGTCGCGGACCTGTCGCTGCTGCCGGGCTGATGCCGCAACGGCGCATGACCAAAGGAGCGCGCATATGAAGCTGGTGATTCTCGACCGCGACGGCGTCATCAACGAGGATTCCGACGACTTCATCAAATCGGTCGCCGAATGGCGGCCGATCCCGGGCAGCATCGAGGCCATCGCACGCCTGACCCAGGCCGGCTGCCGCGTCTACGTCGCCAGCAACCAGTCGGCCGTCGGCCGCGGCCTGATGGATTTCGACGCGCTGTTCGCGATCCACGACCGGATGATGCGGGTCTGCGCCGAGCTCGGCGGCCGTATCGACGGCATCCAGTTCGCGCCCGAGCATCCGGACCATGCGACGACGATGCGCAAGCCCAGCCCCGGGATGCTGCTCGATCTGGCGCGGCGGCTGCAGATCCAGCTCGACGGCGTGCCCTTCGTCGGTGACAGCTATTCCGACATCGAGGCCGCCCGGGCTGCCGGCGCCATGCCCATTCTGGTGCGCAGCGGCAAGGGGTCACGCACCGAAATAGAGCGGAGCCTGGGAGCCGTGCCGGTGTACGACGATCTTTCCCAGTTCGTCAGCGCCTGGCTGGGCTGATCCGCGATCTAGCGCGCGCCGCAGGCGGCGTAGTCCTCGCGGCGCCGGTCGATCTCGATGCCGACGTCATCGACCGGAATCGCGCCTGGCTTATGAATGGCCAGCCGCAAGCTCAGGATCGGGAACTCCTTAAACAGCGCGCGGGCCAGCTTTTCGGCCAGGGTTTCCAGCAGCGCTGGCTGATGGTCGGTCGCGACGCTGGTTACGGTGGCCATCACCGCGGCGTAGTCGATGGCGTCCCGCACATGGTCGCTGGCGGCCGCGGTGTTGAAATCCGCGCCCATTTCCAGGTCGAAAATCAACGGCCGCGGCAGGTGCCGCTCCCAATCGTAGACGCCGATGATGGTTTCGACCTTGAGCCCGCGGATGAAAATTTTGTCCATTGCCTGATGACCGTCAGTGATTCGGGGAGCCGGGTGGGCGCAGATCTTCCAGCGGCCAGCGGGCGGTGGTGAACAGTCGCCCGTCGGCTGGGCGCGCGCCGGCGAGCCGCGCCCAGCCGGCGTAGGCGATCATCGCCGCGTTGTCGGTGCAGAACTCTGGCCGCGGAAAGAACAGGCCGACGCCGCGCTTGGCGGCCAGGCCCGCCAAGCGCGCGCGCAGCCGCTGATTAGCGCCGACGCCGCCGGCGACCACCAGCGCGCCATAGCCGGTCTGCTCCAGCGCGCGCTCACACTTGATCGCCAGGGTTTCGGTCACCGCGTCCTCGAAGCCCCGCGCCAGGTCGGCGCGGTCCTGGTCGTCGGCGCCGGCTGGCAGTGCGTTCGCGACCGCGGTCTTCAGGCCGCTGAAGCTGAAATCCAGGCCGGGGCGGTCGGTCATCGGACGCGGGAACTTGTAGCGCCCCGGCCGGCCGCTTTCGGCCAGCTTGGCCAGGTACGGCCCGCCCGGATACGGCAGGCCGAGCATCTTCGCGGTCTTGTCGAAAGCCTCGCCGACCGCGTCGTCCAGGCTTTCGCCGAGCACGCGGTACTCGCCGACACCCTCGACGGCCACCAGCAGCGTGTGGCCACCGGAGACCAGCAGCGCCAGGAACGGGAAGGCGGGGCGCTCGGGCTCCAGCATCGGCGCCAGCAGATGGCCTTCCATATGGTGAACCGCGATCAGCGGCAGCCCGCGGGCCAGCGCCAGACCGGCGGCGACCGCGGCGCCAACCATCAGTGCGCCGATCAGGCCAGGGCCGGCGGTGTAGGCGACGCCGCTCAGGTCCGCGGGCCGCAAGCCGGCATCGTCCAGCGCCTGCCGGACCAGCTCGTTGACGCGCCGCACGTGGTCGCGCGAAGCCAGCTCCGGCACCACGCCGCCGTACTGCGCATGCAGCCGGACCTGCGAATGCAGCGCATGTGACAGCAGCCCGCGCTCGCCGTCGTAGATGGCGCAGGCGGTCTCGTCGCAGGAGGTTTCCAGGGCCAGAACGGGCATAAGACGCGTATTGTGCGGCATCCGCATGGCGCCGGCGGACGGCAATCTTTGCATTGGGCGGGCTGCGCGCATAAAATCGCCGCCCCTAAGGGACCTGACCCCTGTTTAGAGAGCGAGCTTCACCTTATGCCGACTGTCCGCGTCCGCGAAAACGAACCCTTCGAAGTTGCCCTGCGCCGCTTCAAGCGCACCTGCGAAAAAGCCGGTGTGCTGACCGATGTGCGCAAGCACGAGTTCTTCGAAAAGCCGAGCCAGGAGCGCAAGCGCAAGCGCGCCGCCGCGGTGAAGCGTCAGCTGAAGAAGGTTTCGCGCGACGTCACCCGTCGCCAGCGCCTGTACTAGCCCGCGCTCCGCGGCCAAGCTTCTAACGCAAGGCCGCGCAAACGACGATGTCGGACCTCCAGAAACGCGTCCTCGATGACGTGAAAGTGGCGATGCGCGCGGGCGAGAAACATCGCCTGATGGTGCTGCGCATGCTGTCGGCCGAGCTCAAGCAGCGCGAAGTCGTCGAAAGCACCGAGATCACCGATGCGGTGGTGATGTCGGCAGTCGAAAAGATGGTCAAACAGCGCCGCGACTCCGAGCACCAGTTTCGCGCCGGCAACCGGCCCGATCTGGCTGACAAGGAAGCCGCCGAAATCCAGATGCTGATGGGCTATCTGCCGCAGCAGCTGAGCGAAGTGGAAATCGGCGCCCTGCTCGACCAGGCGGTCGCCGAGACCGGCGCCAGCAGCGGCAAGGATATGGGCAAGGTCATGGCCTGGATCAAACCCAAGGTCGCCGGCCGCACCGACATGGGCAAGCTGTCCGGGCTGATCAAGGCCAAGCTCGGCTGATTCTGGCGCGGCGCGTCATGCGCCGCTGTCAAAACCCGCTGCATCCTCACGTGTAGGAGCGGCTCATGGCCGCGACTGAGGCTTCACGATCTAATCGCGGCCATGGGCCGCTCCTACAGGTTTTGCAGCTTCTCGCGCCCGCGCGAGAAGCTAGACTCTAGTCTGTGGCCGGCCTGATCCCGCAATCCTTCATTCACGATCTCCTCGCGCGAACCGATATCGTCGAGGTAATCAGCTCGCGCCTGGAGCTCAAGCGCGC
>Ga0190273_10000766_pt1 | contig 11679 bp, 7 predicted proteins | sample Popmic504IS_FD_134513 | JGI IMG/M metagenome (GOLD analysis project Ga0190273, IMG submission 134513) | Populus adjacent soil microbial communities from riparian zone of Shoshone River, Wyoming, USA - 504 IS | ecosystem: Environmental > Terrestrial > Soil > Riparian zone > Trees stand | place...
CTGAGTTAGCTGATTTGGGGAGGAAAGGAGACAAGTCAGTATTGTATTGCATTCGAAAAGTTCAGAACGTCACCCAGCCAATAAAGCGGAGGAACGAGCGCTCCACGGTAGTCTCATTCCCTACCCTGCACTACGCGCGAAGAAAAAGCGCGTTCTCGTCAGCAACCCCTGTTCTCACGCTCCCTTAGTAAACTTCAAACCACTAGGCCACAGTTTTGCTGCAGCCTCAAGCTGAACATATGCGGCGGTTATGGGAAGTGCTCTCTTTATCACAGCGCCACGCTGACCCTTTTTGAGACATCACCTGGTCGTGACCTGCAGGATACCTCGGCTTTTGAGCATCTCACTGTTCCAAAACAAACGAAATTGTAAGTTAGCATGCGTTTCACAAAGTCCTGAAACTACATCCCGGACCGCTTTCGATCGCTGGGGTATCTTCAGACCCACGCAGAGTGCCTAGAAATTAATATTGCCAGCATGCCAAGGTCTCTTCATTGTTTTGCAAGAAGCCAACCGGTTCACGAAATGGTGCGAAAATAGCTCCTCTAGCTAATGCTCAGCCATGGCTACACTAAGATACGTATGAGCTTACGGTAGAATACTTTAGATGTGTCGGGCGGATATTCGTTGGTGGATTTCCTCCCCGGCTTGGACATGAACCGGTCAAGTGAAAGGACAGCTTGACTTGTCTAGGGTCTCCGGGTTTCACTCGAAGCTTCGTACCAGCATCGATAGAGGCACAAAAGTTTCATGATGCGCAGGCCTAGGCTCATAGTATCTACCTGGGCGATCAGTTCGAATCCATTCCGAGCATCTTTTCAAGCCGTGAAGAAGTACTTATGTTTCCAGCTGGTGCTAGATCATCAGTGTTCATGCTCAACCTGAAAACATCATATTTTCTTTGAACGATGAACACTCAACTTGTGAGCTCTGACGAGCGGGAGCTACTTGACCTTATAGACAAGCTTCGCAACACCGATAAGATCGAGAAGACCATTCCTCTACCACAAATTGTAGTGGTTGGACAACAATCATGCGGCAAAAGCTCTGTTCTTCATGCCATCTCAGGCATCCAATTCCCAATCAGCGATGGGCTCTGCACACAATTCCCTACGGAGATCGTCCTACGTCGTGAGAGCGAGACAAGTACAAAAGCATCCATTCGTATGCTGGGTGATGTTGACGATCGTCGCAAAAGAGAACTCAAGACTTTCGAGAAGAAGTGGTCGAATGCCTCCCCGACGGATCTTAAGCATATTATTGCCGATGCTAAGGCAGTGCTCGGACTCACTGATGGGAAGGGTTTCAGTCCGGAGAGCCTGATCCTAGAAGTATGCGGACCTCACCAGGAACACCTGACGCTGATCGACTTGCCCGGGTTCTTCATCTCCACAAAAATCAATCAGGACCCCGGCGACATAGCTCTCGTCAACGAAATTGCGCATCACTATATGTCCAAGGAGCGTGCAATCGTGCTTGCTGTCGTCTCTGGGAAGACTGACTTCGAAAACCAGAAGATTCTGGAAGATTTGAAGTATAACATCCCTGTCCGGAGCCGAACACTTGGGGTAATCACAGCAGCCGACCAGATCCGTGGCGCTTTGCTTCAAAAGGAATGTGTGCAACTTCTTCAGGAAAACACACGAGAATTCGGCTTTGGATGGCACATACTACGCAACTTGACAGATGAAGAAGTGAACGACGGGATGTCGGATCGGGATAAGCTTGAGCAACAGTTCTTCGAGCGGACCAATCCCTGGAAGAGCCTTGATCCATCGAAATTTGGCAATGGCAGCCTTAAGACCCGACTTTCTAGAATACTGAAAAGTACCATAGCTCAATCTCTTCCAGAAATTCAGCAAGAGGTCGAGGACAAGCTCAGTCAGATCGATACGCAGCTCAGCCGCCTTGGGACTTCTCGTACATCTCCAGACGATATCCAACTATATCTGTGTGGTAGCGTACAGCTTTTTCACGAGGAAGTAAGACTTATGTTGAGCGCATCACCACCCAAATTCGATTATCGCGACCTGAAAGTTGAAGCGACGTTGCGAGCCTCCGTCCAAAAGCAATACAAGCTTTTTGCGGACGAAATGTTCGATCGAGGCCGCCTCTGGAAGTGCAGGGATTCGGCCCCAGAGCTTTCCACGCCGGAATTGCAGGCGATCTGTCGTGGAGATGTGCCTGGCACAACTGCAGTTCTCGCTTCCGGGATGGTGCAGCTACTGATAGATGACATCAAACAACATCGTGGAGATGAACTACCCAATCTTGTGCATCATGCCTGGGCAACGACCGTCTTCCAGCGTCTTTCGCAACGATGGAAGCCAATTGCCCAGCAACATTGCAACGTCATCTTCCAGGAGGTGCAAGAGCGCGTGATGGAAGCCGTGGAAAAGATTGCTGATCCACATACGGCAGATAAGCTGTTAAAGATAATAGTCCAGCCTGCCGTGAAGAAAAGGAAATTGGCTCTGGAGAAAAAATTGGAGGAGTTGCACAAACCCTACTCTCGACCAGGCATCCAATGTCTCAGTAGAAGATATTTACGGTCGATAAAGTCGTCAGATGCCAAGATACAGCGCTCTGGCACTTTTGAAGACCAGTGTCTTGACATACTCAGAAGCGCCGAAATCTACTGCGACATTGCTTGCGACATCTTCACCGAGAATGTGGTAAGTCTCGGCGTGGAAAATTGCTTGTTGGATGATCTACAAGATATCTTGAACCATCGCATGATTTATAGCATGAACCATGAGGATCTTGCTGTGCTTGGTGGAGAGTCGCCAGAGATCATCGAGCTCAGGCAACAATTAAGTATCGAGAAGGAGCGATTTGAGAAAGCTCGTGATCAGATTTCGCCCAGCTTAGACAGTCGGAAATTCCATCCTTCAAGAAGGCTGCAGAGGTCTACTAACGCTGCTGGAAGCGACGCATCTCCGTCTCGGTTTTCAATAGCAGTCATGAAGGCAACGCCGCCGGCCACACCCCAAATGTCGCCTGGCGCGGTCACTGACGAGTCTTTGCGAGCATTGAACTCCCGATCATCCTCTGAGGGGAGGTCAGCAAGCCCACGAACCGAACCTTCCAGCCCAAGCACTGACCGCTTCTCAAGTCCACGACATTCGAGATCCGCTAGCAGTATTTCGTCGTATCAAGGTTCACCAAAGCAACGGGTAATGAACGCGTCGAAAATGCCAAAGGTATTGGCTAAAGAAGACGGTGGAGAGGGACTCTAACAATATTTAATCGGATGCGCATTCGAAAGCGGCATTGACAGGAGTATCAGGGGAGCTTGGTCAACGCTGAGGTTAGGAAGGCGTAACGTGTACAGTAGCTATCAATCATATCATAACTTCTAGCGCAGCAGCAAAACTTGCATGCTGCTACTCCGCGTGTCCGTTGTTGCTGCGTCGTCTCCTCCCACCTTTACTAGTGGCTAATCCTTCCACAATCTCATCGCCCAGCACCCAACACATGTATATCGGCAACACGATCCAAGCGCCATTCGGCACAACCCACAGCACAAAAAGCCTCGCCCAGGCATTATGACCAATATTCGCAAATCCACTAAAGTACTCATTGAGCCAATACAACACAGTCTTACTCAACGTCATCACAGCACCCGCAAAACACACTACAACGGCCACTGCTACATCGCTCCCTCCACGAATAACAATCTTGTCCTTGTCCTCACCATCCGTCCGCGCAAAAATATTCAGACTTTTCAAAGCTACGCCCCTTACAAATCCATCACCACCCGCTACACGTGTGCCGATAACCCAGAGGTAATAAGCATAGAACAAGCTCTCAATCACATTGAGTGTCCCCTGCGCACTTGTAAAGCCATTCTTCGCATCCCAAGCGGGCCAGCCATAGATGTAATCGATCGTCCCGTACAGAGCGTAGGGTTTCCAGAGATAGTCGTGGAGCCGGCCGCCTGGCATCGTATGCGGGCGCCCAAGGACGTAAACTGTGTCCCATGCTACAAGTGGAAGGGAGACAAGTAACCAGAAGATGAGGAAGGGTGGTGGGGTGTGTTCATAGGAGCCCGTTGCGCTTCTCGTGACCCGCTGCGATCTTCTTGCGGTTGTTGGACGCGGCGAACGTGTGCCGTCTTTCGAGCGGGTCGTCATGCTTGTGGTTAGGGCGGAGGAAACGTCATCGGCTGCTTGCGTTGCCGCGTGTGTGATTTGTTTAATTTCGTCTTCTGCTGTTTCGAGCTTTGGTAAAATGGACTTGCGGTTACGGGAGGTGGTCCGGCGGGTGGAAGGCGGAGGGGGGGAATCGGGTATGGGCTTCGGTGACGAAGTTGAGGAGGTGGGTGTCCGGGGGGTCCGGCTGGAGGTCGTTGCGGCTGGACTTGTGGGCTCTGGTGGGGGTGGGAATGCGCGGGGATGGTGGCGCGTTGAGACCATTATTGCGATGCGCGCTCTTGTGTTGTTGGCCTTCGTGTTTGAGCAGACTGTTTCTTCCAGGCTAGATTTAATGGTAGTCGTTTGCCATGCGCCGGGTCGTAGTGCTATTGTAAGCAGGCAGTTGCAGTCATAGGGAAACGTGGAAGGTGCGATAGATGTTGAGCACGCTCTTCACATACAGAGACAAAGGGCACAAAGCGCAAGCTCTATCCCGACGAGCGAGCAGTAGTAGCTCTTGACCATCAATGTGGGTTGAGGAACAGAAAATGCGGTGGTTGGGGAGCCGTGTCGAGCGCTTGTGTTTGCGAAGCAATTCTGTACCTTGATAGGATCATGCACAACCAACCTTTACGTCAAGCTCATTCAATTTACAGAGATACCTGTCGCTGAACAGCTACTACGCATTCGATGCATCGTTGTGGTGGTTGTGAGCAGCATACACGTAAGCCGAGTGGTGCCATTCGTTTTCCCACATTGGCTGCTCAGAGACACTGTCTCTGCGAATATTCTAAGCGGCCGCAAGTCTCACACATAGTTAGTGGCTTCGAGCAAGAATCCGATAGTCGAAGTGATCTGCAAAAGACGTTCATCTTTGAATTGTAAAACATCGAAAACATCGAAGCATGCTACAAGTCTGAGGATGTCTTAGGAGATGTTCCTTGCAGCAGCTAAGCTTCTCTAGTCAAGCCTAAGCTTCTTTTTTCGTTTATACGGATGCTTCTTTACGCCAGGCTGCTGAGGAAATGCGATTCGTGTCAGGAGTTGGGAGATATCTGGTGATCTTCTTCCAAGTTACTTTTGTCATCGATCTGATCAAATGTGGTTGCATTTTACGGAACACCCCAGAGTAGGGTTGTAATTGAGTGCGACCAACACGAAGAGCAGTCATTGAAAACCACCAGACGCTGAAGCCGACAGAGTTACATATCTTTGCTCGAATGTTCTGCCTATTGTTGCGGTGAAGCAGGTGAATGAATCACTAACCAGTAAGCGGAATGTCGGAGCTGCCCAGTATGAGTATTACCACCTCGATCAGATCCCCGCAGACGGTAACAGCGACGAGTCTAGCGGTGTGGAGTTTCCTCGCACCATGCCTTGCAGTTATTCCCATGCCTTGGTCTGCCTCGGTATGCTGCTGGCCGTGTGGCGAATCTCAGCACAGCATCCTTGAAACATTCAGGCAGCTGTCAAGGTGTTTGATTCCGCTGTGAGCCGAAGTGGAGTTCCATGATCCAGCGACATCGGTCGAACAGCAACTGCCGCTTCCCAAAGCTCGAGCTGCTTCCATGACAAGACTGGGGCGAATGAATGCCATGGAAAACGATGTGACCTTAGAAATGCTCACGCAGAGCACTTGTGGGGTAAGTGAGCGGCTATACCACGGCTGGAAAGTTCTTGGAGCTCTTTCGGCGGGGAAATAAGCATCATGTGTATTCAGAGGCCCGGTGCCGCTTGCAGGGAAGACGTTGTTCGCTTTCAAGTGACGACATTGAAGCTTCAGCATCAAAGAAATTCGCTTCAGAATCAAATAGGAAGGAGCCGATTATGTATGTACCACGAAATTGAGACTTCGACAATTGCACGAAATAAGAGCTGTCTCCAGATGATGGCAGAAATCCATATGGTTGACTATATGGAGTATCGGCAATGGATCCATGATTAAGTAGCTCTTCGTGCTCCTGGGAATTCGTAGGATTGTGCGTGTTAGGTTCAAGCTGTTTCCGAAGGTGACATTTCCTGTCTTTCGCTTCATAAGGATTGTGTGCCGTTTGTGCTTGCACTTTGGTAAGCACACTGCAGCAAGGTGTCACCACTCGTTCAAGCGAAGATACCTTGTGGAGGGGAAGTCACCTGGGCCATGGTATAAGCAACGTGCTGACTGGTTTGGCAATAGGTATGTTGTATCCCGTCTATGCATAAACAAGTTGTACACGCTTACATGTATGTACTAGATCAGCCATTGCCTCCATGTCCAAGGAGCTTGTGATGCTCTTAGTGCAGAGCTCCGGATCCACAAGCCAGGCCAAGGTTCAGCATTTTACGATTCGGGACTGGTGACAGACGTGTTTGCGGGGTCCTAGAGATGGAACCTGGCAGACGGAATCATCCTATAGGCTGCAAAATTAGCTCATTTCGCGTGGTGGAATGTGCGTACCGGTACTAAGACAGATCCGGATACAATTCATGCTCGTTGACGCAGATCACACAATTTTTCTTTAGAAACCTTAATAGCTTGTGGTCGATCTGTTTACCCTGTCACCAGCGGAGCTGTTCTAGACAGTAAGATGGTTCAATGCTCTGATGTAACTCATGGTATGCTGCGGCTACAAACAATCTCACCTAGATGCCACTTAAAAGGGAACTGTGTGCTCGCACCTGCCGGTCAATTAGTTTGATCCTCATCAGACACGATCCCAGACTTCTTGTTCTCCTCTGCGTACCTGAAGACTATATCTAGTCTTTCTTGGTTGGTGACGAGATCGACTATTCTTCCTATGTGCTACTAGAAACTACTGTTGGTGGCTTTCAGTATGTGGCTTGCCAATACCGCTGTCGCCGCGGCCAGCTTGGCTATCCTTGCTTCGGCTACTGTATGTCTGCTGTCGGAACCTCCAATCTCAAGACTAACTCCTGCAGCCAGTCGAACGCTTCGAGGACCTAGGCAAACGACAAACTATTGCTCCTTTCACTGAATACAACGGAACCCTCGCATACTCCCCTCCAAAATATCCGTCTCCATGGGGCAGAGGATCAGGAAACTGGTCTTCGGCTTACGAGAAAGCGAGAGCATTTGTAGCGCAACTCACTCTTGCTGAGAAGGTCAATCTGACGACTGGAGTGGGGTGGGAAGGCGAACAAGTAAGTCTCTTCCTCCGAGAAGACCATCACAGTGATTGCTACACAACGGGCGTCAGACAAAGCATCGACGTTGAACGCATTGTCAAATATTATTCTTCCATTCCACTGCCTAGACCCTTTCAATTCCTAAACTGTCTCAGCTCTGGCTTCATAATTACGAGCTTACTGACTTGTACTAGTGCGTAGGCAACGTTGGTGCGATACCCAGATTGAACTTCCCGAGCTTGTGCATGCAGGATAGTCCGTTAGGCATACGCTTCGCAGACTATGTCTCTGCGTTCCCCGCGGGCGTCAACGTAGCTGCAACATGGGATCGAAGCCTAGCATACGCACGCGGCGTTGCAATGGGTTCGGAGCACAGAGACAAGGGTGTCGACGTGCAGCTTGGTCCTGTCTGCGGGCCTCTCGGCCGAGCTCCAGAAGGCGGTCGCAATTGGGAAGGATTCGCCCCTGATCCATATCTTACCGGCCAGCTGATTGCGCCAACCATACAGGGCATCCAATCTGCCGGTGTTATTGCTTGTACGAAACACTACATCATGAACGAACAGGAACATTTCAGACAAGCCCCCGAAGCTATAGGGTACGGCTATAACATCACTGAATCCATTAGCGAGAACGTTGACGACAAGACTATGCACGAAATCTACCTGTGGCCTTTCGCGGATGCTGTCCGCGCTGGCACAGGCTCAATTATGTGCTCGTACAACCAGATCAATAACTCATATGGTTGCAGTAACAGCTACACCCTGAATTATCTGCTAAAACAAGAGCTGGATTTCCAGGGGTTCGTCATGTCTGACTGGCAGGCACAGCACTCTGGTGTTGGTGATGCTCTTGCTGGTCTCGACATGACTATGCCTGGTGATACCACGTTCCTGACCGGCGACTCCTTTTGGGGTACGAACTTGACAATTGCGGTTCTCAATGGTACCATTCCACAGTATAGATTGGACGACGCAGCAGTACGTATAATGGCTGCCTACTATTACGTTGGAAGGGATCAGGCTTACGTTCCGACAAACTTCGATTCTTGGACACGAGACACTTATGCACCAGTTCATGCAGCTGTCGAGTCACAGATTGGTCTTGTCAACCTCCATGTCGACGTTCGAGCCGACCACGCTGCTCTTATTCGAACAATCGGAGCTGCCTCAACCGTCCTGCTCAAGAATAACGGTGCTCTGCCACTAAGCGGCACCGAAAAGTGGACAGCAATCATCGGTGCAGACGCCGGAAGCAATGCATATGGGGCTAATGGTTGTGACAACCGTGGCTGTGATAACGGTACTCTTGCTATGGGTTGGGGGTCTGGGACCGCAGATTTCCCGTACCTAGTCACACCAGAGCTTGCTATTACCTACGAGATCCTCAGTACTGGCAAAGGAGAGGTTTTCGCCATTACCGATAATTACGCAGAATCGCAGATTGTTGCTGCGGCAGAGCAAGCTTCTGTGTCCATCGTCTTCATCAATGCCGACTCCGGCGAAGGCTTCATCAATATCGACGGCAACGAGGGTGACCGAAAGAACTTGACCGCGTGGCTCGACGGTGACCGTCTAGTCCAGAACGTTACATCGGCATGCAATAACACTATTGTGGTTATTCACTCTGTCGGCGCAATCGATATCTCTGCATGGAATGACAACGAGAACGTCACTGCTATCCTTTGGGCTGGTCTTCCCGGCCAGGAAAGCGGTAACGCAATCACTGATGTGCTATATGGCAAGGTCAACCCAGGTGGCAAGCTTCCATTCACCATAGCTCGGGCTGAGGACTACAACACACAAGTTCTCACAGAGCCCAATAATGGACAATTTGGAGCACCTCAGCAAGATTATACCGAAGGTCTGTTAATTGATTATCGAGCTTTCGACGCTCTGAATATCGAGCCTCTATACGAGTTCGGGTTCGGTCTCAGCTATACTACTTTCAGCTACTCCGACCTCGTCATCACGCCAGTGTCTGCGAGCCCATATACGCCAACCACAGGCCAGTCTGACGCTGCTCCAACTTTTGGCTCGATTGACACTGACGTTAACGATTATCTCTTCCCTAGCGACATTGACCGTGTTTCATTGTACATATACCCATATCTTAACAGCACGGATCTTGCAGCTGCATCCGCAGAAGAGGACTATGGCCTGCCAACAGAGGACTACACACCACCTGGTGCTACTGATGCAAATCCACAGCCATATGTACCCGCAGGTGGCGCGCCCGGCGGCAACCCTGGCCTATACGAAACCGTCGCGACCGTCCAAGCCACAATTCAGAATACTGGTACCGTTGCAGGTGACGAGGTTGTCCAAGTATATGTTGGTCTTGGCGCCGATGAACCACCAAGAGTCCTCCGAGGTTTCGACAGAATCAACATTGCTCCTGGTGCATCTGCCACCTTCTCAGTCGAATTGACAAGAAAAGACGTCTCCGTCTGGGACACAGCGAGCCAGAACTGGATACAAGTCGAGAACCCGACCATCTATGTTGGTTCTTCCAGCCGCAACCTGCCGCTTACTGGGTCACTAAGTGGTTCGGGCACTACCCCACAACCGCCCAGTTCATCGCCTGCTCAGAGCTCCGTGCCTGCTGCTAGCAGTGCTAGTCCTCTGCCAGTCCAGTCCTCTGCAGCGACCTCAAGCTACGGATACGTCAGCGGCCAGCCAACATGGCAAGCATGGACCTCGACGCAAACACCCTAGAGAGATATTGTAGTCAAGGCCATCGCTATCTTGGGTTCTGCACTTTGGTTGGTGTAGATGGTGAGTGAAGTACATATGAGCCGTATGAATGCTATTTGACGAAGATTGAATAAGTTTGACATGAAGCCTGAAATCTTACCGCTGCTCATCCCATTGACCCCAGCCTCCTGCTCATTTACTGATTTTTGACTGGCCAGATCAGATCTGGTACTAACGCCCTTCAGGCTAGACTGATCGTAGAAGGAGCCACAATAGCATCATGACTTCATGCAAGCCCGATGGCCAAAACAAAAGCACAATCCTGGGGGTTCCTTTTTCAATATTAAATACACTACAGCGATAATTATTGTGAAACTGATCAAGATACTAATCACAGTGATTTGAATCAGATCACACAGCTTATAGCTTGCGCGCTCAACTACAGAGCCAAAACCCAGCACAGACATAGAGCTTGCAGTAAAGTAATCGCATAACCTCCCAGGCGCATTCAGACTGTCTATCTCAAAATCCCTTTTCAGAACCCCTTCGCAAACACTTCGCCTTAGCCGCACGCGCTTCTTGCACTCCAAAACCCATGCTCAACGCCATACCAACACCTCAACCGACCCTCCCACGCCAATGCCATCCAAATACAAAGCCTCCTCGCCGCTAAAGTCCCCAAACCAAAGCAAAACCATCCCTAGCACGAAACGCGAAGTCCTAGTAAAACCCACCAGCGCGGGCCCCCGAGTCCTCTACTGGTTCCGCACAGACCTCCGCATCCACGACTCCCCTGCCTTACACCATGCCCTCAGCTTAAACCCCAGCGTGTTCATTCCAATATGGACCTGGGACCCGCACTACGTGTACCGCGCACGCGTGGGGCCAAACCGCTGGAAATTCCTGCTTGAGAGCCAGACGTGTCTGAGCGAGCGGCTGACGGAGTTGAATCCGAGGCAGAAGCTCAATGTTGTGCGGGAGGCGCCGACAACTGTGATTCCGAAGCTGGTTAAGAAATGGGGGGTTGATGTGCTTGTGTTTGAGAAGGATACGGATGCGTATGCGAGGGCAAGGGATGAGAGTGTGACGAGGGCGGTTGAGGCGTGTGGTGTGAGGGTGGTATGTGTTGGGGGTGGGAGGACGTTGTTTGATCCGGATGAGCTGGTGAAGCATAATGGGGGAAACCCGACCATGACAATTGCGCAGACTATAAAGGCGAGTGGAATGATTGAACCGGGAGATGGGGGAAAGAGAGGCCAGCCGCGGAGGTGTCTGCCAACGCCGGTGGGGCTGCCCGAACCGTTGGGAGAGGAGGAGATGGAATTGAGTGGGGATGATGAGTTTCGGCATGAGGTGCCGGAGCGGAAACCGGATTTTAACCATGAGCATAGAAGGGGCGTGGTGGAGCGGCATTATGAGAGTGTTGCGGGGCCGAAGGGCGATTTTGCGGTTGTCACGTTGGAGGAGATGGGGATTGATCCGAAATTGGCCACAAGTCCGCACAGAGGTGGTGAGAAGGAGGCGCTGGGATTGTTGAAGAAGTATATTGAGAATGAGGAGTATATTGGAACGTTTGAGAAGCCGAAGAGCAGTCCGGCGGATTTTGAGCCGCAGAGTACCACCCTGCTGAGTCCACATCACCATTTCGGGACGCTGAGTGTGCGAAAATTCTGGTGGGATGTGCAGGAAGTGTTCGAGAAGCGGAAGAAGGCGGGGAAGAC
>Ga0190273_10000767_pt1 | contig 11667 bp, 11 predicted proteins | sample Popmic504IS_FD_134513 | JGI IMG/M metagenome (GOLD analysis project Ga0190273, IMG submission 134513) | Populus adjacent soil microbial communities from riparian zone of Shoshone River, Wyoming, USA - 504 IS | ecosystem: Environmental > Terrestrial > Soil > Riparian zone > Trees stand | place...
ACGTCCGCATGCTCCTGGACATCGTCAAGCGGCTCAAGACCGATCCGGCCACCCGCCACGTACAGGTCATCGGCGGCAACGTCGCGACCCGTGAGGGCGCTCAGGCGTTCGTCGACGCCGGCTCGGACGCGGTCAAGGTCGGCTTCGGGCCTGGCTCGATCTGCACGACGCGCGTCGTCACGGGCTGCGGCGTCCCGCAGATCACCGCGGTCTACGAGGCATCGCTGGCCGCCAAGCCGGCCGGCGTGCCGGTGATCGCCGACGGTGGCCTGCAGCAGTCGGGTGACATCGCCAAGGCATTGGTCGCCGGCGCCGAGACCGTCATGATCGGCTCGATGCTGGCAGGCGTCGAGGAGTCCCCGGGAGAAGTCGTCTTCGTCAACGGCAAGCAGTTCAAGGCTTACCGCGGCATGGGCTCGCTCGGCGCGATGAGCAGCCGGGGCAAGAAGTCGTACTCCAAGGACCGCTACTTCCAGGCCGAGGTCACGAGCGACGACCAGATCGTGCCTGAGGGTGTCGAGGGCCAGGTCGCCTATCGCGGTCCGTTGTCGGCGGTCGCCCACCAGCTGATCGGCGGGCTCAACCAGTCGATGTTCTACGTCGGTGCGCGCACGATCCCGGAGCTGCAGGACAAGGGCCGCTTCGTGCGCATCACGTCGGCGTCGCTCAAGGAGAGTCACCCGCACGACATCCAGATGACCGCCGAGGCACCCAACTACTCCTCGCGCTGACCACCGTTAGCCTCGTGCCGTGACCATCCGCAAGAACGTCGCCGTCTTCATCGATGCCGAGAACCTGTTCAAGGGCTACGGCAAGCTCGACATCCCCGATGTGTCGATGGAGGACATCCTCAACCAGATAGACAAGGCCGCCTCGCAGGAGGCAGGTGCCAACGGCATCGCGGTCGCCAGGGCGTACGCCGACTGGAACGCGCTGGGCCTCGAGGACTACCGGCGCGACGTCGAACGGAGCCGGGTCGAGACCGTCCAGGTGTTCTCCGTCGGCAAGGCCGAGAAGAATGCCGCCGACATCGTGCTCGTCGTCGACTGTCTCCGGGTCGCCGGCGACCTCGACCACATCGAGGTGTTCGTGCTGGTGTCGGCCGACGGGGACTTCGTGCCGCTCGTACGACGACTCCACGAGCTCGACAAGTACGTCGTCGGCGCGACGCTGTCGCACCACCCGGTCAACTCGGTGCTCGAGAAGGAGGTCGACCAGTACGTCGCCCTCAAGGTCACGCCGGTCCCGCCGGCCGGCGCTCTGAAGCCGGTGTTCTCCGCCGATCCCACGGCGAAGCTGCCGGCCAAGAAGGTCGCCGCCAAGAAGGTGACTGAGGCTCCCGCCAAGAAGGCCGCGGCCAGGGAGCCGGAGAAGGCTGCCAAGAAGCAGGAATCCGCCAAGAAGCAGGCCCCCGCCAAAAATCCGCCGCGCCAGAGCGCGGGAGGTGCCCCCACTGCCAAGCAGGAACCGGCACCCCAGAATCGGGCTCCAGCCAAGCCCGAGTGGCACAAGCTGGCCACCCAGATCCCGGTCGTCCACAAGGGCAGTGCGACATCGCCCGACGACTACAAGGCGATCATGAAGCAGGTGCTCAGCGAGCCCAAGGTGCGCAGCTATCTCGACCAGCTCGCCAACCACGGCGGTACGCTGCCGATCCTCGCGATGGCGATCAAGGCCGCGGCGCCGCAGGTCAGTCCGTCGGACGCCAAGGTCAGCACCCTGTCCCGCGCGCTCAGGTTCGCCCTCGCCGGCACGCCGTACGCCCTGGCGCGCCAGAGCGACGACGACCAGCCGGTGCTCGTCCGCCGCTCGACCAAGCCGGCAGGCATGCTTCCCGACCTGTCGCTCGACGACATCCAACGAGGCGTCCAGTAGGTCAGCCACCTCAGCTCCGTCTGGCGGTGGATCCTCAACCATATGGGCGCCCATTCGGTGGAACATCCACCGCCCGGCGCGGCATTCGGGTGATGATCCACCGGCACTAGGCTGTACGCATGGCAGACATCGAGATCGGCACGGCCAAGCGCGGCAGGCGTGCGTACTCCTTCGACGACATCGCGATCGTCCCGAGTCGTCGTACGCGCGACCCCGAAGAGGTCTCCACGGCGTGGCAGATCGACGCCTACCGGTTCGAGCTGCCGGTCATCGCTGCGCCGATGGACTCGGTCATGAGTCCCGAGACCGCGATCGCCCTCGGCAAGCACGGCGGCCTGGGCGTGCTCGACCTCGAGGGCCTCTGGACCCGATACGAAGACCCCGAGAAGCTGCTCGAAGAGGTCGCGGGCATCGACGGGCCGTTGGCGACCAAGCGCCTCCAGGAGATCTACGCCGAGCCGATCAGGGCCGAGCTGATCACCGCTCGCCTGCAGCAGATGAGGGATTCCGGCGTGACCGTCGCGGGTGCCCTCTCGCCGCAGCGCACCAAGCAGTTCGCCGACGCCGTCGTCGACGCGGGCGTCGACCTGTTCGTCATCCGCGGCACCACGGTGTCCGCCGAGCACGTCTCGGGCCAGACCGAGCCGCTCAACCTCAAGGAGTTCATCTACGAGCTCGACGTCCCAGTCATCGTCGGTGGCTGCGCGACCTATCAGGCGGCGCTGCACCTCATGCGCACGGGAGCTGCCGGCGTGCTCGTCGGCTTCGGTGGTGGCGCCGCGCACACGACCAGGTCTGTCCTCGGCATCTCGGTGCCGATGGCGTCCGCGGTGGCTGATGTCGCGGCGGCGCGTCGCGACTACCTCGACGAGTCGGGCGGTCGCTATGTTCACGTCATCGCCGACGGATCGATCGGCCGCAGCGGCGACATCGCCAAGGCGATCGCCTGTGGCGCTGATGCCGTCATGATCGGCTCGCCGTTCGCGCGGGCCGTTGAGGCTCCGGGTCGTGGGTTCCACTGGGGCGCCGAGGCCTGGCACCCTGACCTGCCGCGAGGCGCGCGCGTCGAGATGGGCACGGTCGGTGACCTCGAGTCGGTGCTGTTCGGTCCATCGTCCGTCCCCGACGGCACGATGAACCTGATCGGTGCGCTGCGTCGGGCGATGGCGACGACGGGCTACACCGACCTCAAGGAGTTCCAGCGGGTCGAGGTCGTCGTCGGTTGAACCGATGACCAGTCTCGAACGAGTGCCGTTCGAGCACCCTGACGCCGTGGCCTTGCGTGACGAGCACGTCGCGTACGGCAATCAGCTCTACGCCTCCGACCCGTCGTCGGTGCACCGCTCGGGCTCGGAGGGCATCGAGACGTCGTCCGTCGTCGCGACGGTCGTGGCGTACGACGACGAGGGCCCGGTGGGCCATGCCTGCCTCCGCGAGCTGGACGGTGAGCTCGAGATCAAGCGCATGTATGTCGTGCCGAGCCGCCGCGGATCGGGCATCGCCGACGAGCTGCTCACCGCGATGGAAGACGCAGCCCGCGACGAGGGTGCCCGCCGCGTCATCATCCACACCGGCGACCGGCAGCTCGCGGCCCTGAAGTTCTACGACCGGCACGGCTACACGCCGATCCCGGTCTACCCGCCCTACGAGGCCGTCTCCTACTCGCTGTGCTTCGAGAAGGTCTTTTGAGGCACCCCGGGTGGGGCGGGGGCCCGGCAACGGTCGATACCATGAGACACATTCTCACGAATCGGGGACCATCATGATCGACGACCAGACGCGGGAGCTGTTGAGCAACTTCCCGCCCATGATCTACCTGCCGTGCATGAGGCACGTGACCGATCCAGCGGACATCGAGGTTGCCTATCGGGAGACCAAGGACGGTCGCGTGGCGGTTCTGGTCTATTCGGCCCTCGATCGGCTCAAGACCTGCTGCGGCGATGAGCAGCCCTGGTTCGTGATGCCCTCGGCCTATCTCGATGAGATGTACGGCGTCCGGCCGTTCGACCTCGTGCTGCTCGACGTGATCATTCCCGATCACGAGCGTCAGCACTTCGTCGCATGATCCCGGCAGAGGGCGGCGCCGTCGCCAACTTCGCGGTCGACCTGCCGGCCGTCGCCAAGGTCACGTCAACGCTCACCGACGCAGCTACCGACATGGACGCTGCAGGCTCGACGTTTCCCGACTCGGTCGACGGCGGCGACATGACAGGCCTCATCAGCGACATCCTGGCGACGTTCTCCAACGCCGGAGCGCGGCTGGTGGACGAGACCGGCACCCTCGCCGCGCTGGCCGACCAGGCCGCGGCCGACTACGGCTCGGCTGACGGGGCAGCTGCGGAGAGGATGCTACTGCCGGGAGGCGGCTCGTGAGCACGCTCGACACCCAGGTTGACGGGAGTGTGGCGTCGATCCGGTCGGCCGCCGCATGGCTCCGTGAGTGCGTCAAGCCCTTCGCTTCCGGCCTCGGCGACACCGTCTTCCAGCAGCGATCATCGGCCGCGTCAGCGTGGCAGGGCAACACGAGTGAGGCGTTCGGTGCACGGCTCACGACGACGGGGAAGGCATCCGACAGCGTCAGCACGATCGCGTCCGGCGCGGCCATGACGATCGACGATCTCGCGGCTGCCCTGCAGACAGCCAAGGACGAGATGGAACGCGCCCGGACGACGGCTCGCGAGGGGGATCTCTCGGTGTCGGGCTACGTCATCTCGTCGCCGGGCAACCCGCCTCCTGACGTGGCAGCCCTGCCGGCCGGCGCGACCCAGGCGGAAGCGGACGCGCACGCGCAAGGCATCGCTGCGATCGATGCCTACAACGCGAAGGTCAAGGTCTGGGACGAGGTCGTCGCGATCGTCCAGGATGCCCGAGCCCTGCTGGAGCAGCGCATCGCTGATGGTGCAGGCACGTGGGAGGCCAACCGCGGAAACCTCGTCGGGGTGTTCGCAGAGTTCACCACTGGAGGCATCGAAGGCGCCCTGAACTTCAAGATCGCCAAGATCCTCGGCAAGGGGCCCGACGTGCTGATGGGGGAAGCCGCCAAGTACCGCATCAACGCGAATGCGCTTCGGACCGGTGTCACGGACCTCATGCCCGACGGACCGCTGACACCCATGCAGCGGGCGATCCTCGAGGCGCGGAGGCTCGAAGGCGTACCCAGTGGAAGCATCGACGACTTCAACCGAATGATGTCAACCGCCGACGACCTCGATGCGCGGGCCTCCACCCTGCGTACAGCTGGCCTTCCGGAGATTCCCAAAGGGCTCGACCGAACTCTCAAAGGGTTGGGCGCGGTCGCTCTGGGCTACGGCATCTACGCCGACATGCAGGACGGTGAATCGGGCACTCAGGCCGTCGTGTCCAACGGCGTCGGTTTCGGCGCATCGGTGGCCGCGGGTGCGGCGATCGGCACGTTGATCCCCGTGCCGGGCGTCGGCACGGCCGTCGGCGCCGTCGGGGGCGCGGTCGTCGGCATCTTTGTGTCAGGCATGGCCGACTCGTTGTTCGAGAACGGAGTGGACAGCCTGAGCGATGTCGGCAACGCGGTGGTCGATGGCGCGCAGGAGGTCGGCGACACTGCTGTTGCCGTCTACGATCTGGGCTCCGACGCCGTGGGTGCGGTGGGGGACGGCGCATCGGACGTCAAGGATGCGGTGACCGGCGGCGCGAAAGACGCCTGGAACTCGGTGTTCGGATGACGGACAGCGCCAACCCGCGGAAGGGCGTGTTCTGGGCCGCCTCGATGACGGTGACGAGCCTCATCGGCGTGCTCATGGTTGTCGGCTCGGTGCTACCGGGTGTCGCCTTTCCGGGCAGGCTCTTCCTGCTGCTCTTCGGCTCGTTCCTGTTGTTCGTGGTGGTGCGGTGGATCCAGCTCCACCTGCGGCCGCCAGCGCTGGACGACGCGGTCGTGGCCGGGACGTTGGGTGGCGAGCCCGCGTTGGTGATGCGGATGAGGTCAGACGTGCCGGTCAACGCGTTGGTGGCGACGGGCCTGTTCGCTGTGGGGTTCTGGGTAGGGGGCATCTGGCTCTGGATCGACCGTGGCGGCTCGCCCGTCCTGCCGTTCGCGCTGGCCCTGTTGTTCACCTGGTTCGTGCCGGACGCCGCCCGAGTCGTCCGGGCGGGTGGCCGGGTCGTGGTCTCGCCGTCGGCTGTCGAGATTCGAGCCTGGGACACGACGTCACGCATGGCGTGGGACGACATCCAGTCTGCCGAGGTCGAGCAGAACGGTAGCCGGGCGGTCCTTCGTCTGACTGCGCGCCAAGGGGCGACCTCGTGGCAAACGTCGCGGCGACGGTGGATCAAGCGATTCGACCCGCGCCCGCCTGACCATGCTGCGGAGGTGTTCCTGCAAGCGTTGGCGGTTGACCGGTCGGCCTTCATCGCCGTCGTGATGCTGTGGCATCGTGACCGTTCCTCGCGTGCGGACATCGGGACACCTCAGTCCGTCGCCGACCTCGGCGGTGCCTCTGGGACGAGTCGCTGATGCGGGTCGAGTCGATCCACATCTATCCGGTCAAGGCGACTGCGCCGATCGACCTGGCGTCTGCGAACGTCGAGCTGGCCGGCCTGCGCGACGACCGACGCTGGGCCGTCGTCGACCCGCAGGGCGTCAGGCTCAACGCCACGAAGCACGACCGCCTGCTCACGGCCACAGCCACACCGGACGAGTCCGGGGCGCTGACCCTCACGGCTCCGGGCCAAACCCCACTCGCTGTCGCTGTGCCAGTTGGGGGTCGCGAGGTGCCCGTGAACGTCTCACGACTCCCGACGGTGGTCGACGCCGGGGACGAGGCGGGTGACTGGTTCAGCCGGCTCCTCGGCGAGCCGGTGCGACTCGTGTGGCAGGACGATCCGGCGCGCCGGCCGATCTCGCAGCAGCATGGTGGCCTCGGCGCCGAGCCGCTCAGCCTGGCCGACACCGGACCCTTGCTGCTGACGACGACGTCGTCTCTGGCGCAGCTCGAGGCATGGATCGCCGACGAGCATGAGCCGCAAACCATGGCGATGCGGCGCTTTCGGCCCAACGTGGTCGTCGACGGATCCGACGTCCCGTTCGCCGAGGACGAGTGGCGGGGCTTCCACATCGGTGACGTGCCCTATCGGTTCGCCGAGCATTGCGACCGGTGCGTGGTCACGACGATCGACCCGCTCACGCTGGCTCACGGCAAGGAGCCGATCCGTACGCTGGCCCGTCATCGCAAGTGGGAAGGCAAGACCTGGTTCGGCATCCGGATCATCCCGCTCGCCGCCGGCAAGGTGTCGGTCGGCGACGAGGTCACATTCGGCAATCTCAAGACGTAACGTCACGCGACGCCTAGGCTCCCCAACAACTGTTGGCTCGCCTAACTCCCGGAGCACTCGATGCGTCGTCCTCATGCGCTCGTCATCGCCATCGCGATGATCGCCTCGCCCGTCCTCGTCGTCAGCGGCGCGTCGACCGCAACGGCCGTCACCAACGCCCCGGCGCCGACCGTCACGCCGGCCGCCGTGCTGACCGGCCAGACGGTCCACATCACGGGTGACATCACCACGCCGGTCGTGCGGAAGGTCGATCTCCAGTACAAGAGCGGCAGCTCGTGGAAGAAGGTCGTCTCCGGCACCACGGACGCCAGCGGCCTGTATGACTTCAGCCAGAAGATCACCGGCTCGAAGACGTTCCGGGTGTCGGCCCCCTCTGCTTCGCCCAAGCTGCGATCGTCAGCGATCCGGCAGCGACGATCGCGCCGACAGTGGAGACGGCGAGCCTCTCGATCATGCGCAACGCCAGCAATGGAGACACCGCAGACGTGTCGGCGACCCTGACGCCGGCCATCGAGAACCGATCGGTCGCACTGCAGGTCCAGAGCGGCAGCAAGTGGAATCCGGTCGTCACCCTGACTGAGGATGCCGCCGGCAAGGTCTCGACGACGTTCGACATCACTGGGGCCGCTCCGTTCACGGCCAAGTCCTATCGACTCGTCGCCGCCTCTGTCGACGGCTCGACGCCCTTCACCTCGCCGACGTACAAGTTCACCCCCGGGCCGAAGACTCTGGGCACGAACGTCATCCGCATCTCGGTCGCCGGCGGAGTGCTGCCCACGAGCAAGAGCAAGGAGTACACCGGTTCGGCGGAAATCTTCGTCAACGGCATCCTGGCCAGGACCGAGGCGATCCAGAAGATCGGCGTGCGCGGCAGCTCGACCTCCGGCTACGCCAAGAAGCCGTACAAGATCAAGTTCGTCGACAGCTTCAAGCTGTTCGGGATGGCCGACAAGGGCAAGAGCTACTCGATGCTGGCGAGCTATCTCGACCAGACCTTCATCCGCGACAAGGTGGGCCTCGACCTCGGTCGCAAGCTGACGAACCTGTCCTGGACGCCGAACAGCCGGTCCGCGGAGGTCTTCATCAACGGTGAGTATCGCGGGGTCTACCTGTTCACCGAGTCGGTCAAGATCGATGACAAGCGGGTCAACATCAGTCCCAAGACCGGCATGATCATGGAGACCGACGGATCGAGCGTTTCCAACTCGAAGCTCGGATTCCTGTCGACCCACAAGATCGCCTTCGCGTTCAAGGATCCCGATGAGTACCTCACGGCGCCGGACGATCCTGAGGAGGGCGTGACCGCGGCGAAGCTCGCGGCGATCAAGGCCCGCACGAACGCCCTCGAGGCCAAGCTCTACTCGTCGTCGCCGGCCACGCGGGACGATCCGACGACGGGCTACCCGTCGTTCATCGACGTCAACTCCGCGATCGACTTCTACCTGGTCAGGGAGTTCACGAAGGACAACGACAGCGACTTCTATCGCAGCAACTACTTGTACTGGAACCGACCTGACCCCTTGGACCCCGACTACGCGGCGGCCGACGACAAGTTCCACTTCGGACCGGTCTGGGACTTCGACCGCAGCGCCGGCAACATCAGCGACACCGACTCGGCGCACAAGTACACCTCGTCGCCGCAGGGCTGGTACATCCGCGGCACCGGCACGCCGAGCGGTCGCAAGAACTACAAGACCCATTGGTTCGTGCAGATGTTCAAGGACCCGGCATTCGACGTCGCCGTGAAGGCGCGCTGGCTCGTGATCCGGGACAAGTTCGCCGCAGTCTCGACCACTGACACGGCCGCATACGCGGCCGCGATCGGCGTGGCAGCCGACAACGACCGCGCACGCTGGGCAAGCACCGCCAAGCGTTACAAGGCGCGCGGTTCGACGTACGCAGCCGAGATCGCGTACGTGACCAAGTGGTACCACGACCGCTACAACTGGATGGATCAGCAGCTCGCGTCGGGCAACACCGCGCAGCTGCCCTGACGCCCATCCAGCGTCGTGATTGCGAGCATGAATGGGTCGATCGGGAGTTCTTCGGATTGCGGTGGCACTTGCCTTGTCGGCAGGTGTCCTCGCGGCCTGCAAGGGGTCAACCACCGCTCCGGCGCCGGAGAGCTCGATCAAGGTCACGTCGCTGGTCTCGGGCCAACCCTTCAGGCTCTCGGGTCGCATCGGTGACGACAGCGGTCGATCGGTCGAGCTGCAGAACCGCACCAAGGGAGCATGGAAGACCGAGCAGACCGCCAAGACGAAGGACAACGGGGCGTACTCCTTCAAGCTGAGCAGCAAGGAGGAGTCGTCGAGGTATCGCGTCATTGCGCCCAAGTCGGGCGGCTCCGACCAGATCGCCAGCAAGCCGGTCAGGATCAAGACCCACGAGGACAAGATCTCGCTCGGGGTCTATCGACTCGGCAATGAGGGGCGCGCGAGCGGCAAGGCGTCCCCGACGATCGAGGGACGCGCATTCCAGCTCGAGTACCGCGACGGCGATGCGTGGAAGCCGCTGGGCGAGCCGATCGAGGAGGACTCCGACGGCACCGTCGCGACGCACTTCCCGCTCGGCGGGACGAGGTCGTACCGGTTCGTGGGTGCGGCACTCGAGGGTGCTCCCAAGGTCTACTCGCCGATCGAGTCGTTCGCCAAGGGCCCGGCAAAGCTGAGCAAGAACGTCATCTACCTCACCACCGACAACCGCAGGGATCCATCGCTCAAGGGCAAGGCGGTCAAGGGCAAGGCGCTGATCGTCGCTGACGGTCAGGCCACCCGGCCACTCGACGTCGCCGAGCTCGCCGTCCGCGGCAACTCCTCGGCCGACAAGGTCAAGCGGCCCTACAAGCTGAAGTTCGACAAGAAGCAGTCGCCCTTCGGGTTCCCCAAGGACAAGACCTGGCTCCTGCTCGCCAACTATGGTGACCGCACCCTCGTACGCAGCGGGGTCGCGTGGGACGTCAGCTCGGTGCTCGACAACCTCCAGTGGACGCCTCGCGACGAGTTCACCGAGCTATACCTGAACGGGCGCTACCAAGGCAGCTATCAGCTCGTCGAGTCGATCAAGATCAGCAAGCATCGCGTCGACATCAGCGAGAACAACGGCGTGGTCATCGAGGTCGACCCGCACTTCGACGAGGACGGGGTGCCGGGCTTCTACGGCGACCACAAGCTCCCGTACTCGTTCAAGGTCCCCGACGAGCGCAAGAAGAACGATGACGGCAGTGAGGACCCCGAAGGCATCACCGACGCAAAGGTCGCCGGGATGAAGAAGCGCATCCTTGATTTCGAGAAGGTGCTCTACGGCCCCGACTTCAAGGACCCGGAGACCGGTTGGACGAAGTATCTCGACCTCGACTCCGCGGTCGACTACTACCTGTTGAAGGAGTTCACCAAGGAGAACGACGGCGACTTCTATCGCAGCAACTTCTTCTACACCGATGACTACCGGGACCCAGCCGCGAAGTTCTTCATGGGCCCGGGCTGGGACTTCGACCGCAGCGCCGGCGCCAAGCCCTTGTACTCCCGCAGCGGCACGACGATTTCCCAGCCGACGGGCTGGTGGTTGCGTGGACACGGCTCGCCCAACCACAAGACCGACAAGACCCATTGGTACATCCAGCTGACGAAGGACCCGGTCTTCCTCAAGGCGCTCAACGCCAGGTGGCTCGAAGTGCGCGGCGAGCTCAAGACGATTGCCGAGCGCGATCCCAAGCTGAAGGCGGCAGAACTCGGCCCGGCAGCCGAGGAGGACCGGGCGAGATGGCCAAGCGACTCGAAGCGCTACGAGGCCCATGCGACGACATACCGTGGTGAGATCGACTACCTCACCAACTGGTACAGAGCTCGCTACAAGTGGATCGACAGCCAGCTCGCGAAGTGATGTTCCGCTGGTCCCCAGGTGGTCAATCGGCGAAGCGGACAGTTTCTCAATTACTGCTCGTGCCGGACCGATGTTCGGTAGAGTTTCGGGAAATTCTCTCATTTTTGACCTGCGCCCTTGGGGGACACTGTGCTTCGTCGTTCTGCTTTTTTCACGGCCATCGTCTTGGCGATCGCCTCTCTCGTTGGCCTCTCGGGGTCGGTCGCGTATGCCGCTCCGGCTGCTCCGACGAGCTCCAACCCGCTGCCCTTTGTCGGCCAGCCAGTGACCCTCACGGGTGACATCGGCACCGCGGTCGCGCGCCCGGTCGAGCTGCAGAAGTACACGACGTCGTGGTCGAAGTACGCCGCATCGACCACTGCGGCCGACGGGACCTACACCTTCAACAACGTCAGCACGACCGCGCCGAGTCGCAAGTTCCGGGTCGTTGCGAAGGCCGCGACGATCAACGGCACCTCCTACCCGGCACTGACCAGCGACGAGCTGACGCTGAAGACGCAGAAGGACACCGTCTCGCTCAACATCGCGCGCGTCGGCAACAACTTCAAGGCCTCCGGTGTGGCATCCCCCGTGATCGCAGGTCGACTGTTCGCGCTGCAGTAC
>Ga0190273_10000768_pt1 | contig 11653 bp, 9 predicted proteins | sample Popmic504IS_FD_134513 | JGI IMG/M metagenome (GOLD analysis project Ga0190273, IMG submission 134513) | Populus adjacent soil microbial communities from riparian zone of Shoshone River, Wyoming, USA - 504 IS | ecosystem: Environmental > Terrestrial > Soil > Riparian zone > Trees stand | place...
ATTATTCCGTCCGTATTGTATCGGGGCTCTTTAGGAAGGTAGTTGCTTTGTAGCTCATTAAAGAGCCCTTAACAATGTGAAGGGTATTTCACTATTAATTACAAGTTAGAGATACTCGTGTCTTTAGGGTATTTTACCTTATAGCTTATCCTTATCTTTTTTGTTTCCCCGGGTCTTAAGTCTAATTCCCAATTTAAAATTCCCTTCTCGGCATTTATTTTTGCACCATCGCTTTGCAACAATTCAACCTCTATGGTCTTATCCGTGCTAAGCGGATATTGATCCTTAAGAAGCAATTCTACTGCCTCTTTCTTGTTATTACGTATGGCAATGTCATAGGTAAATGTTTGTTCCCTGCTTGAAGATAAGAACTTCGTGCCTGATTTGTCCGCTATTTTTTCGCGTTTAAGGGATATTTTCTTATCACGCCCCATACTTAGGTTTAAGGTATCTGAGGTTTGGTTGGGGTCTATATAGGTCTTGCCTGCATACATTCCTTCAAAGATAATGTTCGCTTCCCCTTTCAGCAGGTTATATTTAGAGTAGTCGCTAATTTCTGCAAGCAGAAAAGCTTCCTTCTCCATCTTAGGTACTGCATAATAACGGTAGCTTGCCGGCAATTTGATCTCTTTCAGCGTTACACTGTGCTTCTTGCCATTGGAAAGAATGTCATAAGGAATGTCAATATCAAAAGATATACTTAGCTGGTTTTCGTTAATGGTAGTGTAGTCAGAAATTGAACTTTTGCTCCTGGTGCCATAGCCCTGCACCACTACATCAGCTAATTCAGAACTTTGAATGGTATTCATCGCCCCGTTGGTTTCTCCCTCTATATAGTTGCGTCCCAACTGCAAGAACCATGCGCTAAGCAAGGGAGCGGTATTATTCTGGTTGGGCTGTCCGCTGGAAAGTGTGAGTTTTATTTTGTTCCAGTCAATACCTGTTTGCTGCACTACCTGCGCCTTATAAAGCATGTTTATAGGGTCGGTAACATTATCAGAGCGTAAATCGTAAAATGGCACCCATGAGGCGTTGGGTGTCAGGTAGCTTATAGTCAACGGCACGATACCGGCCACATCATTCATAACCTGCAGCACCAGTTTCCCTGCCGAAGTTTTCTCAGCTTTGGTGGTATTAACTTCAAGCCTGGTATTAAGTTTTGCCAGCAGCTCACTAAGTTTTTGCTCTTTCTCTTCCAAAGCGTCAATGGCATTGGAAACTTCGTTACGCTTAGCTTTATAATAATCTACCATTTTCATGAGCTCCGCAACACTAAGGCCCGACTGTTGGCCATACACCTGGTTATTCTTATCAAGCAGGTCAAGGGTCTTGATCTCGGACACTTTCAGGTTTCCTAAACGTCCCATTTCTTTCTGCACTATCTTAATACTATCCCTTACTTTTTTAATGCCGGGCGAAGTTTCATCAGGCTCGTATTCTGAAATGTAATCCCGTGTGAATTGCACCGATAAAACTGTTACATGAAACGGGGCACCTATTTGTACCGTGCTTTCATTAAGGTTATCAGCCACATTTTTAACAACAATCTCAGATGTGCCCACAGGAAGTGTGAGGCTTGTTGTTTGCGAAATTTCGGCAGCGTTAAAATAAACGGTTGCTGCTTTAACCTTTGCGATTGTAAAAATGGGTTTTTGGGCATAAGTGATACTGCTGATCAGCACGCACAGTAAGATAAGTCTTTTCATGATGAATGTCTTTTTTTATAAAGAGCACATTAATCATGAAAAGGTTGGGAAGCGGGTTAAATTTTCTAGAAGTCGAATTCTTCAAAATCAATCGCAAGAGAATCTACGGCTTCTTCAGGAAGGTCTTCCCTTATATTGATCCTTGACCGTGCAGGCCCCGAAACATAGATGTAACCATGCTGCGCAATGGTATCTTCAGCATGGAGTAACCCCCTTCGCAGCATTAGATTTTTAATGTAATTATTGTGGCGTATGGCATAGCTCTTAAGATTGCCCTGATCGTTAAATTGCCACATAAAGCTTTTAGGCCTCGGGATAATGCTGGCGAGGTATAGGCATTCGTCCAATGACAACTGGCTTGGGTGTTTTTGGAAATAGTAGTGTGCCGCCTCGCCGATACCATACACGTTTGGCCCCCATTCTATTACATTAAAATACACTTCGAGCATGCGCTCTTTGCCGGCAATACGGTTGTTTTCCAGAACGTAGACCAGTAATATTTCTTCCAGTTTCCTGGATAATGTCTTTTCGCGTGTAAGAAATACATTCTTTACCAGCTGCATGCTTATTGTACTGGCACCCCGGGTAAATTTCTTTGTTTTTATGTTCTTGATGATAGACTGTTTGAACGCTTCCGATATAAATCCGCGATGCGAAAAGAATGAGGGATCTTCACTGGTAAGCACTGCTTTTCTTAAATAAGGAGAAATTTGTGATATTGGGGTGTAGTTTGGATTCTCTGGGCCTACTATAATCGCCCGCTGCGGCCTTCCATTCTCTATTGCCCTGTATGTAAAGGCGGTATTTAGCTTAGACAGGTTTGCTGCGCCGTACTTCAATATTTTCAGCTTATCCTTTTTAATACTGCTGTCAAAAACCAAGGCATTAGGCTTGTTCTTATTATACATAAAATCAAGGTTGTAACTAAACGTCCCTTCGGCCTGCATGCCTTCAAAATTTGTAAATAATCCTTGTGGTAATGAGACTATAAAGTCCTGCGCCTTCATCTTTGGTATATCCACTTTGAGCGTATAGGTGGTATCTTTTGCTACGCTATACTTTACAAATGGATTAAATTTTATTTTGTTCAGCTGGACGGTAGAACTGCTGTCAATTGCAATAAAATCTTCCCCAAAAAGAAAATGGTAGTCAAATCGGGCTTTATTTATAACCACATCTTTTTTAGCAATGCGTGGATGGTTCACCATAAAATTACCAATAGATGCAAACCCGTCAAGGTGCATTTCGTCCCCATCCATATCAATGTTTGAGACATTTACACGAATTGAGTCAAATCCCGATTTAAATCCGTACCGTTCGTCAATATACGGTATTTGTATCCGCGAGGTATCAGTATTAAAAAATTTCAGGTCGGCCTGCTTATTCCGAGGATCTGCAAAACCTTTAACCTTCCAGGTTTGTTTCAGATCTTTGGCTGTGACCCCTATAGAAGATTCAAGTTCTTTGTCCTCGAGCTTAAGTTGCTGCAGGTTCATGTTCACCTTGCGTCCCATGTCATCTAGCCTTAGTGTGAGGTTTTCCAACTCCATATCGGTGGGCACAAGGTTTAATGCAGTAGTGAGTAAATTGTATGCGCGTTCGGCATAGTTTGGGCCATCTTCATTGTCCTGGCTTTTTAGTGTGTCTTTATTGCGCAGGAACGCGTCGAAGTTCTTCCCATTCTTGTTGCGTACCAGTTGGACAAAGCCGTTTCTCATCTCCAAAGTCCCCAGCTGTACATCTCCAACAAGCAGTCGGGCAAAATTCACGCTTGTTTTTAGGCTTTCCACCCTTAGCAAGGTATCGGCATTCCTTGGAACCAGTGAAACCTCTTTCATAGTTACACCCGTAAAACCTGTAAAGGAAGCTTCTTTTACCCTAAAGCTGCTGTTATATTCTGTATTCATTTTGGCCGTCACACGGGCAATCGCTTTCTTGAGAAGTGATTCACGAAAGATAAAAAATCCTATGATTGCTATCAGTAACAAAACCCCAAAAACAGTAAGGGTAGTAATTATTATTTTCTTAATTTTCGTTTTGCGCATTGTATAATTTTGTTAACCAAACAGGTGTCCTGCAACATCTTCAATCTTTGCCACCAGCCTGATTACTATTGCGGTATTTTTTAATGATATTTTATTGTACTTTGACACAAATATTGTAGTAAAACCCAGTTTTTCCGCTTCCAAAATTCGCTGCTCCACCCTGTTAACAGGACGAACTTCGCCGGATAGTCCTATTTCTCCTGCAAAACAAAAGCCTTTGCCTACAGGAATATCTTCGTTAGAAGATAATATTGCTGCCACCACGGCCAGGTCTATAGCAGGGTTGTCAACATTAATACCTCCCGTTATATTAAGAAACACGTCTTTGGCTCCCAGCCTGAAGCCGGCTCGTTTTTCCAATACTGCAAGTATCATGTTTAGCCGCTTGGCATTGTAGCCTGTAGTACTGCGCTGCGGTGTTCCATACACGGCCGAGCTTACAAGCGCCTGTATCTCCACCAGCAAAGGGCGCATACCTTCCAGTGTTGTTGCAATAGCCGTGCCGCTTAGCTCCTCTTCTTTATGCGATATTAATATTTCAGATGGATTGGAAACCTCCCTGAGCCCACTGCCCTGCATTTCATATATCCCAAGTTCTGCAGTCGAACCGAAGCGGTTCTTGAGTGCGCGAAGTATGCGGTACACATGGTTGCGGTCGCCTTCAAACTGTAGCACCGTATCTACCATGTGCTCCAGTATTTTTGGCCCGGCTATACTGCCATCTTTGGTAATGTGCCCTATAAGGATAACGGGAATGTTCGTTTCTTTGGCGAATTTAATCAGCTCTGCCGTGGTTTCGCGAATTTGCGATATGCTTCCTGCTGACGATTCTATATAATCAGAGTGTAGTGTTTGAATTGAATCTATAATCACTACCTCTGGCTCTATAGCCTCTATTTGCTTAAAAATGTTTTGTGTTTTGGTCTCTGTCAGTATAAAACAGTTATCACCATTAGGAGTTATGCGCTCTGCCCTCATCTTTATTTGTTTCTGGCTTTCTTCACCACTTACATATAATGTACGATAGGGCAGCTTAAGCGAAATCTGTAGCAGCAATGTACTTTTTCCAATTCCCGGCTCCCCGCCAAGGAGTGTAAGCGATCCGGGGACAAGCCCTCCGCCCAGTACGCGATTAAGTTCACCATCGGTAGTGTCCATCCGCACTTCTGCTGAGGAATCGATCTCATTAATCCGCAGTGGCCGTGGTGCTTTTTTTGTTTCGGGAGAAGAAGGCCGCCATGCCGCCTTTTCCTCCTTTTGGATAATTTCTTCAACTATGGTATTCCATTCCCTGCATGAGTTACACTGGCCTTGCCACTTAGAATATTGTGTACCGCAGTTTTGACAGAAAAAGGATGTTTTTACTTTGGCCATCTATTATTTCTCTTCTAACTTGCTTTTAAGTTCTTCTGCTTTTTCAAGCATAAATTCTCTTGTAAGGTCGCCAATTTCAGCATAGCTATAACTGTTGGTATATATTTTTATTGCTTTTTTAAGGTTGCCTTGTTTCTCCTCGTAGATGGCATCATAATACTCGCCCAATAATGTATCAGGATAGTTTGACCTTGCCAACTTTGCAAGATCCTTCAATTCATCAAAAGCGCCGTTTTTTACAATAGCGGCTTCGGCTGCCTTAAAGTCGTTTATTCTTACCTGCATCTTAATACCAAGTTCTTTTTCATTCAGGTCGTACTTATCTTCTACATATTTCACATAACCCGAAGGCAGCGTAACTAGTTTCTCTGTATATTCTGAAGGAGATATTGGCTTATAATACGAAAAAATATGATATAGTGCGCGCGGTATACCACTGGGAACAAGCGAGTAATGCGATTCGCCTTTAAAATCATCAAACCTGTAACGCAACAGTGGATTTTCCACAGCTTTTATCCCCTCATCAAGAGTCTGTATTTTTTTGCGTATCCTGCTCACATCGCCGTCGGCAGTTGCGAGGTAGTAAAATATTGGCTTCTGCATCACTTTCAGCCTAAGCGGTACCCGGGTCTCCATTTCGGTGGCAAATTCAGGGCTTAGAGAGATAAAAGCATTAAAAAGGGGCTTGTCTTTATACAAAAAGAAATTCAGGTACCCGGCAGTTAGGCCATGGCCGGCAATGATCCTGAAAGGTGCCACCCGATATTTGCTTTCAAGATATGGAATAAGCTCCATACCAATAAATTCGTAAAACATCTCTCCTTTGCCTTCAGGCAGGCCTGTCTCTTCACCCGAGTAGCTATCAAAATCACGTTCGCCTTTGTCATTTTGGTTAATGCCTACAATAACAACTTCAGGAAGGTCCATCCAGTACGTTGCATAAGACAATGTTCCTGCAAAAGGATCGAGTAGGTAATCGCCATCAAGCAAAATCAGTAGCGGGAACTTTTTATTGGGGCTTGAGTCGTAAGATGGAGGCAAGGCAACAGTAATGTGGCGTGTTTCTTTTAGTTTTGCCGACTGAATTTCTTCCGTTCTTCTCTGGGCGAATAAAGGTGATGCCACACACAGGAGTAAAAGGAGTAATATATTGTTCCTCATTGCTTTACAGTTTAATTTGTTAAAACGGGAAAGCAAGATAGCGATTATTTACTTTTATTAAGTAAAGGTAATGCTAAAAAAGAGAGCCCGCCTAAAAATAGTATAAGGCCTGTTTGTGAAGTCCATACAATCCAGCCGAAAGCTGTCCCCGCTGTGAGAGGTACCGCATATATGGTTAATACATTTGCAATTGCGACAGGGAACCAGCCTGTTCCGCCGTTTGTGAACGTAATAACAATACTGCCAATAACAAATGCTGTAGCAACCGACCCGAAAGAAAGTCCTGCGGTTTGTGGAAGGGCATATATGGTAATGTAAAACATCAACACATAACTAAACCATATATATATTGAAAGCAGCAGGAAAGGCCATTTGTTAGGCATTTTAAAAACACTCATGGCACCTTCAGCAAGGCCTGAAACTTTTGACTTTATTTTTTGTACCCACGCCATTTTTGAATATATAAAGAACAGAACAGAAGCTAAGAATATAATTCCGACCAAGGACCCATACAGAATCAGCTTTTTAAATGGTATATCTGTAAGATAGGCCTTTACTACGTCAAACTGTAAAATTACTGTCGCCCCCACCACCGCTACAAGTAATATGAGGTCTACGATCCTTTCAGATATGATGGTTCCCAGGGCTTTATCAAAAGGCACTCCCGCATATTTATTTAGTACAACTGCCCGGCTTACTTCGCCGCTCCTGGGGATAAGCATATTCATTACATAGGTGACGCATATAGCACTGAACTTGACAGAGAATGGTGCTGTGTAGCCTATATGGGCCAAGGTATATTTCCATCTGTATGCCCTTGCCCAAAATCCTGTCAAGCCTATAAAAAGCGAAATGTATACATACAGGTAATTCGCCGTTTTAAAGCTGGTCATCAACTCATTGCGCTGTTCAGGCGTAAACTCCCGGTAAACATATATAATTAAAAAAACTCCCACAAATAGTGGGAGAATTATGCTTAATAGCCTGGTTATCTTCTTTTTCAAATTAGGTTAATGAATTATCTCTTTCATTAGGGAATACCAGCATTGGCTTAAACGTCTTTGCCTCTTCAAAATCCAGAATTCCGTAGGAAATAATAATTATGATATCTCCTCTTTGTACCTTCCTTGCAGCGGGCCCATTTAAGGTAATTTCCCCACTGTTCCTGTTTCCCTTAATCGCATAAGTTTCCAGGCGCTCACCATTGTTGATGTTTACGATGGAAACTTTTTCACCTTCAATAATATTAGCCGCTTCCATCAACGCTTCGTCAATGGTAATGCTGCCTATGTAATTTAAATCGGCTCCGGTCACCGTAACACGATGAATCTTGGATTTTACAACTTGAATTTGCATGGCGCAAAGTTAATCAATTTAATGAAATATTATCTATGAGCCTCACGCCGCTTAAGAATACTGCAATAAACGCACGATATTTGTTATTATCAATAGAATTAATCGGACGCAAAGTGTCTTCTTCTGCGATTTCAATATATTCCAACTTAAATTCCTGATGGTTCAAAAAGGTGTCCTCCACAAATTTAATAATACTTTTCGGATTTTCCTTGCCAAACATCGCCTTTACTTCCTGTAAGGTTTTATAAATCAGGGAAGCTTTCCTGCGATCTGCCGCTGAAAGCCGCTCATTGCGTGAGCTCATTGCCAGGCCGTTTGGTTCTCTATAAATAGGACAGCCTATAACCTTTACCGGCATATTATTTTTTGATACCAGTTTACGCACTATCTGAAGCTGCTGAAAATCTTTTTCACCAAAATAAGCATTATCAGGCTCAATGATCTCAAAGAGTTTCTTTACAATAGTACCTACGCCGTCAAAATGGCCGGGCCTGTGGCTGCCTTCCATCTGGAACTCAAGTCCGTCAAAAGCGAAAGATTGTGACTGCGTATCGCCATCATACATTTCATTCACCGAAGGGGCAAATACAATGATATCTTCGCTTACCAGTTTTATTTTCTCCACATCCACATCTGGGGTGCGAGGATATTTTTCAAGGTCATCTGCGTTGTTGAACTGGGTGGGGTTAACAAAAATGCTTATCACAGTGACTTTATTATCCTCCATCGACTTTTTAAGTAACGACAGGTGCCCCTCATGTAATGCACCCATCGTGGGAACAAAACCCAGAGTAGTATCAGCACTTTTTAAGTCCGATAGCGCTGACCGTAGATCGGCTTTGTTATTGAAAATGAGCATCCCTTTATATTTTAATTCGTGGCTAAATTAATATTTTAGTTACAAAATGCACAAAATTGTTTAATTTTGCATGTTTTTGTACCCAATTAAAAATAAAGTTTGAAGATGAAGGATAAGAGGATATTGTATGTATCATCTGAGGTTGTGCCCTACCTGGCTGAAAATGAAGTGTCTTTAATGTCTTACGATGTGCCAAAGATGATCAATGACCAGGGATGCCAGATCAGGATATTTATGCCGCGATACGGGAATATTAATGAAAGGAGGCACCAGCTGCACGAGGTTATCCGCTTATCAGGAATGAATTTGGTAGTCAATGACATGGATATGCCACTTATCATAAAGGTTGCGTCCATCCCTAAAGAAAGGATACAGGTTTATTTTATAGATAATGATGAATACTTTAAAAGAAAAGCCACATTTACAGATGAAGAGGGAGTTCTCTATCCTGACAATGACGAAAGGGCTATTTTCTTTGCTAAAGGTGTTGTTGAGACCGTAAAAAAATTGAACTGGGTACCTGATATTATACATGTCCACGGATGGATGGCAGCAATGCTTCCCATATACATGAAGCATTACTACAAGAATGAAGCACTTTTTGCCGATACCAAAATTGTAACTTCAGTGTATAACCAGTCGTTTGAAGGAACGCTTGATAAAGACATGCTCAAAAAAGTGTTGTTTGATAACATTCCTGAGAATGAGGTAGCTTATATCGCCGAACCTACATACGAAAACATCCTTAAAGCCTCCATAATGCATTCTGATGCCGTAATTATCGCTTCGGAAGATCTTTCCGACGAGCTCACTAAGTTTATTGAAGCGTCAGGAAAACCATTCCTTGGGTATGAAGGCAAAGATAAATTTGCTGAGGCTTATACTAATTTCTATAGAAATCAGGTTTTATAGAAAACCATTAAAAAAATTATATGACTAGTTCGATATTGAAAAAATTTATTTTAGCCCTTAGTGTAATCTTTCTTATTTCCTGCGACAGTGACTTTAATGAACTGGGCTCCGATATAATTCAGGATGACATTCACCATGATAACATGACCCGTTATGTGGCAGGTGCAGTAGCTTATGACAGGGCTACAGGCCCCGTACAGGCTAATAACCTCCCGCTTAATTCACTTGGTATTTATAATAATCCCGCTTTCGGGAAAACCACTGCCCATTTTGTAACCCAACTGGAGTTGGCGTCAGAAAATCCGGAATTCGGCGCAGACGTTGTCATTGACACCGTTTATCTTTATGTACCTTATTTTAGTAATTTGGTAAGCACCGATGGAGAAACAGGAGTAAATACTTATACTCTTGATTCAATTTACGGCAATGCTGATGCGAAAATGAAGCTGAGTGTCCTGGAAAACCGTTTCTTTTTAAGAGATTCTGATCCGGGGACATCTTTCATTTCGGGCCAGAAATATTATTCTGATGACTGGGACATGATTAATGCCCAGGCAGGCCAGCAAATAAACACCGATGCGAATTTGGCTGAAAACAACGAATTCACATTCAGTCCCTCTGAGATAAAGCGTGAAAGAGTTGTTGACGGGGAAACAGTTGTAATAGAACGATTCGCTCCGGGTATTTACATGAACCTCGACAAAACATTCTTTGCCAATAAGATCATGAACGCTCCTGCTGGAAAGCTTACAAATAATAACCTTTTCAGGGAATACTTCAGGGGGATCTATTTTAAAGTTGAGCAGACAAGTGATCAGGGCGCTATGGCAATGGCAGCCTTTGATAAGGGCAAGATCGTTATCATTTACCACGAAGACGAAACCAGCTCTTCTACCCCTCCCACTGTAGAGAGGGTAAGAAAGACCCTCACATTGAACATGAACGGCAATACAGTTAACTTCTTTAACAATGAGTACAACGGCGCATTTACATCGGCACTAACAACTACCGACCAAACATTTGGCGACGAGCGCTTGTATGTAAAGGGCGGTGCAGGCTCACTTGCTTTTATTGATATTCTTTCTGCTGCAGATATTGAGGCATTGCAAGCTGATAGAGTTCTTATCAATGAGGCTAACCTGACATTTTACATAGACCAGTCGGCCATGCCTTCCGGAACGGTTGAGCCATTGAGGTTATATCTTTACGATGTGAACAATAAAAGGCCTATCTATGACTACTTTACAGATATCACCACCAATAGCGTGAATCCCAAATATGCTAAAACTACCCACAATGGACTTATACAGCGGGATAGCGATGGCAAGGGCGTAAGATACAGGATACGGCTAACCGACCATATCAACAACATAATAAACAAAGATTCAACAAATGTGAGGCTGGGCCTTGCTGTGACCGAGAGCATCAACCTCATTGGCAATGCATCTCTAAAAACGCTTATAACTGAAACTGCACTGGTTCCCTTAGGATCAGTGTTAAGCCCGATGGGTACTATATTGTACGGAACCAATCCGGCTGTACCTGACGACAAGCGGCTTAAACTTGAGATTTTTTATACTAAACCTAATTAATTAATATATGTGTGGAATTGTAGGTTACATTGGGTACAGGGAAGCATATCCCATTATTATCAAAGGCCTGAAAAGGCTTGAGTACAGGGGATATGACAGTGCCGGGGTTGTTCTGTTTGACGGAACAGACCTAAAGTTGTCGAAAACCAAGGGTAAAGTTGTAGATCTGGAGGCTAAGGCCGAACAAGAGATAACCTTAACCGGTAACATAGGTATTGGGCACACCCGATGGGCAACCCACGGAGTTCCTAACGATGTAAATTCGCACCCGCATTTATCGAATTCAGGTAATCTTGTTATAGTTCATAATGGTATTATCGAAAACTACGAGCCTTTAAAAAAAGAACTTATAAACAGGGGTTATACTTTCCATTCAGATACCGATACAGAAGTTCTTATTAATCTAATAGAGGACGTTCAAAAGAAAGACAAGCTTAAATTAGGCAAGGCAGTACAGGTAGCGCTTAACCAGGTTGTTGGCGCTTATGCCATCGCTGTCTTTGACAAGAACAAACCTAATGAGATCATCGCGGCCCGCTTGGGAAGCCCGTTAGCCATTGGCGTTGGGAAAGATGAATTCTTCATTGCATCTGATGCTTCACCATTTATTGAATATACATCAAATGCCATTTATCTTGAGGATGAAGA
>Ga0190273_10000769_pt1 | contig 11642 bp, 10 predicted proteins | sample Popmic504IS_FD_134513 | JGI IMG/M metagenome (GOLD analysis project Ga0190273, IMG submission 134513) | Populus adjacent soil microbial communities from riparian zone of Shoshone River, Wyoming, USA - 504 IS | ecosystem: Environmental > Terrestrial > Soil > Riparian zone > Trees stand | place...
ACTGTTCGGCCCCCGCGACCTCACCGTCAGCGCCCTCGCCCTCCTCGCGCCGTCACCGGTTGCCCTCGAGCGCGCGATGATCGCCCGGGTGGTGCTCGATCTGTCGGATGCCGTTCTGCTGACGCGCGAGGCGTCGAACGCCGGCGGCAAGGCCAAGGTGCTCGGAGCGACGATCACGTGGGCGGGCCTCAACGTCGCCGCGATCCTCGCCGACCGCAAGGCGCGCTGAAATCATGGTCGACGTTCCGCACGCCGTGCGCCCCTGGTCGTCCGGTCGACGATCAGCGCGCCCACGAACGCACCGAGCGTGCCGAGCAGCTCGTCGCTGAGTGTGTCCTCGTACGCCCCGTCGAGCTCGGTGCCGCGGCGGATGAAGGTGTACCACTCGCCGAGCTCCCAGCCGACGGCGAGGATCGCGCCGAGCCCGGTGATGCCGAACACGAGCAGCCAGCGCGGCTGCACGTTCGCGCGGGCGATGAGCAGACCACAGCCCCACAGCAGGAGCATCCAGTTGACGAAGTGGTTGAGGTTGTCCCACGCCTCGATCGAGTCGTACAGGTCGAACGTGTTGCCGGTGACGTCGATGAGGAACGGCGCCATGATGAGCGCGAAGGCACCCCACGGGAGGGTCGACGCCTCGCGGGTACGCCACCACCACACAGCGGGCACCAGCAGCATCAAGAACGGGTAGAAGGCCAGCCGGTACCCGAAGCCCTTGCCCTCGTACTGCTCCAGGCCCGCGAACGCGCCGACAGCGAGCTGGACGACGGTGAGTGCGAGCACGACCACGGCCGCCCCGAAGGTTCTGCTGCGCGATGACATGGCGCTCACCCTGCCACGCGACTCAGCAGGTCCAGACGAGTCCCGACGTGATCAGGGTGTCGACGCGCTGAACTCTCGACTGACGACCGGCCGGACATACAGTGACCCCATGAGAACCACCCGCACCGCCGCCGTGCTCACCACCGTCGTCGTCGCCCTGGCCCTGCCGCTGTCGGGAGCACACGCCGTCATCGTCACGAACGACAAGTACTACGCCAACCAGACGCCGTACGGCGACCCCGCAAGCACCTCGATCGTCGCCCCGCCTGCGGGATACGAGCTGTTCTTTGTCGAGAACGTCGGCCGTCACGGCGCGCGGGCACTGACGGGCAGCGACACCGAGAGGCGAGCCCTCGCGGTCTGGAAGGCGGCGTCACGCAAGGGTGCGTTGACGACCCGGGGCAAGAAGTTCGACGACCAGGTGCGCGCGTTCCAGCGCGCCGAGAAGAAGCTGGGCTACGGCCACCTGAGCACCGTCGGCAAGGCAGAGTGGCGCGGCATCGGACGCCGGACGGCGGCGAGCTACGGATCCTTCCTCTCCGCGGCCTCGGCGAAGGGGGAGACGGTCGCGATGCAGACCAGCCCGGTGTACCGCACCAAGCAGAGTGCCAACTACTTCCGGCTCGGCCTGCAGTCGGGGGTGCCGAACCTCAACACCGCACCGCGCACCGTCAACCAGGATCTGCTGATCGACGAAGGCGTGTCGAAGGCAGGACGCGCCGCGATCGCCAAGGTCAAGCGCCGTTCCACCGTCAAGGCCGCCGCTCGCCAGGTCCTGCTGCGTCTGTACAAGAAGTCGTACGTCGACCGACTCAGCGATCCGGTCGGCACGGCGATCGACGTCTATCTGCTCTACTCGACCGCCCCCGGCATGGCCGGTGACACGCGGGTGACCTTCGCCGACTACGTGCCCCTCTCGGCGGCCAAGCACCTGGCTGAGGCGATCGACGCGAGCAACTTCTACCGCTTCGGCCCCGGCGTGGCAGGACAGTCCAGCTCGTACAAGCGTGCCCGTCCGGTGCTCGCCGACTTCTTCTCCGCTCTCGACGCCCGCATCAGCGGGGGCAGCACCGCCGCGGTCTTCCGCCTCGCGCACGGCGAGGTCACGATGCCGTTCGCCGCGCTGATCAAGGCTCCGGGCAGCGAGAAGCAGGCCTCACGCGCGTTCTCGTACGGCAGCAATCCGTGGCGCGGCTTCGTGGCCGGTCGACTCGCCGGCAACCTCGAGTGGGCCGCGTACCGCAACGCAGCGGGTGAGGTGCTGGTCACGATGCGGTACAACGAGCAGCCCGTGCAGTTCAACGCGTCGTGCACCCCGTCGGCGGCAGGTCCGTACTTCTACGCGGTCTCACAGCTCAAGTCGTGCCTGGGCTGACGGCGGCGCCCGAAGCTAGAGACGCAGCCGCACCAGATCGGCCAGTGCAGCGTCCGACAGCTCGGTCAAGGCGCCCTCACCACCGTTGACGACGGCATCGGCGAGCGACCGCTTGGAGCGGATGAGCTCGGCGATGGACTCCTCGATCGTCCCTTCGCTGATGAGGCGATGGACCTGGACGTTCTTGGTCTGGCCGATGCGGTGCGCGCGGTCGGTGGCCTGGTCCTCGACGGCTGGGTTCCACCACCGGTCGTAGTGGATGACGTGGTCGGCACGCGTCAGGTTGAGGCCGACGCCGGCTGCCTTTAGCGACAGCACGAACACCGGCACGTGCCCGCCCTGGAACTGGTTGACCATCTTCTCGCGACCGCGCACCGTGGTGCCGCCGTGCAGGAACTGGTTGACGATCTTCTTCTCGTCGAGGTGGCGCGTGAGCAGACGACCCATCTGCGCGTACTGCGTGAAGACGAGGGTCGCGCCCTCCTCGGCGACGATCTCCTCGACCAGCTCGTCGAAGACGGCGAGCTTGCCCGAACGTCCGGTCAGCCTCGACTCGGGCTCCCGCAGGAACTGGGCCGGGTGGTTGCAGATCTGCTTGAGCTGGGTCAGCAGCTTGACCACCAGGCCGCGACGCTGAATGCCTTGGGCCTGCTCGATCTGGGCCATGGTGCCGCGCACGACCGCCTCGTAGAGCCCGACCTGCTCCCGCGTGAGATTGACCTGGTGGTCGGTCTCGATCTTGGGCGGCAGCTCGGGGGCGATGCCGGGGTCGGACTTGCGGCGGCGCAGCACGAACGGACGGATGAGCTGGGACAGGCCGCTGGCCTTCTCGGGGTCGCGGCGCGCCTCGATGTCGCGCGACCAGGTGCGCCGGAACTGGTCATAGGTGCCGAGCAGCCCTGGCGTCGACCAGTCGAGGATGGCCCACAGCTCGGAGAGGTTGTTCTCGACGGGAGTGCCGGTCAGTGCCAGGCGCGCGACGGCCGGGATGTCGCGGATGGCGCGAGCGGTGCGCGCGTGCGGGTTCTTGATGTTCTGCGCCTCGTCGGCGACCACCAGACCCCAGCCCGGCTCGTGCTCGGCCAGGTCGATGACGTCGGCGCGCATCGTCGCGTACGTCGTGACCAAGAACCCGTCCTTGACGTCCTGGAGGCTGCGGCCCGGCCCGTGATAGCGGTGCACGGGCACGCCCGGCGCGAAGCGCTTGATCTCGCGCTCCCAGTTGCCGAGCACCGACGCGGGGCACACGACGAGCGTCGGCGCGGTCGTGTCGACGGCACGCTGCAGGTGCAGTGCGATGAGCATGACGGTCTTGCCGAGGCCCATGTCGTCGGCCAGGATGCCGCCCAGCCCGAGATCGACCAGCTGGGTCATCCAGCGCAGACCCTGCAGCTGGTACTCGCGCAAGTGCCCGTCGAGATCGTCCGGCTGAATGGCCGGTGCGATGTCGCGGTCCTGGACCGCCAAGCGCCGGCGGACGTCCCCGAGCCAGCCGACGGTGTCGACCTCGGTCTTGCGGCCGTCGATCTCGAGCTCGCCGGTGACGGCGGCGCGCAGCGCCTCGAGTGCCGTGACCTCGTGCGTCCGCTGATCGAGCACGCGGTGCAGGCGGGCCTTGTCGACGAACACCCACCGGTCGCGCAGGCGCAGCAGGCCGGTCTGCGACTGGGCGAGCTGGTCGAGCTCCGCGGCGGACAGCACGTCGTCGCCGAGCGCGACCTGCCAGTCGAACGTGAACAGCTGCCCGTGCGTGAACGCGGAGGGTCGGTCGGATCCGGGGGTCTCCTGTCGGCGCACGACGGCGGACGTGGAGAGCTCACGCACGAGCTCCGGCGGCCACCGCACCTCGATGCGGTTGGCCATGAGAGTCGGGGCGAGGCTGCGGTCGCCGAGACGGGCGAGCTGGTCAGGGCTCACCGTGACCGCTCCGCGCGAATGGGGATCGCGCAGCGACTGCGCCGGCGGCCACCACGCCTCGACCCGCCGGAGCATCGCCGCGGTGGGCTCCTTGGCGTCCTCGGCCATGGGGTGCGTGGAGCCGTTGAAGAGGTCGCCGGCGTCGAACGCACCCCACGAGCTGGCGCGGGGATGCACCCGGAGGCGAACGACCGCCGCCTGGTCGGGCGCGGGCTGCTCGAGGAACGACACGATCAGCGACCACGAGAACGTCGTCTCACGGGTGCGCTGCGGCGTGGCCTTGGGTGAGATGTAGGCCTGGCGCTGCGGGGTCGAAGCGGCTTCGGGGGCGTCGACCTCCAGTGCCCTCATGAAGGCGGCGATGGACGCTTGGCCGGCGCCCGCGTTGGGCCCGATCGCGGCGCCCGCGCTCTGCAGCTGGTTGAGCTCGGTGGCGTCGGGGGAGCCGAGCGCGCCACGCGCCATGATGCGCAGAGCCAAGATGGACGGTGTGGCCCAGGCGCGTACGGACTTGTGCGCCTCCATGACCCGGATGCCCTGGCTGAGGGCGCCGATCGCCTCGTTGGCGGTGGCCGTCCGGTCTCCGGTCGGAGTGTGGAAGACGAACCGCGATTCGGCCGGTGTGTCGCCCGCCACGAACTCGACCGGATGTCGCAGCAACAGGCGCAACTCCGTCGCGGTGGGCATCCCTTTATTGTCGCGCATCGTGCCAACCTGCACTCGTCGAGGTCGGCTTTGGGACCTTTGAGCAGTGGTCTGTCATCGTGGACGCATGTGGACGAGGGCATCGGTGGCGGCGACGCTGCTGGTCGTCGCTGCCTGTTCTTCGCCGGACGATCCCGAGCCCGCGGCCGCGCCGAGGCCGGACGCATCGACGGCGGCGTCGGCTCCGGTCCCGGCGCCGACCGCCTTGTTTCCGGGCGAGACGTGGGAGCGCGTCGAGGCCGGAGATTTCGACGACCTCGACGCCGAGCTGGCCCGCGACGGGTCGACCTGCCTCGCGGTCGTGAAGGACGGACGGCTCGTGCACGACGCCTATTGGAACGGCGGCGCGCCCGAGCGGAAGCAGAAGGTCTACTCGATCGCCAAGTCGCTGACCTCGCTGCTCACGGGCACATTCGCCGACCTGGGGGCGCTCGACCTGGATGACAGCGCGTCGGAGCAGGTCGACGAGTGGCGGGGCAGCGACGCGGAGGCGGTGACGGTCAGAAGCCTGCTCGCGATGACCTCCGGGCGGCTCTGGAGCGACGCCGGCGACACCCAGATGATCCGTTCGACCGCCGACCAGACGTCGTTCGCGGTGAGCCTGCCGCAAGCGGGCCGGCCCGGGGACGAGTGGGTGTACGACAACGCCGCCGTGCAGACGCTCGAGTCGGTGCTCGATGACGTCGCCGAGAGCGACGACGTGGTCGAGCTCGCGCAGGAGCGGCTGCTCGGTCCGCTGGGCATGAATGACACCGAGTGGGGCCGTGACGCCGACGGCAACGCGCTGACGTACTCGGGCATGGAGTCGACGTGCCTCGACCTGGCCCGCGTCGGACACCTCATGCTCAACCGCGGCCGGTGGTCCGGTGCCCAGGTCGTGTCGGCCGACTACGTCGAGCAGGCGACGAGTCCGTCGTCCGACCAGAACGCCGCGTACGGGCTGCTGTGGTGGACGAACGCCGAGGGTCGAGTCGTCGAGGCGCTCCGGCAGGCCGGCTTCGGGACCGACAAGGCTCCGTACGAGGGGCGGCTCGCGCCGAACGTCCCGGGCGACGCGTACTGGGCCTTCGGCTACGGCAACCAGTACGTGGCGGTCGTCCCGAGCGAGGGTGTCGTCGCGGTACGCCTCGGTGCCCGACCTGCCTCGCCCGACCGTGTGACCTTCGACGGCTTCACCGCTGGGGTGCTCGAGGCGGTGGGTGCCCGATGACCGATGACCTCGAGCGTCGCATCGTGCAGATGCTGGCGAGCCGCGCGCCGACATCGACGATCTGCCCGTCCGACGTGGCCCGCCAGGTGGCGCCGGACGACTGGCGCCCGCTGATGGACCCGGTGCGGCACGCGGCACAGCGGCTGGTCGACCGCGGTGAGGTCGAGATCACCCAGAAGGGCGAGGTCGTCGACCTCGCCACGGTCAAGGGTCCGATCCGCATCCGCCTGCCTCGTTCGTAGGACTGTCCGACCCGGCTGCTTGAGTCGTGCCATGGACATCGACGAGCCGGGCTGGCCACTGATCGACGACTTCTTCGCGAGTCTGTGCGAGGGTCGAAGGGCTGAGACAGCCCGCCGGTACGCCCGTGTCCGTCATCGCCTGATGTCGTTCCTCGACACCGGCGACATGACGCTCGGTCTCGGTACCACCGAGGTCGCGCTGCTCGAGGCCGAACGGCAGTTCCACGACTCAGGCGCGTTCTGGGCGTTGTTCGGGCCCGACGAGCTCGTCTGCTGCCTGCCGAGCTTCCTGCACGAGACCTGGCTGCCCGAAGGCGATGGAGAGGCTCGCGCCCAGATCAGCGTCGTGTCACGGCTGCTGAAGTCCCTGGCCGGTCGCGATCTCGACTGGACGGTCACGCGGTGCGCCTACTGGGAGGCCGAAGCTGCCGTCACCGAGGCGCGACGCGTGGTCACGCGACGTCCGAACAGGCCAGAGGAAGCGGCGATGCCCGACCGCTTCCTGAGGCAGCCGGGCCCCGAGTGGTGATATAGTTGAAGCATCAACTAGCACCAAAGGAATCCCATGCCGTCGTACTCGATCTCCGATCTCGACAACCGCCTCACGCCCAGCGCGCTCATGCCGGTGATGTTCGTCGGCCACGGCAACCCCATGCATGCGATCTCCGACAACGCCTACACCCGTCAGTGGACTCGACTTGGCGCCGAGCTGCCGGCGGCGCAGGCGATCGTCGTCATCAGCGCCCACTGGCTGACACCCGGCGCCACGCACATCACCGACGCGCCGAAGAATCCGATCATCTACGACTTCGGTGGCTTCCCCGATGAGCTGTTCCGCGTCCAGTACGACTCGGTCGGCGACACGGATGTCGCACGAATTCTCGCGCACCAGCTGATGGAGTACGAGGCCGAGCTCGACAAGCAGTGGGGCCTCGACCACGGCACGTGGAGCATCCTGAAGTTTCTCGCGCCTGCGCCCGAGGTGCCGGTGCTGCAGATCAGCATCGACTACTCCATGCCCCTGCCCAAGCTGTACGAGCTCTACGGACGACTGCGGGCGATGCGTCGCCGCGGCGTGCTGTTCATCGGCAGCGGCAACATCGTGCACGCGCTCGGTCGGGCCAAGTGGGACGGCGGCGGAGCCTGGGACTGGGCCCAGCAGTTCGACGCCGACACCGCGGTGGCCCTGCGTGATCGCCAGGTCGGCAAGCTGCTCGATCCCTACGGCAGCTGGGCGGAGGCCCGCATCGCAGTCCCCACCGACGATCACTACCGGCCGATGGTCGCCGCCCTCAGCCTGCTCGAGGACGGCGAGGACATCCGGTTCTTCAACAGCTCGATCGACATGGGCTCGATCGGCATGCGCTCGTTCATCACCGTCTGACCTCGCCGCGCCGCGCTCGGCTAGCGCGCCCGTATCACGCGCGCGGCCTCACGCTCGGCCGATGCGTTGAGCAGCCCGGCGCGGGAGCCGGACAGCTTCGCCGCGATGTGGTCGGCGACCGTCACCGGCGCGTAGAGATTCGGATGACCGGCGTCGATGCACGAGGGGAGGGTCGACACGACGGCATCGGCGTTGCCGTCGTGGAAGAACGCGGCTGATCGACGTCGCTGGATCGTCCCGTCGACGATCGGCGGCTTGACGCGGTGCAGTGTCGACATCCAGCGCTCGTTGGTCCACCGGGCCATCAGGTCGCCGAGGTTGATGAGCAGTGCGCCGTCGGCAGGGGAGACGTCGTGCCAGGTGTGGTCCGAGGCGAGCACCTGCAGACCACGCACCTGATCGGCCCAGAGGATCGTGACGATGCCGAAGTCGGTGTGCTCGCCCATGCCGGTCAGCTCGCCGTCGAGCGCGACCTCCGTGCCGGGCGGCAGCGCGTAGTTGTTCATCCGGAGCACGTTGATCGAGTGGTCGGTGAGATCGTCGAAGAAGCCGGCCGGTAGTCCCAGTGCGTCGGCGAAGATCGCGACCATGGTCTCGGCGACTCGCTCGGCCTCGTCGAAGTACGCGTCGACCCGAGCTTCGAACCCGGACAGCTGCGGCCACGTGTTGTCGGCATAGTGCTCGGGCATCGGCACGCCCGGATGGTCGTGCATGGTCCGCCCGACGTTGAACGCCTCGAAGAAGTCAGCCATGCGGCCAGCGGACTCCACGCCGAGCGACAGCGACAACGACTCCGACGCGGGAGCGGAGTAACCGCGGTTCTCGCTCGCGGGCCGCACGTACGACTTCTTCTCGTCGAGTGGGCAGTCGAAGAAGGCATCCATGGCCTCGCCGAGTCCGTCGAGGACGCTGTCGGGCACGCCGTGCCCGGTGATCTGGATGAAGCCGACCTCACGGCAGGCGAGATCGATCTGCCTCGCCGTGGCGGCGCGCTGTTCGCTAGAACCGCTGTGGACGTAGGCGCTGATGTCGACGGTGGGGACGCTGAAGCTCATGATTTCTCCTCGATATGGGCGGATGTCGCGCGAGGAGGTGTCCGCTTTCAGGTCCGAGGAGTCGGGCCAGCTGTCTGTTGAACTCTCGCGGCACGAGCCTAGCGAGGCGTTGTTACGTCGGTGTGAATGACGCGGGCGAGCGCCGTTCAGGCCTGCTGCTCGGCGGCGTCCTGGTCGGCCAGCTGACGCTTGACGTCGGCCATGTCGAGATCGCGGACGGCCTGGATGATCTGCTCGAGACCGGCGGCGGGAAGCGCCCCCGGCTGGGAGTAGACCAAGACACCGTCGCGGAAGGCCATCAGGGTGGGGATCGAGGTGATCTGAGCGGCGGCGGCCAGCTGCTGCTGGTCTTCGGTGTCGATCTTGCCGAACACGACGTCCTCGTGCTTGTCGCTGGCGGCCTCGAACACCGGCGCGAACTGTCGGCACGGACCGCACCAGGATGCCCACCAGTCGACCAGCGTGATGCCGTCGGCTCCGATGACGTCGTCGATCGATTCCTGGGTCAGGGTGACGGTGCTCATGGGCTACCTTTCGTGTGAAGACTCCGAACACATGGGTCAACCAGGCTGGACCCGATGACATTCCCGGGCACCGAAGTGAACGTGGCGGGCGGTCGTCCCAGAAAGGTTCAGACGATCGCGTCATGACTTTTGTCCCGGGCACTCTACTTTCTTGATGCACCACATCTGGGTGCAGGAAAAAAAACTTGTCGGGGCGTCTCGACACCTCGGGATGGGAGCACGTCGTGAAGTACGACAGACCGGTGTGGCAGATCATGCACGAGTGTGCAGACGCCATGCCGCCCGTCTTTCGGTACGACGACGTGCGCAGCTGGTTTGCCGGTCACTATCCGGATGTGAACGAGGCGACGATCCGGGCCCACCTCATCGGCCTGACCGAAGGGGGCCGGGCCAAGCATGTGCAGTTCGCCCCCCGCTCGCCGGTGTTCCGCCGCGTCGCGCGCGGTGAGTACGAGGCGCTCCCGATCGAGGAGCGCGGCGAGGATCCTCACGCTCCACCACCGTCGACCAGCCAGGTCAAGATGTCGGGCAACGGTCACCACCCCGTCCCTCAAGAGGCGACGCCATCAGCGCTCCCGGGCGAGTCCGACAGCGCGGTGGAGCCCAGCGTCGACGACGACGATGACGACGAGTCCGGTGCGTTCCACGCCGATGTCATTTTGCTGGGAAGCGTGGGCGACCGGGTCAATGTGCCGGCCCCCGCCAAGGAGGTGTTTCGCGATGTCTCGTTCCAGCTGAGCCGCCTCGACGCCGAGCTCAGCGGCAGCGAGTGGTTCATCCTGTCGGCCGAGCACGGTCTGGTCGCGCCCAACGAGTGGGTGTCACCCGATTCACGCACCCTGGCCGACATGGATCCCAGCTACCGCGTCGTCTGGGCGTCCTGGGTCGTCGCCCGGCTGCAGTCGCTCGTCGGCTCCCTCGACGGGATGATCGTGCGAGTCGACGCCCCGGACGCCTTTACCGGTCCCCTCTTCGCCGACTTGCAGGACGCGGGCGCGGTGGTCGCCTCGGGCGTGCCCAGCGCCCCGGCTGTGGCGCGATACGTGTCCGACGCCGACGACCCGTTCAGGCGACCGGACCGTGCCGGCATCGCAGAGGCCCTGGCGGCGGCTCGGTTGTCGATCCACGAGATCAGGGTTGACGAGGTCGACGAGGTCGACGAGGTTGACGAGGTCGACGAGGTCACGGACGACGATGAGGCTCTGGTGAATCACGCCGACGTGTCGCTCGCCTCGGTCACCGAGATCGAGGTCAGCTCGTCGGCCGCGGCGCGACTCGCCGACGTGGCGCATGCCGTGCCCGCCACCGACGTCGCCGACCTGCCCGAGATGCCGGGGCTCTACGGCTGGATCGTCGACCCGGCCGGGGCGCGGGTCCTCAACCGGTGCCTGCGGCTGCCGGTGGCCCCCGGTCTGGTGTTCGTGGGGCAGGTCGGCGGTTCGAGCTGGCACTCGTTGGTCGACCCGCTCGTCACGCTGCGTGACCACGTCGACCGGGTCCAGCTCCGGGGTCGTACCCGCGCGTCGACCTTCCGGATGACGTTGGCGACCGTCCTCAGCGACTACCTCGGCATGACGTCGCCAGAGGACCGCAAGCTCACCGAGTGGATGCTCGAGCACCTGTCGATCACGACCTGGCCGGTGGCGGACGGGGGAGGCCTGCGTGAGCTGACCCAGCGCCTCATCAGCGAGCTCGACCCGCCGCTCAACGTCGACCACCTCCCGGCGAACGAGTACCGAGACCGCCTCCGGCAGATGCGGCACGCACTAGCCTGATTCGGCCTTTGGGGCATGATCGACCTATGGAACGCCGAGCGCTGCTGACCGCAATGGCCGCCGTCGGAGCCGCGGCACTCGTGGGCTGCAGCCGCAGTGACGACGATCCGTCCCCTACGCCGATCGCCGACCCGTCCACCACGGACGCACCGGCACCACAGCCCGCGACCCCACCGACTGCCGGCACACCGGCCATCGCCGCGACCATCGCGACCGGCCTCAACGTCCCGTGGGGCATCGTGTTCCTTGCGAACGGCGACGCCCTGGTCTCCCAGCGCGACGAAGGCTCCATCGTCCGCATATCAACGGACGGCGCCGTGACACCGCTCGGCGACGTGCCCGGCGCGTCCGGTCGTCCCGGCGGCGAAGGTGGCCTGCTCGGCATCGCGACGCCCCCTGGCGACGAGAGCGTGCTCTTCGCCTACGTGACCACGAGCAGTGATGACCGGGTCGTGCGGATGAGCCTGTCCGACCGAGGTCTCGGACGACCCGAGCCGATCCTGACCGGCATCCCGATCGGCTCCCGCCACCACGGCGGACGGCTGCTCTTCGACGACGACGGCCTGCTGTACGTCTCGACGGGCGACGCCGGCGACGGCCCGAGCGCGCAGGACCGCGACTCGCTGGGCGGCA
>Ga0190273_10000770_pt1 | contig 11638 bp, 11 predicted proteins | sample Popmic504IS_FD_134513 | JGI IMG/M metagenome (GOLD analysis project Ga0190273, IMG submission 134513) | Populus adjacent soil microbial communities from riparian zone of Shoshone River, Wyoming, USA - 504 IS | ecosystem: Environmental > Terrestrial > Soil > Riparian zone > Trees stand | place...
GCTGCAGTGCTAGCTCGTATTGGGCGTAATAAGTAGGACAAAAAGAAGGGCGCGCAATAGTAAGGCGAAAATAGTATGTGGCACCCTCCATCAGATCCTCGAACTCGCTGGCGGCAGACTCTGTTTCATCTTCCGGTCCATGCATGATCATTGGGGCTGCTCCTTGCGTTCTCACTCGGCTATTGCCGACCAGTACGATACTGTCCAGTGTATGCCTGATTGCCACACTAGGTGAGCTGCCAACATTCTTTACAATACGGCTTTTATGCCGGTTAAATGCTCGCAGCTCACCTAGTAGTCATAAATGCCGTCTAGTGCAGTGCCCTTCTTTTTTTGTCAAAAGACGCTTTGGAACCATAAAATGTAAGCTCTACAAAGCTTCTCCACCGTACTACATAATGGTACATGGTGCTATAAAAAAGCATGATTATAAATATTTATAAAGCTGGTCGGCGTGCTTGATGAGTTTTTTGTTGCCTGATTTTTTGGCATACCCACGCATATGCTTGATGACCCCGGCGTACTGCCCGACGATTTCACTGGTCAGATTATGCCCCAATTTTTTTTGCTCAACGAAGAATAATGCTTCGTAGCAATGACGCACCATGTCGTGATCGCCGCTGTGCTTAAAGGCCTTGGCGGCTTCATGGTAATGGTGGGATTTATACCAGTAGACCGCTTCGGACTGCCAGATGTTTTTGACCATTTCTTTGCGCTGAGGTGCGTCTTTGGCATAGCGGCGCGCAGTGCTGTAGTCGTGGCGTTCCACGAGTGAGTTGATGAGTCGGCCGTAGGCGCTGTGCAGGTTGTTAGTGACAATGCTGCGGTCGTGCGACAAAATATAAGCCATGCGCGACGACTGCAATATATCTTTGGGCGAGACTTCATGTGTCGATAAATAGGAATCAGTGGCGTCTAATAAATTAATGCTGACTATTTCTTCTATGGGCAGAAGTGCGTTGCCTTTTTCTTTGTTGTAGCGCGCAAAGGCGCCTCGAGTGGTCTCGATGTCGATACCTCCATAATGCAAGGCGACATGTCCCGGTGTGACCCGCAGTTTGAGGTCACTGACGTCAAAATAGCATGAATAAAGGTAAATGTATAAGGTCACGATTTGATTGCAGTCGCCAACTAATTTTTCGTGCGTTGGGTCACGCAACAACCGGCCGAATGAGCTAGAGTCGCGATACTGGTAAATGCCCCGCTGTGTCGAAAAATAGTCCATGAGAGCATGGATTAGTACTGCTCTTTTGGGTTCTATAACGGCTTGTGGAGCCAGGCGTTTGATGCGGTCGGCGGCGGTGGGGGGCGTCCGGCTACTACGTGTATAAAAGTCGTCAAAGTCTTCTGCAATATGCTGCAAGTTAGCATACAGTTTGCGGCGTTGTGATTTGCGCAGATATTTGTAACCTTTGTAGCGGTATTCGGACCATAAGTTGATAGCGGCAATGTCTTCTTGGACCAGGCGCAATAACTTGGCGCGCGTCCGGGACTGGTTTTTGTGCTCTGACAGCCGTTTAAAAAAGTGGCCGACTGCCCGTTCATTGGCGTCGGTATACGGCGTAAAAAAATAAAATAAGCGGCGTAGCACTTCCATAGTTTTAGTGTAGCAAAGATGCAGTCGTATATATTTATAGATGATTGTTGGGCAGGCGCGGTAATGGGAAATAGTCCAAGAGGACCACTCTATCACCGCGCCTGCCGCGTCTTTTTTTCCGACAGTAATGCCTAGCTCAGGAAGCTGATCTCTCGAAGCTTGTCCCGCAGGCCGAACTTGTCGTACTTACTGACTACATGCAGGTGATGCAGCCGGGGTTCGTACATGGTTCGGTTGGTCTCGTCGGCCAGGGTCAGGTCCAGCTCGCCGATGCGCATTGCGTCGATAAGCTCGTCGGCCGCCCTGCCGGAGCCTTCTACCAGGACGGTGTCCCAACCGTGACGGAGGGACATCTTGATCTCGGACTTAGTGACGCCACCCCCGTTCCAAAAGATGCCACAGTTGCGGCGTGCTTCGAGCATCTGGAAGTAGGTCTCCAGATCACCATCCCAGCCAAGGTCGATGCCGTCACTGCTCTGGGGGATCAGGATCGTGGCCACGCCCGGGTTGAAGTACGTGATACTTTGGCCGTACTCGTCTTGGCGCAGCATCTCCAGCCGACTGTTTCCGACCAACTGCAGGACGCCGATTCTGGGGACGGTGCTGATCGAGACGATATTCTCGCCACCGATGCGGGCTAATAAAGCTGCCACTTCCGTGACCATCGGGTCAATACGGCCGTCCTTGATGCTGCGGGTGGCGCCTGAAGAAATCAGTCCGCGGTAGCGGTCCAGGTTAGTCCGGAACAAGTCAAGCATGTCCTTCTGGTCGCGCAGATCCATGCCGGCACAGCCACCACCGATGCGGATGCTGAGGTTGCCGGGTGCGTTGTTGATCAGGGCCTGTGCCTTAGGCGGCAGATTGTCCTCGACGTTGAAGACATGTAGCCTCACGGCGCCGATGTATTCCGGAACCTCGAACGGCTGGTGCTGGTTCAGGAGGTCGAGTGCCTTGGACATGATGTGGTTTTCCATTCTGTCGGTCGCTACGAAACTGCTCTGAGTCGGCCGTGTTGGCCTGGTGGCGGTGTGATGGTACCTGTTTCTACTAGCGCATTGCGAAGGCTCTCGGGGTTCAGGTCGCAGACTTGTACCGAGGGGTGTGCTTCCAGGAATTCCGCATCAGCGGCTAACCTGTCAGCAATGCGACCGGAGCCTCTAATGAGGATGACCGGACTGTCACTTTCGGCGGTGAGACGGATCTCGTACTCGGTAGTCTGGCCGCCATTGTAGACGACGAGTGCCGAGTCCCAGCCTGCTGATTCCCGTTGGGCCTGGACAATTCGTGCGCAGAAGTAAGCCTCATCTTCCCAGATTGTTCGTCGGGGTTGGAGGGGCTTGAGCAGTAAGGAGATGGCGTCCATGTCTGACTGCACGATGGTTACGATATGTTTGGCGTATCGGTCACCTGGGTCGTCTTTGACGGACCGTATGACCTCCAGGATGCCAAACTCCTGGTTAAAGCCAACACCTTCCGACCGAGGGATAACGCCAAGCAGGACGCAGTTGGGGTTCTGTCTTTTGATGACGCGTCCAACGTCAGTGATGCCAGGTACGAATGGCGAAAATTCTTCAGTGCTGTTAGCGTCTTCAGATTCTGACATGGTGGCCCGAAGGTAACCGGTGTCCACCATACGAGTTCCACCAACGAGCAGTACTCCGCTAAAGCCTAAAAATGCTTTGCGGAACAGACTGTTCATGTTGGCCGCATCGGCAGATGACATGTGGGCACATCCACCCGTAATACGGACTACCGAGTGATGCTCGACGGCGCTGAACTTGCTAGTGAACTTGGGATGTGGGTTTGCGCTTGATGTTGGCAAGATCATCGACGTCAGACTGTCGAGCTCTATCAAGATGTACTCACCTCCTTCTCTGTCGGATTGTAAAAGAACATGTAAACTATATCATTTTTTTGCTATCGTCTCAATTTTAAGTTGTCGATTATTTTGGCGTAGGTATCATCAGGGTTTTGGCCGTGGAGATCTATTCTTACCAGGTTGGGCCGCAACGCTATGGCTGCTTCAACCTTGGAGTATAAGTCTTCGATAATCGGCAGGTCTTTGTTGGTGAGTGGCGGCGAAGTAGATTCGCCCCATGTGCCGCGCTCTAGCAGCCGAGCCACTGCTGCGTCATGGTCATTTTGTAGTGCAAACTCGTAATAGTCAGCATCGCATTGGCGAGCGATTTCCTCAAAGGCTTCCGCTTCTGTAGCATCGGTTATGACGTAGGGCAGAATGGCGTCGTGCCTGAACGGTAAGTATGTCCGGAGCATGGCTTTGGTTAGCTCAAATGTTATGTACCGTATTTCTTCACGGTGATTGATCCAATCGCCAATATTGTCGACTAGGTTGTCGGCCTCGATAGCCATAGCCATGCTGTGGTTGGCAATATACTTTTTGGCGATGGTGCTTTTGCCAGCTGCTGCAAAACCGGTAAGTAAAATAATTTTAGGCTTTGTCATGCCGCCATTTTAGCATCTTATCGTTCAATTAAGAGGCTAGTATGCGTGGCGTAACGCTGGCTTGGATAGTTCCCGGGGCATGTGTCGTAGCAGTGAGTCAACTGATTCTCCGAGGGTGAATTCGTGTATGGCGGTTTTCCGCTCTTTGATTGTGGATAGCCCCAGTGCTACGGCTTCACGTATGGCTGTGATCAGTGCTTGGGGGTTACGCTCTTCCACTAATGTCAGTAGTCCGCAGTTGGTTTCGGGAAGGCCGCCAAGACTGCTGGCGATAACTCGACAGCCAGAATGTTGGGCTTCTACCGACAACATGCCAAAAGGCTCGGCGTACACCGAGGGCATTAGCAAGATGTCTGTTTCTGCAAGCAGGGCCGCCATAGCCGGGACGCTTCGGCGCGGTCCAAGTAGTCTAGCGTACTTATAATTTTTTAACATCCTTGCGATTGCCTGGCCTTCTTCTACATGTTGGCCGGCCATAACAATACTCATGCTTACGCCAAGCATCTTCATCTCATAATGGTGCATCATTTCGAGTATGGTATAGATTCCCTTTTCAGGATGCAGCCTGCCAGCATAGAGAACCCTGATATTTTTGTCTGGCTTGGCCCGTTGGACATGTCCATAAATTGGATCGGCGAACGGCATAACGACGTTGATGGTGTTGCTTGGTACCTGTAGGTAGAGTGCCCACTGTTGAGCGTTGTATCGGCTAGTGGCAATAACGGTTTTGCCTTTGACGTCCTGTTTTCTTTCGTGCTGTTCTAATTTTGACGGTACGGCGCAGTGCAAGATAATAGTTGCTTTTTGGCGTGTTGGTACGTCATAGGCTTGGTTGACGAACACGACCCGTCCGTCTAAATTGCTGATCTCTGCTTTGTCGTTCATGCTTATGAACGGCACCCCAGGAAAATCACGTTTACTTTGGGCAATTGCCGTATTAACGAGTACTATTTGGGCGTCAATTCCCCGGCGTCGTAGTTCGCGTACATGGCCGGCTGTGAATGTTTCGGAGCCGCCTGTACCGGCGAGCATTGCTTCGCACGAGGGCCAGATAAATGAAATCATGATGTGGTCCTTCCGAGACTTAGTCGTTCGTGTCGGCCACCATCAATCTTTTCGCGTGCTCTTAGCAAGAGGTTTAGTGTTAAAGCGGTCTTCTAAGGGTAGTATGCGCTTACTGAGCTTAATTACCTACTATTGTAAAATTATATTTCCCTATTCATTAGGACTTTTGGATGATGATTGTAACAAGTTCTCTGACTTTGGCGACATCTTTTTCTAACTGCTCTTTGTCCGTGTTGCTTAGAATGCCATCAACAATAAGCTGGCCGCCTTTGTCGGCGAACACTGCAGCGTCACCAGGGTTGGCGTGTTGGTCCAAATACACTACGCTGGCAAGTTTTTTGGCTTCCTCGAGTCCTTCTATTGCAGTAATAGTACCTTCTTCGTCGGCATAGATGTTTATGCCTGCAGCGTGACGTACGGGTTCACCGGGCATGATTGGTTTTTTACCCATACGGACGCACAAATCATTGTAGAAGTGGTCGACATCATAAGCTTCACGGTACAAGTCATTACGATAGCCACCTATCCTGGCCCCTACTTCAATAATCTTCCAGCCTTCTGGTGTCCTGAAGAGTTCAATATGGGTGGTGGTTGCACGAAGGTTTAACGCGCGAATTGAATCAGTAGAGACCCGGAACGCTTCGTTGATTTCGTCTTGCGACAGATTAGTTGGAATTATGTGGCGGTAGCTGTAGAATCCGGGTAATCCTACTGCATGTGCAGTAATAACTTCGACTAATGGCAGACAAAAGACCTCACCATCGGGCATAACGTAGGCGTCGGTGGAGTACATCGGGCCCTGCATCATCTCTTCTATTAAGAGGCCCGGCTTGTTCTGGCGATGCTCACGGTCGTAGATACCCTGGATAACCGTGAATGTGTCATCTAAGCATGACCGCAGTGCCTGTTCGTCGTTGCAGCGGGTTACCAGGAGGGCTTCAGCTAGCGAAGCTGGCTTGACGATCATTGGGTAGGTAAAACCATCGATAAGTAGGTCTAGCTTTGGTAGATCCTGCTGTTCAAGATATTGGTGTTGTGGCACTAGCCGTCGGTCATAAGCAGCCATCCGTGCCCGCATAAGGGGTTTTTCGGTAGCCCAGAGCAGCGAAGTCTCGGTGGGTGTAATAACGTAAGGGAGAAACGGGATTACCTTGCGGAATGGCTGGATGGCGCTTTCATAACGCACAGTTGCCACCAAAATGGTATCCATGTATGGTTTGAGCGCTTTTTGTAGTGCGTCCTGGTCTTTGAAATCACAGATTATTTCCTGGAAAAGGCCGCTGGTATCCTTGGGGCGGCTTTCATGTCCGGCATAGTGCTCATCAACGAGCAAAAGGCCTTTTAATTCAACACCTAACTCCCGGCTTAGGCGGTTAACGGCAGCAACTAAAGGCTGTTCGACAACATTAATAGATAACACCACATTCTTAGGGTTCATATAAACAATCCTTGGTTTATGTGAAAAGAGGCGTTCTTCTCGGTGAACGTATTTCCAAGTTCAGAATTATATGCCTCTATTCGCACAAGTCAAGTATAATTATCTCGTTAAGCGGGCGGTGACGATAAGCCGTTTGTTGTATGCCTGGCTGCCATTGTCGAAGGCGCCGTCACAGGTAATAAGGTGAAGTTCTCGATCTATAGCCTGGTCATCGGCAAATAAGGCCTTGTCCGCTTCTTCGACCAGGTAAGACTGTGTTCCAACTACGCTGAATTCGCGCCAACTATTATCGCCCATCTGGACACGTATTGTGTCGCCGCCTTTCAAGCTTGCCAGATGTCGGAATATGCCGTCTTGGTACTTGCCTCTGACATGCCCGTCGATGATGCTAACGCCTTTTTCGCCCGGCGCCGGACTGCCTACATACCAACCGGCAAAGAAGATATTACCGGGGGCAATCATAGTATTGTCTGTGCTGACACCGACTCGCTGGACGTAGCCTGAGGCATTAAGGCTAGGAATGTCAATGGCACGGGGCTGGTTGGCCGGCATTTTGTAGTGGTCGCTGACTTTGCCAGGATTCTTTTCGTCGGTAGTGGTGATGGTTGCATTTAGTATTTTGGTGTCCGGCATGGAGGGGCTGTGGCTTGTGGCGTCCTTGTAGTTCCACAAGCCTAAACCGGCAACGACTAGGCACGGCGTTCCAAGCGCTAGTGCAGCGATTGGAAAAGCTTTTTGTGTCCAGGCGGGTTTAGCCACGGCTAAAGCGTGTTTTTAGCAGGCCGCTGGCACCCAGGCCGACGCTAGCGAGGCCTATGCCGCCAAGTACTACGAATGAGGTAATACTGCCTGCTTTAAGGCCGGTGTCTGGCACTTCGGCAGATGCAGCCGGCGCGGTAGCTGCGGCGATAGCGACTGCTGGGCCGGCAGGGTCAACGATAATTCCATCCACTATACCATCTGCATCCAATGGGCCGCCATCAGTTACGTCGTAGCTGACTACTAGTACTTGCCGGCCGGCTATGGTCTGTATATCAAAGCTTGCTCCGCCGACGGTGGCATATTTACCATCAATATATTTTCGAAGCACAAAACCATTGATGGCAGCATCGTAGAAGTATTGTTTGACCGTGGCGGTAAAGCCATTGGCGCCACACTCTACGGCAAAATCCAGAAGGCCTAACGGGTAAGTGTGTGTCGCATCGCTTGCTAGGTCGCCGGAAGCTTTGACCGACACGTCACCCAGGAAGCACTCACTGGACGAGTTTATTTCCAGAGCGAGTGGTTTGCTCGTAACGGTATTGACGAATGATGAGACGCCCGCCTGCTGGCTGTCGGGAGTGCCATCATTGTTGGCGTCGCCGTTGTTTGGTGCGGCGTTTTCAAGTGCCATTGATAGGCCGTCGTTGTCTTCCCAGATAGCATACAAGGTAATGTTGGCACCAGGTACGGTCAATTGGCTGCTGGCCGCATGGCCGCTGCCGTTGGCGGCAGTATTCCATTGGACGAAGGTGTAGCCAGTGCGTGTAGGAGTGCCTGCTATGGAAGTGTTAGTTGCTTCTTCGCGGGTGATGGAAGAAACGTTATTGCCGCCTTGTGTGTTGTAGCTGATGACTACGGACTTAGCCCAAATGGCGTACAACGTAGTGTTGGCGGCCGGTACGGTATAGACAGCGCTGCCAGTATAGCTGGTGCCGCTGTTATCGGCGGTGGTGTTCCATCGTTTAAAGATGTAACCGCTACGGGTCGGTGTCGTTAATTGAACTTCGGTCCCGGCTGTTTGATTGCTGAGTGTTGAGATGCTTGAACCTCCCTGTGTATTGAAGGTTAGGCTATATGGAATAGCCTGCCATTGGGCGTACAGTGTAATATCGTTTGCTGGCATGGTTAGGTTGGCCCCCGCCGTATAAGCGGTTCCTGTGCCGTTAGCAACAGTATTCCAACCCTGGAATGTGAAGCCGGCGCGGGTTGCAGATGGCAAAGTTGCCGAGTTCCCTAATTCGTAGATCCCATCTGCGATAGTATTGCCGCCTTGCGTGGCATACGACAGTATATATACCGCAACGTTGAGCCTGGATACGCCGATATTATTAGTCATGACTCCCTGTAGGTTGGTGGCATTGGCGCTAGTTATAGCATATGAACCAGGGATTGATGCGCTAACTGGTACTGAGATGACACAGTTAGCCGCACCGGCTACTGATACTCCAGACAGCATGATGACGCCTGTCCCGTTGGCTGCGCTGAGCGTGCCGCCACAGTTTGAGGTTGCCACACCATCTATAGTGACACCACTGGGCAGGGTTAACGTGTACCCAAGTCCCGTGACAGTCGACAGCTCTGAGTTGACGATGGAAATATTAAGGCTGACGCCTTCGTCTATGTCTGCCCGTGGCTCGGCGAATACGGCGTTCAGGTTGGTCCCCTGTTTAGTGACGAACTGTTCAAAGGCGCCAGTGTAAGTACCGGGTGTTGAGCCAAGGTTCCATTGCATCATCAAACCGGCATCGTGGTTAGAGGCTGTGCCGACGAAGCCGATGTTGCCGCCACTTTCGACAGTGCTATATGGCGCATTGTAATTTTGTGAAGTTGCACCATCAAAGGTGCGTGAACCTTGAATTTCTCGGAAGCCAAACATGATTTTGGACGAGGTATTTAGCGAAATAATAGACCGGACCGGTGATGTTAGCATAATACCGTAGCCTTGGTCGCTAGAGCCTGGTGCTGTGTCACCACCGAGGTAAAACTTAACGGCGTCGGTGTTGCCTGCGGGAATCGCAAAGCTGTAACTGTCGGTCACGAAGTCGTTAGGATAGAGATAGCTTACGGTGCGGTCGACAGTGTAAGTGCGACTGTTTTTGACGGCCGTATAGCGAATGGTGGCGCTGGAATTGCCCGTGGTGCTAGTGCGTGCGCCAACCGATGCGGCGCCGGAAGTAGAAATGATCTGGATGGAAGACCAGTCGTCGCCGTCCGGCCCGGCTTGGCCGTATAGTGTGCCGCCGACATTGAGCATCGGGCTGCCGCCGGAACAGCAATATTGTCGGGTTGCGCGGTAGACTACTCCATCCTGACCATCATTAAGAGCGTCGTAGTTTTGGGTCACATAGCGTTGGTCTCCATTGATAGTGAACCGTAAACCATCGGTACCGTTAGCGAGAATACCGCCCCCAGGATTAAGCGTTACCTGCGACGTACCAAGCCGGTTAGCACCGGCTTCTACCTTCTGTGATGCATAACTTATGTATGCAATAACCCCACATAAAGCTGCCAAAGCTACAGCCAATAACCACGACATAGTAAAAGCTGTGCGCTTATGCCTCGAATACTCCATATAAACCCCATTCCCCTCGCAGGTGCCCTAAAAGTATAAAACCTTATGCTAAGAATACAGTTTTATTTGCTAGGCAACAAGTTTAAAGATAGGCAGGAATGCAGCACCGTCGGGACCTATCTCGCATTAATTTTGCTAAAATAAATAATAGCAAAATTAATCATCACTAAGGAAATAATGCATATGGCTACTATCAATCCATATATCAATTTTAACGGGAATGCCGAAGAAGCATTTAACTTTTATAAATCTGTGTTTGGCGGTGAGTTTGAAACAATCGTACGCTTCAAAGACCTAGAAGGTCCTGACTTCCCTGTACCGGAAAACGAAGCCAATAAAATCATGCGTATTGTTTTGCCAATTGGCGCAAACACTTTGATAGCTAATGACGTTCCTGATGCTCTGGGGCGAGTCAACGAAAACGAAAACAGGTCTAAAATATCGATTAGCGCGGAAAGCCGTGAAGAAGCGGACCAAATATTTGACGGGCTTACCATAGGCGGAACAGTTGAGATGCCTATGGATGAGAGCCCATGGGGTACCTACTTTGGGATGTTTAGGGATCAATTCGGTATTGAGTGGACTGTTGAATTCGACTCAAGCAAAAACGTCCAAGCATAGTAAAGATATTAACAAAGAAAAACCGCTAACATTTGTTAGCGGTTTTTCTTTGGTTTAGCGCGATACAGTAGGGTGTGACTGCGCTAATCTCTTGTTAGAAGATTATGTTTAAAAGCACGGTAAGTAGAATGCTCAATATTAAGCTAGTCAGCCAAAAGACTTTGATATAGATTTTTCCTGATTGGTTCATGAACATATACTAAAACTTTTCGCGAATCTAGGCTGTCATATATTACTGAAATATTTGTTAACAAAATCACGTATAACGAGATAATAATATTACATACGTTTATCATACTAACCAGCATACTGGCAGGATTAACAACTTTAGGAGGTCAATATGGCAATCGAAGATTATGACGATCGCAGACACATGGCACGAGACGTTCGCGATGCACATATAAGTGCTTCTACCGCGAAAACCTTAGCGACTATAGCTCTAGTCACTGCAGCAATTGCCCTAGCCTTATCAGTTATGGCATGGAACAAGGCTAACGACGCCTGGGGCAACGCCCAACGGGCAGTGAACGTTAGCCAACCACGCTAAAAATAGCACTCTTAAAAAAAGAACCCCTCAGGGTTCTTTTTTTATACCCTAGGCTTGTTTATGCTGTAGTTGAAGGTTCTGGGCGATCGATAGTGCGTCCTTCTAAATTAGGGTCACCAACGCCTGTCTCTATAAGTTGCTTGAGGCTATGTTCAACATATTGCGTCCAAGCTGGCGCACATGCTCCATAGCATGCAATCATCGGCACTAAGCCTTCATGAGTAAATGTAAGCGTCGTGTTATTACTTTCTGTTGTAATATCGAAGATAACCTTCGTTCCTTTCCATTCATCTTGATCATCAATAAATGTCATAGTTGCTTCGGTTACTAGCCAGACTACTTTCACATCTGGGACAACTTCAATAAGCTTTTGCTTTGAGTAGTGAATGCCTTTGACTTCAAACTCAAACTCATCTCCCTTTGCGGCTGTGTTTCCAGTAATATCTTGTGACCACCATCCTCTAACATTTGTTACGGCCTCGAATACATCGTGCGCCGTCTTGGCTGTAGTTATAGATGTAGTAAAGCTCTCACTTTGTTTTGTCATGATTGTTCTCCTTACAATCAATTGTA
>Ga0190273_10000771_pt1 | contig 11627 bp, 9 predicted proteins | sample Popmic504IS_FD_134513 | JGI IMG/M metagenome (GOLD analysis project Ga0190273, IMG submission 134513) | Populus adjacent soil microbial communities from riparian zone of Shoshone River, Wyoming, USA - 504 IS | ecosystem: Environmental > Terrestrial > Soil > Riparian zone > Trees stand | place...
AGCCCTGCGCCGCGAGGCTCAGCCGTTCGTCGACGAGTTGCTCGACGATCAGTCCGAAGCCGCCGTCGACGTCGCCGACGATGTTCGCGGCCGGCACCCCCACGTCGTCGAACGTCAGCTCCGCGGTGTCGGAGCAGTGCCAGCCCATCTTGCGCAGCGGCCTCGACACCGTGAACCCCGGCAGGTCCTTGTCGATCACCAGCAAGCTGATGCCTCCGAAGCCGCTGCCGCCGGTGCGCACGGCCGTCGTGACGAAGTCGGACCGGACGCCCGAGGTGATGAACGTCTTCGAGCCGTTCACGACGTACTCGTCGCCGTCGAGCACCGCGCGTGTCGTCAGGGCGGAGACATCCGACCCGCCGCCCGGCTCGGTGATGGCCAGGGAGCCGATCTTCTCGCCCGCCAGGGTCGGCCGGACGTACCGGTCCACCAGGTCGGCGGTGCCTCGGTCGGCGATGTGCGGGATCGCGATGCCGTGGGTGAACAGACCGGCGAGGACGCCGGTGGAACCGCCGCCGGCCAGTACGGCCTCGGTCATGACCGTCGCGTCGATGATGTCGCCGCCCGAGCCGCCGACGTCCTCGCTGAAGCCGACGCCGAGCAGCCCGGCCTCGGCCGCCTTCTGGTGCAGCTCGCGGGGGAGCATCCCGACGTCCTCCCAGTCCGGCAGGTGCGGGGCGATCTCCTTCTCGGTGAACGAGGTCACCATCTCGCGGAGGGCCCGGCGCTCGGGGGTGTCCCAGACGTTCACAGGAGGGCCTCCGTCACGGCACCGGGGGGCAGGACTGTCGGGATCGCGCAGTCACGGGCGCGCAGCCACTCGCCGACGCCCTTGGCCTGCGGATCGAGCCGTGTCGACGACGCGACGCCCTCGCCGAGCAGCCCGTGGATCACGATGTTGACCGCACGCAGGTTGGCCAACGGGTGAATCTCGATGTCGAGGGTCGCGGCCTCGCTGAGAAGCTCGCGGACCGTCTCGTCGTCGAGGAAGCTCACGAGCCACTCATAGGCGTCGTCGCGGCGCGGGTGACCGGCGGGGATCCAGACGCCGATGTTGGCGTCGCCCCCCTTGTCGCCCGACCGGGCGTGCGCGAGACGTCCCAGCGGAGCCCGGACGGTGTCTGCTGCCCAGTCGCCGAGTGGTGCGATCCGGTCCGCGAGTGGTGCGTCTTGGACAGACTCGCCGTCTCGAAGCGTCCGATCCGCACCACTCGCGGTCTTTGTGGGTGGAGGGATGTCTTCCACTCGTCCGGAGGCGTGCACCACTTTGTGCGGCACCTTGGCCTGGGTCAGGTAGGCGGGACGGTAGACACCGTACGGCGCCGCGGCTCCCGGCGGACGCGAGACGCTGAACCCCGGGTACGACGCCAGCGCGAGCTGGATGGCAGCGTCGCTGAACGCTCGCCCGACCGGCTCGGGCTGTGCGCTCCTGACGTGCAGCCGCAGCAGCGACGTCGCCTGCGCCTGGGTCGCGGGATCGGTCAGGTCGGTGCGGTCGAGGTGCCACTCGACGGTCTCCGGCCGGGTGCCCGAGGCGAATGCCGCCTCCATCTGGTGCTCGACGAGAGCGGCCTTCTCGGCGATGTCGAGGCCGGTGAGCAGGAACTCGACGCTGTTGCGGAACCCACCGAGCTCGTTGAGGCACACCTTGGTGGTGTCGGGCGGGGCCACACCCGTCACGCCCGAGATCGTCACCCGGTCGGGCCCGTCCTGTGTGAGGCTCATCGAGTCGAGCCGCGTCGAGACGTCCGGCCCCAGGTACAACGGAGAGCCCACCTCGTAGACGAGCTGCGCCGTCACGGTGTCGATGGTGACGGCGCCGCCGGTGCCCTCGTGCTTGGTGATGACGACCGAGCCGTCGGCCGAGATCTCCGCGATCGGGAAGCCCAGCGGTGTCGACATGTTGACCTGCGCGAACCCGGAGAAGTTGCCCCCGGTGGACTGCGTGCCGCACTCGATGACGTGACCGGCGACGACCGCCCCCGCCAGCTGGTCGAGATCCTCGCGGCCCCAGCCGAAGTGCGCGATCGCCGGCCCGACCACGACCGACGCATCGGTGACGCGTCCGGTCACCACGACGTCGGCGCCGCCGGCCAGCGCTGCGGCGATACCGAACGCACCGAGGTAGGCGTTGGCGGTGAGAACGTCCCCGAACGAGAGCTCATCGGCACGTTCTCGCAGGTCGTCGCCCTCGACGTGAGCGATGACGACGTCCAGGCCCTGCGACGCGGCGATCTCCCGCAGCCGTGCCGCGAGGCCGGCCGGATTGAGGCCGCCGGCGTCGGCGACGATCTTGACTCCGAGCTCCTTCGCGAGCGCCATCGAGTCGGTCATCTGCCGGACGAACGTCTTGGCGTAGCCGAGCGACTCGTCCTTCATGCGATCGCGGCCCAGGATCAGCATCGTCAGCTCGGCGAGGTAGTCACCCGTCAGGTAGTCCAGCTCACCGCCCTCGAGCATCTCGCGCATCGCGGAGAGCCGGTCGCCGTAGAAGCCGGAGCAGTTGCCGACCCGGATGCTCATCGGTCGGCCAGCCGGACGGGATCTGCGCCGGGCAGGCCGGCGAACGCCTGGACGATCGTGAGCCAGTGCGCGGCGTGCTCACCCTCCGCCCGGACGTCGACATCGTCCAGATGACGTCGGCGCGTTGCGAGCAGGGCGAAGTCGTGGCCCGAACCGGTGACCCGCTCGGGCGCGTTCTCGGGCCCCCACGCCCACAGGTCGCCGTCGGGACCGGTGAGCTCCACCCGGATCTCGACGCCCGGGTCGGGCTCGCCACGGACCAGGTAGGTGTAGCCCCGCGCACGGACGCCGATGTGGCACACGTGGCGCGCCCGATCCGTCTGAGGGATCGTGATGCCGAGCGCCTCGGCGATGTCGTGACCGTGCGCCCAGGTCTCCATGATCCGCGCCGTCGCCATCGACGTCGGGCTCATGGGCGGGCCGAACCACGGCACCTTCTCACCCGCCGGTACCGACCGCAGCGCCGCATCGAGGTCGACCCGACCCTCGCGCCAGAGCAGCAGGAGGTCGCCGGCGGGGATCAGTGCCGTCTCGGCGGACTGGGCGTCGACGAACCCGACGGGATCGGCCGCCGCCTCCTGGAGCATCGCGCCGAAGGCGTCCGGCTCCTGGATCGCCATCAGTGAGGCGGTGTCGGTCCAGTGCAGATGGGCGATCTGGTCGGTGACGGTCCACCCCTCGGGCGTCGTGACCGTCGACCATCCGCTCACCGCGAGGCCCGCGACCCACTGGTCGAGCTGCAGGCTCTCGGCGGTCAGGTCGGACAGGACTCCGTCAAGGATGCTCATGACATCTCCAGCTCGTGCTCGAGGACCGTGGCCCATGAATCCAGGACGCTCGCCCGTCGCTTGGTGTCGTCGCTCAGCGAGGCGGCGAGCCCCAGTCCTCGCACGAGGTCGAGGGTCGCTTGCACGAGCTGACGGTTGTCGCCCAGGCCCTCGTCGACCTCGAGCAGCTCGACGGCGTACGCGTGGGTCTCGCGCCCGATCCGGCGCTCGAGGGGGCCGACCGAGGTCCGCAGATCGCCGTCCGTGCGGGCAGCGACCCACAGCTCGAGCGCGGCGAAGAACACCGGCGAGACGAACTGCGCGGCCAGGATCTCCAGCGCCCCGCGGATGCGATCGTGGTCGGGCAGCGCATCGGCGTGTCTGCGCATGTCGTCGCGGCGCAGGTCGGACAGGTGCTCGACGGCGGCCACCACCAGGGCCTGCTTGGTCGGGAAGTGGTGCAGCTGGGCACCGCGGCTGACCCCGGCTCGCTGACTCACGACGGTCGTCGTCGTCCCGGCCCAGCCGAGCTCGACGAGGCACTCGACCGTGGCCTCCATCAGGCGCAGCCGCATCGCCCGCGTGCGCTCGCCCTGGGGGGTGCGCGTCGTCGCGGCTTCGATCGTCACCCGCCCAGCATGTGCCCTCGCGAAGAAACAGTCAAGCCTGATTGTTTGTTGATCATAAGAACTCCCTCACCGGCGCCTCACCCCCCGCTCACCGCGCGACGATGGTATGGGGCCATCGAGAACGTCCCCTACTCCAGGAGCACACCATGAACATCAGCCCCGTCACGACCCGCTGTGCAGCCATGGGCGCCACCGCCGTGCTCGCCCTCACCCTCGGCGCCTGCGGGGGCGACGACGACGAGAAGCTCTCGTCGTCGGACCGCGACAAGGCGTCCTCCGCCGCCCTGACCTACGTCGGCGGAGGCGCCGTCACGGACGCCGAGCGCGGCGACGGCGACGACACGTACGCCTTCCAGGTCGAGGTGACCCTCCCGAACGGCACCGACATCGACGTCGAGCTGGACGACAAGTTCGACGTGACCAACAGTCCCGCCAAGGCGTCGGACTTCGCGACCGACGCCCCAGCCACCGCACCGTCTGCGACACCGACGGACGCACCGTCGGCCGGAGCTCCCTCGGCCGTCGCACCCGACGACGATCGCGGCCTGCTCGGCGAGACGCTCACCAAGGCGTCGGCAGCAGCACTCAAGGCCACGGGTGAGGGTGAGGTCACCGAGACGAGCGGCAGCGATGACGCCGACCACGTCTACGAGGTGGACGTCCTGCTCCCGAGCGGCGAAGACGTCACGGTCGAGCTCGACCGCAACTTCAAGGTCACGTCGATCGACCGGTGAGACGAGCGGCTGATTGGCGTTACGCTTCGGTCGTCACCCAAGAGTCACCTGAGAAGGATCGTCATGACCGAGCAGACTCCCGTCCCGCCTCCTCCGCCGCCGCCGGCAGCAGCCCCCACGGCTGCCGCCCCGGCTCCGACGGCCGAGTACGCCGGACCGCCGCCGCCGCCTGACAACCCGACCCTCGCCGACACTGGCAGCGGCAGTGGCGGCGGGAACGGCAAAAAGCTTCTCATCGGTGGCATCGCGGCAGCCCTCGTGCTCGGCGGCGGCCTCGGCGCCTACGCGGTCTACGACAAGATCGACGGCGGCGGCGCCCAGCCACACGACGTCCTGCCCGCCTCGACCGATGCGTACTTCCGTCTCGACCTCGATCCGTCGGCGGGCCAGAAGGTCGATCTGTTCAGGCTCATCCGCAAGGTCCCCGACCTCGCGGACGAGGTCGGCATCAAGAGCGACAAGTCCGACATCCGCGAGCTCGTCTTCAAGGACATCCTCGCCAACGAGTGCGACGACGTCGACTACGAGAAGGATGTCGAGCCGTGGCTCGGCGACCGTATCGGCGTCGGCTTCGACGCCGCCGACAAGCAGGTCACCGTCGCGGTCCAGGTCAAGGACGAGGGCAAGGCGCGTGCCGGCGTCAAGCAGCTCTTCACGTGCACCGACGACACGTACGGCATCGCCTTCCTCGAGGGCTACGCGATCCTCGCGCCGAAGCAGGCCGACGTCGACAAGGCCGTGACAGCGGCCCAGAAGAGCTCGCTGGGCGACAACAACACGTTCACGGCCGACTTCGAGGAGCTCGGCAACCAGGGCGTCGCGTCCGGCTGGGCCGATCTCGAGGCGATCGCGAAGATCCCCGAGATCGCCGACGCCTCGGGCGCCGACGCCGACGAGCTCGCCAAGGCCGGCTCCGCCGCGATGGCGTTGCGGGCCGATGGCTCGGCGATCGAGCTGGCCGTTCTCGGCGGACCGACGACCGGCGCCAAGCCCAAGTCCACCGGTCTGGCGAAGCTGCCGGCCGACACCGTCGCCGCGATCTCCATCGCCGGAGTCGGTGACCAGATCACCACGAGCTTCGACTCGTTCGTCGAGCAGTTCGACCGGGAGTTCGCAGGTGGCGACCTCGGCACGGGCGACCCGGCCGCCGACGACGACTTCGGCACCGACGAGCCCTTCGCCGATAGCACCGACAGCAGCGCAGATCCCATCTCGGCCGTGCCGTCGGAGCCCGTTCCGACGATGCCGGAGCCCACGATCCCGGTCGTTCCGTCCGAGCCGGCGCCGGTCGACCCGGCTCCCTCCGGGCCGGTCCCGTCCGGATCGGTACCGACGGTCTCGCCCGACGACCTGGACGACCCCTTCGGCTCCGACGACCCGTTCGATTCCGACGACCCCTTCGGCTCTGACGACCCCTTCGGCTTCGGCATCCCGAGCGCCCAGGAGCTCATCGACCAGGTCGAGCAGGAGACGGGGCTTCGGCTTCCCGAGGATCTCGCGACCCTCTTCGGCGACAGCCTCACGCTCGCGATCGGCGGCGACAACCTCGAGACCATCCCGACGCTGTCAGGCCCCGAGGGCCTCAGCGCGCTCAACATCGTGCTGGCGCTGACGTCCGACCCGGCAGACGCGCTCGATCTGGTGCAGCGCATCGCGACCCTGGCGGGCGACAACGGCATCCCCCTCGTCGCCGGTCCGACCGACGACGGCGCGGTGCTGGCGACCAACCAGGACGCGGCCGATGCCGTCGCCGATCGGGACGGCTCGCTCGGCGACTCCAAGGCGTTCAAGAGCGTCATCCCCGAAGGGGACGGAGCCTTCGGAGGCTTCTACGTGAACGTCGGCACGATCCTCGACAAGCTGCTCGAGGCCGATCCCCCGGACGACGTCCGCGACGACATCGAGTCGGCGTCCGCCCTCTCGGCCGTCGGAGTGTCCGCCAGCCAGCACGACGGCGATCGTCCGCTGACCCGCGTGCGGATCTCCTTCGAGTAGGCGGTCAGGCCGCCGAGTCGGGCACGACCTCGGCGGCGATCGTCTCCTCGTGCGAGTCCGGATCGACCGTCGGCTCGTGGTCGAGCTCGCCCACCGATCGGCGGGCGAACTCGGCCGCGAGCTGCAGGGCCATGTCGCTCTCGGGCAGCACGTCGGCGAGCACCGGGAAGGCGTGGACCTGCTTGCGCCAGATATGGGTCTCGACCTCGACCCCCCGCTCCGACAACAGGAGCGCCATGGCCTCGACCTCCGGGCGCAGCATCTCGTCCTCGACCGCGACGAAGAACGTCGGTGAGCTGATGTACGCCGACGCGTGCAGCGGCGATGCGTACCCCTCGATCGCCGCCCCGTCCGGCAGCCAGCGCTCGCGGATCTTGGCGATGCGCTTGATCGGCAGGTAGGCGTCGCGCGATCGCGTGAGGCGGACGACCGCCTTGTCCTCGCGGTCGGGGTCGACGCTCAGCAGCGGTGAGAATCCGAGCAGGGCTGCCGGCGCCTGGAGCCCGCGCCGGGTGGCGAGCTCGGCGATCTTCATCGTCAGGTAGCCGCCGGCGGAGTCACCGGCCACGACGATCTTCTCCGGATGCGCGCTCTCCTCGAGCAGCGCCGCGTACGCCGTGATGACGTCGTGCACCGAGTCGGCGACCGATCCCTCGGGGAGCTGGACGTAGTCGACGGAGATGACGGTCGCGCCGGTCTTGAGCGCCAGCCGCTCACAGATACGGCGGTGCGTCACGATGCTCCCGGAGAAGAAGCCGCCGCCGTGCAGGTACAGCAGCGTCATCTCGCTGTCAGGCCCGTAGCCGTGGCGCATCTCTTCGACCCGGACCCCACCGAGCGAGCGAGCCTCGAACGTGATGTGCGGCGAGCGCCTCCGTCGCTCCGACAGACGATCGAGCCGCTGGATCCTGAGGAACGCCCGTTCGTTGATGGGCGTGTACTGCAGGAGGGGCTTGAAGACCAGTCGAGCCGTGCGCTGCAGCACGCGCGCCTTGAAACTGAACGTCTCGTGCACGACGGCCTTGTCGTAGACCACCCGCATGGGTCCACGGCCCGGCGTCGCCAGCCGCACCCGTCGCCGCGGGTGCGGAGCGCCGGCGACCAGGGCCTTGAGCCGGACGATGAGAGGGGACCACCACATGACCGCAAGCATACCCTCGGTATGCCCTCAGGTCAGTCCGCGCGGAACCTGGCGTCGACCTCGACCCGGATCACGACCTCCTCGGGGGTGAGGGTCAGATCGGGTGCTGCTCCTCCACCCCCGGTCACCGTCGCGGCCCGGTAGAGCGCCGGAGGAACGTCTACGGGGCCGCCCAGCATGCCCGGGTCGGCGATCTGCGTCGCGACGACCTTGCCGCGGCGGACGGCGTTGGCGTAGGCCTGCGCCTTCGCGACGGCGTCGTCGACGGCCGACTTGCGCGCCTCGGTCTCGTAGAGCCGACGCTTCTTCGCCGAGACGTCCCAGGCGATACCGACGACCTCCACCCCGTCGACGCCGGACCAGTGATCGAGGAAGCCGCTGAGCCGCTCGAAGTCGATGAACTCGGCCCGCACATCGAGCTTGGCGACGTGCACCATCGTCTCGCGCTCGCCCTCACCGCTCCACGGACGATGACTGAAGACCCGCACCTGGTCGCTCGACCACGTCAGGACGGCATGCAGATCGACGAGATCCTTCAGCTGGCGCGACAGGGGGTCCTGTACGGCCAACGCAGCGGCGAACACGGCTTGCTTGTCGGAGCCCTCGATCGACCCGGCCAACGAGACCGTGGCTCGTTCGGCCGGATGGTGCTGCTCTGCGGAACCGCGCACGGTGATGTCAAGGGTCATCCGTCCATCCTGCCGCACCTGGGGCCACGTCACCACGCCTGCCCCGCTGGACGTCGACCGCGCGATCGGATGGCCCAGTACGCTCGGCACGACCGGAGAGGCACGCCATGACCGAGCTCGACCAGCAGTCCAAGAACATCTCCTGGGTCGACCCGCGCCCTCAGGCAGCGCGCGCGATCACCATGAGCGGCATCGAGTACCTGCAGGCCATGATCGATGGCGAGATCCCACCGCCCCCGATCGCCAGCCACATCAACCTGGAGATGGTCGGTGTCAGCCCGGGCGTGGTCGACATGGCGGCGACGCCCGACGAGTCGCACTACAACCCGATCGGCTCGGTCCACGGCGGGTTCGTCGCCACGCTGCTGGACTCGGTCTGCGGGTGCGCCGTCCAGTCGACACTGCCGGCCGGCGTCGCCTACACGTCGCTCGACCTCTCCGTCAGCTTCCTGCGCGGCATCACGAGTGACACCGGTCGCGTCACGGCGCAGGGCCGGGTCACCAAGCCCGGGTCGCGGGCGGCGTTCGTCGAGGCCGACGTCAAGGACGCGAGCGGTCGTCTGCTCGCCACCGCGACGTCGACCTGTCTCGTGTTCACCCCCTGAACCGGCCGAACATGAGGATCTCCTCGCTTAGCATTGACCCGTGGTCACACTCGACGATCTCCAGGTCCGCTCGCTCGGCGAAAGCACGATCGACAGCCCGCTCGCGATGTACGTCGGCGTGCGGGAGACCAACGAGTACTACGTCGGCGAGACCGACCGGATCCTCTACGACGACACGCTCGAGCTGATCGCCGCTCGCGGCGTGCCGGTCGAGCAGCTGCCGACGTTCGAGTCCGGTGGCCCGCACCGCAAGATCTTCTTCGACCCTGCCACGACCAAGGTGGGTGTCGTCACCTGCGGTGGCCTGTGCCCAGGGCTGAACGACGTCATCCGCGCGATCGTGCTGGAGCTCCACACCCACTACGGCGTCCGCGACGTCGTCGGGTTCCAGCACGGGTACGCGGGGCTCATCGCAGCCAACGGCCACGACGTCGTCGCGCTGACCCCCGACTACGTGGCCCGCATCAACGAACGCGGCGGCACGATCCTCGGCTCGTCGCGGGGCGCCCAGGACCCCTCGGCGATCGTCGACCGGCTCGTCGAGCTCGACATCGACATCCTGCTCGTCATCGGCGGTGACGGGTCGATGCGGGGCGCCCACAACATCGGCCTCGAGATCGCGGCGCGGGGCCTCTCGATCGGCATCGTCGGCGTGCCGAAGACGATCGACAACGACATCCCCCACATCGGACAGAGCTTCGGTTTCTCGACCGCCTTCGCGAAGGCCGCCGAATCGATCAAGGCCGCCCGCGTCGAGGTCGAGGCCGCAGTCGGCGGCGTGGGCATCGTCAAGGTCATGGGCCGCCACGCCGGGTTCATCGCGTGCTACGCGGCGCTCGCCAACCACGACGCCGACTTCGTCCTGATCCCCGAGGTCGCGTTCGCGCTCGACGGCGAGAACGGCCTGCTGTCACTGCTGGCCCGCTGCGTCGATCAGAAGGGCAGTGCCGTCATCGTGCTGGCCGAGGGCGCCGGACAGGACCTCATCCCGGTCGCCGACCTCACCGATGCCAGCGGCAACGCCGTGCTCGGCGACATCGCGGGCTTCCTGCGCGACCAGACCGCCAAGGATTTCCCCAACCGCTCGCAGCCCCTCACGATGCGGTACTTCAACCCCGGCTACGCGATCCGGTCCGTCCCGGCGGACGCCTCCGACTCGGTCTACTGCACGCGCCTGGCCCAGACCGCGGTGCACGCCGCCATGGCGGGCCGCACCGACATGGTCGTCGGCCGGCGGCGGCACCGCTTCGTCAACGTGCCGATCCCATTCGTGACGGCCGGATCCCACAGCGTCTCGCCCGACGGCGACCTGTGGCTCTCCGTCCTGGAGTCCACCGCCCAGCCGTTCTCCATGCGCTGAGGCTCGCGGCCGACCGCATGGTGAGACGCCGTGCCCGCTCACCGAGACGGTGGCACTGTCGAAGGCACAGACCTCAACTCTCCGGGAGACTTCATGAGCGACCAGTGGTCATTCGAGACCAAGCAGATCCATGCCGGCCAGGTTCCTGACCCCACGACCGGGGCACGCGCGCTGCCGATCTACCAGACGACCTCGTTCCAGTTCCGCGACACCCAGCACGCCGCCGACCTGTTCAGCCTCGCCGAGCCGGGCAACATCTACACCCGCATCATCAACCCGACGCAGACCGTCGTCGAGGAGCGCCTGGCCGCCCTCGAAGGTGGCGTCGGGGCGCTGCTGTTCGCCTCGGGCCAGGCCGCCACGACCGGCGCGCTCACCAACGTCGCTGAGGCGGGCGACCACATCGTCGCGTCAGCCAGCCTCTACGGGGGCACCGACAGCCTGCTGCGCCACACGTTCCCCAAGCTCGGCATCACCGTGACCTTCGTCGAGGACGCCAACAACCCCGATGCCTGGCGTGCCGCCGCGCAAGACAACACGAAGGTGTTCTTCGGCGAGACGATCGGCAACCCCAAGGGCGACATCCTCGACCTGGAGACCATCTCGGGTGTCGCCAAGGAGATCGGTGTGCCGTTCATCGTCGACAACACCGTCGCGACCCCGTTCCTGCTCAACCCGCTCAAGCACGGCGTCGACACGGTCGTGCACTCGGCCACGAAGTACATCGGTGGCCATGGCACGACGATCGCCGGCGTCGTGATCGACGGCGGCACGTTCGACTACGGCGCGCACGGCGACAAGTTCCCCGGCTTCACGACGCCCGACCCGAGCTACCACGGCCTCGTGTTCGCCGAGGCCCTCGGACCGGCGGCCTACATCGCCAAGCTCCGCGTCCAGTACCTGCGCAACATCGGTGCCGCGCTGAGCCCGTTCAGCGCGTTCCTGCTGGCTCAGGGACTCGAGACCCTGAGCCTGCGCGTCGAGCGCCACATCGAGAACACCCGCAAGGTGGCCGAGTGGCTGGAGGCCCGCGAGGACGTCTCCAAGGTCACCTGGGCGAGCCTGCCCAGCAGCCCCTACAAGGCGCTCGCCGACAAGTACGTCCCCAAGGGCGCCGGCGCCGTGCTGACGTTCGAGCTGCCCGGCGGCGTCGAGGCCGGCAAGGCGTTCATCGACTCCCTCGA
>Ga0190273_10000772_pt1 | contig 11624 bp, 2 predicted proteins | sample Popmic504IS_FD_134513 | JGI IMG/M metagenome (GOLD analysis project Ga0190273, IMG submission 134513) | Populus adjacent soil microbial communities from riparian zone of Shoshone River, Wyoming, USA - 504 IS | ecosystem: Environmental > Terrestrial > Soil > Riparian zone > Trees stand | place...
AGCGTTGTAGACGGCTCCTAGGACAAGACCAACCAGTGTACCACCCAAGAGTGCTTCAATCCCACCGATCACCATGTATATCAGAGGTATTAGCCACACCCACGTAACGCACTCTTGTATAGGTTTTTCACCCAGCAGCTTCTTGTTTTTCGCACTCAGTGCAGCTCCTTCAGGCGTATGGTGGAGGTAGCGGTGCCGTTGGTAGGCAGTCGAGAACTGCATTAGGACCGCCCATAGCGACACAACAAGGTGGGCAGCGCCAATTGTCAAGAAGGTCCAGTACAAAGTGAACCGCCAAATATCGGTGAGGGAATAGAGATACTGCGGCGTGCCTGGATCAACATCGAAAGGCCAGTATAAAGAGGGGAAGGCTGGCGTTGTGTAGGAGAGAGGCTGACTGCCATAGTAGGACATTGTAGTGGCACCGCGAGCAGTCAGTCTCAGTGATGGAGAACTTCCAAGCTAGTGAACACAGAAGGCGACGTCCACATCCCGCCTTGCTGCACGCAATCTACTGCGGAAGTCGTCCTAGGCATGCGCGGTAAATAGATCGCCATGATGGACACGAGTCGCGCATGCGGATCCATCGACATTGTGGTGTTCGGCTCTGGGTGAGTAGGCTAGGCCTCAACGGGCGTGGCGTCTCGATACCAGCTTCTACGGTGGGGCAAGGGTATCACTTTACAGCAGAGATCCAACGACCTCCTCCACAGCTTCTGCCTCAACAGCTATCATACTCTAAAGACGCGAACCTCGCCTGCACAAGATGCTGTTTTCGGCCTGGCAATATCATGCAAATTGAAACCATATACCACATGGATTGTAGGGGAGGCACTCTGCAGCTCGCTTCTTCGTTGCGGGGTTTCCTTCCGAGCGGCCATATGTTTCATCATGGAGACGTCACATCCAAGTGACGACAGCGAGGTGTGAATTTATTGGCACTCTTGACGGCTGAGGTAGAATATATCACTGTGTAAAGCTGCTCTAGTAGTCACATCTGCCTGAACAAATGCAATCGCAGCTACAAGCCCGACCTCTGTTAGCATCTCTCACAAAACAGTCTTACTTACCAAGATATCTGTCCATTTCAGCACAGCAACCAATAAATCAGCTCCACACCAAAATCGCCAACGTGACAACCTCCAAGAGGCTATCTCAAGTCTCCCGACACCTCTCGACTTCTCCTAGTAGATCAGTCATGGGTTCGAAGAATAACAACAACGATGTCTTCAAGCTCGAGAATCTCTTCTCAGTCAAGGGCAAGGTTGCCTTGATTACAGGTGGTGGTAGTGGCATAGGCCTTATGGCTACTCAGGCTCTGGCAGTCAATGGTGCCAAGGTCTACATCGTTGGCCGGACCGCGGACAAGCTCGAGCGGGTTGTCGAGACTTACAGCCAAGATATTCCTGGCCAGATCATTCCCATCACCGCAGATGTCTCATCTAAGTCAGACATTTCTAAATTGGTCGACCAAATCTCAAGCAAGGAAAATCATCTCGATATCCTCATCAATAACGCCGGCATTGAGCTCAACAGCCAACAGACGGAAGCTAAGAGCGCCGAAGAATTCAAGAAGAACGTGTTCGACGACGAGAAGGAGACCTTTGAGTTGTGGACAGACACCTACCGCACCAATGTTGCTCAGATCTTCTTCATGACCACAGCATTCCTTCCGCTGCTTGCCAAAGCTACCGAGCACCAACACGGTTGGTCTGGCACTGTCATCAATATTTCATCTATCTCTGGCATCGTGAAAACAGCTCAACATCATTTTGCCTACAATGCATCTAAGGCTGCCGCAATTCACCTGACTCAGATGTTAAGCTCAGAGATCTCCTCGAATGGTATCAAAGTCCGAATAAATAGCATCGCGCCCGGAGTATTCCCCAGCGAGATGACTGCCCAAGAAAGTGGAGCGGATCAGAAGAGTTCGATACCAAAGGAGAAGTACGAAGACAAGACATCGGCAAGACGACCTGGCAAGGACGAAGATATGGGCAACGCAATTCTGTTCGTTGCTACTAACCAATACCTTCAAGCTCAAACTGTGACGGTCGATGGCGGGTACGTAATTGAAGCGGGCGCTGGCCCGGCTTGATCAAGCGGCTGAGTTGACACGGAGTTCATTTGCCCTTCTTCTGGGCGTGCCGAAACCAAGACGATAGCTCAGAGAGGCTACAATGCGTAGTCGTAGGACAAGCGCTTCATCAATGATACTCACTTTTCGCTGCCGATGCACTCTGCGGAAAAGGTGAGCGGTTGACTGGACTGGTTTGGGGAATAGCATTAAGAGAATCTGTTTGATGGACCCGGAGGAGTGAGGACGGGTTAAAGGAGCGCTTAATAGAACACAACAGAAGCAAGATCAAGGTCAGAAGGTGATGGACAACAACAACAAATTGGACGAGGAGAATGCGCATGTTCAAATAGAAGGCACCTATTAGCAAGATAAATCTACAAGTATCCACGTGCCAATGCGATTACACCTCCCACCATCCTCCGGCCATAGCGCCCAATCACAAAGTCAGATACGTATGCAATCCATCCTATAACCCTTGCACCAACGTCGATCGGGCAGCAACAACCTTCGCCAAATCCACAATCGTCCTCCCCGCCTCATTCAGCTCAAGCAACGGCACGGCAGCCTTCAACTCCACCCTAATCCAATTCCTCAACTCAACACTAATCAAACTATCAATCCCATAACTCGCCAGTGTCTGCGACGCATCAATCGATGTCGCATCAACAGACAACAGACGTCCCAATTGCAGGATAAGAGCCGCACACGCAATCTCCTGTGCTTCTATTACCGACCCCGCCATGCGCAGCTCATTCTTATTGTTGCTTGCTGAGGTCTCAGCTTGGGTATTCGCGCCGCATGCCTCGAGCCAATTCGCGAATTTAGGGCCCCTAAGGGCGAGGCCGCCGGCGCCAAGACCCATTATTGTTTGAGATAGCGTTGGGGTTGTTGGTTTGGAGTTGATGATGACGTAGTCGAGGAGGTGGAGAAGGTCCTTGACTGTGATCGTGTTGAAGCCTTTGCTTCTTAGCATACGTGCGAGATCTTCGTTCTGGCTGACAACGCCAGCGTCACTGACTACACCAACGTTGATCGTGTGGCCCGTTAAGCCTTGGGTGTTGCGGGATCGTGCCAGACCATCGAGGTAGCTATTTGCTGCGCCGTACGCTGCTTGGCCTGTGTTTCCGACCACGCTGATGACAGAGGACAGCATGATGAAGAAATCGAGATTCTTGCCTGTGAAGTACTCGTGGAGGTTTTGAGTGCCTTGGATCTTTGGCAGAGTTGCGGCTTGCCATTGAGCGTGTGTCATTTCCTCGAACATGGAATCGCGGAGGACCATTGCTGCCTGGATGATGCCACGGATTGGTGGTGTGCTGGTTTCGATTTCATCAAGTGATGTCTTCACCGATGCGGCGTCGGAAGCATCACATTCCAGCACATGTAGAGAAGTACCATGTGCCTGCATCTCCTTGACCAGGCTTTGAGTGGCTGCGCTTTTCAGACCTGTTCGCGACATGGTGATGATATGCTTAGCTCCTCGTCGAGCCATCCATCTGATCATTGTTCGACCAAGACCGCCAAGACCTCCGACCGCAAGGTACGATGAGTTGGCATCAAACTGCGCGCCCTTCGTTGGTGGTGGTACAACCTTGACTTGTGTGTCTCTATCAGCAGTGAGCACGATCTTACCAACGTGCTTCCCACCCTGCATCTGCCGGAATATGGTAGAAACATCGGACAGCGGAGCACTAATCATCTTAATCGGCGTTATGGCTCTTGTCGCTACAAGCTGCATAGCCTCGTTCATTAGACGCTTGCAAAGTGCCGGCTTCTGCTTGCCAATGACCATGAGATCCATGGCTGTGAAGGAAGCATTCTTAAGGAAGAATCGCATCTCCATCCTCGAGTTTGCAAGCAGGTCCCGCTTGCCGATTTCAACGAAGTGACCAAAGCTTGCGAGGCAGTTGCATGACTCGCGGAACATCTCGCCCGTCAGAGAGTTGAGAACCATGTCAACACCCGTACCATCAGTGAGTTCCATGATACCCTGCTTGAATGCTGTGTCACGGCTCGAGAAGATATGGTCCTCCGCCACACCAAATTCCTCGACAAGAAGCTTTCTCTTCTCAGCGCTGCCCACGGTCGCGAAGACTTCAGCACCAATATGATGAGCAAGTTTGACTGCTACTTGGCCAACACCACCAGTAGCAGAGTGGATTAACACCCTCGATCCTCGCTCGATATGCGCGACATGCAAGAACGCATACACCACAGTAGAATACACAATTGGCACTGTTGCAGCGACCTCGAACGAGATGCTCTCCGGAATCTTGATACACCGATGTCCCGGAACTCGAGCATAATTGGCATACGCCTCAGCTCCGAAAGAGCAGACGCGGTCGCCAAGCTTGAACTCAGACTCTAGATTCTTGCCAACAGCAGTGATGATACCACTGCATTCACCTGCCATTACAGCATCTTTGCCGTTACCAAGCTGACCGATCGCAACAAGCAGATCCCGGAAGTTTGCACCATGAGCACGAGTTTCGAAGATGACTTCGTCGGCTTCTGGAATAAGGCTGGACTCTTGTTGGTCCTCCCAACGAAGCGAATCAAGCAGGCCTGGTTGACCAGCCGCAAGCTTGAGGGAACGACCGTTCTGGAAGAACAAAGCCTCTTTGGCCTCTGGATTGCTGCTTCGCTGGGTCAAGTAATTGCTGATGGTATCATTCACCACAACCCGCGGCACAGACAATTGTCCTCCATGGTACGCTAGTTCACAATCAAGGTCGCTGATCTCAGCCTCAGCATCGAAGTGTCTTCCTTGCAGGACCTGGTCTATGAGTGGAACGAGCTTCAGTACGCTGAGGTTGTCTCGATCGACGTCTAACGTTACCAGACGCAAAGCCGGATTCTCTGCACGGAGTGTGCTGGCGAACCCTGCTACTGTTGATGCAGAAGGGTTATTGCAGTTGCCCGTGCCGTCCTGAGTGATCCAAAGAATGTTTGTGGCTTGCTTTATGAGCCCCTGGAACTGTAAGAAATGATCTTTATGCAAATTTGACAACAGAGGAGACTGTATTGTGTCAAGAATGACGCAGGTGGTACTTGCAGTCGAGACAGTATCCCAGCTTTGAGCCTCAACCATGTTGTGGTCTCCTGATTTTCTAAGCGCTGAACCCAACTCATGCAACATAGTGTCGTCTTTGTTGCCAATCAGTTGCACTTCAGCTCGAGTGCATTCTAGCTGCCCTTCGCTATCCACAGAGTTATCGAACACTGCTGTCTTGGCGTGCCCGTTGGTCAATGGCTTATCGAAATGAGTGCCGTTGGAACCTGTGCCATTCGTGAGCGATTCGTTTTGAGCGCCTTCTGCATGGTCCGGAAACATCTTCTGGACGATTTCCGGTGACACTGGCTGCCATTCCAAGTTAAAGCACGTCTGCTGACCTTCCGACCCGTCCGAGGACTCGCCAGGGACTTCAGTGATTTGGAATCCTTTCATCCTAACATGGAACGGCATTGACGGATCTGGTATCGAACCAATGTCAAACCCTCGATCTGAGGCTACGCATAATACCCTCAGGTCGTTGTTGCTCTGACCTTCAGCATTCAGAGAAATCTCAAGCTCGTCTATAGCGGTGATGACCTTTGCCGCCGATTGGTCACCAGCGATCATAGTAGCGAAAGTAGCTTGAAACACTGAGTCGAGAGTTCCTGGATGAATAGCCTTGGTGCTCCTGTATGCAGTCTCGCTCGTGATATCGGGTAGCAAACGAACATCACAGACTGATGCTTCCGGCCCAGCAGATATATTAGTGAGGCCAGCAAAAGCATCCCGCCATCCCATACCCTGCGCCCTGAAAGTTCTGTAGAAGTCTGCTGGGGCAATGTCCATTGGCGATTTCGCTGTCGCTTTTGATATTGCTTGGGCATTGGCCGAAGCCATCATCGGAACCTTGTCACTTTCGAGGGCGATCAAGCCTCTGCAGTGTTCTTGTGGCTCAGCACCTCTGACGATCGAGAAGGCTCTGAATTCACTCCATGTGCTAGATGAGTCGCTGGCACTTGTAGAAAGCGGTCGCAGCCTGAAGTTGATCTCAACATCATCGGCATTGTCACGCAGCACCAATGCCTTACTAAAGACAACATCCCTAAGGATATATCGTGGTTCGTCATTCAACTGACCTCGCGAAGCCCAGACTTGCCGGACCGCCTCAACAGCCATTGCAATGAAGCCGGCGCCTGGCCAGATGACTTGGTCATGGACCGCGTGTCCCTTGAGCCAAGTGAGTTCACTCAATCGAATATAGTTGCGCCAGCTTGGCTCTGATGGGCTGAAGTCTGGTGAGCGAGTTCCGAGAAGTTCGTGCCTCGGGAAAGTTCGTGCGTAGTACTCAGCACTCAAGCGGCTCTCATGCCAAAACTTCGTATCATGGTCCCACGCATAGCTCGGTAGGTTGGTCAACAGGGTTGGCTGAGCCTGGCCAAACAATGTGTGAACAGAGAGGAGATCAAAGACTTCCCCACGCACAGCCAGTGTTCCAACCATGTCCAAGAACGTGGTCATAGCATTCTGGTTCCGAGTCAGGGCGTTCGTGTACCGGACTGATTGTATTTGGCCAATTGATTTGAGTGTTTGTTTAATGGGTCCTGCGAGTGCTGAGTGAGGACCAATTTCGACCAACGTGTTGGGCGGAGATTGAACTCGGCAGACCTTTTCTAGCGCCTGACGAAACAAGACGGGCGATACCAAATTTTTGACCCAATAGTCGCCAGTAATTTCTTGATCAGCACAGTCCTCACTCGTGACCGAAGACACCCATCGTACGTTCGGATCTGGTTTTGATGTCTTGTTTTGAGCAAGAGCATCAGACAGTTTTTGAGCAATCGGTCGCATATGGTAGGAATGATACGCTGCGCCATTCGTCTTCAGTAACCTGCTGAACATCTGCTCACGTTGTAGCGTTTTGTGAAGGTGTATTACCGCAGCTTCATCGCCTGACACTGTGACGCTGGACGGACTGTTATGGCAAGCAACCATTACAGTGCCGAATTCATCCTCGGGAACCTGAGCGATGAACTCTTCTGTCTTTGCAGCATCGAGACCGACAGCCAGCATAGAGCCTTTAATGGTCCCGCCCCGGATCGCTTCACTCACAAAAAGGCCACGATAGTACGCGCTGGCTAATGCATCCTCAAAACTGATCGCGCCTGCAGCATATGCGGCAGCCATCTCGCCACTGGAATGACCAACAACTGCACAAGGGTTCAGCTGTAGCTGCCGGGTAAGGTCGACAATGCATATCTGGATGGCGGTACAAATAGGCTGGCTAAGAGCCGGATCACTGACTCGAGATTCGGCCTCTGGGAGTACCAGCTCTTTCGCAAGGTCCCAGTCACACCCGAAATCCCTGAATATCATCGCGGCTCGATCGATCGACTGTCTAAATTGTTCGCAACCTTCAATGAGCTCTCTCGCCATAGCATACCATTGTGCTCCCTGACCCGTAAAGACGAAGGCCGATTTGTGATGCGATACGCCCTTTTCGATGGGGATAGTACCACTCTGTACTTGATCCAGCTTCTCAAGTAACTCTTGAAGCGAAGCATAGGTGAAAGCCACACGAAATGGTAACAGAGACCGTTTGCTAAGAGTGAAAGCAAGATCTCGGCAAAATGCTGAAGACTCCTCTACCTCCGGATGCTCTATAACGAACCTGCTAAGGTTTGCAGCTAGTTTTTTACACGCCTGCTCGCTGCTGGCACTCAGCAATGCAAGTTGTGGAGGCTCTGGTCTCTTAGAACGAGTGATGCCGTTCATGGGGGCTGTTCGAAGAGGAGCTTTCTCAACAACGATGTGAGCGTTGGTTCCACCAAATCCGAAACTGTTCACTGATATTCGATCCAGTTTTTGAGGTCTGTATAACTCCCTGGACGGTTTCAGTTTGAGTTTATGAAAGTCGATGGCACTTGTAAGGTTTTCAAGTAGGGCTTGTGGCGGAATTTCGCCTTTTTCAAGCATCAAGACACTCTTTATTATGCCAGCAATTCCAGATGCTGCCTCAAGATGTCCAATGTTCGATTTGATAGAACCGATGGCGAGTCCGTCATCGGCTGCTCGCCACCGTGCCAATACTGACGCTACCGCTTTGGTCTCAATTGGATCTCCAGCTGCGGTTCCTGTTCCATGACATTCAACATAGTCAGCGTCCGGACTTAGCTTTCCAGATTTGTAGGCACGTTGAATGACTAGCTCTTGTGCGGTGCCAGAAGGAAAGGTTATACCAGGAGTTTGACCATCCTGGTTGATGGCTGAGCTCCTGATGATGGCACGTATTGAATCTCCATCGCGTTGTGCGCAAGTAAGAGGCTTCAGGAAGATGCCTCCAATGCCTTCACCTCTTCCGTACCCGTTTGCACGCTCGTCAAATGCATATGACCTGCCGTCAGGAGACAATAGGCGCATTCTACCCAGCGACATCGATGTGGTCGGGTCAAGGATGAGATTTACCCCTCCAACAAAGGCGGAGTCTGCGTCTCCATTTTTCATACTCAGCAGAGCTTGATGCAGAGCTACTAGGCTCGAGGAACAGGCAGTGTCGACTGTAAAACTTGGGCCTTTGAGATCGTAGAAATGCGATATCCGATTTGACACGATAGCAGCCGCTGTACCTGTGCTTTCGTACATGGGAGCGTTCTCAGGGTCGCGTTCAAGGTGGAGATGGTAGTCTCTTAACCACGATCCAACAAAAACTCCAGTCTGAGTATTTTTGAGCTGCTCCAGGCTGTATCCTGCGTTCTCGAAAGTCTCATAGGCAATTTCGAGGAGCAGCCGTGTTTGCGGGTCCATGGCCGTTGCTTCAGTGGCCGAAATGTTGAAAAATTTGCGGTCAAACAAGGATATATCTTGCTTGAGAAAATGTGCTCCTTTCGTGAAGAGAGAGCCGAGCTTCCCAATCTGAGGGTCGTAAAACTGCTTCATGTTGAATCTTCCATCTGGAGGCTCTTGGGTCCACGCACTTCGACCCGTGCTAAGAAGCTCCCATAGTTTCTCTGGAGATGTGGCAGAGCCGGGTAACCGGCAGCCCATGCCTACCACAGCGAAATACATATCTTCACTGTCAAGCATCGGGCTTTGGTCTTCGACTGACTCTGTTGGCGTCTGATATACCATTTCTGCGACTTTGCTATGTTCAGTCACAGTCACCAACTTGCTGATATGGCACAAGATGGTAGAACGGATGACAGATGATTGATTACTGTAGTAGAAGGCACGAACAAATGAATGTCTTATGGTTATAGGGCAATGACTACCTTGTGCTGTATATACTGGTATCGACACGGATGAATTGTGTATGTGTCTAGTTCTGGCGGTTGCGAATTGGTTGAGCTTTAAGTACAGGCCATGGCCAATGACGGTTGAGCTGCGCGACACACGACGAATCGACAAAGGCCAACATCGTTAATCTCATAACAGAACTTGTAAGCCACTCATTTCGGTGGCCCCATCAGAGTTGCAACCTGTCGTTATGTGGGCTGCGATGGAGATCGGGCACGAAATGCTTATGGATAGGAAATTGGTCTTCTAGTTTGGTCAAGAATTCTGGATAGCTCTACCAGAAGCCTGATCTGCGACGCTTGGGAAGACTATTGTATTATTGAGCAAAGCTGCGTTAGGATTTCGAAAGTAGCATAGCCAAATTACGGTCCGTATCTATGATTGTACCATCAATATTGAGGGTGGATAATCCGCGATTATCTATGGACTAGCCACGTGCAAACACTACGCCAAGTATGTAAAATGCTTGGCGTGACAAGCGGTATTCCGTAGTAAAGGCTACTAGGGCAAGGAGAACGGGGTCTGCGCAATGGAGACGGATGCGGCGGAAGGAAGGGAGTCACGATCTCCATACCAATCGCAATGAAAACTCACTGTCCTTGCCTCATGCACTTTGAGCATGTGGACTGCAGGAAGCAGTCGTAGAATGTTCCACTTCACAGCTAGCAAGCTAAGTAGAGACCGAGATACGACCGGGAGTTGCGAATTGTGCCCCTTTCGAGGCGGTCAACCAACACTAAGTCATAGGTACCCAGCGAAGGCGGGAACTTCCTCCATCCGCCACATTGATAGCCTTCAGATTTACCCAGAGTTGACCATTTGATGTCAACTCTCCAGCAGGCCACTGCGTAGTGCCGCTTCTATGTTGTTAATAATGTGATCTATATTGCCCGGTTGCTCCTAACATCATCAGAGATGATCAAGTCCAAGGCGCGAAATGGACCCACTCACCTCCGTGGTACATGTCCACTGCTATTCACGTCAGCGGTATTGGGTAGTATCGCTTCGGTGTCTCCCGGGGGTTTCATGATCTGCAATCAAGTTGCCACGCTCCGGGGATTAATATCGTCGTCTTCTGACGCTAGAAATGCAGTGGCGAGCTCTAAGAGGCTTTATGGCCAACGAGAAGACACTTTGGCTAGGACGATATAGGATGTCATAGAGAGAGTCAAATGGTATATGTATACATCTAATGTGAGCATTGAACCGTTCTGCTTCCATCATAGCTAAAATATTCCAGTCATCCCGCATATACAAAATGATTTTCAACAAAATAGAGGCGGACAGTTACCAGGCTAGTCCTTTCGGCTTGAGCAAGACCTTTTTCCCCTCCAAAGAAGCAGTCAATGAGTTCGCAGAGGAGTTTGTGTCATGGACACAACCTACTCAACGCCTCGAACCCCAGGTGGTGAATCTGTCAGTTATCGACCAAGCAGTGGTTCGGTGTTGGTGTTCCTACGTTCTATGTTTTGAGATGCCACCGGATGTTTCCAACCGCCAGATATTCGACCATCTGAAGAAAGGCCTGCAAAAAACGATCGAACAGTTTCCCTTCATTTCCGGCAACCTGGTTTCCAGCACCGATGCGAAAGACGGGTCAGTATATGTCAACGTGGGACCCGAGTCAGGGATTGCATTTGGCTACCGAGATATCTCGAAGCTACCTATGGCGAGCGATTTAACCTTCGACAAATTACGGCAACACGACTTCACGTCTTCGATGATCGAAAGCTCGGAGCTCTGCATAGCACCAGATCCAAAGACCATAAATTCAGCAGCCAAGCAACCGGTTTTCCTTGCGCAAGCCACCTTCTTGCACGGAGGTGTTCTCCTCTTCTTTGCACACTCGCATCAAATTGCGGATGTCACAGGCACAGATTCGATAATGCGGACGTGGTCAGAAAATGTTTCTGCTATCGCAGATGGAAGAACACCTCCTTTTTCTGAAGCGCTACGAGAAGCGAGCCTGAAGACCGATCGAACGAGACTCAGCAACGGAGATATTGACCCAAGCATACCAGAATCTTCCTTCCCGATGGTAATAGACCGGTCTGACTTGAGCACGGAAACACTACCCGCACTATCCTTGAAACACGATCAGAATCCTTCTACGATCTGGTATATGGACAAGGCTCGCATGCAGGAGCTAAAACAACTTGCATCACCAATCAAAGGCACGAATTCATACATATCGACACTAGATGCAGTCAACGCTTTGATATGGAGAGCAATATGTCGAGCGCGGCGACTACGACAACG
>Ga0190273_10000773_pt1 | contig 11619 bp, 8 predicted proteins | sample Popmic504IS_FD_134513 | JGI IMG/M metagenome (GOLD analysis project Ga0190273, IMG submission 134513) | Populus adjacent soil microbial communities from riparian zone of Shoshone River, Wyoming, USA - 504 IS | ecosystem: Environmental > Terrestrial > Soil > Riparian zone > Trees stand | place...
CTCTTGTAAGCATGATGGCCTTCTCAAAACCAATAGTCACAACCAGGAAAGGCAACCCTTCTGAAAGCAGAACTAGATTGATTGGCACTCCCAGCTTCGTAGTTGTAACCAGCCCAAATAAGAATGCAAAGACGCTGTTCAGCAGAACCGAAACAGCCAACCATGCCTTTGATCCTAATCTTTTCATTGACACGAACATGGAAATGAAGGTCAAATGCATGGCGAGGTACCCTAACGCCATGATCACGATATCCAGCGTCTCCGCATGCTTAAGTAGATCGATGAAGATTGTCCAGCCGTTCAAAAGCCAGTTCCTGTATGAGCTGCCACCATTATGAGCATGCCAGGCAGCCTGCATTATCCAAGACCTGCTCTTCTCATTTGTTGCAGGCAGCTCTTTGGCTCCCTGCAGGAAGTCTGCCAGCTCTTTCTCCGGAACATAATAGGCCAGGCTTGTATCTTGCGAGATGGAGGAGAGGATGTTCGCGGTACTCGGCACGCTGGTCGCACTAATGTTCGACCCGTGTGGTATCGATGCAGGAGCATACTGACCAGCCGAGTATTCTGGAAACACGAATGTAGTCAGGGCATAACGTTGTGCTTGTTCTGACGCTGTGTCGTGGTCCTCCAAAGCCCTCCACTTCCAATCGGTGTTCTTCGACAATTCCAACGTCCTACTACCCTTCAACAACGAGGGTATGTCGATTTTGCCATGCTCTGTAGCCGACTGTATGCCCGTGTCGAATAGACTCTCTTGTAGCAGTCCGACATACGATGTGCTTGCTAGAACTGCGATGACGACAAGTGTAAATATGGGTGACGACAAGCTCAGTCTCGAAATCGCAAGCAGGTTCGATGTGACTATGTTGTAGAGTTGTCCGCCATTTTGACCAAAGTTTCGTAGTTGTTTGGGGAGGAGATAGGACCCTCTCATTTTGGGAATACCGAAGCGGTGAAGAGGTAAATCGTTGGACTTCTACAGCATTGCCGAATTCCTCTCTATCTCCCGCTACTACGGTGTTGAGAACGGTTTGCAGTAGCCCTCAGGCACTCTCTGTCTTTTCGGTGTATTCGTTGTCGCTAGGCAGTGCACGACGTGGTGTTCGTGGTAATGCAACTGGGTGAATGATCGTGCAGCGATACGATGCAAGCGCAATGACAAAAGAATCAAGGATAATGAAAAGTCGTCGGCAGCAAAAGAATTGTCAAGTCTGAATTGTCATGATCGCTGACTCCTGAATCGTCTAGTCACCTATTACTTCGGCGTTGCCATCGCAGGGAAATTTTGGTAGATCCAACGGCGGGATGCACTTTCACTCGGATGTCCACAACCTTTCCTGGTGCCACTTCCCAGCCGAGCCCAGCAAGATTTTGTCCGCCGCAACCACTGAACGCTGTTTCCGGATTGGATCCCTGCACAAGTGCTTGTTGAAGCTCCGCTTCTGCAGGTACAATCGCTATCTCGACTAGGATAGCTTGAACTTAGATAGCGAATTCATGAACGCTGCAAGATGGAGTCAGCTTGGGGGATGTGTAATAGTCGTCAGCTTGTGGCGGCAAGTACACAATACAGCATTACCATTCAGTATGAGAGATATTGGTCGTAATAGCTCTGCCTAGCTATACGAAGACTGCACTGTCAAATGCATGGTTGCATCACCATTAGTGAAGCGTGACTCGAATCGTGCTGCTCTGCTGCGGAATAAATTTAGCATATCCGCTTTGCATCCGGTACAGCCATCTACGAATGCTTTTGTTTTTGCCAGCACTGCTGTTTGCTCTTCTCTTGGCGCCTACCACGGGGAATACAATACTTCAACATCTGATGCTACTCGACAATACTTTTTTATTTAGTCTGTCTACTTATTGTTCTCTATACGCTTGACTTTACATCCTGCGAGCAGCTCCACACTTCTCTTGCATCTATGATTATCAACTACAATATCTTGAAGCCTTTTCCTCAGCATCATCCTTCACCTTCACCTTAATCTTGTTTCCTTCGCATACTCCTTACTATCTTAGCCCTCTGCTTCTCACCCTTCGTTAGGCTCTGCCTCATCTTCCTACCCTTTTTCTTGACCCTTTTTCTGTCTACGTCGGTTATTTCCTTCTTGAATTCCTTTCGCACCTTCCGACTCTTCTTTCCATACTTTTTCTCCACTTTGCCTTTTTCCTCCACCAACTTCTTCTCACCATTCCTCCGCTGTGACCTACTCAACTTGGCACTCTATGGGCTGGGCAAATCATTCGGCATCTCGATCTGCCGCAACGTGTTCAACTCAGGATGCCCAACGCATGACTCGAGCCGTTCCACCCGTCTCTGCTGGCTGGTAATGGTTGTTCAGTTTCTGTATCCTTTAGGCAGGCAATAATCAAGAGTGCTTCTCGATCTCGCCATCAGAATTTACTACTCCCAGAGGCGCAGCAAAAGAGACAACGTCTTAAAATTTGCAATGCCCAGCTTTGAACCTCAAGGCTCAATAGTTTATCCTATCGGCATCCCGTAGGGACAACTCATTCCGACTCTTTCTTACAACCACTGTACTTGTAATTGCAACGGCATTCAGTAACCCTCCCATAATCTGCGTGGTACGAAGAGGCACAAAGGAAACGATGTTGCTTGCGAGACCAAGCACTCGAAGAGGTGAGTTCTTGACCGCCACCCTATTGAGGTCGTCGAGAAAGGTGGAAGATAGTCCATAAAGATGTTGCATGAAGTAAGTGCTGGTGAGTATGTCCAGAAGAAAAGCGAGCCTTATCGGCAGTCGTGGCTGATATCACAAGTGGTTTGCGACGTGATTGAGCATTGGAGGGAATTTTTGGTCGTAATATTGGCCAGGCGTAAGATGTGCTTGCTCGTAACGATTCTCAGGAGGCACACCACGACCATAGAATTGCGCATTTACCATGTTATTGAACATCCTACCTGGTGAGCCTTGTATGGGAGTCAATAACCGTCATTTGGTTCGAAGAAGCATTACATTGTAGCTGGATTTTCTCTGGAGATACGTTGAGGCTGTATACATGGTGAATTCTTGTTGTTCGAACTGAAACAGCGCAGTTGTCGTTTGTCGTGAATTACAAGGTGGTATCCTATAAACCAGAGATGAGTGTGAGAGGACTTACTGTAGCATTGATGTTCAAGATTAGGAACCTGCTGTCAGTCTCCCACACCACATGTTGCACATGTTTCAGCGCATTTACATGCATTCCATAAACCATGTCCATGCCGCAATGGTCATCGAATTCTGTGTTCGCTCGCTCGCATCTTACCTATGCTGTAAGAGCTAGAGACAATCAATGGAACTCATCCAATGCAAATGAGGCCGGGTCGAAGCCTGCTTTTGCCAATTGAATTCTGAACCGGATTCGGAGCTTGACCGAGATGGAAAATATGGAAGCGAAAGCATTGACTTACTGTATCAGGAAATCTGACTAGCACGACAGCTTCTCTGGTCGTGCATATAAATTTGTGCCCTGCTGCAGTAAATGTCATTTAACTCCCTTTTGGCCAGAGCTGGACTGGCTGCAATACCTGTAAATGTGCCGGTTGATGCGTGCTTCGCGTTTGCTGCGATAGAAACTGTTCAAATACTGCATCGAAAATGGATGTGACGATGTGAAAAGAAAGGTTCCAAGTAGGAAAGCGCGCCATAGACTCAAGCATGGCGGAAGTGAACGCAATCCTACTCGTTACGATGGTCCCTGCTGCGGCGGTCCCTGTCCACTTGGCATGACCATTTGTGACGGATCACCAGCATGATTGAAATAGCTCAGTACATCTTGCGGCAGATACTCTAGCCAGATCATATCACCTCCGGGGAAATTTAAGTTGTTGAAGGAAGGATCATCTTGAAACTGATGCAACATATCAATCTCCTGCGACTCAATAAGCATATCAGTGAAGCCAGGCGTATTCCCGCCATTCGCAGTCGAGAAAAACTGCTGCTGCTGAAGATTTGGCTGTCTTGTTGCGTAGTCAAACGTTGATATCCCTGCTTTTTGTGGTTGTGGTGTGTCTTGTGGCAGACCCGAGCTTACCGGATATGGTGAATGCAAACCAAGAAGGAGATCGGCATCAGCAGCCGATACTGGATCATAGGGTAGAGAACCTATATTGTTGCGAGGCGGTGGCATCATCGTCGTACTATCAGTAGCGCTGGTCTGAGACATCTGAAGCCGAGTCGTGTCAGCTCGACGATCTTGCTGATGACGTCTCAAGTGCAATGGCTGCTGCTGTTTGGCTTGAACATGCCGATGTCCATTCTTCTCGCCATCAGGTGTTGGATGGGGATAGAGAAAGCTTAGGTTGGGTGCTGGTGAGTTCGTTGTTCCAGTCAATGACCAGCCGATAGCTTGACTCCAGTCCATGCCTGGTGACCAAGCAATCGATGTTCGCCTGTCCGTGGGTGAAGGACCGTGTGAGCTTCTTCGCCAACCAGGCTGGGTGAAGGATGGCTCACTTGAAGGCATCTCCCCGTCAATGTCCTCCTGCGTAAATAGTATCGGATCCATCAATCCCTTTGACTTCTGATCCAGGGCGGTCAGAATGTATCTGCACCCAGCCCAGTAGCTGTCAAGCATCTTTAAGGCTTTATAACATCGCTGGTAATTCTGATTGGCAGCAGTCGCTAGGAGACTATGCTTGGCCGCCGTCTTTGAGTCCACCACACACTTTTCACCGAATTTCACCAAGTCCGGCTTCACCTCCGAACTCATCTTCCTGTCCGGAGGTGACTGCTGTCTTGATGATGGCTGCGATGCATGTGTACGAGCTTCAGCAAGGAATGCACATGCTGCCACATACATCGGTTGGCTTGTAAATGGGTTGCCAATGAAGCTTTTGACGTCGATGAGCTCAGCAAATGCAAGAATATCTGCAATGGTCTTCGCGGACGAGATAGATAGCTCTCGACTATCTGGGAACAGCTGTTGAACTCGTGTCTCCAGGCTGTAAAGCAGTGTTGGTTGGTGCAAGAGAATAATTGACGTGTGAAACCAGAAATGCAGCAGTATGAAATTCGTGCCCTGCTCAGCCTTGACATAGTGTTGGAAATTCGTCGCGTTGAAATGAAGCTTCGGTGACATTCTCTGATATATTCCAGTCAGGTCCTTCTCCATTGCAGTAAGCTGCTTCAAACCATCTGCGTTGACCTCGGAAGACCCTTGGATATTGTTGATCACGTCCGCAATCCTGCCGTAAAGATGAACAATCCTAATCATGACTGGAAATGGGTGAGGGTGCCCGTCGATCATGTTTTCGTTGGGTCGCCACGGAAACGATATCTCAATGTCCTTGTCTCCAAGAGTGACAGGTCTTCCTACGCCACTCGAAACAGCCCTGTCAAGGAAGAAAACAGCCCAGAATGTGTCAACTCGTTCTTGTTCGCTCGCTCTTCGGTCATCAATATTCTGTTGGTCTTCCTTTTCGCTCAAGGCTTGTGTCAACCTTGCTTGCTGTGTCTCGCGTTGCATTTCTTCGCGTCTGGCCTCATCCGAAGGAAGTTTGACTGTCTTTGGTGTCGGCCCAAGTCGGCCTTCTAGTTGCATTCCCTCGAGCTTTTGTATGCCCAGATCCTGACTCATACGAATACTGGTACCCAGGAACATCCACAGACCACTGTCCCGATCTGTGCCAAACTCTTCGTAAGCCAGTAATAGACAGGCTTGTGCAACCGCGATGGTAGGGCAGCCAAATGTGTCGACGAGCGATGAGGCCGCTCGTTGCGCATATGTCTGTCCCTTGAAAGCTCTCCTCACTTCACCTTTCTCGTCCACAGGCATCGACTGATCAGTCGGACGTGATAGGCTCGGATTATTCGAAAACCGAGCTGCAATGGCGCAGACAGCGTCGACCAAGATAGCGTCCACGCGTTTTTCTGCCAAATCTTTGAGAAATCGTTCTCGCTGTAGAAAGGGGTAATTGCAACCCAGATGAGCAAAGAATGTCTCGCAAAGATGAGTAATAAGCGGCGGGTTCGGCGCAGGGTCTGTCGCATCGTAGAAAGGAATCTCTTGCGGCGATGCTTCTCGTCCCAAAGAGCCATCTCCTAGTTGACCTCCCTGTTGACCAGATACTGGCGACTCACCAGTTGCCGAATTTGTACTTCTTCGATGATCCCGATCCTTCAATTGAACAACCATCTGCTTGAAGCCAGGAACGATCGCCGTTGGCCCAAAATAGCGGAAGAATGGCACACGATGTCTTAGAGCTGTTGAGCTGCCCACGGTGTTTGCACTCTCAGGGCTCTGAAAGTCGAAGTCATCTTTCCCACCACCCCTAGTCGAACCATTTGATGTGCTGGTGTGGTTATGCTGCAGCGTCTGTGTAGGTCGAGGTGCGGCTTCGGTCGTCCGAGCGGCTGATTTGTGGCGTGTAGAGGCAAATTCAGGCTCAGCTTCCTCATCCTCATCATCCTTGTCGAGATTCTTCCGCGTAGCTTTGTCAACATATCCAACACAAGTATGGCCGTTGTCTGTGCAAGTCTTGCAGACGGGCCGCTCGCCCGAGCACCTTGTTTTGCGCTTGCGACAAGTCAAGCAAGCAGCATTTATTCTCCTTCTTTTTGCATGTGGCTGGCCATCGGTACTGACGAATCTAATTTGCTTAGGCGTCGGCAGGAAAGTCCCGTTCGAGTTCGACTGCGATTGTTCTGCAGTATCATGTTCAGGCAAGCTCATACTTCGAGGCAAGCTTTAAATTTGGAATTAAGCATGGTAGACGAAAGGCGACGCCGCAGCGCCAGTCAGAAGTTGTGAATCAGATCGAGGTGTATGTATTGCAGCGAGTTCAGTGGTGGATAGTGACTAGAGATCCGGTTCATGGAACAATTGAGTACAAGATAGCTCGGTTTTGGTGGAATTGCAGAAAAGATGGAGAATTTCTCAATTGAAAAGTCGCTGGACGGCCGACTGAAAGAGGTGGTTAATGCTGGGAAGGATCAGGGAATTGGAACGGGAATTTGAAAGTTGTAGAAAATGGCCGTAAATTTGCTTCAAGCTCTTGCTATTGCTCGGGCGTCCAAGTCGAAGTCGCTCGGAAGGTTGATAATTCTGGTTGGTGTTCTCCATTTATTTAAGTTGCTTGTGGGGCGCCCCGGACTCCAATGAAAGAATAGCGCCGAACTGTAGCTAATTAGTCGATTTTGCGGGGAGCATCAACGGCTCTCTGGAGTAAGCCACATCTGGGAGCGACTGGTGATATCAATTCCTACAAGTCATTACAGCAGATGAAACGCACGTACATCGTAAATAAACCCCTACCTCAACCTGCGCTTGAGGTCAATACCAGGCGCTTGGATGATCGACACTCATTCTGCCTCAATGCTCGTACAATCACTCGAAATGCCTCACCATATCCAAGCTCTGTAGAACTGCTTTGCCACTACCCGAAGTCAAGGTGCTGGAGCATCTCTACCAGACCTGGATCAGGACGAGTAGAAGACACGAATATGCGGTCAGTTGCCCAAAGCCGAAAATGCAACCGTTCGCAAGCAATCCAAGTCACCAGATTATGCCACTGCGATACTGCTAGTCCGAGGATGGAACATTTCACCTGCGAAAGAGGAAACTGAAGAGCTCTAGATCTGGCTTTGAGGCTCGACGTAAGCAGATTGTGTGTCTACATGAATCATGATGAAGGTTTGGCCTTTGCTAGAAGCGGCCTTCACGTCAGAAGTTCTGAGCAACGACACTGGTTGTCTTCCCGGAACTTCCCAAAGAGGTAAACCGTGCAACCTCTTTTCCTGCTACCCTCGTCATATTCACGCAGTACCCTCCGGCTGGATGCGGCGGATAACATCGATCTGGAGAGTCTAAAGTTGCTGCTCAAGCTTGAACTTTAGGAAATGCAAGTTGCAAGGTACTACTTTTAGGTTTGGCACAAGCGAACGTTATAGCAGTCACATTCTGATGCCCTTACCGGCCTTGTGCTGTTACGAATCGAACTATACAACGGGATCTATGCTGAAAGGGCGTTCACGGATGGTCGCTGCAAGATGCAGTAACTTCGCCGCCTTTCACTACAGAAGAGCTCAGCCATACAAGAACTTCCCGAAATCCCGACCTGAACTTTTGGTCTCTTCTTACACCCGAAGGCGAACAAAGCTTGAGTGGTGGGCAAAGAGTGCAGCATATTGCAGCACGCCTGACTTTGACACAATACAGGTTGAGCTATATCGGACAAAGGTGAATGTTTAGTGGTTCCTATCGCAACAACGCAATAGATTTCGCTACTACGTTACATCCATCATATCTTCAGTATTCGACAAACACTAAAAGAGCAATCTCCATTCCATGAGCTCTGATCACAAACCACCACCTCCGGTTGCTGCCTAGGCTCATACGGAACGACGAAGCACACAGCCAGACACACAAAGAAGATGTCTAGAAATACAGGCCTGAACAGACCAAATGTCAACTCAAGAGAACCTGGAGTTCACGTATTGCTAAAAGGGACGGACCAAGCATGCCACAGACAGATTCCTGCGTTTTGACTCACTTTCACTACAGAACTATAGCTCTTACTTCTTAACTTTATATTGAGGACTTTGAGACGCCCTCAGTCACCTCATTTACTCCACCATCTGGTGCTTCCGTAAGCAGTTTAGCCAGTCGCTCATCAAGCCACTTCACGTCGTCCATATTCCCAGGCGGACCGCCAGCCCAATGACCCCAAATCGAAGGGTAAACATCAAGCTCACCAACACCTGGACTCATACACTTCACCTCATACTCCGAGTCTTCCGGTCTATCGTGCTATTAGCATTGCACTCCCAGCTCGAGTCCATACGTACGGAAAATACAGGTCAGTCTTGCTGGGCAACACCAACGTCTTCGCCTTGATGCCTGCCATTGCCTTCTCGAAATCTCCATTGTACGGCTCTTGGTTGCTCACATCACCAGTCTGCCAGGTCTGCAACATCACAAGCAGATTCTCGGGATCTTTACTCAATGCCCAGGTTTCCCAAAAGTTGACCATGAAGTCTTCTAGGCCTTTCGCGTTGTAGAACTTCTCATGAAGTTTTTCGCGATAAAAGGATTGACTGAATCCCCACCCTGCATAGCCACGACCAAATGCTTTCAAGCCAACAGTTTTCTCTTCGTCAGACCACGTACGGACTTCTTGCCCCTTCGCTTCGACCCTACCTTGACCGGTTCCAGCACTCGATATTTTCTTCGCCGCCAACAAAGCACTCTTGATACCCTCAAGGAAGACTTGGTTGTGCAGACTTGTCTTCGCACTTCCACAAAATGGGACACAGATGTCCATGAACTCTGGATACTGAGTTGCCCATTGAAATGATTGGCCGGCCCCCATAGACCAACCTGTTACCATACGAAGGTGGTTGATGTTGAGGTGTTGAGTCAGTAACTGATGCTGTGCTCGTACATTATCATAGAAGGTGACATTGGGAAAGGGCGATATCTCGGAGTTGGACGGGCTAAGGCTCTGACCATTGCCGAACAGCGCCGTGATCACAATGAAATACTTGGCTGGGTTCAATGCTTTATCACTGCCAATGAGCCATTCATTATCAGAAATGGCGCCGGAATACCACGATGGATACAGGATACTGGGTAACGATTTGTCTCCGAAGGTCTTGTATGCGATCCATGCGCCGGGAAGCGTTTCGCCGTTCTGCAGTTGGAAATCACCTAGGTCGTAGGTTTCGTATTCAGGCATGTTGCTGATAGAAGTTAGTTGACCGTACACACCCAGGTATCTCCTCCATCATGACCTCGCGATGTCCTTGCAATCAATGTAGAAATTTAGCTGTAGGAGGACAGATCCTTTCTTACTGTGTGGAGCAGGCGCTGTGAGTTGCAAGATTGCCTTCTATATGGAGGGATGCCCATCATATCACTCTCTCTTCGTCAGCAAAAGATGGGGTTGCTGGAGATGTGAGTCCAGCTCCTCAGAAGCTGCCCAATCATGATAAGAGCATATCGTGTATAGAGATGGGTGCCTAAGGCGGTAGAACGTTTGTCGTCATTTTTCGGAGATGATCGGCCTGCTCTCTGGAGGTAGCAATCGTCCGGAATATCAACGTTGCCGCTTTTCGCAAAAATCGCCCCACAAAGCGGCGATCTTGATATTCCACCCGGAGGCAATGTGTTGGTGGTTGTGCTGTTCGTGTTATGTGACCGGTTCTATTGCATGATGAAGCGTCTCGAGACATCTGAAAGTGGAGGGTTATCCTGCATAGGCCTTTGCTCGTTCGCATAGCTCACCACAGCGTAAGTTCTGTTGTAATTGTCCCCCACTTTACGGGACACCTTCAAACTGTGACATCAGATCTCTTCCGGCTTCGGATCTAGCACCAGTTGAAAAGCAATCTTTGGGCGCGTATTGTTAAGTATATTTTCAACACATCTCATTACTCTTTAGGCATTTTCCAGGCCCGGCCCAGACCTCACGATGACCGACTCCAAACCTCAAGTCGTCCAAGAAAAGCACGATGCTGAGGCTGTGATACAGCGTAATCCCCATGGCAACTTTACAGCAGTGCAAGATTCCCGACCAGATTGGGACCACTCCAAGCACTGGGCGTACACCAAAACAGCGGACCCATCCTGGCAGTATGGTTCTGGCGCCAACGACAAATCCGACCTCGAGAAAGATCATGTCGAGATCGACCCAAACGAGCCAGGTCGAGAGCCAAGACTGAATTATAAACTTCTCATATCTGGCATAATTCCCCGACCAATTGGATTTCTATCGACAAGGTCAAAGGATGGCACCAGCACAAACCTCGCTCCTTTCAGTTACACTCAGCTGTTCAATCACGACCCGCCTGTTTTCGGCGTAGGGTTCAGTGGTGGATTCGACAATGCGAAAGATTCGTTGCGCAATCTGTCGGAGAGTGGAGATTGTGTAATCAACATCATTTCCGAGAACTATATCGAGGCTGCGAATGCTTGCGCCATTGACCTTCCGTATGGTGTGAGTGAGTGGTCTGCAACTGGGCTGACACCTGCTCCGAGCAAGCTTGTGAAGGCAAGCAGAGTGAAAGAGGCTGTGTTCAGTATTGAGGGGAAGCTGATGGAAACTAGGGAGTTTGAGAGTAGAGTAACCCCGGGAAAGAAAACTGGGGTGTTAGCATTGATTGAGGGTGTTATGTTCTGGGTCAGGGAGGACGCTATCAACGAAGAACGGAGTTTGATTGACCCGGATGTGTTGAGACCGATTGCTAGGTTGGGTGGCATCACATATGCCAGAGTCGTTGACGGGTTTGAGATTCCACGCCCTGTGGCGAAGGAGGAGATTAACCATGGAAAATTGGACGAGAAAAGCTTGAAACCAAAGGTGGAAGGACAATAGACGATCAGGATTGGAGTCGACGAATTCTAGAAGCCCGAAGAATAGATATAGAGGCACAAATGATGTTCGAGAGCCGATAACCGTAGTTTTCTTCGCGGCAGATACCAGACGCAAGTTCAAGCCGCTGTTCGATGTGAGTTTTTTTCGATAGTCTTTTCGAAAATGCTTTGCGGTCGATAAACAGAGGTAACCTTCGACTCAAGGCAGTCAGGCAGTAGTGTTGTCGGAGATCGTTTTCTGGTCCGCTCGTGTCTCTCCAATTATTAGTGGCAAGCAACAGGCACAGGTGTCTTCGC
>Ga0190273_10000774_pt1 | contig 11615 bp, 5 predicted proteins | sample Popmic504IS_FD_134513 | JGI IMG/M metagenome (GOLD analysis project Ga0190273, IMG submission 134513) | Populus adjacent soil microbial communities from riparian zone of Shoshone River, Wyoming, USA - 504 IS | ecosystem: Environmental > Terrestrial > Soil > Riparian zone > Trees stand | place...
GCAGGTATCGCAGATGGGGGCAGGTCAGAGCCATGGGTTGGGAGCAGCCGGCGAGCTTCTTCCGCCCATCGATGTCGGCTGCGCTCATTGTTGGCACCAAACAGCTGACCCCATTTAACCATCTTTACTGCACGCCGTAATGGAGGTTATGTGATGATGGTACCAAGGATGCAGGATATATAAGGAGCAGAGCTACAACACGAAATTTGCAGCTCTGCAAAGCTCGTGGGCGCGCCTGCAAACGCGAAAATCAAGGCACAAACTCACCATGATGGAGCACTGCAAGTGAGCGGGGGGAGCATCAACAAAGCCCTATCGTCATTGCCTTGGCATACCCAGCTGCACCAAAGATATCTCGTAGAGCAGCTGGCGTTGGAAGAAAGGTAGCGACACTGTGTAGAACTCGTCTGTAGTATCTAACTGCAGTCTCCAAGATGCTCGGTGTCAAGCTACAAAGTTTTAAAGCTCACAGAAGTGTTCGATGCGAAGACTGAACATATCTCGGAGGATAAGGCTCTTGACCCGCCATCTGGAGCTCCACGTGCTTGTGGCGTAAGCTGCAGGTGATCTGCCTCGCTTGAGGCTGGTCACTATTTCACATGCGCTGATGTCAATTGTGCTGCAGAATGCTGCAACAGCAGAACAACACCAACGCGTTTGAGAAGGTGTCCTCTTGCCAGCTGAAAATTACAGGTTGGAGAACTTCAGTTCCTATATCGTCTCCAAGTCCGGCTTGCACAGCTCAGTTATTACAAGCATGTTGTGACAACAATCGCGCGGTCTGCTTGAAAGCTTTGAATCCCAACCATCTTAGTCATGGCAACAGAAACGTCGCTCAACCGGATCGTAAAAGGCGCACCCCCTCCTGGTACCAAAGTCCCCGAGCCAGCACCTCTTCCGTCTCTGGCCCAGGCCTCCGGTGATGCAGTCGATGACCTAGTCAACCAGCCCCGAGTCAAACAGGAAAGCTCGTCACCATCCTACCATCAACGACCGACTCCAACCATCCTCCCACCCCCCACAGCCACTTCGATCAATACTGATAGTCTGCCATCTTCTCCACCACAAATCTACCTCAACCTCTTGATTCTAGAATCGTCTCTCCGCCAACAATACCTCAGCCTCCTCTCCCGCCGCCGCCTGAACACCTTCTTCATTGCCCTCCTCGCCCTGTGGAACCTTACATTCAGTTACTTCCTCTTCCTACGGCCACGCGAAGATGGTTCGGGCAAGCTCGGAGGCAGTCCGTACTGGGTTGTCGAGGCCGCCATCCGCCTGGGGTTCATTGCTGGTGTAGTGGCTGCACTATTGATAAAAGCAACCGGCCAATGGGAGAATGGTGTTAGATGGCCACGAAGATGGCTCAACACCACGAATCGGGGCATACGAGGATTCAACTTGAGGGTAGTGCTTGTGAAGCGTACCTTGTGGAAAGAGACAATAAGCTACATCAATGCTCTTGCTCCCTGGACTGGTCTAGCAGATGGTACAGGCGACTGGCACCTCGTCGAGTCACCGCCCACCCCGTCTGAGATCGAACTCGGAAAGACAACCGGCATGATCGTAGAAGAAGACCTCTCTCCATCAGGAGATCATCTTCTTCTGCTCCTACTACCCAAGAATTTCAGCTCCGAGTTTCGCGAGAACTGGGAGACATACCGCTCCGAGTACTGGGAACGCGAGAACGAGCGCCGAACAAGCCTCCGCCGCAAAGTTGCAATTCACAAGCGAAACAAAGCCAAGGAAGTAGGTGGCTGGAAGTGGTGGACCGGTGCATGGAGGGTGATACCCCATGCATCGCACCGGAAGAAGACTGGCGCAGATCTAGAGAAGCATCCCCATGGCCATCACCACGCCGCTCATCATAGGACAGATTCGAGAAGGAACAGTACCCTTCCACCTGGCGCCGAGAAGGTCCAGGATACGCTTGCCGCAGCAAAAGTATCTAGGAGACGCAGTCTACTGAGGGAGTCAAGCGCACATTCGCGGCAGTCGTCGAGGTCAAGTACGCCTCACTATATGCTTGATGGTACCGTCGAGGTGGCACCAGCCGATAGCAAGAAAGAGCGAGTTCGAAGGGGAAGTAGTGTAAGTAGCACGGGCAGCGCAAGAAGGACTCTGAGAAGTGGCACGGGGAGCGTCAGACGTGGAGAGGGCTTGTTGAGTCCGCTCACCATGACCGATGAGCCTGCGGAGATTGCACCAAAGAAGGAGAGGAAGAAACGGAGCAGACCTGGCACGCCCACTATCAGTTCCAGTGAGAGTATTGCTGATGATGGGCGGAGGATCAAGAAAGAATCTACACCGGCGTAACTTCTGCAAGGAGGCAAAAGTCGTCCACAGCACAAGCTTGAATGTGACTCTATTGTGGTGCTACATGCCCGATACCTATTCTTTACTCTCGTCACCCATCATCTTAGCTCTTACCCGAACTTCTCATCCTTGTAGTCGCCACTACTCATTCGCCCGTGCAAAACACCTTCACTCATCCCCCTCCGTCTCTTATTCACAACCTCACTTCCCCATTCGGTAAGCTGAAAAATCCATCCACCCCCAACCACAATCCCCGAAATAACATTCACAAGTCTTACAATCAGCGCCCAGAACCCACTCCGCTGCGCACTGACAATCAGCAGTATCGGCTCAATATCATATTTGAAGAATATCCCCGGGATGACCTGAGGCGGTACCTCCCTACTCTGCGAGGTGGCAGCGTACTGGTTTGTGAAGATACTCTTGCTGTCCCGTCCCGCATTTGGGTTCGAGACGTGACTTGGGATCTCCCCAGCTTTCACCCTCTTCTTGTCCTCCGGCGTAAGGTCCAGCGTCGCAGGCTGGGGGATCGCAGCTGGATCCAGCGCACCGCTCTTGGTGCTCACGCGCCGCTTTGTGAATATCGTTGGCACGATGCTGAGGTAGTACTGGAACTTGTAGAAGTTCTTCTCCGTGGAGTCCGATGTCTTATCGAGCGGATTAAGGAGATTGGGGTAATGTGGTCCGAAGCTCAGCTCGTTGATATGGTGGCTGAAGTTGAACGTGCTGTGGTCGAGATGTTTGTGCCCGCCTGGTTCGAGGTAGCCGTGGCCGCGGGCCGTGATGTGGAAATCACCCTGCACTTTATTCCCTTCTAGACTGCCATATATTCTGCATGCATTGATTTCCTCGCCCCGTTTCAGTTTTGGGGCTTTGGCGAACTTGCGTTTTGAGCGAGACTCGCGCATGTGGCTGAGCGCGTGCTGGACGTGGGTATCTTCTTCTTGAGCATGTTTCCGACGCAGGTCGTTTGAGCCGGCGGAGAAGCTGTCGAATTTCTGGCCCTGGGTGTTGGAGGTGTAATGGCCCTTTTTGGAGGATGCGCGCTGGAGCCAGGCGAGGTAGTTTGTGTCTTCTCGAGTGAGGAGATCGCCTGCTAGGATGCGGTCCATGGCTGCGTCTTGCACGTTGACGTGGATGTCACTGCATTTCATTGCTACCACGATGTCTAGGTTCAGTTGGAGTTCGTGACCTACTCCCTGCTCGACGGAGAAGTGGTGTGTTTCTCTGCCAGCCCACCATGCTCGTAGCTCGGAGAATGTGAGGAGGGCGCATAGTAAGCCTATCACTACCGTCCATTTTCCACCTCGTTCTGTCGCTGAGGTGTACGTGGGTTTCGTTTTTGGAAATGCGTCGAAGGTCCGTAGGCCAGAGGGGCCCTTGTCTCCGAATGCATCGTCGTCTAGACCGTGCTTCTCGAAGGTGCCGTTCATGGTACCAAGCGTGAGCAGCGACGGCGCCGCAGGTGGATGTTATCTATGCGCCGACATTGATGAGTAAAGACTGATGAGTGTTATAGGAAGCGCTGTCTATTCGTGGAGATCGCTGGTGGCGAGGTGGGCGTGGTGGTAGGTGCGCTTTGTTAGATTCGAGTTTCAGCCTCGATTTATTTTCCTCCACGCTGGCATATGCATGTCATATTGGACTATCGCGCCGAGGCAGCAAGGCATCTATTCGTCTTGCAAGCAGGGGGTCCTTATGGTTTACCTTAACAGATTCTGGTCGATTGCTGAAATCAAGAGATCGAGTCGGTTGTGCCCGAGCGTTAACAGTTCAGGTTACTATCGCAAATCTATAATAAATCACCAGTGTCGAATTTTGGTGCAGGCCCTGTACATATGTTTGTGACGCTGCTGATCTCCTGCCTGAGCTCCATTATGCATTATCATCAGCTTGACAGGCAGAGGCTCCAGTGCACCGCACCTCCATCACTCCGCCCTTCGCCTTGACCCATGTATAAGATTTCTCTGGTTCGTTATTGGCATTCATGTTGCCAGCAACGCTTTCTTCATCTTCACTGATGGTAGATAAACACTTCGCAATGATAGGTTTCGTGTGGCCATCGCTTATCTAAAGCTTGCCAGTATCTTGTGCTTCCCTCACCTGCTCGAAAACCTAGAAACACTGTTAGTGATGGCGCCATGCGAATATTTAGACTCATCCTACCTTGAGCATCTTGTTCCTCGCCCCTATGGCTGCCACACCGCGAGCTTCAAGCCCTTTGTCGTCAAGCTGAACGAGATCCTCCCAATTCATGTCTTTCAGGTTGTCGGTATACTTGTGCAGTCGTAGCGATCTCAGCCACGTTGGGATATCACCAAGCAGCTTGGGGTCAGTCGGATCCTCAGGCGGCTTGGAGCTACCTCGTCGTCCTCGAGGTGATCGACCACGCTGCATCTCTGAATGATCTGACAAATATCCTTCGGCACCACCGAACTGTCCCATTCCTGCCATTAGCCCACCCATGCCCGGATTAAGCATCATCGGGTTGCCATCCATGGCAGCGAGGTAACCATTGTGCTGCGGTGAGGAGAATTGAGCACTACCCAAAGCACCCTGCATAGCGAAGCCAGGGGAGCTAGGTCGTGATCGTCGGCCTTGAGCAGCAGCGAGTTGTTGTGCCTGCAATGCGGCAATCTGCTGGTTGTTGAGTACTTGGCCCTGGTCATTAACCATGATCGTATTGATACCCGGAATGCCAGTAGAATGTAAGCCTGGCGAGACTGGTGGATGGCCAGGAGAAAGGCCTGCCTCGTTCGACCTTGATCGCCTGTATTTCTTCACGTCGTCAAGCGCGATCCTGTTGTTAACGGTGGACAGTGCCGCCAGCTTCATGGCAGTGGCATTCGCGATCATATCACTTTGAGCCTGAGACTGTTGCAAGTTGAAATTCGGTACCATGGGTGTATTAGACATCGAAGCCCAGCTTTGATTGCCAAGATTGTATGGAGATAGAATGGACGTGGCAGGCTTTTCAGGCGCTTCCAAGGTTGTACTCTGGATGTTTCCGGCTTGCGGGCCAAGTGGCCTGGGAGATCGTAAGCCAGCTGATGGCGGTGGTTGCATGAATTGTCCCATAGGCGGGACAGTAGATCTATCCGAAGACTTGGGCCGATTAAGCGATTGCTGACTTTCGGATTGGCGCCAGTTCTGGCTCATGCTATCAGTCTTGGGGTCTCTGGATGCAGACATGCCAGGCCCTGGTACAGATAGACGGTCGCCTATTGCCTGGCTGTTTCGGTGCGGTATAGGGTTACCAGTCTGCTGGGTATATTCCGCCTTCTGCTGAGCAATTGCAGCTGCAGCGTCCGGGAACATCGCGCTGATTGCGGAGGGATCGACTTGTGAGTTTCTCTTGCCGCCAGCGGGAGAGACCGGTGCCCTAGAAACAGAGTTTCGCGAGTTCTCGATGTTCAACTTGGCCATTGCGTCGCTCATCCGGCTCGACATGGGGTCTGCCACTTCTGTCAGTATACATATTCTTTCAGCGGGTTGGAAAACGTGCACCTTTCTCGCCAAAATTGGCTGGAGAGAGCACACCAGATATTGGGTGGCTCCTGGACATCTGGTTCAATACCTGCGCGAAGAACCTCTGCTGCATTTGAGTGGTCTGCTGGATCAAGGCATAGGTGGCAGCAGTCCTTTCTGCCTCACTGAGAACATGAAACCACTGCTCGATGGCACTCAGCTCGTCCTTGAAGTCAGAGTCCAGTGTTGCGGCAGCCATCTCTTCCAGCATGATTTCATATTGTTCTATGTCTTGGATCCATTGCTCTCCGAGCTTGCCAGAATCGTCCTGCGTGTTCTGCTGAGACTGCTGGTTGTAGAGTACCTCGGAAGCTGGGCGTATATTGCGAGCAGATAGGGGAGAGGTGAAGGAGGACATATCGGCCGATGATCGTAAATTGCTGGGAGCACCCACTGCTCTAGATGGAATCCCTCGCATCGAAGGCTTAGAAGCCTCCGGGGTGCTGTTCCTGTTTCCTATGATATTGCTGGCCATCTTGTTCTTTGTCACGGATAATATTCAGTTGGACCAGCCGGGCGGGAATAGCGAAGGTCTGTTGATGAACACTTCAGCTCTGCTGACAGGTGTGTCTGCGACGAAAAGCACGAGCTATATGGTCATTATTTGATATGAATAGAAGCCTGACCAGACGTAGACCAAAGGAGCCAGTCCGATGGATCTCAGGGACACGCGCGAAGCCTTTCACGCGAGAAAAGATACTAGGGTGCAAGATTGATGGCTGACTGGAACCTTTCTGGTGCGGCTGTCTAGCGAGACGATAGTATTTGTGGGCCTGAAATGTCTCGGATGGCCTCTTATCGCGGCAGTGGCAACGGAATCAAGCGCGAAGCCCAAGTAAAAGTGTAGCCTAGTGGTGTGAAGAAGACATTAGAGGGAGGACGAGTCAACTGCCTCAAAAGTGACAGCATGCTTAGACACCATGAAACAAAGACCAATGTGTTCGTCCTTCAGCTCATACAACTGGTTGCGGCAGAACATGAGAAACTGGCGCTAATCCAGAAGTTGCATCGTGGGCTTCTTAGGCGTCGTTAGCACGTCGAGGCAGGGCTGAAGACCCCTTACCAAACGGTTTTTGGCCGTGTGCCACATGGCTCATTGGTCCGCTTTGCAAGCCGGCTCGTCTAGAGTAGAAACACTAATCAGCGAAACAACAATTTTCACGACCTCGTCAAGCTTACCAGATATTTTCTAGCCACGTGATGAGAATTCGAGAACAGGAAACAGGCAATAGCCGCATATGCGACATGATCTGAGTGTTATAAGCAAGACGATCGCGTCACTTGCCTTCGCACTACGCTGCTGTCATGCCTGGAAACGAAGACTGGAATTGCTATCCGTATGAGACTGGAGGGTGAAAGCAGAGAGGGCAAGACCTACACTATGGAAGGAAATGTCAATGGAGATAAAGACGGCGATCATGCTAATGGCAACGGCGGCAGCAACCATCATGAAATTCCACCTCCTCAAGCAGCTACTCCGGGATGGCTGTCACATATACCAAATCTTCCACCAGATCAGCTACCTCGAGCACCCGCCTCCTTCCTCTTTGACACGCCATCACATGAAAGTTTGCCCAGCATACTGTCCTCGTCACCCAGCTACAACCTATTCCTGCTGAACCATCATCCTGCATACGCACCGCCACCATCATTTGGCGATGTTCAGCGTATTCGACCGAACTCCGTTAGCTCCTCATCTCATGGTCTCTTACGTCCACCAGACTTAGCTCAGGAGCTGAATGAGTCCCCGCCTGTTGTCCATCAGAATGAGCATAGCAGCCCTCCGGTGCATGCCCATCCATGGAACCAAATCCAAGGCTCTCCCGCTCGTGTCTCTTCTTCATTCCTTCAGCAGCCGCTGGCCAGCCTTGACCACCCGTTTGACAGTGCTAAGAACCCGTCACCGTGGGTGCAAAACTTTGCAACTCAGCGGCTTCCTATGTTGCCTCAGGACGTACAGTTCAGAGATGAACCACCAGCGTCTCAACGTTATGATGATGCTGCTGCGCAAGAATTCGACCAATTCCGCCCCAATGCCCAGTTTCAACCTATCTTTCACGCTCCTCCAGCGGACCATGAGATACCACAAGCGGTAGAATCCGATGCTGATGGAACCGAAGATGAAGAGGCACCTGGCGTTACTTGGCCAGGAGGAGCAAGGAAGCGCGTCACTATAGCTGCCTCACAAGAAGACGATGCGTCACGACAAGCGAAACGTCGCAAGACTAAGGCAGAGAGACCCAGAGGACGGAGGAAAGGTGAGATCCGAGGCCCAAGAACCACCATAGACCCTGGAGAAGAGTTCATCAGAGTTTACAACAAAGCTTTGGATGCCTTCATCGAGAAGCGCGACATCGCAAAAGCTCAAAGGCTAGTTCTCCAAGCCATAGGTCTAAACCCGGAGATCTTCGCCGCACATAGTCTTCTCGCAGATATTCATCTTGCGAAGGGTGATTTCGATTCGGGTATGGACGCACTCATTGTGGGTTTGCATGGTCATCTGAATGATATTGAGCTCTGGCGGACAGTTGCCGACAGAATCCTGAACGTCTCGGACGAGTCCTACCAGAAAAGGGTTGAAAGGGCGATGTACTGCTTCGGTGCCATTCTTCGAAAAGACCCCAAGGATATAGATGCTCGTTTCCAGCGTGCCGAATGCGCACGCATACTTGGTGGGTGGAACAGAGCTTTTGCCGATTTTGCATTTCTATTACAAAGTGATCCACACAATTCGTCAATCCTAGCCCAGTTTGCAAGGCTTTGTCAGGATCTTGGAGATGTGGCGAAAGCCAGGATCGTCTACGAAGATCACTTTGAACATTACCGGAATGTGGGCATTACAACGGACGACCACTATACCTGGCAGGACATAGGCGTCTATGTTGATCTCCTCGTGCAAGCAGGTGAAACTGCTCATGCCATACATATGCTCAAGAAACTCTCTCGTTTGCTCTGCGGTCGTGGTGACGAAACATATTGGGAGGATCACCTTGAGGACGATCGGGAGTACGACCAGAGTCACTATCCTCGACGGTTACAAGAAATTCGGTTTGAAGCGAACAGGTATCCTGAGCATCAATATGGAGAAGCGCTTCCGCTGGATCTGAGAGGCAAATTAGGCATTTTGAGGTTGAAGCTCAATAATCGGCAAGAGGCACAGTCTCATTTTGACTGGCTTGAACCAGACCTTGAAGGAGAAGAGTCGCTTGTTGAAGAATACAACGACACCTTTTACGAAATAGCAAAAGCACTCCACGATGCCAAAGAGCATGAGCAGGCTCTACATTTCTATACTGCGCTTGACAATGCCGATATCGATCTGGGTCTTGAGTTCTGGCTTGATATGGCGGCGAGCTGCTATGTTTGTGGCCAGAAGGAGAAAGCCGTCCAATGTTACGAACGAGTTCTGGAACTCGACTCGGACAGCTTAGAAGCAAGAACTCAGCTCACAAAGCTGTACCGGGATCTAGGCAACCGAGAACTGGCAATCAAATATGGTAACGAGGCCGTTGTCATGGCTCAAGGTATGATCCCGCAGACCATAAATCGAAAGTACGAGCGTCGAGAAAACAGGCTTGCAAGGGAAGCCGCAGAGAAAGCTTTGAAGGCTGCATTCAAAATGCCTAAAGGAAGGGGCAAAGGCCCAGGCAAGGTACCAGCGGACCTCAAATATACCAGAGGACCACGTCTAAAGCGTACAAAGAGGTTCCAAAAGTATGTTCCCAGACCTCTCAGCGAAGCACCAGAGCCTGTGTCACCTGATTTTCTTCCGTCTGACGCTGCGCTCTTTGAGTCAATGACACCTACAGCAGAAGGAGAGCCATCAATGTACGCCAGACCTATTAAGGTCTCGAAGAAGCCTGGACGGCCACGCAAAAGTGAGAAGGACAAGGCAAAGCCCAAACGAAAAGCCCCAAGTCAGGAGAACGCCGCCAAGCATTACGAGGAGATGCAACAGCTATATGAAACACTCCTCAACAACCAAGCTACTATGCGGGAAGGTGACGAGCTTTCCACGAACATATGGATTGATTGCGCCGCAGCAATGGTAGACGATTTCCGCAGTGTGAAGCCATTCTATCCAGGGGAACGGCACAAAAGGTTTGAGGGCTATACTATCCAGAATCCTCAGCCTCAGCCTCGGCCTTCGGGTCCAGTTCCAGGCCTTGTCGATGACTCGATCGAAGCGCAAGATCCTGCTTCTTGTGCGCGTTCGATCCACAGTACGCCCGTACCAAGTAGCGTCGTCTATATGCGCATCGCCCCAAATGGCCTTCCAGATGACTACTGCGGCATCGCTTTCTCAGCGTGGCTTGATATCTTTCTGGAACTAGCCTTACTCTACGCGAATTCATCCACGGCGGAGAGCCAGACAGACTGCTACACAGCGATCAACGCAGCAATTGACTGTAACGTCTTCTACCACCACCCCCAAAGCATGCTCACCATCCACTCCTGCTACCTTGCCTGTTGTCTTGCCATCGGCGACGACTTGACACTTTACAACACCGTCTTGCGATGGTTCATGCGCGAATATGCCTTCTGCACAGACACATACCGTCTCTACAGCGCGATAAATATAGTCAACGAGTTGCCAAACGTTGAAGGTGGCAAAGCAGGCCAAATGGAAGGCGCAATTTTCAAATCAGGTCCGAATCAAAAGTTCGTCTTCCGCCAGCTGATGAGCATCGACAAAATGCTCCCGGCTGACTACAACATCAACGGAGAAGAAGGAGGAGTGCCACCTTTTATGCGTCGACACAGAGAAGAGTTAAGGAAGATCTCGAAACAAGCCACTGCAAACAAGACCGCTTCTAGCACTCCAATGGCAGTCAATAACAACGAATTCGATGACGTTCCAGATGCCAACAATCCTGAAATTGGCTCACCAGCTCGCCGCGACCGCCTCGCCAATAGCACAGTGGTAAAGACCTATACCCCTACTGAAATGGATGTCGTCTTATTCGTTCTCTACGCGCACATAATGATGTCCTCTGGCAGCTTCCCAAATGCACTCTCGTACCTCTACCGAGCTTACAGTCTCGAGCCAAGCAACACCGTTGTTTTACTAAGCATCTCATTCTGCTACTTGCACGAAATGTTCAAGCGGCAGATTGGCAATCGACACTCTTATGCTGTCATGGGCTGGGCCTGGTTTGGAAGGTACGAGATTGAAAGAATGAAGTGGGCGGGCGAGATCGACCGCAAAGCAGATGAGGCGAGAGAGAGGGGCCAAGAGCTGTACAGTAGCGCTAAGATGGTGGATTTGATCAGACGTGAGATCGAATTCAACAAGGCGCGGTGTTGGGAGATGCTGGGCATGGCGGACTTGGGTGTGCGACGGTATAAGAACGTGCTTGATATGGCCGATAGGGTCAAGAGCGATCGGGCTACGAACAGTTGTAACGAGTTGGAAGGGAAAGACCTAGAGCAGCAAGAGAGTGAAGAGCTCACTATGGAAGCTGCTTATGCGATGTCGATGATCTACGCACTGAATGGGAACGGCGAAAAGGCAAGAGAGATCACGGAGAAATATCTGGTTGTATGATGTTGTGCGACGAAATTCATAAGTCAGTGAAGTAACAATAAATGTGGATATAACGCGCTGCTATTTTATTCTTTGGGCTAGCTACAGTGTTCGGACCTGGATGGTCATCGATTCCTTAAACAACAGCCACCGTCAAATTTATTTTCAACCAGTAGCAAAATGGCTTAGACACATCCATTTACGGTCCTGATCTTGAAAGGATATTATGCCGCTTAACATGATCAAC
>Ga0190273_10000775_pt1 | contig 11607 bp, 12 predicted proteins | sample Popmic504IS_FD_134513 | JGI IMG/M metagenome (GOLD analysis project Ga0190273, IMG submission 134513) | Populus adjacent soil microbial communities from riparian zone of Shoshone River, Wyoming, USA - 504 IS | ecosystem: Environmental > Terrestrial > Soil > Riparian zone > Trees stand | place...
CGCGGTGACCTTGGTGCTCGGCACCCGGATCGTGACGAATGCCGACGCTTCGTCACCGTCGCCGTTCTCGGTGCGGGTGTCGACCCGGCCGCCGATCGACTCGGCGTACGCGCTGATCTTCTGCGCGACCGCCCGCGGATCCTTGACCGACACGTTGATCTGGCCGGTCGTGATGACCTCGCGGTCAGCCTCCTCGGGGGTGACGGACTTCTCGGCGGTGCTGCCGTTGTCGCTCCCGGCGCTGTCCGATGCCTTGTCGCGCTGGGCCGCGGTCCCGCCCATGATGGGCTTGTCAGCTGCGCCGCTGCCAGCGTCACTGCCGCCGCCGGCGTCGATCAGGCTGACCCCGAGCGTGCCGGTGCCCAGGACGAGCACGCTCGCGGCGACGAGACCGACAGCACGGCGCATGCGCTGGCCGCGCGTGGAGATGTCCTTGTCGACGGCGTGCATGACCGAGGAGCGCATCGCAGCGACGCGGTCGTCAGTGAGTGTCGGGGTGTTCATGATGTCTCCCTCATCGAACGGAGATCGGCGCGGAGCCGGGTGCGGAGGCGCGAGATGCGGTTGCGGACGACGGCGTGGCTGACGCCGAGCTCGCGCGCCGCCAGCTCGTACGTGTGATCGCCCGCGACGCACATGTCATAGAGCTGTCGGTCGGTGGGGGACAGGGCGGCGACGGCCTTGTCGATCTCGCTTCGGACCTGCCCGGCGACGACCTCGTCCTCGACCGACGAGTCGTCGGCCAGGTCGGTGTTGAGCTCGGTGCTGCGGGCGCGGACCTTTTGTGAGCGGCGCCGGGCGTTGAGCGCCGTGTAGCGAGCCGTGACCAGCAGCCAAGGCAGCACTGACTCGTCGACGACCGAGATGTGCCGGATCTTGTCCCACGTCGTGATGAACACGTCCTGGGTGACGTCCTCGGCCTCGCCCGCGTCGCGGACGACGGAGTACGCCTGCCAGTAGACCGGCCGTACGTGCCGGTCGTACAGCTGGCCGAACGCGGCCCGGTCGCCGGCGGCCGCGCGAGCCAACAGCTCGCGGTCCCCGGTGCCTTCGGCGATGGTCGTCGGTGGAGTCACCCGGCGCTCCGATCTGTGCGATGTGCGGACGTCTCTATCCACAGATGTCCAGACGAGCCACACCGTCTCACGTTCGGACAGACTTTTTCGGAAGTCGCCGCAGCCGGGGTGCGGCTCGTACGATGGAAATCAGCAGGAAGGTCACCTATGAAGCGCATTCTCACGGCCCTGGTCGTTGCGGCGACCGCGGTGGCCGGCGTGACCCTGCTGACCGCTGAGTCGGCCTCGCTGCCTCCCTCGTCCGGGCCTACTGCGCTCCAGACCGCGTCCCTCGAACAGGTCAGCAAGCCTGTGCCGCCACCGAAGGCCAAGTTCGTCCGCACGATCTATGCCGCGTCCAGCCTCAAGCGCTCCGAGCTCATGCTCGACTTCTGCAAGGGCCCGATTGCGGTCTTCGTCGGCCATCACCGGCCGGTGCTCGTGGCTGAGCACGACTATTGCGGCGGACTCGAGTGGATGCCCAAGCTCGGCAAGGGCGACGCGATCAAGCTCTCGGGTGACGGCGTGCAGGACGGCATCTACGTCGTGACGACGATCGAGCACGGGATCCGCAACAAGACCAAGGTGCGCGACCTGCCCGACACCGACATCGTCCTGCAGACATGTGTCAGCCACAACACGATGGTGCTGGTCGGCATGGACCTGTTCGATCCGACCTTCCACTCCTAGCGATCGCCCGTTCCGCGACGCTGTGAACCCGTGACGGTGGACCATGGTGTGGTGCCGACACCATCGCTGGTCTGGACCTCCCGATTTGCCGGCCGACCCCGCCTGCTCGCCGCCGCGCTCGGAGTCGTGGCGTTGCTCGCGCTGTGGGCCGCGACCGCCGGTGCGTCGATCGATCACAGCAAGGCATCACCTGGCGACGACAAGACGGACCTCGCGCTCTACCAGGCCGTCGTCGAGCGGATGAATGACGGGCAGGGCTACTACCAGGCCGCTGCGATCGAGCTGCCGGCTCGAAGCTATCCGACCACGCCCGTCCCGAGCGTGCGTGAGCCGACGTTGGCCTGGTTCATCTCGACCGTGGGCCGGCCGGTGGCCGTCGCCGTCATGCTGCTCCTCGCTATGGGCGCGCTCGCCCTGTCATTGCGTACGTTCGAGCTGACCGAACGAAGTCGGCGAGCGTGGATCGGCGCAACGGTGCTGGCAGCGGCCGGAGTGGGCATCCTGTGCCAGCCGAAGGTCGTTGAGCAGCACGAGGTGTGGGCCGCTCTGCTGGTCTACCTCGGGCTGCTCGTCAGGGGCAACGGGAAGGTCGTCCCGGCGGTGGTCCTCCTGCTGACCGCTGCCGTCGTGCGTGAGCTCGTGGCACCGGTGATGGCGATCATGCTGGTCGTCGCGTTGCTCGAGCGTCGGCGTAGGGAGGCCGGGTGGTGGTTGGCGGCGTTGGTGGTCTTCGCCGGGTTCTACGGATGGCATGCGTGGCAGGTCCACGGGATGACCGGTCCTGCGGGCCCGGAATCACCGGGCTGGCTGGCGATGGGTGGCTGGCCGTTCGTGGTCGACGCCTTCTGGGGGAGCTCTCTCCTCACGGTCCTGCCTCATTCGTTGGCGGCGATCGTCGTGCCGATGGCCCTTCTGGGCTGGTTCAGTCGGTCCGGGACGCTGTTCGACCGGGTCAGTGCGGTCCTGCTCGCGTACGTCGTGCTGTTCTGCTTCGCGGGTCGCGAGGACAACTACTACTGGGGCATGCTCGTCGGCAGCCTTCTCCTGCCGGGTTTTGCCTTCGGGCTGGCGCTCTGCGTGACGGCGCTCGGCGGCCTCCGTCCAGGCGTGCTGACGCGGTCAGGGCGCGACTGAATTTCCTGTTCCACTCACTCGCGCGCCAACATCCCCCTACCGTCATGGCAGGGAGAACGAGGGAGTGGACATGAAGGTCTTGTTGCGCATGCGCGCGGACGAACGCGGTGTCACTGCGGTCGAGTACGCCTTGGTGATCGGGCTGGTGAGCCTCGTCGTCGTCGGGGCCGCGGTGAGCCTGGGTGCCGGATTCACGACGTGGGCCGCTGCGCTGGTCGACGTGGTCGACGGGTTACTCAACGGTTAGTTGCGCTCAGAAACCGGGTCGGACTAGTTCGCAATAGTCATTCCGGGCCAGAAAAAATGACCCGAACTTCTACCGCGGCTTGAGAGTTTTCGCTCTATGTTCTGAGCAGGGAGCGTCACCATCCGGTGGCGGCAATAGAGGGAGTAACTCATGTTGAATCACGCAATCGCGTACGTCCTGTCCGTCATCGCATCGGACAAGCACGAGGAGAAGGGCGCGACCGCGGTCGAGTACGCGCTGGTCATCGGACTGGTATCGATCGTCGTCGTCGCAGCCGTCGCGCTGTTCGGTCCGAAGATCACGTCGTTCGTCAACGGCGTCAGCTTCCGATGAAGTCGCGCCGGCGCTGAGCTTCTCCTCAGGGAGCAGCTCAGCGTCAGGCCTCGACCCACATCGCACGCCCGCTCGTTTCTGTGTAGCGGCCGTGAATGACCAACGACCATTTCGTTGGTCCGGCAGTACCTGCTGCGACTGCAGCAACCGTCGTAGGGAGGGCCGCAGAGCGGCCACGGCACATCAAAGGGAGCATCATGTTCAATCACGCAATCGCGTACGTCCTGTCCGTCATCGCGGGCGACAAGCGCGAGGAGAAGGGCGCGACCGCGGTCGAGTACGCGCTGGTCATCGGGTTGGTATCGATCGTCGTCGTCGCAGCCGTCGCGCTGTTCGGCCCGAAGATCGTGAGCTTCGTCAACGGCGTCAGCTTCACATGATCGGAACCCAGTCGTCACCGCGCTCGGGCGCGCTGGCGTAGGTCGGGATGGGCCCACATCAGGGCCCATCCCGACACACCAAGGGTCTATGGGAGTGGACCCTCTGCACGGCATGGACATGGGTGGGAGCACATGGACACATCACGGGATCGCGGTGCGGCCGCAGTCGAGTTTGCGCTGATCGTTCCCCTGCTGATCACGTTCCTCTTCGGGATCGTGGAAGGGGGGACGCGCTACACGCAGCAGAACCAGGTCAACCACTGGGCCTATCTCGTCGCGCGTGATCTCTCGATCGACCCCACCAAGTCGGCGTCGGGGCTCGTCGCCGGCCTCAAGGGCAGCGACTCCAATGCGTACGCGGTTGCAGTGACGCCGAGCGCATTGTGCACGAGCACCACCAACAACGAGGTCACCGTCACGATCACGTCAGAGCGTCAATCGCTCAGTGGCCTGTTCGGCGGTTACACGATCAAGGGCAAGGGCGTGGCCCGATGCGAGAACTGATGCGTCGTCTCCACCGTCCGCACGACGACCGAGGGGCTGCCGCGATCTTCTTCGGCCTTGCCATCGTGGTGCTGATCGCGGGCCTCGGGCTGAGCGTCGATGTGGGAAACGTGGCCTACCAACGCAACAACGCACAGCACGCCGCGGATTCTGCCGCGCGTCAGCTGGCCCGGTCCTGTGCGCAGGCTCCGTTGGCCGCCGAGTGCGCAGCGCTGCAACCCAGCGCCGCAACCATCGCGGCGAAGTCGTTCACCGGCGGCAGCGTCACGGCGACCAGGGACGCCTCGGCCGGCCGGGTCACGGTGACGGTCGACAAGGACATCGACACCCCCTTGCTGGGGGTCATCGGGATCAGCTCCAAGGCTGTGCGAGCCAAGGCCGTCGCCTCGTCCCAGTCAGGGCATCCCGTCAGCGGTCTCGTCGCGTTGCCGCTCGGAGTGTCGTACTGCACCTGGAAGAACAACGCGACGTTCGCCGGCACACCGAGCGAGGCCTCGCACAAGACGTCGATCCGGACGGACACCCTCCAGAGCCTGCGGACCATGCTGTCGCCCATCGACACCTCGACGCTTCGGGGCTTGCTCGACATTGACGGCTTCCAGGATTATCTGGACACCAAAGCCGTCGACAAATGCGCAGAGGAGGACGGCTCTCAGATCGGCACGTTCAAGGGCGCCGTCTGGCTGACCGGTGAGACGGTCATCAGCAACATCACCAATGGGCTCTTCGGCTGGGATGCGTCCAAGTGCGAGCTCAACGTCGACAACGAGCTGAGCGCGTTCCTCGGTGGACTGCAAGGGGCGGCGCTGCTGCCCCAGGGCTGCGCGAGCCAGTTCGGCAACGGCAAGCCGGTGGACAAGGGCAAGACCATCCTCATCCCGGTGTTCAAGCCGTACTCGACGCTCCAGGACGAGTACGGACTCAAGCTGGCGACGGCGTGCGCGAGCCTTCTGGGTGCCTCGCACTCATGCGTCGAGGTGCCGCCCAAGCTCGGTGTCGACATCGTGGGCTTCGCCCCTTTCGTGGTCACCGGGTGGAAGTACCCGGGCAACCCCGCGAACGTCGACGGCAGCGTGTCATGCGCGGACATCCCGATGGCATACAACCTCAAGACCGCGCTGCTCAAATCGCTGAGCCTGGTCGAGCTGGTCCTGAACCTCGGCCTCAGCGTCGTCAACGGAGTCCTCGGCCAGGACCTGACGGCGTCGATCACCTGCAACGGCCTGCAGGGCTATTTCACCAAGACCTTCACCAAGGATCCGAACATGGAGTACGAGCCGGGTGAGGACGAGTTCGGAGCGCACTACGTGTCGCTCGTCGAGTAGACGCCATCCACCAACCATCGATTAAGGGAAACGATCGATATGAAGAAGAAAGTCATCGCCGCAGTCGCTGCGGGGGCGTTCGCCCTGTTGGGCGTGCTCGTGCTGGTCGTGTGGGCGCAGGGCGCCAACGACCGGGCGTTCGAGGGGGCCAAGCTCGTCTCCGTCGTCAGGATCACGAAGGACATCAGTCAGGGAGCCAGCAGCGCTGACCTGGCCGGCAGCACCGAGATCGTCAGGCTCCCGGCCGAGTCCGTGCCGGACGGTGCGGTCACGAATCTGGATCAGATCTCAGGGCTCGCGACCAACGCGAGCCTCCAGTCAGGTGAGGTGCTGCTCAAGTCGCGCATGGTCACGCCGGGTGAGCGCAAGGGCAAGACCGACGTGCCGACAGGATTCCAGGAGATCTCGATCGCCCTCGATCCTGAGCACTCGGTGGCCGGGGCGGTCAAGCCGGGCGACCGGGTAGGCCTGATCGTGACGTTCGAGCCCAAGGACCAAGACCTGCCACAGGTCACCGACTTCGTCCTCAACCAGGTCCTCGTCACGAAAGCCAAGACCGCCGTCGTCGGGGAGAAGGGTGAGATCACGGGAACGATGGTCACGCTCGCCGTCAAGACGCTCGATGCGGAGCGCATCGTGCACTCGCAAAAGTGGGGGACGGTGTGGCTGACCCTCCAGAACGCCGACACCGACACCTCCGGCGACAAGCTAATCACTGGCAAGGAGGTCGTCGAATGAGCCGCGCGCTGATCCTCGCCGGTACGGGCGACTTCGTGGCCAGGGTCAACGTGCTGCCCGGCACGCAGGTCGTGTCCCTGACGCGGGAGACGATCGAGAGCGAGCGGTTCGACCTGATCCGCAGCCTCGATCCCCAGTCGTTGCCCGACATCATCTTCGTCGGTGCTGCGCTGCCGATCGAGACGGCGCTGGCGATCGGCCGCAGGGTCGACGAGACGTACCCGCTGATCGACCTCGTGCTCGTCGACGAGGTTCCCGTCGACACGGTGGTCGAGGCGATGCGGTCGGGATTCCGCGACGTGCTGCCTGCCGACATGGTGGACGACCGGTTGCGTGAGGTGCTGCGCCGGGCGGAGCTGCATCGGCTCAAGGCCGCGGTGCCGCAGGCGATGGTCGCGGCAAAGCAGGTGGCTCACATCCCGGCGCCGCAGGAGAGCCGGACCATCACCGTCATCTCACCGAAGGGCGGTGTCGGCAAGACCAGCATCGCAACGAACATGGCGATCGGCCTGGCGGAGGACTACCCGTCCGATGTCGTGCTGGTCGACCTCGACCTGCAGTTCGGCGACGTCGCCTCGACGCTCGACCTCACGCCGTCCCACACGATCGAGGAGGCGCTCTCGCCGGCCGCCGCTGCGGACAATCTCATCGTCAAGACGATGCTGACGGTCCATCCGGCGGGATTCCACGTGCTGTGCGGTGCGGAGTCGCCCGCCGCCAACGACGAGGTGACCGGCCCGCAGATCGTCAGGCTGATCCACCAGCTGTCGACCCAGTTCCGCTTCGTCATCATCGACACCGCCGGCGGGCTGCCTGAACCAACCCTTGCGGCGCTGGAGGTCACGGATGACGTCGTGCTGGTCTCGACGATGGACGTGGCCTGCGTCCGCGGCGTGCGCAAGGCCGTCGAGATGCTTGCCCAGATCGGATTGCTGCCGGCCTCCCGGGTGCTGACACTCAATCTGGCGAGCAACCAGTCGGGCATGAAGGTCAAGGACGTCGAGGCCGCCGTCGGCCTGCCTGTCGACATCGTGATCGCAAGGTCGAACGATGTGCAGCTCGCGGCCAACCACGGGGTTCCGTTGATGCTGAACAAGAAAAAGGGTGGCGCATTCGTGAAGTCCATCCGTGCGCTCATCAACCATCTCGAGAGGTCCGGGGCGCCGGGCAAGCGCACCCACAAGAGGCTGGACGTCGCATGAGCCTCAGTGACCGGCTGGCCACCGCGCGCGATCGTTCGCTCCTCCAGACGCACGCCGACCAGCAGGCCGGCGATCCGGCGACCGCGCCGCACCACGACAGCACCGTGAACCCGGTGCCGGCGCTCGTCGTCACCGACGCGCTGGCGGCGGTCAAGGGGCGGGCCGTCGAGGAGCTGTTCAAGCGTCTGGGCAGCCGGATCAACGACCCCTCGCTGACTGAGGCGCAGCTGCACGAGTTCGTGCGGGAGGAGCTGTCCGCGATCATCGAGGACGAGCAGCTCCTGCTGACCGTCGACGAGCGCACGCGGTTCATCCAGGACATCGAGGACGACGCGCTCGGCCTCGGGCCGCTGCAGCGTGTCCTGCAGGATCCGAGCGTCACCGAGATCATGGTCAACGGGCACGACACGATCTATGTCGAACGCAACGGCAAGATCACCCGGAGCCCGCTCCGCTTCGCCTCCGAGCAGCACCTGCGTCGCGCGATCGAGCGCATCGTCGGCCGCGTGGGACGACGCATCGACGAGTCCTCACCGATGGTCGACGCCCGCCTGCAGGACGGCTCGCGCGTCAACGCGGTGGTCCCGCCCCTGTCCGTACGCGGATCGTCGCTCACCATCCGCAAGTTCTCGGAAACCCCGTTCACGGTCGACAACCTCATCGAGTTCGGCTCGATGACCCCGCAGATCGCGGCGTTGCTTCGCGCAGCCGTGGAGTCGCGCCTCAACATCTTGGTGAGTGGTGGCACCGGCACCGGCAAGACGACTCTGCTGAACGTCTTGTCGAGCTTCATCCCCGACGGCGAGCGCATCGTCACGATCGAGGATGCGATGGAGCTCAAGCTCCAGCAGGAGCACGTCGTCCAGCTCGAGGCGCGCCCGCCCAACATCGAGGGTTCCGGTGAGATCACGATCCGTGACCTGGTCCGCAACTCGCTGCGCATGAGGCCCGATCGCATTGTCGTGGGTGAGTGTCGCAGCGGCGAGGCGCTCGACATGCTGCAGGCGATGAACACCGGACACGACGGATCGCTCAGCACGCTGCACGCGAACGCGCCGCGTGACTGCATCGCACGCCTCGAGACGCTCGTCCTGATGGCCGGCATGGATCTGCCGCTCAGGGCGATCCGTGAGCAGATCGCCTCGGCGGTCGACCTGATCGTCCAGATCCAGCGGTTGCGGGACGGTAGCCGACGCGTCACCCACGTCACCGAGGTGCTCGGCATGGAGGGCGATGTGGTGGTCCTCCAGGATGCGTTCTTGTTCGACTTCTCCGCCGGCACCGACGCACAGGGCAACTTCCTTGGCGTGCAGAAGCCGACCGGCGTACGTCCGCGGTTCACCGATCGCTTCGAGGAGTACGGCGTCGACTTCGACAGCTCGAACTTCAACCCGGCGGGGACAGCCTGATGAGTCTCATGATCGTGGGTGCCGTGCTGATGGCCGCGGCCGTCGGCCTGTTCGCGCAAGCCTTGTTCGCCGATCCTGTGCCGAGGGTGTCGAAGGCCCGCCGTCTCGGCGCGACAGCGCCGACCGACGCCCTCTGGCGCGTGACCTATCGAGCCATCGTCAACGGTGTCGACCGGGTGCTCAAGAGCCGTGGATGGGTCCCCTTCCGTGCGGCGGAGCTCGAGATGGCGGACATCAAGAAACCACCCGGTGTCGTGGTCACCTGGGTCGTGGGCGGAGCCGGCGCGGCATTCGTGATCGGCTTCGTCCTCGGCGGAGGTGCCGTGGCCGGAGGCGTCCTGGCGATCTTCGTGCCGGTCGTCGCGAAGCTCGTGCTCAAGTTCCGGGCCGGGCATCGGCGCAAGAAGTTCGCCAACCAGCTCGACAACACGTTGCGCATCATCGCCTCCGCGCTGAGGGCGGGCCAGAGCCTGCCGATCGCGCTCAACTCGGTCGCCGCCGACGCCGCGGCACCGATGTCGGAGGAGATCACCCGGATCATCAACGAGTACCGGCTGGGCCGTGATCTGGTGTCGGCCATGTTGGACGCCGCCGAGCGCAACGGCAGCGAAGACTTCCGCTGGTTCGCCGAGGCGGTGGAGGTGCAACGTGACTCCGGCGGCAACCTCAACGACATCATCGACATCGTCGCAGAGACCATCCGGGGGAGGGCAGAGATCCGCGAGAAGATCCGGGCGTACGCCTCTGAGGGCAAGGCCTCGTGCTATGTCCTCATGGCGCTGCCGATCGCGCTGGCCATGACGTACTCGTTGATGAATCCCGGCTACATGGACCCACTGTTCAAGACGACGATCGGCATCATGCTCCTGATCGTCTCGGGCATCCTCTACACGATCTCGTGGTTCTGGATGCGCGCCATCATCGCGATCAAGGTCTGAGGTCCTGCCATGCTGATCATCGGTGCACTGTTCCTGCTGGCGGCGCTCGGCGCATTGTCGGTCTCACTCGGTCTGGTCGGGTTGCCCGACAGGGCCATCCGCGATCGTCTGGTCGGGGAGGGGCACCGGCCCGCTGAACCGGCCGGCAAGCGGATCAAGCAGATCGACAAGCCTGAGGACGCCGCGAAGTACATCACGACGACGGGGATGCTGAGCCGGATCGAGCGAAACCTGCTGCTGGCGGGGCATCCGGCGGGCTGGTCGATGCGCAACATCATCCTGGCCAAGATCCTGATCCCCGTCCCCATGGTGATGCTCGTGACGAAGGTCTTCTTCGTCAATCCGACGCTGATCAAGACGATCATCGGGATGGTCGCGGTGATCGTCTCGTACTTCGTGCCCGACCTCCTGCTGCGGAGCCGTGCCCAGGAACGGCAGGAGGAGATGCAGCGGTCGCTGCCGGACCTGCTCGACAAGATCGTCATCACGATCGAGGCCGGTCTCGGCTTCGAGTCCGCCCTCTCCAAGTCTGCGGAGTCCACCACCGGCCCGCTCTCGGACGAGCTGGTACGAACCGTGCAGGACATCCGGCTCGGCATGTCGCGGCGAGTCGCGTACGAGTCTCTGCAGGCGCGAACGACATCCGAGGACATCCACTCGTTCATCCGCGGCATCATCCAGGCTGAGGTGCACGGCTCGTCGATCTCGGGGATGGTGCGCATCCAGTCGCAGGAGATGCGCATGAAGCGCAAGCTCCGCGCGGAGGCGAAGGCCGGCCAGGTGTCGGTCAAGCTCCTGGGACCGCTGATGGCGTGCATCTTCCCCGTGTTGTTCATCGTGGTGCTCGCGCCCGGGATCATGAGCGCGATGGACACCTTCTGAGACTCCGCCGACGTGTGGATCGCGTCGGCGGCGCGGTCGTGACGGAGTAGTTTCCCACCGGCACGGTTCGCGGCGGCCGTTCCGAGCTCGGGCTCGGGGCGGCCGTTCCGGCTTCAACCATTGCTCTCGTACTTTACATTTGCTACTTTCTTGTAAAGCGCCCCTCTCCCAGGCGTACGAGGAGGAATGCAGCATGACGATCCAGGCAACCGTCGATGGCAAGGTCATCGAGTGGCGCGACAAGAAGCGCTACCTGTGGATCATGGGCGCGATCATCCCGTTGATCCCGCTCATGATGTGGGGGCTGTACGCGTGGACCGGCGCGACGATCGTGTGGTTCTTCGGACCGTTCTTCGTGTTCGTCCTGATCCCGCTGTTCGACCTGCTCGCGGGGCTCGACCCCAACAACCCTCCGGACGAGCTGATCGAGGCGCTGGAGGAGGACCGCTACTACCGCTGGGTGACGTACGCGTTCATCCCCGTGCAGATCGCGGGCCTGATCTGGGGCGCATACCTCCTCGGCGGCAACACGCTGCCGGGCATCGATGACCCGCTGACGGTCGTGCAGAAGGTCGGCCTCGCGCTGGGCCTCGGCATGGTTGCGGGCATCGGCATCAACACCGCCCACGAGCTCGGCCACAAGAAGGAGGAGCATGAGCGCTGGTTCGCCCGCGTCGCCCTCGCCCAGACCTTCTACGGTCACTTCTTCATCGAGCACAACCGCGGTCACCACGTACGCGTCGCGACCCCGGATGACCCCGCGAGCGCTC
>Ga0190273_10000776_pt1 | contig 11598 bp, 12 predicted proteins | sample Popmic504IS_FD_134513 | JGI IMG/M metagenome (GOLD analysis project Ga0190273, IMG submission 134513) | Populus adjacent soil microbial communities from riparian zone of Shoshone River, Wyoming, USA - 504 IS | ecosystem: Environmental > Terrestrial > Soil > Riparian zone > Trees stand | place...
TCGATCAGGCCGGCCATCGCCTCGATCGCATAGGCGACGCCTTTTTTCTCGACCAGGCGGCCGACCAGCGCCAGGCGCACGCCGCGGTCCGGCGCCGCGTCGCGCGCGCCGCGATAGGCGAACTCGCCCAGATCGATCGCGGAGCGGAACACACTGAGCTTGTGCGCCGGGCAGCCCAGCGCCAGCGCCTGCTGGCGAAAGTGTTCGCAGTTGGGCAGGAACCAGTCACCGCCGGCGAAGATGCCGGCATAGACCTGCGCGCCCATTTCGCGCGGTCGGCGGGTGATGTCGATGCCGCGCAGATGCACCAGCACCGGTGCGTCGAAAGCGCCGATGCGGCGCAGCCGCAATACGATCGGCGCCAGGTCGGCGAACTGGCAGTGCACCGCGTCGTAGGCGCCGCCGTTGTCCAGCATCGCCGCTTCGTGCAACAGCCGCAGGTTGGCGGCCCAGCGGCCGTGGCGGAACACATTCAGCGAGCGCGCGAGCACGCGTTTGCGGCCGCGAAAGCGCGTCAGCGCCAGGCGCGCGGCGCCGGCCAGCCGGGGCAGCGGCCGGCTGGAAAAGCCGGGGTCGAAACTGCGGTCGAACAGCCCGGCGCGCTCGGCAATCGGGAACTGCGCCGAACGGTGCGGCAGCCTCCCCCAGACCGCATAGATGTCGACGCGATGGCCGCGCGCGACCAGCGCTGCCGCCTGGTTGACGATGAAAGCCTCGGACGGCAGCGGAAAACTGTGGACGAAGAACGCCAGCCGTAGCGGCCGCGCGCTGTCGTCGACGGGTGTCGTGGGGATGGTTATCGCGGGCTCCAAGCGGTGCAGTTGCGCGGTCGCCGCGCTGACGCCGTGGCGGCCCGCTCCCGAGCGGCCTCCGTGCAAAATTCCGGCCATCCGGTTTTGGGAACCATGTCGTTGCCAATCAATTGGTTGCTGTGCCGCACAGCGCCCCGCCTCATGCACAAAGCCCAAGTTCGCGCGCGCGCCTTCGGCAGTTTGCACGGCTGCCTTGACGCCGCTTTACCTGGCCACGGCCGCGACGTACTTTCATGACTCTAGCATCAGGTTGCGCGGCCTCGCGCCCGTGATCCGGCGAGTCGGAAGGAGGAGGGGAGATGGAAATCCGCGACGTACGGTTTCCGCTTGCGCGCAACGAGCACGCGGGCTGGAAGGACACGCTCAAGGCGGGGCTGGGATCGATGCTGGCGACGTTCATGAGCGAGCGTGCGGCGCAGCTGGCAGAGGGCAAGGTCGCGGACGACTTGGGGCTCGCGGATCGCCTGCTCGTTGCGGGCCTGGTCCGGCGCCACGAGCGGCAGGGCACGCTGGATCAGTTGAATGGCCTGCACGACTGGCTGTGGTCGAGCCGGCAGGCGGTGGCCTTTCACGAGCAGGCGCAGGCGCGATTCCAGTCCTGGTGGCTCGACACCCATAGCGCAGTGGTCGCGCCGCTGATCGACGAATTGTCCCGCGTCCCCGGCCGCTACTCGACGCTATGCGAAATCGGTTGCGGCTCGGGACTGGTGCTCGACGATCTGTCACGCCGCCTGCCGCAACTGGAGCGCTTCATCGGCCTGGACCTGAGTCCCGAGCAGATCGAGCGCAACCGGCAGCGCTACGCCGACTCGCCCCGCCTGCAGTTCGACAGCGGCGACGCGCTGGCCTGGCTGCAGACGCGGGCGCGACCGGGGTGGGTCTATTTCAGCAATGCCGGCGTGCTCGAATATTTCCCCGAGCCCAAGCTGCGCAAGCTGCTGCTGCAGGCCGCCGGTACCGGCACCGCGGCGTTCGCGATCGTCGAGCCGGTCGATCGCGGGCATGACCTGGCGCTACAGACGGCGTCGATCAACTACGGCACCGAGCGCTCCTGGTCGCACAACTATCCGCATCTATTCCGCGATTGTGGCTACCAGCTGCGCTGGCAGCAGGAACTCGAGTTTGCCGGCCTGCGCTGGCAGCTGCTGGTAGCGGCGGTCTAGCCGCCGGCGAAGGGTAAATACCCTTTCGGGACGCGGCCAGCCTCGCGTAGACTCGCGCCCGGCAACAGACCACGCGGGAGAGTCCGCCCGACTTCATCGTCGCGGCGGCGCCGAAGGCGCAAATCCGCCCGGAATCGCTCAGGCAAAAGGAGCGCGGGGTCTGCCGATTCTGGAGAGCGACGATCCGCAGGATCGTCCACCGATGGGGCACGGCTGCGTACGCGCGGCTTGAACTCTCAGGTCCGAAGCGGTTCTTCGGGAGGACAGAAAGGGCGGTGCGAGCAGATCCGGTCCGGTGACCGGCTCGACGCTCGTTCCTCACCGTCCTCGCACCGAGTCCTGATCGCATGCTCAAGAAAACCGCGCTGCATTCCGAACATCAGCGCCTCGGCGCCCGCCTGGTCGATTTCGCCGGCTGGGACATGCCGATCCAGTATCAGAGCCAGCTCGACGAGCATCACGCCGTGCGCAGCGCCGCCGGCATGTTCGACGTCGCCCATATGTCGGCGCTCGATCTGCGCGGTCCGCGCACGCGCGAGTTCCTGCGCCATCTGCTGGCCAACGACGTTGCCAAGCTCAAGGTCCCCGGCAAGGCGCTCTACAGCTGCATGCTGAATGAGGCCGGCGGCATCCTCGACGATCTGATCGTCTACTTTTTGAGCGAAGACTGGTTCCGTCTGGTCGTCAACGCGGGCACTACCGACAAGGACCTGGCCTGGATCGGCGGGCGGGCCGCGGACTACGGCGTCGGCGTTACCTATCGCGACGACCTCGGCATCCTCGCGGTACAGGGCCCGCGCGCGCGCGAACTCGTGGCCACTCATCTGCCGGCCGGCCTGGCCGCCTCCGCGCTGGCGCTGGTGGCGTTCCAGGCTGCGTACCAGGGCGAGCTGTTTGTCGGCCGCACCGGCTACACCGGCGAAGACGGCTTCGAGCTGATCCTGCCGCACGCCGAGCTGGTCGGGCTGTGGCGCCAGCTGCTGGCCGACGGCGTCAAGCCCTGCGGCCTCGGCGCGCGCGACACGCTGCGCCTGGAGGCCGGCATGAATTTGTATGGCCTGGACATGGACGAGTCCACGCATCCGCTGGAATCAGGCCTGGGCTGGACCGTGGCCTGGGCGCCGGAGGACCGCAATTTTATCGGTCGCAGCGCGATCGGGGCCTATCGCGCTGCGAGCCCCAAGGCTTTCGTCGGTATCGTGCTCCAAGGCCGCGGCGTGATGCGCTCGCATATGAAAGTGCGCTTCGCCAATGGTGCCGCCGGCGAAACCACCAGCGGCGGCTTTGCGCCCAGCATGAAGCAGTCGATCGCGTTGGCGCGCGTCGACGCCCGCCACGCCGGCGACTGTGAAGTCGAGATTCGCGGCCAATGGGTCGCTGCCCGCATCGTCAAGACACCGTTCGTACGCAATGGCAAAGTTCTGGTCCAGAACCCCTGAGCTGCCTCGAACTCCGAACTACATCTATCGCCCGAATCTGGAGAGACCACGCATGAGCAATATCCCGGCTGAGCTGAAGTACGCGGCGTCCCACGAGTGGATCAAGGTCGAGGCCGACGGCACGCTGACGATCGGCATCACTGATCACGCCCAGGGCGCGCTCGGCGACCTGGTGTTCGTCGAAGTGCCGAAAGTCGGCCGCAAGCTCGCGGCCAACGAAGCCTGCGCGGTGGTGGAATCGGTCAAGGCGGCGTCCGACGTTTACGCGCCGGTCGCCGGCGAAGTTTCCGCCGTGAACGACGCGCTGGCCGGTGCGCCGGAGCTGCTCAATAGCGATCCGTACAACGCCGGCTGGATGTGGAAGCTGAAGCCGGCGAACCCGGCCGATGTCGAGGCGCTGCTCGACGCCGCCGGCTACGCAAAAGTTTTAGAGAACGCATAAGTCTCATTCCCTCCCCCGCTCGCGGGGGAGGGGGCAGAACCCATTGTTTTTCGACCGAAGATCTCATGCCCTTCATCCCCCACACCGAAACCGATGTCGCCGAGATGCTGACGGCGATCGGTGCCCCGAACTTCGATTCGCTGTTCGACGAAATCCCGACCGAGCTGCGCTGCGGTCCGCTTGCGCATGTGCCGGCGCGGCTGACGGAGATGGAAGTCGCGCGGCTGATGCACGGCCGCGCGCATCAGGATCGTCACGGCCTGAGCTTCATCGGCGCCGGCGCCTACGAGCACCACATTCCGGCGGCGGTGTGGGAGATCACCACGCGGGGCGAGTTCTATTCCGCGTACACGCCGTACCAGGCCGAGGCCAGCCAGGGCACGCTGCAATTGCTCTACGAATTCCAGAGCATGATGACGGCGCTGACCGGCATGGACGTCAGCAATGCGTCGATGTACGACGGCGCCTCCGCGCTCGCCGAATCGGTGCTGATGGCCGAGCGTTCGCACGCGGCCGGCAAGCGCCGCGTGATCGTGCCGCGTACGCTGCATCCGCTGTATCGCAAGGTGCTGTTCGCTCTGATCGACGCGCAGTGCATCGAGATCGTCGAGTTGCCGCACGACGCCAGCGGCCGCACCGATCTCGCCGCGCTGCAGGCGATCGAGGCCGGCAGCTTCACGTCCCTGGTGATTCCGCAGCCGAACTTCTTCGGCGCGTTCGAGGACGTCGACGCGCTGACCGATATCGCGCGCGACAAGGGCGCGATGGTGATCGCGGTCGTCAATCCGGTTTCGCTGGCACTGCTGAAGCCGCCGGGCGAGTGGGGCGCCACCGGCGCCGACATCGTCTGCGGCGACGGCCAGCCGCTGGGCGCGCCGTTGTCGTCCGGCGGCCCGTACTTCGGTTTTCTGACCGCCCGCCAGGAATTCGTGCGGCAGATGCCGGGCCGCATCGTCGGCCGCACGGTCGACCTCGACGGCAAGCCGGGTTTCACGCTGACACTGCAGGCACGCGAGCAACACATCCGCCGCAGCAAGGCGACGTCGAACATCTGCACCAACCAGGGCCTGCTGGTCACCGCCGCGACGATCCACATGTCGCTGCTGGGCGCAGAAGGCCTGGCGCGTGTCGCCAGCGCCAGCATGCGCAATACCGGCGAGCTGGCGACGCTGCTCTGCGAGATTCCAGGGGTGACGCGCGTGTTCGACGCGCCGGGTTTTCACGAGGTTGCGATCCGCCTGCCCAAGCCTGTCGGCGAAGTTCTGGCGGCGCTGGCTGCAACCGAGGCGGTGGCGATCCTCGGCGGATTCGACCTGTCCGCCGACTATCCCGAGCTCGGCGACGCGCTGCTGGTCTGCGCCACCGAGACCAAGACGCATGCCGATCTGCGGCATTTCCGCGACGCGCTTGCCGCCGTCCTTATTTAGAACCGGATCCGACATGGCTGAGCCTCTGATCTTCGACCGCTCCTCTCCCGGCCGCGGCGCTTATGCGCAGCGGCCTGCCGCCGAGGCCGACTTCGCGCGGGTGCCCGAAGCGCTGCGGCGCAAATCGGCGCCGGTAATGCCCGAAGTATCCGAACTGCAGGCCGTGCGTCATTACACGCGCCTGTCCAAGCGCAACTTCTCGATCGACACGCACTTCTATCCGCTGGGTTCGTGCACGATGAAGTACAACCCGCGTGCCTGTAACACGCTGGCGATGCTGCCGGAGTTTCTGCAGCGCCATCCGATGGCGCCGATGTCGCACAGCCAGGGTTTCCTTGCGTGCATGTACGACCTGCAGGAGATTCTGAAAGACGTGACCGGCATGGCCGGCGTCAGCCTGACGCCGATGGCGGGCGCACAGGGCGAGTTCGCCGGCGTCGCGATGATCCGTGCCTATCACCGCGCCCGCGGCGACAGCGCGCGCACCGAGATCCTGGTGCCCGATGCGGCTCATGGCACCAATCCGGCGACCGCGACGATGATGGGTTACACCACGCGCGAAATCCCGACCAACAGCGACGGCGATGTCGACATCGAGGCCTTGAAGAAGGCGGTCGGCCCGCACACCGCCGGCATCATGCTGACCAACCCGAGCACGCTCGGCGTGTTCGAGCGCCGCATCAAGCAGATCGCCGGCATCGTCCATGAAGCTGGCGGTCTGCTGTATTACGACGGCGCGAATCTCAACGCGATTCTCGGCAAGGTGCGGCCCGGCGACATGGGTTTCGACGTGATCCACATGAACCTGCACAAGACCTTCAGCACTCCGCATGGCGGCGGCGGCCCGGGCGCCGGCGCGGTCGGCGTCAGCACGCGCCTGCTGCCGTTCATGCCGATTCCTCTGGTCGGCAAGAACGAGGAAACCTATCGCTGGCTGGATGAGCGTGATCTGCCGCAGTCGATCGGCCGCCTGTCGACCTTCATGGGCAACGCCGGCGTGCTGATCCGCGCGTATGTCTATGCGCGCATGCTCGGCCGCGACGGCATGCAGCGCGTCGCCGAATACGCGACGCTCAACGCCAACTACCTGATGGCGCGTCTGCGCGACCAGGGCTTCGATCTCGCGTTTCCGGGCCGTCGTGCGAGCCATGAGTTCATCATCACGCTGAAGCGCCAGAAGCAGCAGATCGAGCTGACCGCGACCGACGTCGCCAAGCGCCTGCTGGACTACGGATTCCACGCGCCGACCGTGTATTTCCCGCTGCTGGTGCCGGAATGCCTGCTGATCGAGCCGACCGAAACCGAAGACAAGCAGACGCTGGATACCTTCGTCGACGCGCTGGTCGCGATCTGGGCCGAAGCCAAACGCGACATCAAATACGTCAAGGGCGCGCCGTACACGATGCCGGTGCGCCGCCTCGACGACGTGCGCGCCGCAAGGCAACTGGATATTCGTTACAAGCCGATCTAACAGCGAAAACCTGCCGCCCGGTCGGCGACCGGCCAGTAACTTTCGGAGTGTCATTTGAGCGGTTGCGCTCCGCTGGATGCAACCGCAGTCCGACGTCCCCCGCTCTTGAGTGGCGTTTCTGACTGGAGTCCAATTCCATGTTGACCCACCGATGGCGCAAGGCGCCAGATGGGACTATTCGTTTATAGAAACCAACAGTTTTTCTATAAACCATGGCGCTGAGCATTAAAGACCCTGAAGCCGATCGGCTGGCGCGCGCCGTTGCGCGTGCCACCGGCGAGTCCTTGACGGCGGCGGTCGTCACCGCACTCAGGGAGCGGCTCGCCCGCGTGGAGCGGCCGCGTCGCACGAAGCTGGCCGATGACTTGCTCTCGATCGGCCGTCGCTGTTCCGCCTTGCCCCAATACGATGACCGTTCCGCTGAAGACCTGATCGGCTACGACGCTAGCGGGCTGCCGCGGTAAGCGTGGTCGTCGATACGTCGGTGCTGGTCGCGATCCTGGGGCTGGAGCCTGAAGCGCCGCGCCTGGTGGATGCATTTGTCGCCGACGGACGAAGGCTGATTTCGGCGGCGAGCTTGCTGGAAGCGGCTATCGTCGTCGAGGCCCGCTTCGGCGAAGCCGGTGGGCGCGAGCTTGACCTGCTGGTGACCAAAAGCGGCCTTGAGATTGAAGCCGTGACGGCTGATCAGGTGGAATATGCTCGCGACGCTTGGCGCCGCTTCGGCAAGGGGCGTCACGCCGCCGGCTTGAACTATGGCGGTTGCTTCAGCTATGCGCTCGCGAAGGCCAGCGGCGAGCCCTTGTTGTTCAAGGGCAAGGATTTTGCGCTGACCGATATTGCCGCTGTCGAATATTGAATCGCCCCGGCTTGGATTCGACCATCGCGTCGGGCTGGCACTACATATCTTTTTCAGGGAGTTGTCTTGAGCGTACTGATCACCGGTTCCATGGCCTACGACACCATCATGGTGTTCCCTGGGTACTTCAAGAACGAAATCCTGCCGGACAAGGTGCATATTCTGAATGTGTCCTTCCTGGTGCCGCAGCTGCGCCGCGAGTTTGGCGGCTGCGCCGGCAACATCGCCTACAACCTGCATTTACTGGGCGGCAAGGCGTTGCCGATGGCGACCGTCGGCAAGGACTTCGATGCCTACTCGGCGTGGATGGAGCAGACCGGCGTCGACCAGTCGATGCTCAAGAAGCTCGACGACGCCTACACCGCGCAGGCCTACATCACCAACGATCTGGACGACAACCAGATCACCGCGTTCCATCCGGGCGCGATGAGTTTCTCGCACCAGCAGGACGTGCCGGCCAAGGGCATCACCCTCGGCACGGTGTCGCCGGACGGCCGCGACGGCATGCTGCTGCATGCCAAGCAGTTCGCCGAGGCCGGCATTCCCTTCATCTTCGATCCGGGCCAGGGTCTGCCGATGTTCAATGGCGACGATCTGAAGGCCTTCATCGACCAAGCCACCTACGTCGCGGTCAACGACTACGAGGCCGAGATGATCGTGGCCAAGACCGGGCTGACGCTGAAGCAGATCGGCGAGAGGGTCGAGGCGCTGATCGTCACGCGCGGCGGCAAGGGCTCGGAGATCTACAACAAGGGCAAGCTGTACGAGATCCCTTGCGCCAAGGCCGAGTCGCTGGCCGACCCGACCGGCTGCGGCGACGCTTATCGCGGCGGCCTGCTGTATGGCCTGTCGAACGGCCTGGACTGGGAGACAACCGGCCGCGTCGCCTCGCTGATGGGCGCGATCAAAATCGAGCGCCTCGGACCGCAGAACCATAAATTCACGCCGGAAGGCTTCCGCGCCCGCTTCAAGGAAGAGTTCCATTACGACCTGAAGTAGCGGAGCGGCCACCGAATGGTCCACGGTATCGGCGTGCTAGACTGATGCAGATTTCTGCATTAGGAGCCGCTCATGCGGACCACGCTCGACATCGAGGACCGGCTGCTGCGTGAAGCCAAATCGGTTGCCGCCCAGCACGGAACGACGCTGACCGCCATCATCGAACAAGCGCTGCGGCGCCTGCTAGAGGGCAGTGGCGGCAAGCCGGTCGGCAAAAAGATAGGCAAACTGCCGCCCCTTCCGCTGGCCAAGCCGGGTAAAGGTCAGCTGATCGACCTGGCCAGCAACGCCCGCATCGCCGAATTGCTGGATGAACATCCCTGACGTCAACGTGCTGGTGTCGGCGTTCCGCACCGATGCCGTGCATTACGACGTCAGCGAACACTGGCTCCGGACGGCGATCGAAGCCGGCGAGCCGATTGGTTTGCTGGATTCGGTAGCCACCGGTTTTCTGCGGGTGGTGACCAACCTCCGTGCGTTCGACCCGCCTTCTGAAATGGCCGACGCCTTGGAGCGCATCGACTTTCTGCTGGCGACGAACGAGGTGCGCTGGCTCAAATCAGGTCCCGGCTATTGGGACAGTCTCAAACGTCTGGTGGAATCGGCGCAGATCCGCGCCAATCTGGTTTCCGACGCTCATATCGCCGCGATCGCGCTCAACGAGGGCGCAACCGTGGTAACTCTGGATCGCGACTTCAAGCGCCTGAAGCCGGTCAAAACCAGGTTTCTGATCTAAAGCGATCGGGACCGATTTAGGCTTAACGAAAATGCTTACCGTAAAACTGAAGAAGAACGAAGACCGTCGCCTGCGCGCCGGCCATCTGTGGATTTATTCCAACGAGATCGATATCGAGGAGACGCCGATCAAGGGCGTCGCCGCCGGCACGCTGTGCCGCTTTGCCGACACCCGCGGCAAGATTCTCGGCATCGGCTACATCAACCCGACTGCGCTGCTGTGCGGCCGCCTGCTGACCGGCAAGGCCGATGCGACCATCGACATCAACTGGTTCTCGCGCCGGCTGCAGTCCGCGCTGAACCTGCGCAAGCGCATCTACCCGACGCCGCATTACCGCATGGTGTTCGGCGACAGCGACGGCCTGCCGGGCCTGGTCGTCGATCGTTATGACGACGTGCTGGTGGTGCAGCTGACCACCGCCGGCATGGAACTGCTCAAGCCGCTGGTGATCGACGCGCTGACGCGCGTGCTGAAACCGCGCGGCATCCTGCTGCGCAACGACACCGCGTCGCGCGAGATCGAAGGTCTGTCCTCGTACGAGGAAGTGATCGGCGAGGTGCCCGACGTGGTCGATCTGGTCGAGTCCGGCGTGTCGTTCAAGGCGCCGATCCGCGGCGGCCAGAAGACCGGCTGGTTCTACGACCAGCACCTGAATCGCGATCGCCTCGAGCCGTATTCCAAAGGCTCGCGTGTGCTCGATGTGTTCAGCTATGTCGGTGCCTGGGCAGTGCGCGCGGCCAAGTTCGGCGCTACCGAGATCGCCTGCGTCGACAGCTCCAAGCTGGCGCTGGACTCGGCCAAGGTCAATGCCGAGCTCAACGGCTTCAGCCTCGAAACCCATCAGGGCGAAGCGCTGGACGTGCTCAAGCGCCTGCGCGGCGAAGGCAAGCTGTATGACGTCGTCGTCGTGGACCCGCCGGCGCTGATCAAGCGCAAGCGCGACACCGACGCCGGCACCGAGCACTACGCGGCGCTGAACCGCCAGGCGATCCAGCTGCTGGCGCCGGACGGCATTCTGATCAGCTGCTCGTGCTCGTTCCACATGGAAGCCTCCGAGCTGCAGCGCATCCTGCTGCGCGAAGCGCGCGCCGCCGGCCGCCGCCTGCAGATTCTCGAGCAGGGCGGGCAGGCCCAGGATCACCCGGTACACCCGGCAATCCCGGAGACGAAGTATCTGAAGAGCTTCGTCTGCCGGCTGGCTTAGCTAAGATTCGTTTGAATTCCCTCCCCCGCGAGCGGGGGAGGGCCAGGGTGGGGGCGAGACGACAGCGCCGCGACTTCCGCCCCCACCCCAGCCCTCCCCCGCTGCGCGGGGGAGGGAGACAACTCATCACGACATTCGAATGATCAAGTACCCCCACATCGACCCCGTCGCCATCGCCCTGGGCCCGCTCAAGGTGCATTGGTATGGGCTGATGTACCTGATCGGCTTCTGGGCCGGCTGGTATCTGTCGCTGCGCAGGGGCCGCCGCGATTTCACGCCGTTCAACAGCCAGGCGCTGTCCGACCTGCTGTTCTTCATCGTGCTCGGCGTCATCCTGGGCGGCCGCATCGGCTACACCTTTTTCTACAACCTGCCGGCGTTTCTAGACAATCCGCTGGTGATCTTCCGCATCTGGGAAGGCGGCATGTCCTTCCACGGCGGGCTGATCGGCGTGATCGTGGCACTGGCCTGGTACGCGCGCAGCCGCAAGCTCAGCTTCGCCTATGTCGCCGACTTCATATGCCCGGTGGTTCCGGTGGGCCTGCTGACCGGCCGTATCGGCAACTTCATCAATGCCGAGCTGTGGGGCGCGCCGACAAATCTGCCCTGGGCCATGGTGTTTCCGACCGATCCGCAACGCCTGCCGCGGCATCCGTCGATGCTGTACGAAGCTTTCTTCGAGGGCTTCGTGCTGCTCTGCGTGCTGCTGTGGTTTTCGCGCAAACCGCGGCCGCCGTTGGCGGTGTCGGGCTTGTTCCTGGTGCTGTACGGCTGTTTCCGCTGGGCTGTCGAGTTCGTGCGTACGCCTGATGTCCAGTATGGCTACCTGGCCTTCGGCTGGCTGACCATGGGCCAGGTCCTGTGCGTCCCGATGCTGGCGGCGGGCGCGCTGATGCTCGGCCTAGCGTACGGCCGCCCACCAAGAATGCCGGCCTGAGCCTGCTAGACACGGTCGTAATTGCCCGCAAGCCCCCTGGCGACTAAAATGGAGGGCTTTTCTACCGTCGGCGGGCATTTGCCGGCGGTGCCGCCCATTCGGCCCGAGA
>Ga0190273_10000777_pt1 | contig 11588 bp, 11 predicted proteins | sample Popmic504IS_FD_134513 | JGI IMG/M metagenome (GOLD analysis project Ga0190273, IMG submission 134513) | Populus adjacent soil microbial communities from riparian zone of Shoshone River, Wyoming, USA - 504 IS | ecosystem: Environmental > Terrestrial > Soil > Riparian zone > Trees stand | place...
AATTATCTTACCTCGCTCCAATACAAAGATCGTATCGGCATGCATGATGGTTGAGAGACGGTGTGCAATGAGTAGCGTGATCTGCTGCTTGTCGGCAGATATTTCTTTTACCGTTTCTGTAATCTGCAGTTCGGTGATGGAATCCAGCGCCGATGTCGCCTCATCAAATATCAGCAGCCTTGGCTTGCGTAACAAAGCTCGTGCAATGGAGAGCCGTTGTTTCTCCCCTCCAGATAATTTCTTGCCGCCTTCGCCTAATATAGTATCTAAACCCTTATCGGAGTTATTGATTATCGGCATAGCAGAAGCTTTTTCAAGCGCTTCAAGCATTTCGGCTTCGGTAGCTTCAGGTTTGACGAACAGGAGGTTCTCACGGATGGTACCCGAGAATAGCTGCGTGTCCTGCGTTACGAAGCCCATCTGCCTCCTTACCCTGTTATATCGCAGTTCTTTTATAGATGTGCCGTCGTATAATATATCGCCTTCCACGGGCCTGTACAGGCCGACGAGAAGCTTTACCAGGGTCGATTTACCAGAACCGGAGGGCCCTACGAATGCGATGGTATCGCCTAAGCTGGCTTTGAAAGAAATATTCTGGATGGCATTGAATGAGGCATTTTTATGTTTAAACACTACGTTATCAAAATAAAGCTGCTCAATGGGCCCAACCTCCACCGGCTCTTCCGGACTGAATTCCGTTTCTTTTTGCATTAGTTCATTAAAAAGCGACAAGGCTGTTTCTGCCTCCCGGTAGGAGATGATAATGTTGCCCAGATCCTGCAGCGGACCAATAATGCCGGACGATATGAACTGCATGGATATCAGCTCTCCCGGTGACAGTACATTCCTGAAGATAAGCCACAGTAATATGAATAGTATCGACTGCTTAAGCATTATCAGGATACTTCCCTGCAGGAACGTGAGCGTGCGCATCTTCTTTACCTTGGCCATCTCCAGGTCGTAGATTTCCTGCGTGTGGACTTTCAGCCGGCGTATTTCAGGATAGGTTAGCCCCAGGCTTTTTACCAGCTCAATATTCCTGAGGCTTTCGGTAATTGTGCCGCTCATCTGCCGGTTTTGGCGAATGAGTGAGCGCTGCAGTGTTTTGATAGAACGGCTGAGCAGGCTTGTGAGTCCGCCCAACACCACTACGCCGACAAGGAAGATAGGGATTAGTGCCCAGTGTTTTGTCACCGCATACCACATCAGGAAGCCGATACCCACAACAGAGGAGAAAAGTATATTGATGAAGGCAGAGATAAATTTTTCGGTATCCATACGTACCTTTTGCAGGATAGAAAGTATCTCACCGCTGCTTTGGTCTTCAAATTCCTGGAACGGGAGGCGCAGCGTTTGGCGAAGGCCATCGTTGAATATCTGCATACCGAATTTCTGCACGACCATTCGCAGCACATAATCTTTAAATGACATGAACAGGCGTGCGGCAAGCGCTATGGCAATAGCAAGCAACAGTAGTTTTACTACTCCCCTTACCTTTTCGTCGTTATTGGCTGTTGCGGGTTTTAATGCGTAGTCATCAATGATCTGCCCGAAGATGATTGGGTCATACAGCGACAACACCTGGGCAATGCCCGCAAGGCCAAGCACCAAAACGATCCACCAGGTATAAGGTTTAAGGTATTTCCAGAACAAAGCCATAGGCGCAACTTGAGGTTAGGAAATAAAGTTACGACTAACCTTATAGAAAATATAATGTGTTTAGAAAAGTTTAGGCAATGCACCTAACAAGTCATCATGAACGTGCGACAGGCCGGGTTAGCTGCATTATGGCTACAAGATGAGAAAACAGCACCAACGGCACCACGCAGCACGGCAGCCATATCATCGGAAAATGGAGTAAAGCTACATTAGGTTGCTCAAATCCGAACTGCTGGAATTGAAATGGTGCAGATAAAATCGCAATGGTTACAATATTAACCAAAAGCAAAAGGCATACAATATTCCAAACGAGCATAACCTTCCGCGGCAATGTTTGTCTCGTGGAGATATACCAATACAATATAATAGCGCTAATACCTGACAGGATGTCGAAGTTCGCTCCTTCGGCAGTCATTATTTGAGGCAGCAATTTGTTAATAAATAAAAAGAAGAGAACTGTCTCGACCGGAAGCCTGACAGCATGCAACAACATGAGCTTTTTAACATCAATGGCATCGATGTATTCCCTCCCACCTTTAGAGAAGAACAGGGCTGCTATGAGTACCAGGGGAGGCACAACAAGTAGTGCAAAGCGCGGTGGGAGCCCATCGGTGATGGTGTAAAATCCCGTTAAGGCCACAACCCCCTGCAACAATATCCATAATCCTGCAATCCAAAGGAAAATGGGTTTACGTCCGGCGGCATTGTAAAACAGCCCAATGGCTATTATTGTAGTTGCAATAAAGGCGATACTGATTAAAACTGGAATATGTTGCATGGTCAAATTGGTTAAAGTTACCATGCAAAGAAAGGGTGTTCTGTAATCAGTTATCTTATCATATGGCAAGAAATGCGGGGCTTATTTGGTTGAGAATTCGCGCCTTATCCTGCTTAGGGAAGTGTCGGTAACGCCCAGGTAGGAGGCAATATGCTTTAGGGGGGCATGCATAAATATTTCAGGATTATTCTTTAGTAAGAATGCGTATCGCTGTTCGGCAGTATTGATAATGTGGGAAAGCATTCTGGTTTTATAGGCAGAATAACCTTTAACCAAAATATGCCTGCCAAACTCCCTGAATTCTTCCAAAGAATGGAACAGGTCATTAAGCTCATTATAGCTAATATACCATCCCTTACAGTCAGTCACAGCGGCTATGTTTTCCCGTGAAGGTATGCGATTGAAAAAAGACGCCACTTCGAAGACCATTTGTCCACGCGCATAAAATCCGGTAGTTACATCATTGCCATCTGTATCATATACAAAGGCCCGCATAAAACCATGCGCCAGAAAAAGATATTCATTACTCACCTTTTCCTCTTCCAGAAAAAGCGCTCCTTTAGCTATTGTCTTTTCTTTAAATACCTCAGCGATCTTTGCTGCAGAAGACGGGCTCACAAGGTTAGTATCCTGTAAAAAGCTGATTAGGGTTGCACTTGCCATAAAAGCTAAGGTACAAATTAAGCTTTAGATACTCATCCTGAAATCCTCTATGGCTTTATGGGCTTTGCCATAATCTTTTTCATTGATAAAAACTTCTACGGCCTGGTCAGAACTGCCAAAACCTGCCACACGTGCCGACTGGATATTATTTTTCACGATGGTACTAACACCTGCTTCTTCAATCCTGGCTTTTAGGTTCATTGCCAAAATCTCGCTTCCCGAAAATATTTTTATCACTCCCATAACTATTCTATTGTATCGTTATCTTCCTCATCAATACCCTCTTCATCTTCATCTTCCTCAAATTCAAGGAAGTTAGGCTCTATCATTATCTGGTCTGCCAGCGATTCCACACGATCGGTTATTTCTTCCGTAAAGAATAACCGCTGCGTTTTTATGATCCCATTGCTCATCCGCGTGATCCTGGTGTCGTGGCGCAGCTTCAGTATTTCATTCGCATCATCGATAATGAACATTTTAAGCTGGTTCACATCAAATCCTGCCGAAGTAAACATATCGTTTAGCCTGCCGGGGGTGCCTACAATCACGTCAATACCCATTGATATCTGGTTCTTATCATAATCTATATCGCCCTGCTCGTAGACTCCATAAACGCGAAGATTTGTGTAATTTCCAAACTTCTTAAACAATTCCTGCACCTCCAAAACCTTTGCTTTGTCAAGCACCATAATGAACGCACGGGGTGATTCTTCAAACTCCTTTTCAAGCCGTTGGATTACATTAATGACAATGGCAGTAGTCTTTCCGAAACCGGTTGGCGCAGCGATCACACAGTCTGCGCCGCTTTTTATGATCCCAAAAGTTTCCTTTTGTAAAGGGAAAGGTGATGTAAAGCCTGAATCTTCAAGGGCCTGTGAAAGGCCGGGATTTATTTTTTTTAAAAACATAGATATTATATTGCCACGAATTACACTAATTGAAGATGTAAAATTAGTGCTAATTCGTGTAATTCGTGGCTAATTGATTATTTACTTGCGAAGAGCCGCACATCATTTTCTGATATTTCGCTGCCTCCTAATATGATAAGTCGCTCCACAACATTGCGAAGCTCGCGGATGTTACCCGTCCAGTCGTACTCCTTAAGCAGGTTAATGGCTTCTTCAGAAAATGTTTTAGGCGCCGACCCATGCTCACTGGCAATCTTTTCTGCAAAATGCGATATAAGGATTGGGATGTCGTCACGCCTGTCGTTCAACGCCGGTACTTTTATGAGAATAACGGCAAGGCGGTGGTAAAGGTCTTCCCGGAAACGCCCTTCCGCGATCTCTTTCTTCAGGTCTTTATTTGTCGCTGCAATAACGCGCACATCTACTTTTATGTCTTTTTCCGCGCCCACACGGGTTATCATGCTTTCCTGCAATGCCCTAAGCACTTTGGCCTGCGCCGAAAGGCTCATGTCGCCTATCTCATCCAGGAATATAGTTCCTTTATCTGCGGTTTCAAATTTACCGGCCCGGTCCTTTACTGCTGATGTAAACGCACCCTTAACGTGCCCGAAAAGTTCGCTCTCGATAAGCTCAGACGGGATTGCGGCGCAATTGACTTCCACAAACGGAGCAGGTGCACGTTCGCTTTTTTCATGGAGCCAGTGCGCCACAAGTTCCTTACCGGTTCCGTTGGGGCCTGTGATAAGCACACGGGCATCGGTAGGAGCAACTTTTTCTATTATACCTTTTATGTGGTTAATGGGTTCGCTGTTACCCACCATCTCATAATTTTTGCCGACTTTCTTTTTGAGCATCTTATTCTCCACCACAAGCACCTTGCGGTCAAGCGCATTGCGAACGGTATTCAGCAAACGGTTTAAGTCAGGTGGTTTTGATATGTAGTCGAATGCACCCAGGCGCATTGTGTTGATAGCGGTCTCAAGGTCGCCGTGGCCAGATATCATGACCATCGGAATCTCCGGCTTTATTTTCTTAACGGCTTCCAACACCTCCACCCCATCCATCTTTGGCATCTTGATGTCGCAAAGCACCAGGTCGTAGTCGTCATTTTTAATTTTCTCCAGGCCCGCCAGCCCATCTTCCGCTTCTTCTACCGTGTAGGTATCATTTTCTTCAGAAAGGATTTTTCCCAGCACCCTGCGAATGGCGGCTTCGTCTTCTATAATAAGTATTTTCGGCATATCTTTTTTGGAATGTTAGTCCCGATAGCTATCGGGATAGATTGTTCGAATAGTTTTAAAGTTATCGAATATTGTCAAGGATAGCAAACAAACTAAACTTCTTTTAACTTTTGGCTTTGCCCAATGGCCATCACCTTAATACTTCAGCCACTTGAATATTTCCTTGTACGTTGGTTTCTTGCCGTACATCAATATCCCGATGCGGTATATCTTGGAGGCAAACCAAACTACAAAGAAGAAGGTTCCGAACAGTATAACAACCGATACTATAAGCTGCCATAGGGGTACCCCGAAAGGTATTCGCATTAGCATAACAATAGGCGAGGTAAGCGGAATCATGGAGAATACCGTGGCTACAGTGCCATGCGGATCATCGATCACTGTAAAGAAGCCAACATATACGCCCAGCATTAACGGCAGGATTATAGGCAGTAGGAATTGCTGCGAATCGGTCTCGCTGTCTACTGCCGCGCCTATGGCTGCATAGATGGAACTGTACAGAAAATAGCCTCCTATAAAATATACGATAAACCCAAAGAAGATTGACAGCAGCGGCAATTTCCACAGTTCGGCAATGTAAAGCTGAACACCTTCCATGGCCTGTTTAGAGGCTTCCCCTGCCATGGGCTGCGTAGGTGCGCCCATTTGCACATTGAATATAGAACCGAGCACAAAGAACAGCACAAGGCCCAGTATGGTCCAGATGATGAACTGGAGTATACCGGCCATAGAAGTACCTATGATCTTCCCCATCATTAATTTAAAAGGCTTAACCGAGGAGATGATGATCTCTATAATACGGTTGGTCTTTTCTTCAATCACACTGCGCATTACCATGTTGCCATAAATAATGATAAACATCATGATAAGGTAGCCGCAGCCCCCACCTACTATTATTTTTAACAGGCTGGCTTCTTTAAATGTCTCTACTCCCGAAAACGTGCTCAGGTGAACATCTGATTTTGTTTTAGCCTTTTCGATCTTGTCATAGTCAAATCCCAGTTCCTTAAGGTTGTTTTTTGTGAGCTTATCATTTATTGCAGTTTCTATATCATCAACAATATCAATATCCGGGCTGTCGCTTGATATATAATCAACTTTTGTTGCAAGGTCCTTTACCCCTATTGATTTTGGTATGTACACCAGGCCTTCATAATTTTCCGCGGCCTGTTTTTTGGCTACTGCCAATGGCAGGCCAGACAGGTCGGTATAGGTGGTTTCCTCAGAATTTTTTAAGTCGCTTTTTAGTAGACCTGCTTCATCATGGATTGCGATTTTGGTTGCTTCGTCTTTGTTTACACTGGTTAAGTAACCTATCAGCACAGCCATGCCCACCATTAACAGCGGACTAAGAAACGTCATTACTATAAATGACTTGTTGCGCACCTTGGCGGTGAATTCTCTTCTTATAATCAGGGAAAGGCTCATTATTTCTTGCTTACGGTTTGGATAAAAATATCATTCACACTCGGTATCTTTTCTACAAAATACGTTACATCACCCTGCTGTACAAGATAGCTAAGCAACTCGCGGGGGGTTGTACCCTGGGGCAGCGTTATCTGTAGCTTAAGCTCGTCATCAAGGGTCTTAAAGTTGGCTTTAGTGCTTACATAACGCGTATTAAGGCTCATGTGCGCAAAAAACTGTTCAATATTGGCCGGGGCAATGCCCACCTCAAAAGTATTGCTCCTGTACTGCTTCTTAACGTCATGCAATGGGCCTTCGATCAATTTGTTAGATTCGTGTATCAGCGCGATGTCATCGCACATCTCCTCCACGCTTTCCATCCGGTGGGTAGAGAAAATTATGGTTGTGCCGTTATCGCGCAGGTTTAGTATTTCGTCCTTGATAAGGTTGGCGTTTACAGGGTCAAACCCACTGAAAGGTTCATCAAATATGAGCAGCTTAGGTTTGTGCAGCACAGTAACCACAAACTGTATTTTTTGTGCCATGCCTTTAGATAGCTCCTGGATCTTTTTATTCCACCATCCCTGTATCTCCAGTCTTTCAAACCAGTAATCTAACTGCGCTTTAGCCTCTTTTTTAGAAAGGCCCTTCAGCTGTGCAAGGTATAATGCCTGCTCGCCTACTTTCATTGACTTATATAAGCCGCGCTCTTCGGGCATATAGCCAATTTCGGAAATATGCTTTTGTGAAAGTTTTTCGCCGCCGAGCAGTATTTCCCCTTTATCAGGCATCGTTATCTGGTTGATGATACGGATAAGGGAGGTCTTTCCCGCCCCATTTGGGCCAAGCAGCCCGTAAATGCTGCCTTTCGGGACTTTTAGAGAAACATTGTTGAGTGCAGTATAGTCGCCGTATTGCTTAACAACATTTCTAACTTCTAAGATTGGTGTCATTGAGTTTGATTGTGAAGGTAAAATTAAGATTATATGGCGGATAATACATGAAAATGTTACGCCTGCCTTCCTCTTTTTTTTATAGCCTGAAAAAAAGTTGAAATATTTAGGTATTTGAGGTAGGGTATTTTCACTTTCCCCTGTTTACTAAAAGTAAAAAACCCACCCTTATTTGCATAAGGATGGGAAAAATTGCTATGAAAAAGAAAAATTCACTATTTGCATAGTGAATTCCAAATATATAAAAATATCTTAAACTACGAAAACATATCCTTAACTTTTTCAAAAAAAGATTTATCGGTCTTTTCGGGGTTAGGAACAAAGTTCTCGTCTGTAAGGTTTTTCTCAAAGAATTGACGTTGCTCTTTAGTCAGTGTCCTCGGTGTCCATACGTTGATGTGCACCAGCAAATCCCCGTGTCCATAAGCATTCAGGTTAGGTACACCCTTGCCTTTAAGTCGCAATATTTTGCCCGATTGGATACCTTCCTCAAGCTTGATCCTTACCTTTCCATTTACGGCATCTATGTCTTTTGAAGTACCTAAAGCAGCCTCAGAAAAGCTGATATAAAGGTCTAAATGAAGATTTTCGCCTTCTCTTTTTAACGTTTCATGCTCAATTTCTTCTATCGCAACGATAAGATCGCCGGGTATGCTGTTACTTCCGGGGGCATCATTACCCTTTCCTGAAACCTTTAATTGCATCCCGTCTGTAACTCCTGCCGGAATTTTAATTGAGACCGTTTCATCCTCCATTACCATTCCCTGCGCATCGGCATGGTTTGGCCTGGATTCGATGATCTGTCCTGTACCGCCGCATACGTGGCATGTTGAAGCCGTTTGCATCCGGCCCAGGATAGTATTGGTAATTTTCATCACCTGCCCGTTACCGTTACAGGTAGAACAGGTTTTAAAAGTCACACCTTTCGCCTGAACTTTTCTTTTGACTTTGACTTTCTTCTCAACGCCATTTACGACTTCTTCTAAAGTAAGCTTCACTTTTATTCGCAGGTTGCTTCCTTTCATCCTTCTTTGGCCGGCGCCTCCGCCAAAACCACTAAAGCCACCTCCCCCGCCAAAAGCGCTTCCGAAAATATCCCCAAACTGGCTGAAGATATCGTCCATATTCATGTTGCCGCCGTTAAAGCCTCCGCTGCTGTCAAATGCTGCAGAGCCGTACTGGTCAAAACGTGCTTTTTTGTCAGGGTCGCTCAAAACCTCATAAGCTTCGGCTGCAGCCTTAAAATTCTCTTCCGCAGCTTTATCGCCCGGATTTTTATCAGGATGGTATTCAATAGCTTTCTTACGGTACGCTTTTTTTATCTGCTCTGCCGTAGCGCTTTTGTCTATGCCTAATATTTCGTAAAAATCTTTTTTCATCTCACCTTAGTTTTAAACTGCCGCCAGTATTATTAATTCCCCAGTACCACTTTAGGGAAACGTATTATCTTGTCACCCAGCTTATAGCCTTTTTCAATCACATCTACGATCTTGCCTTTTAAGTCTTCCGACGGGGCAGGTATTTGCGTTATCGCTTCGGCGAAGTCTGCATTAAAAGTATCCCCTGCCTTAATGTCCAACTGCTCCAGCCCCTTTGACATTAAAGTGTCTTTAAGTTTATTATGGATAAGCTCCACTCCCTTCAACAACACCTCATCTTCTGACTTTGATATCTGCACCATCGCTCTGTCAAAGTCGTCCATTACAGGCAGCAATGCCTGCAGCACCTCCTGGTTGGCAGTCCTGAACAGGTCCAGCCTTTCTTTTGAGGTCCTTTTTTTATAGTTTTCGAATTCGGCAAACAAGCGTAAGAACTTATCTTTTTCTTTAGCCAGATCTTCACTTAACCTTTCTTCTACCGACAATTCTTCCGCTGAGCCTATACCCGCTTCGGTAGTTTCTTCAGCTGCAGCTTCGGTTTCATTGGCTATATTGTCCTGTGCCAGGTCTTTCTCCATGTTTTCAGAATTCTCTGTACCCATATTTTTATTTCTTTTCTTAAACATTACTTTATGATTGGTGCGTTAACGGGAATGCAAAAGTATTGCCAAATCTTGAAAAATGTCAAATTGTCATTGGTTTTTTATTATTTTTAGAAAGTGTAATATCAGCTGTTGCAATCCTATGAAAAAACAATTTGCCCTAGCGCTCTTATGCGCTATTATAATTACCCTGGCATCCTGTAAAAAGGAATCTGCTGAGGAGGTTGAGATCACACCCCCGGTGGAAGCTAAAGACATTCCCGCAGCTGCTACAAAATTTGTGGTTGATACAGTTGCATCTTCTATAGCCTGGGGCGGTTCTAAGCCCACAGGAAAGCATACGGGAACTATACATTTATTGAAAGGAGAGCTATTTATAAAAGACAGCCTCCTGGAAAGCGGGAAGTTTACGATAGACATGAAAAGCATTACCGTGACCGACCTAAAAGATGCCAAACAGAAGCAGGACCTTGAAAATCACCTTAAGGGATTAAAGGCAGATGCAGCCGATCATTTTTTTAATACAACCAAATATCCCACAGGATTGTTCGAAATTACGGCAATAACCAAAGCTGAGGGGAAAGACATGGTTGAAGGCAACCTGACACTGAAGGATATCAGCAAGAATATTAAGTTTCCCGCCGTTATAACAATTACCGACAGTACTGTAGCAATTGAAAGTGAATCGTTTAAGATAGACAGGACATTGTGGAACATCAATTTTTCTTCAAAGAGTGCCTTTGAAAATCTGGGAAATAACTACATTGATGACGACATAGAATTAAAAGTAACTGTGAATGCTAAGAGGCCTTAGCACAGATTATCCTTAAGCGCTTTTTCCAAAGAAAGAAATTTGAACTGGTAGCCGGCACCGAGTATTTTCTTGGCGCTAACATTCTGGCTCGAAAACAGTAGCATGTGCATTTCTCCAAGCATTGCCGACATTACGAATCTTGGAATTTTGGGGAGGAAATACGGTTTGCCCAGCACCTTTGCAATACCGCCGATTAAAACATCGTTGCTTACAGGGTAAGGAGCCACTGCATTATACGTCCCTTCGAGGCCGCGTTGTACTATAAATGAATATATGTTTACGAGATCCTGTACATGTATCCAGGATTGTAGCTGTTTTCCGCTGCCGAATGCGGCACCCAGCCCGAGCCGGACAGGCCTTGCCATTTCACGAAGCGCCCCGCCACGGCCTGAAAGTACCAACCCTGTCCTAACTTTAGATACTTTAATGTTAAGGCTGCTTATCTGGTCTACGGCTTCCTCCCATTTTTCTACTACTTTGCCAAGGAATGAATTATCAACGTCGGTACTATCTTCAGGATAAACCTTATCAAGGCTATCAGGATAAATACCTATAGCTGATGCCGATATAAAATGTGAAACTTTATTAGGGTGGTTCTTTAGCAGGCTGTAAAGTACATTGGTAGACAGCACCCTGCTTTCCAATATTTCCTGCTTGTATGATTGTGTCCATCGCTTCGCAATTGAAGCACCTGCTAAATGGATTATCGCGTCAACATCTTCTATGCTTCTCTCATCAATTATCCCTTTGTCAGGGTTCCACAAAAATCCTTTATAATGCGCTTCGTTTTGCAGTTTGTCCTCAGAAATGGTGAGGTAATTTATGTGCAAGCCGTTTTTTAAAAGCAGTGTCACCAGTTCATTCCCTACAAGCCCTGTGGCTCCGGTAATTAAAACTTTCATGTTCTTTTTCTCAAATATACAGGCAATAGTACAACTACTGCTTAAAACCTTGCGGTTTAACTATTGTTTGTGATTTGACACGAGGCTTTTCTATCGTGCTTTGATGCTCCATTCAAATTTCATTTGCGATACCTGGTCGCCTTTTTCATCTGTCCCGATAGATTTCATCCAGAAAGTCTGCCCTTCACCTGTTGCCACTGCCCGGCCTATGGCTTCTTTTACCAAGTGCCCGTCGTTACATTTAAAGGTAATCCTTCCTTTAGCTTTCTTGGAAAAGTTGCT
>Ga0190273_10000778_pt1 | contig 11546 bp, 9 predicted proteins | sample Popmic504IS_FD_134513 | JGI IMG/M metagenome (GOLD analysis project Ga0190273, IMG submission 134513) | Populus adjacent soil microbial communities from riparian zone of Shoshone River, Wyoming, USA - 504 IS | ecosystem: Environmental > Terrestrial > Soil > Riparian zone > Trees stand | place...
AAAAACCGCCAGGGCACCTGCGCTGGCGGTTGATCGGACGGACTGCTTTCTTACTTCAACGCGTTCTCCGACTCGTCCCGCCAGTGACAGGAAAGCCCCAAAAGCTGCCGAAGTAAAAATACGTCATCCGCATAATGACTTTAATGTAGCCCCAAGCATCCCTATCTGGCAAATTCGGGCGGCAGCGTGTTGTCGGCGTGCGATGGGATGGTGCACGGCCCCGTTTCGAGCCGGCAACCTGGAAGGAGATCGGTCGTGGCATATCCTGCGGGCACAATTCTGAGGAGTCTGGCGATGGGCAGGGTCCTGTTGGCGTTCCTGGTCGTCGTTCTCGGCTACCTGGCGGCAAGGCGCCTGCTGGACGCCTCATCGACGGCGGAAAATTCCGGCGACGACCGGCATTACCGGCCGCATGCGCGCACCCGCAAGCGTGACCGGGCGCAGCCCGTTCCTCCGTACAACGCCCGCTCGGTCGTGCGCAGGAGCGCTCTCGGGGAACTGCGCGATGCGTTCACCGGCGGGCCTCTCGATGCGGACGCCGAACTGTTCCGCTGTGCCGAATGCCAGAGCTTCTACTCTGTCGCCAGCGTGCGAGCCCTGGCGACGGACAACGGCGCACGCTGCATCAACTGCGGCAGCGTCCACCGGATTGCCGTCGAGGTCGTTGACTGATGGCTCGCTGCCGCGGCCGCGCCTGAGATGGACCGCTATGCCCGCCACCGCGCCATCGAAGGATTTTCCCAGGAGGACATCCAGGCCAGCCGCATAGCGGTGATCGGGGCCGGGGCAATCGGCAACGAGGTGGTCAAGAACCTGTGCCTGCTCGGCGTCGGCACGGTCGACGTCTACGACTTCGATACGGTCGAGATCCACAACCTCACGCGCTCGGTGCTCCTTCGTGAAGCGGACGTCGGCAGGAGCAAGGCAGCCAGCGTTGCAGAACGGGCGGGCGAACTCGATCCCGCCGTGCTGGTCAACGCCTTCGAGGGCGACGTGTGGCAGACCCTGCGGTTCCCTGCGCTTTCCCGATATCGCTGCGTGATCGGCGCGCTCGACAACTTCGAGGCGCGCCTGCGGGTCAACCAGTTGTGCTGGATCGCCGGGGTCGACTGGGTCAATGCCGCCATCGACAGCCGCTACGTCACGGTCGAAGCTTTTCCGTTCAGCGCCCCGGTTGGGGGAGCCGACGTCAGCCCGCCCGCGTGCTACGAGTGCGGGCTGCCGCCCTCGGTGTACGAACGCATCGCCGAGCGCTACTCCTGCGGCGGCCTGCAGCGGGCAGCGGCGCGCCAGCGGATCGTGCCGACCACCGCGATCACCGCTTCCCTGGCCGGCGCCCAGGCAGTCAACCAGGCGCTTCGTCCGCGGGCCTTCGGCCGACGCTGGCTCTTCGATTCGCACAGCGGGCTCGCGACCGTCGCCGCGCTGACCCGGTCGAGCGCCTGTCCCTGCTGCGGCGACCAGCCGCATGCCGCGGCGATCGTTCCCCTGTCGCCAGGCACGGCCGGCGCCATCGACGAGGCGGCACGCGCCGCCGGGGTCCAGTCCATCCGGCTCAGTGATCCGCTGATCTGGGAATGCGACTGCGTCAACTGCGGAAAGACCGAGGCGACCCGGGCGGTGGAACTGAAACAAGCCGGCCACGTCTCCGATGCCATCACCTTCTGCATGCAATGCCGCAGCGAGGCGATACGGGTGCAGATCCGTGACGATTTCGAGCCCGGCGAGCTGTCGTCGCGCTATCCGATGGATGCCGCCGTGCCGGCGCGTTTCGCCGTGGTCGGAGCAACCTGCCTGGACCTGCAGCCAACCCATCAGTCACCCACTTCCATGCAATTCGAGGAGAACCCTGCATGAGCGACAGAAAGCTCACCCTTCGGACCGCCGACCAGACAAGGCGTGCGGACATCGACTTCGACCAGAACAGCACCGGCAGCGAGATCATCCAGGCCGCGGTGGACAACTGGGCGCTGCCGGCCGACATGGACTACACGCTGGTCAACACCACCAGCGGCCTGGTGCTGAGCCCCTCCGAATCGCTCGACCGGCAGGTGAAGAGCGGCGACGTGCTGGAGGTCCAGCCGGTCCTGGTGGCCGGCTAACCGCCGCCAGCGCTGCGACACATCCGAGAGCCGGAAGGGACGATGTCGGCCCACACCCTGCGGCGAGAAGCCGATCTCGTTCGTCTGCGCGAACTCGCCGCGCAGTCGGCCGGGCGGCTGGAACTGCTCGAAGCTCCTGCCCGCAGCGGCCTGCCGATTCGTCTCGCACTTCGCTGCCGGACCGCCGCATCGAGCGCCTATCCCCAGTCCCGGCAGGACGGCGTGACGCTGCGCATCGACCTGCCGTCGCGCTATCCCTTCGAGCGGCCGGTGCTGACGGTGGAGAGCCGGATCTTCCACCCCAACATCTTCGCCTCGGGCGTCATCTGCCAGGGTGAGAAGTGGCTTGCCGGTGAAGGCCTGGACCTGCTGGTGAAGCGGATCGCAAGACTGGTGACTTTCGATCCCGCGCATGTCAATCCCGCCTCCGCCGCCAACCGGACCGCGGCAGCCTGGTACCTGCAGCAACGCGGCAGGACGCCGGAGGCGTTTCCGACCGATCGCCTCGAGTTTGCGGCGGCCGCGGGAGCCACGGCAGCTGCGGCAGCCTCGACGGGGACGGCAGCCACCGCCGGCGGCGCCGCCGGCGAGCGGGTCGTCCGCCGTTGTCCTTCCTGCGGCAAGGGCCTGCGCCTCGCGGCCGGCCGCCGCGGCACGGTGGCATGCCCCGCCTGCCGTCACGAGTTCGAAACGACTACCTGAGCACAGGATCCATGGCCATCAAGTGGACCGACGCAAGCCCGGTCTTGCGCCTCGCGAGGTTGCCGGAACCCTCAGCAGCGCCTGCAACCGCACCTGGTGAGGAATCTGCAACCGCGCCGACTGCCGCAACAGTAGCGGCGTCCGTACCCGTGGCGCAGGCGGTCGACGTCTGGATCGCGCCTGAAGTCGACCGCGCGGTCATGGCGCACCTGCAGACCCGGGACGTCGAACAAGGGGGCCTGCTCGTTGGCCAGCCCTTTGCAGGGGCGACATCCGAGGCGGTCGCGCATGTGCGGGTGACGCGCTGCGCGCCTGCCGAAGACGCCGACGGCACGGCCTTCTCGCTTCGCATGGGGACAAGCGTCTGGCAGGCGGCGCAAGCGCTGCTTGGCCCCGGCGAAATGATCGTCGGCTGGTACCACAGCCACCCCGGCCTCACCGCTTTCTTCAGCGATACCGATCGGCAAACCCAGCGCGCGTTCTTCAATCATCCCTACAGCGTCGGCTGGGTCGTCGACCCCCTCGGCGGCGACGAAGCGCTCTTTCTCGGCGGCGAGTCCATTGCAGTTCAGCGAGGCCCGGACCGACTGCAACAATGATCGGCATCGAGCCGTCGATGTCGGCAGCGCCCCCTTGTGAGCGCCCCCTTGTGAGCGCCCCCTTGTGAGCGCCCCCTTGTGAACGCCCCCTTGTGAGCGCCCCCTTGTGAACGCCCCCTCGTGAGCGCCCCCTTGTGAGCGCCTCCCGTCAGCGAATCCTGTGCGCGCCCACGGCATTGTCGCGATCAACCGAACGATCAACCGCAGCACGATCAACCGCGGGATCTGCCTTGGGTTCGGCCTCGGCATCCGTGTTCCGGCCGTCGATCCAGAAACGCTGCATCTCGACGAACAGGAATGATGCTGTCCAGCCGATCAGCAGCAGTCCGTTGAGCGCCTCGAATCCGGCCAGCGCACGCAAGGCTCCCTGCGGGATCACGTCGCCGTAACCCAGCGACGTGTAGGTCTCGGCAGAAAAATAGAGTGCGACCTTGAGGCTCGGGCCCGGAAGCGGCCCGAGCGAACCCGCGGCGAAGTCATGTACCAGCAGGTACGCGACGAACCCATATGCGGCAATCTCGGCCGCATGCGCCACGAAGGCCACGAAGACGACAACCATCAGCTTGGCGCGCGATGGGATCCTCGTCCTCGGCAGCACCAGCGTCAGCAGCCGCAGGGTCTCGTAGTGGATCAGTGTGGTCAGGCACAGCAGCACTGTGCAGGCCGCGGCGACCAGGATCATCGCGCCATGCCTGCGATGACCTGCTCGTCGGCCGACCCCCCCACTGCCTTATGCCGTGCCGCCCACCGTCAGCCCTTCGATCCGCAGCGTCGGCTGACCGACGCCGACCGGCACGCTCTGGCCGTCCTTGCCGCACACGCCGACACCGGAATCGAGGCGCATGTCGTTGCCGACCATCGTGACGCGCGTCAGTGCGTCCGGGCCGTTGCCGATGATGGTCGCGCCCTTGACCGGATACTGGATCTTGCCGTTCTCGACCCAGTAGGCTTCCGAGGCGGAGAACACGAACTTGCCGTTGGTGATGTCGACCTGGCCGCCGCCGAAGTTCGCCGCATAGATGCCGCGCTCGAGCGAGCCGACGATCTCCTGCGGGTCCTTGTCGCCGCCGTACATGAAGGTGTTGGTCATCCGCGGCATCGGCAGATGGGCGAACGACTCCCGCCGCCCGTTGCCCGTGACCGGTACCTTCATCAGGCGGGCGTTGAGCGAATCCTGCAGGTAGCCCTTGAGCACGCCGTCCTCGATGAGAACGTTGCACTGGGTCGCGTTGCCCTCGTCGTCGATGTTGAGCGAACCGCGCCGGTCCTTGATGGTGCCGTCGTCGACCACCGTCACGCCCTTCGCGGCGACCCGCTGACCGAGACGGCCGGCAAACGCGGACGACTTCTTGCGGTTGAAGTCGCCCTCGAGACCGTGGCCGATCGCCTCGTGGATCAGCACGCCTGGCCAGCCCGGGCCGAGGACGACGCTCATCACGCCGGCCGGCGCCGGGCGCGACTCGAGGTTGACCAGCGCCGACTTGACGGCTTCCTCGACATAGCGCTCGATGATCTCGTCGGTGAAGTAGTCGAGGTCAAAGCGGCCGCCCCCGCCGGAGGAGCCCTGCTCGCGCCGGCCGTCCTGCTCCGCGATCACCTGCACCGAAATCCTGATCAGCGGACGCACGTCCGCCGCCATGACGCCGTCCGAACGCATCACCATGACGATGTCGTGCTCGGCCGCGAGCCCGGCCATGACCTGGATGACCCGCGGGTCCCGCGCCCGCGCGTGCTTCTCGATCTTGTGAAGGATGGCCACCTTGCCGGCAGCATCCAGCGAGGCGATCGGATCGTTCATGCGATAGAGACTGTGGCCGCTGCGCTCGATGCGCGCGCCGTCGGCAAGCGCCGCCGCGCTCGCGATACGGGCCTTGCCGCTGCCGCCGGCGCGGGCGATGGTGCGCGTCGCGCGTGCAGCGGATTCGAGTGCCGCGGCGTTGATCTCGTCGGAGTAGGCAAAAGCGGTCTTGTCACCCGACACGGCGCGCACTCCGACACCCTGCTCGATCGAGAAGCTGCCGGATTTCACGATGCCTTCGTCGAGGCTCCAGCCTTCGCTGCGGGTGTACTGGAAGTAGAGGTCGGCGTAGTCGACCTTGTGCTCGAAGATCGTGCCGATCGCCTGCGCAAGATGCGATTCGTCGAGGTTGTACGGCTCGAGCAGCGCGGCACGGGCAACGGCGAGGTGACTGATGGCGGGATCGTTCAGGTTCATAGGATCTCTCTTGGAAGGGCTGCTGTCGGTCCGCTCGACGCGTCGACACGACACGTCCGGCGGACCCTCATGATCTGAAGGTACGGCTGGCGAAAGGCATCTTCAAGCACGTAGCGGAAAGCACGTAGCGGGAAGCGCGTACCGGGAGGCGCAAAGCGGCAAAACGCGAAGCGGACGGACCGAAGCTCAAAGAACACGATGCGCGAGTGCCGGCAGCCGGGCGCGTACTTCCTCGATGCGCGCCTGGTCGACCATGCCGCAGACCACGCCCTCGCCTTCGGGAAGCACTGCCTGGATCTCACCCCAGGGATCCACCAGCATCGAGTGACCCCAGGTCCGCCGGCCGGTGGCATGCGTCCCCCCTTGAGCAGCCGCGAGCACATAACACTGGTTCTCGACGGCGCGAGCGCGCAGCAGCAGTTCCCAATGAGCCCTGCCGGTGGTGTAGGTGAAGGCGGAAGGCACGACGATCAAGTCGACCGGCGACATCTGCCGGTAGAGTTCCGGAAAGCGCACGTCGTAGCAGATGGAAAGACCCGTGCGCAGGAGCGGGCCGGCCGCGGTGGGCAGGTCGCAGACCACCGGCGTGCGGCCGGGCAGGATCGTCGCGGACTCGTCGAACTTCTCGTCGCCGTGCCTGAAGCCGAAGAGGTGGATCTTGTCGTATCGGGCGATTGCAACGCCGTCGGCACCGAATACCGTGCAGGTGTTCAACACCCGTCCCACCTTGGGGGAGAGCATCGGCACCGTACCACCGATGATCGTGATCCGGTGGCGGTGAGCACACTCTGCAAGATAGGCCTGTATCGGCCCGCCGGGCGCTTCCTGGCAGTCGACCTTGTCGGTGTCGCGTCGGCCCATCAGGCAGAAATACTCCGGCAGCAGCGCGATTTCAGCCCCCTGTTCGGCTGCCTGGGTGATGAGACGTTCGGCGGTGGCCAAGTTGGGGGCGACGTCCGGCGCCGACACCATCTGGATTGCTGCTACTTTGACTGGCATTCCTCGATTATCCCCCGAGTCGCGGCGGCCGCGATCCTATTGCCCCACCGGCGGGCCGAAACGCTCGCGCTTGCGCTCGATCACCGTCGGATCGGCCCACGAACCGGTGACGTCGATTTCGTGTGCCAGCGCCCGCGACAGCGGCTGACTGAAGAGCGACTGCGCAAGGAAGGCGCCGAGCCCGATGGCAGGATTCACGATGGCCGCATAGGCGAGCGTGGCGAGCCCGCCATTCAGTTCCGGCACCACCACCACCTTCAAGTCCTGGGTGGCGGTTTTCAGGTCCGCCTGCCCCTTGATCTGGACCACCGCCTGCAGCCCGCGCATCGCCAGGCTGTCGGTGCTGGCCACCCCGTCGAGGACGATGACGTTGCCGCGCAGGTCGTTGAAAGAGAACCCTTGCGCGAAGATATCCCTGAAGTCGAGGGTCAGGAGTTTCGGCAGCGCCTGCAGGTTCAGCACGCCGATCAGCTTGGCGGCACCCGGTTCCACCTTGAGGAACTGGCCATCGCGAATGGAGATCTCCGCCGTCCCTCCGAGTGAAGGAAGGTCCATCGAGAACGGAGATCCGTCCCAGTGGAGCTCGCCCGAGACTGAGCCCTTGCCGCCCCTGACCGCGTCCTTGACCTGCACCCGGTTGAGGAAACCACCGACGTCGCTGAGGTTCAGCCGGTACGAGAGCGACGTGGTGCGGTCCCACATGCCGCTTGCCTCCAGTTGCGCCGAGGGCATGGTCAGGCGCAGGCGGTCCAGCCGCCACACGCCCGGCCGATTGAGGCTGGGGCTGCGATTGCCGGCAACCGGCTGCGCAGGCACTGCCGAATTGCGGGCGACCAGTTCGAGCGCGCCGAAGTCCAGGCCGCCGAGGATGAAGCGATCCGCAGTGATGTCCAGCGCGGGCAGGCTCGGCCGCGCACTCGACAGGGAGGTGGCTATCTCCTGCTGCTGCGACCCGGGGATCTCCAGCCGCCCCAGCCGCGCCGTCAGCTTGCCGGCCCCACCCGCGGTGTCGATCCAGGTGAAATAGCCGTCGACCTCGCGCGCGCTCAGGTTGGAAACCCACTGGGAACCTGAACGCGACGCGCCGAGCACGACCTTGTTCAGGTTGCGGTCCGCCACCCGCACTTCATCGGCAACCAGCGAGACGGTCAGCGGCATCGTGCCGAGGTCGCTGCCGAAGGGCCCGGGCTGGTCGCCGCGCGGCGACGGCGCCGTCAGCAACAGCTTCCAGGCATCCAGGTCGATCCTGGGGCCGGTGAACTGGAAGCTAAGGCCCTGGTCAGGCAGGGCCGGCTGGCGGTTCACTGCAAGTACCGCTCGCGCGACCTGCATGGGCCTGCGGGCGTCGCCCCGCGTGCGCTCGGCGAGCAGGAGGACTTCTCCGCCCAGCGAAGCCTCGATTCGATCCGCCGCACCTCCTGCACCGGCTCCTGCTGCAGCACCAGCCCCCGCACCGGCTCCCGTACCGGCTCCCGTACCGGCCCCCGCACCGGCCCCGGCGGCAGTCCCGGCGGCGCCCGCGGCCCCGGCCGGCCCGGTGGCTCCTGCTGCGCGCGGGCGGACGGTTGCTGCCGGAGCGGGCAACGGCCTCAGGGTGAGCTTGAACGGCCATTGCGCGTCGGGCGCCTTCGCCATCGGCGCCGGCAGTTCGCTGCCGAGCCCGGCGAGGCTGGATTCGATCGTCAGCCGCGTGCCGTCGCGACCGATGTCCGCCGCGAGCGTGTAGGGAGTCGAGCCGCTGATATGGCGGCTCCATTGCTCGCCGGCGAACTGGCGTACGCCTTCGCCGGTCAGGGTGCCGCGGGCGGTGAGCTGCATCGTGCCCGGCTCGCCCGTCTGTCCGCTCAATTCGACGGGCATGCCGCTGAGGTTGCCGCGCACCCGGTTGAAGGACAGTGACTTCTCGGTGAAATCGAGGCGACCCACGAGGTCGTCGAGCCTCACCTGCGCGGGTTCGTACTGGAGCGCCGCGCCCGCCAGATCAAGCTTTCCGCGGGCGGTGGACGCCGGCATGTCCTTCAGCGCGATACCCAGCTTCAGGTCCAGCGTGCCCGGACCCTTCGTCACCATCGGACGGGTGACGCTGCCGAGCGTGTTGACCAGCGGGCTCGTGTTGATGAACTTGAGCATCTGGGACACGTCGCCTTGCCCCCGGCCCTCGACCTCCACCCGGCCGCCCGCCACGTCGTCCATCCGCGCGGTCACGGCGCTGAGCGCCATGTCCTGCAGGGTGGCCCTGTCCACCTGGACGTCCAGGGCGGCGCGATCGAACACGATCTGACCGCCGATTCCGCCGATGGCCGGCCACTCGGGGGCGTACTTGAACAGCACGTCGCGGGCACGGGAGGAGAAGCGAAATTCGCCGCCCTCTCCGGGCGTCTTGAGGCGATAGGGGAAGTCCTTGATGTCTCCGCGCCAGCGGGCCTCTCCGCCTTCCAGTACGCCGGCTTCAAATGCCTCCCTGATCCAGTGGCGAACCTTCTCCGGCACCTCGTGCGGCAGGTAGCGCCAGATGCGGTTGGCCTGCAGGCTCCCTACCCGCGCCCGCAGGTCGAGCACGCCGGCCCCGCGCCCGCCGGTCTGGTAACGGCCCGTCGCCGAGACGCTGCCGTCGGCATTGACGAAGACCAGCCTGTCCACCACGACCGCAAGCCAGCCGGTGCCCGCCGAGTTGTCCACCTTCCAGGAGAACTCGGAATCGAGCGACAGGAAAGGGACTTCCGGTTCCACCAGTGCACCGGAGAAACGGGCGCCGCTCTGAGCACGGGCAGCCGCCGGTGTGCCCGGCGCCTCGGCGCCCGCGGCGGGGGCCGGCGTCTGGGCCGGTGTCTTGAGCACCCCCTTGCCGCCCGCGTCGGTTGCATCGAAGCTGCCGGCCAGATTCTGGAGGTCGGGGATCCGGATCGTCCACGGGTTCTTCACCTGGCTCTCGGTCGGCGCCAGGGCGAGGGTCGCGCGGTCGAAGGACGCGCGCAACCGCCAGCGCGGGGGCGCGTCAGCGATGCCGCGGCTCCATGCCACCTGCAGGTCGGTGAACTGGCCGTTGCCCGACAGCCGATGAACCATGCCGCCCAGTGTTCCCGGAGCCGCCTCCGGCACCAGCAGCCGGGCGAGCCCCAGGGTGGGTTCGATGTCGATGCGCTCGAACGTGGCCGCGACGCGGTCGATCCGGGCGCCGTCGCGGGACAGCGCCACTACTGGCGCGGGTGCGGTGGCCCGCAAGCTGGCGCCACCTACTTCCACCAGTTCGAGCACCGGAGCGCTGATCTCCGTCGCGCCCCCGGGCATCTGCCGGATCCGCAGGTCCGTGTTGACCCGGTTGAATCGCAGTGCCGCCGCCGCAGTTCCGGCAGCGGGGCCTGGCCCGCCCGATCCGGTCGACGCACCGCCGCCGCTGCCGGCGTCGGCGACCATCAGGGAAAGGTCCTCCGACCGCAGCCGGACGCGGGCATCCGCTACCCGGCCATAGTCGACCTGCAACGTGACCGACGGGTCGAATTGGCCGGCCACCGAATGCGCAACCACGCCGGGGAGCTTCGCCTGGATAGCCGCCATCACTGCGGCCGGCAATTGCGCCAGCAGGATCTGAGAGGACGCCTGACGGCCGTCCAGCTGCAGGTTGCCGGCCCAGTTCCGCCAGTCGGCGGGATCCGCCAGCGGTTTGCGGACCAGTTCCGCCTGGACCACCAGACTCGCTGCCAGCGCATTGGCATCGCCGATGTCGAGCCGTACCGCGTGTTCAAGGCCCTGGCTTCGCACGACCAGGGCTACCTGATCGAGACGCAGGCTGCGTCCCGGATCGCCCTGGTCCACGACCACGACCGAGCCGCCGCCGATGCGCATGTCCGGTTGCTGCAGCAGCCACTGCGCGACTCCGGACGATTGCGCCGGCTGCCCGACCGGCTGGGCGAGGGCGGCCAGCGAAAAAGAATCGCCGGATCGGCGCAGGACCACCGACGGCTTGTCGAGCACCAGGTTGTGCAGTCCGGCCCGCCCCCGCAGCAGGGAGCTCAGCGAGATCGTCGCGAACACCCGATCCGCACGGGTCGCATCGGCGCCGCTGCCGAGAACCGGCGCGATGATCTCGATCGAAGGCCGCAGCCCGCTCCATTCTGGATGGAGCGACTTCCACGACAGGCTGGTTCCGAGTCGCTGCTCGATCGAGCTGGTATAGCGCGCCACCACCGCGTCGATGTTCGGCCAGAGGACGAATCGAGCCGCCAGGTAAAGGAGTGCCACGAGTGCGACAAGCAGCGCCGCCAGCCCGAGCAGGAAGCGGGCGGCGCGGCTGCCGGGACCGTGTGAACGCGGCCGGTTGGAAGGGAACATTGCGGACATTTTGGACTCTAGCACGGCAGTCGGAGGCATCGCGGGTGCCCGTGCCGGCGTCGATTGCGAGGCTCGGCGCGCGACGAAGCGGCGGCCGGCCACCCTGGCTGTCTCCGCCCGGCAACGTATCCGGGACCTTGTGCAACTCGCTTGTCGACTAAGCTGCCGATGCCGTGGAAACGGTGCGAAGATTTGCTTGGGGAACTGCAAGCGCTCTCCTGCGGCCACCGGCGGATCACGACCGACAGACGGTGGCGCGAAGTCGGTTCTGTCTTGTCCCTTCCGGTATCGTTCGGTGGGGCAGGATGGCCCAGGCGTCCGCAATCAAGCTTAACAACAGAAGGAAGCTAGACACATGGTTGCTCAAACAAAGGCTGACGCACGTAGCGTTGCCGCCAAGCCGGATCCGGCGGGCAAGAAGTGGTTGCAGAAGGAGGCCGTGATCGACGGCAGGGAAGCTCTCGATGAACAGGTCACCGCTGCCGCCGTCGTCGACGTGGACCAGGCACAGGCGGTAGCAGCCGCCGGCGTCACGCCCACCGACGCGCCCGCTGACGGTATCGGCCTGATGGCGCAGTCGACCGTCACCCCTACCGATCC
>Ga0190273_10000779_pt1 | contig 11545 bp, 11 predicted proteins | sample Popmic504IS_FD_134513 | JGI IMG/M metagenome (GOLD analysis project Ga0190273, IMG submission 134513) | Populus adjacent soil microbial communities from riparian zone of Shoshone River, Wyoming, USA - 504 IS | ecosystem: Environmental > Terrestrial > Soil > Riparian zone > Trees stand | place...
AAAAGACTGGGCGACCAACCCCCGCTGGAAGGGCGTGAAGCGCACCTATTCCGCCGCCGACGTCGTGCGTCTGCGCGGCAGCCAGCAGCTCGAATACACCCTCGCCAAACAGGGCGCCGAGAAGCTCTGGGCGAAGATCAATGGCGGCGCCAAGAAGGGCTACGTCAACGCTTTCGGCGCGATCACCGCCGGCCAGGCGATGCAGCAGGCGAAGGCCGGCCTCGAAGCCGTGTATCTGTCCGGCTGGCAGGTTGCTGCAGACGGCAACACGTCCGAAACCATGTATCCCGACCAGTCGCTGTACGCCTACGATTCCGTGCCGACGATGGTTCGCCGCATCAACAACACGTTCAAGCGTGCCGACGAAATCCAGTGGAGCCGCGGCATCGAGCCGGGCCACAAGGACTTCGTCGACTACTTCCTGCCGATTGTGGCCGACGCCGAAGCCGGTTTCGGCGGCGTGCTGAACGCGTTCGAGCTGATGAAGAACATGATCGTCTCCGGCGCCGCCGGTGTGCACTTTGAAGATCAGCTGGCCGCGGTGAAGAAGTGCGGCCACATGGGCGGCAAGGTGCTGGTGCCGACGCAGGAAGCGATCGAGAAGCTGATCGCCGCGCGTTTCGCCTCCGAGGTGCTCCGCGTGCCGACGATCGTGCTGGCGCGTACCGCCGCCGAAGCGGCGAACCTGGCCACCTCCGATCGCGACGCCAACGATAAGCAGTTCCTCACCGGCGAGCGCACTCCGGAAGGCTTCTACCGCGTCAAGAACGGCCTCGAGCAGGCGATCAGCCGCGGCGTCGCCTACGCGCCGTACGCCGATCTGGTGTGGTGCGAAACCGGCGTGCCGGATATCGGCTTTGCCCGTGAATTCGCGCAGGCCGTGCTCAAGGACAACCCCGGCCAGCTGCTGAGCTACAACTGCTCGCCGTCGTTCAACTGGAAGAAGAACCTCAACGACGCGCAGATCGCTTCCTTCCAGGAAGAGCTGAGCGCGCTGGGCTACAAGTACCAGTTCATCACGCTGGCCGGCATCCACATCAACTGGTTCAACACTTTCCAGTTCGCGCATGCCTACGCCCGCGGCGAAGGCATGAAGCACTACACGCAGATGGTGCAGGAGCCGGAATTCGCGGCTCGCGAGAAGGGCTACACCTTCGTCAGTCATCAGCAGGAAGTCGGTGCCGGCTACTTCGACGATGTGACCACGGTGATCCAGGGCGGCGTCTCCAGCGTCAAGGCTTTGACCGGTTCGACCGAGGAGGAGCAGTTCCACTAACGGGCAAACAGGTCTCTTTGCTGCAAAAGACCCCCGCTTTCATGCGGGGGTTTTTTATGTCCGCACCCTCCACGCGGCCCTTGCTGTTGGTATCCCGCTGAGACAGGCTTAGCCCGGCGGTATGGGGCCGCCGGTGGGGAGAGAAGGATGCGTATCTTGAAGGGGTTGCTGGTGTTGTTCCTGGTGCTCGCGGTGGCGGCAATCGGCGTCGGCCTGATGCTGCCCGACCAGGCCAAGGTCGAGCGCGCGGTGGTGATCGATGCCAGCCCGGCCACCGTCTACACGGTGCTGAACGGCTTTCACCAGTTCAATCGCTGGTCGCCATGGGCGGATATCGACCCTCAGACGGTCTACACCTATAGCGGCCCGCTGGTCGGTGTCGGTGCGCGTAGCGCCTGGAGCAGCAAGGATCCGCAGGCCGGCTCCGGCGACCAAGAGATTCTCGAGGCCACGCCGTACACGATGGTCAAGGTCCGGCTGCGTTTCGAAGGCATGGACATGGACAACCTGCTGACCTATGCGCTGGCCGCAGAAGGGGCGTCGACCCGGCTGACCTGGACCTATCTGTCCGACTTCAATGGCAACCTGCTGAACCGCTACTTCGGTCTGCTGCTGGACAGGATGATCGGGCCGGACTTCGACAAGGGTCTGTCCAAGCTCAAGCTGTTCGCCGAATCGCTGCCGCGCGAGGATTTCACCGCGCTGCAGCCCGAGGTCGTGCAGGTGGAGCCCAAGGCTATCGTCCATGTTGCCGGCGAAGCTGCGTTCGAGGCCGCGGCCCCGGTACTGGCGGCCAGCTACGGCCGCATCGGCGAGTTTGTGGCCGCGAGCGGCCGGCGCGGAGTCGAGGCGCCGATCACGATCACGCACAGCCTCGACGCGGAGCGCTACTGGAAATTCGACGCGGCGATCGCCATCGATCAGCCCTGTACGCCGCCGGCGGAAGGCGATGCCTTGCAGTGCGGCAAAAGCTATGGCGGCTGGGTCGTGCGCGCGCATCACCTAGGCCCGTATGCGACGATGGACCGCAGCTTCGCATCGCTGGCGGCCTTCAAGAAAGTGGCGGGTCTGGAGGACAATGGCGAGCCCTGGCAGCAGTACGTGACCGACCCGATGAACCAACCCGCGGATTCGCTGTTGACGCTGTTGTTCGCCCCGGTCAAATGAGAACCGCTGCGCGGTCTCAGCCGATGCTGCGAGGTTCAGGCCGATGATCAAGATCATGCTGGTGGACGATCACCGCCTGGTGCGTGCCGGGCTGCGCCGCGTGCTGCAGGAAGCCGCCGACATGGCCGTGGTCGCCGAGGCCTGCTCCGGCGAGGAAGCGCTGGATCTGGCGCGCGACAGCAATCCCGACGTGGTTCTGATGGACATCAACATGCCCGGCATCGGCGGCCTGGAATGCACGCGGCGCCTGCTGCAGCGCGCGCCGGCGACCAAGGTCATCGCGGTGTCGATGCATATGGAGGAGCCGTATCCGAGCCGTTTCCTGGCCGGCGGCGCGGCCGGCTATCTGAGCAAGGATTCCGCCGCCGACGAAGTCGTCTCGGCGATCCGTCGCGTGCACGCCGGCGGCCATTACGTCGCCGCCGATGTCGCCGGCAACCTTGCCGCGCGCATGGTCCGCGGCGCCAACAACTCACCCTTCGAGCAGCTTTCGCAGCGTGAGACCCAGGTGATGCTGATGGTCACCAAGGGCTACGGCACGCAGGAGATTTCGGATCGCCTGCACCTGTCGCCGAAAACCGTCAGCACCTACCGTTACCGCCTGTTCGAGAAGCTCAACGTCACCAACGACGTCGAGCTGACGCGGATGGCGATGCGCTATGGCCTGCTCGAAGACAAGGCCGAGCCTGCCGCGCGCTGAACTCAGAGTTAAACTCGGCGCTTATGGCTTCCAACAGCGAGAGCTTCGACTCCCGCGCCTTCCTGTCCCAGCTGACCACGCATCCCGGTGTCTACCGGATGTACGGCGGCGCCGACGAGCTGCTGTATGTCGGCAAGGCGCGCAATCTGAAGAAGAGAGTCGGGCAGTATTTTCTGCGCGCTTCGGGTGACGCGCGCATCGAATCCATGGTGTCGCAAATCCGGCGTATCGACATCACCGTCACGCGCACCGAAGACGAGGCGCTGACGCTCGAGAACAACCTGATCAAGGAGTTCGGACCGCGGTACAACGTGATGTATCGCGACGACAAGAGTTATCCCTATGTGCGCTTCTCCTCGCACCGATACCCGCGCATCAGTTTCTACCGCGGTGCGAAAACACCACCGGACCGCTATTTCGGCCCGTTCCCGAGCGCAGGCGCGGTTCGCGAGACGCTGTACACCTTGCAGAAGCTGTTCCGCGTGCGACCCTGCCGCGACAGCTTCTTCGCGCACCGCGAGCGTCCCTGCCTGCAGCACCAGATCAAGCGCTGCTCGGCGCCTTGCGTCGGCCTGATCGAGCCCGAAGATTACGCGCGCGATCTGGCCAAGGCAGCGCGCCTGCTCGAAGGCCGTGGCGACGAGCTTGCGCGTGAGCTTTCGGACGAAATGGAAACGGCCGCCGAGAACCTGGATTTCGAACGTGCGGCGCGCGTGCGCGACCAGATCGCCGCGCTGAAGCGCGTGCGCGAGAACCGTGTCATCAGCGGCAGCTCCGATGCTCTCGACGTGATCGCCGTGGCGCCGCATGCCTCGAGCAGCTGTGTCGTCGTCATGAGCGTGCGCGACGGCGTCAATCTCGGCCATCGCAGCCATTTCCCGAAACATCCGCCGCATACCGAAGTCAGCGAGCTGCTCGACAGTTTCATCAGTCAGCATTACAGCGAGCAGCCTTGCCCGCCGGAGATCCTGATCAGCCACGAGGTCGAGGACATCGACTGGCTGGAAGCGGCGCTGACCCAGCACGCCAAGCGCCGCGTCTGCATCCGCCTGCCGCAGCGCGGCGACAAGCTGCAGCTGATGGAGATCGCCCGCAACACCGCGATGCAGGCGCTGTCGACGCGGCTGGTCGAGGCGTCGAGCATGGATGCGCGCCTGCTCGAACTGCAGCGCGCGCTCGATCTGGAGCATCCGCCGCGGCGCATGGAATGTTTCGACATCAGCCATACGCGCGGCGAGAAAGCGGTCGCGTCCTGCGTGGTGTTCGGCGAAGAAGGCCCGCTGAAAGCCCATTACCGCAAGTTCAACATCGACGGCGTCACGCCCGGCGACGATTACGCGGCCATCAAGCAGGCCGTCGGTCGCCGCTTCGCACGCATCAAGGCCGGCGAAGTGCAGCGGCCGGACGTGCTGTTCATCGACGGCGGCAAGGGCCAGCTGAGTTCGGCGCTGGAGGCGCTCGACGAACTCGGCATCGACGATCTGCGCGTCGTCGCCATCGCCAAGGGTCCGACACGCAAGCCCGGCCTCGAAGAGCTGATACTGCCCGAACTCGAATTTCCGCTGCGCCTGGCTGCGGATTCGCCGGCACTGCACCTGATCCAGCGCATTCGCGACGAGGCGCATCGCTTCGCGATCACCGGCCATCGTGGCCGCCGCGACAAGGCCCGCGTCAGTTCGGATCTGGAGACCATCGACGGACTCGGGCCGGCGCGCCGGCGCGCCCTCCTCAAGGCTTTCGGCGGCACGGCGCAGTTGCGGCGCGCTACCGTCGAGCAGCTGGCGCAGGTCGAAGGCGTCAGCCAGACGCTGGCTGAACGCATCTACGCGTTCTATCGCGACTGATTGGACAAGGGCTCGTCGCGCTGACGCGGCGGCTAAAAACCTTGATACTGCCGCCATGCGCATGAATCTGCCCAACGTGCTGACCCTGCTGCGGGTTGCGGTGATCCCGGTGGTCCTCGGGCTCTTCTACCTGCCTTATCCCTATTCGCGGCAGGTCGCGTTCTGCTTGTACGCCGCTGCCTGCGTGACCGACTGGATCGACGGCTACCTGGCGCGCAAGTGGGGCCAGACTTCCAAGTTCGGTGCCTTCCTGGACCCGGTGGCCGACAAGCTCCTGGTCGCGGTGTCGCTGGTGATGATTCTCGAAGCGCGTCCCGGCGGCATTCTGGCCGTGCTGGTGGCGATCATCATCGGCCGAGAGATCACGATCTCGGCGCTGCGCGAATGGATGGCCGAGCTCGGTCAGCGCACCAGCGTTGCGGTGGGCTGGACGGGCAAGCTGAAGACGGTCTTCCAGATGATCGCGATCGGCTGCATGTTGTGGGAGATTCCGCTGTTCGGCGTTCCGATCTACGAGATCGGTTTCGGCCTGCTGTTCGCCGCGGCGGCGCTGACGGTATGGTCGATGCTGCTGTACCTGCGCGCCGCCTGGCCCTACATGAAGGAAGATCACCCGCTGAATTGATGCGCCAAGTGCGGCCCGCGCAGCGGCTTTCGGTATTTCTTGACAGGCTGCCGGCAGACGCTAAAATGCGCGCCTCTTCGCGGGAATAGCTCAGTTGGTAGAGCGCGACCTTGCCAAGGTCGAGGTCGCGGGTTCGAATCCCGTTTCCCGCTCCAGGCATTCAAAAGAAACCCCGAGCGACTCCGGGGTTTTTTATTTTCGACGTCTCTCGGCGCGATTAGAATCAGCATCAAGGGCTGCGTGGCAGAACGGTCATGCAGAGGACTGCAAATCCTCGTACGTCGGTTCGACTCCGGCCGCAGCCTCCATCTTCAAAGCCGATCGCTTGCAGCGAGCGAGCACTCGTCCGGCAACTCTTCCAGCTTCACCGCGCACGACAATGGCAGAATAGCGCCGGCGGTTTGCCGCCGGCCGATCGATCGCCGCCCGAGTGGTGAAATTGGTAGACACAAGGGACTTAAAATCCCTCGGCCGAAAGGCTTTGCCGGTTCGACCCCGTCCTCGGGCACCGCCGCGTTTTTTTCTCTTTCGATCCTCCCGACGACGATCTTGAGCGACCTGCTGCTGCAAACCGAAAGCCTCAGCGTCGGCCGCGGAGATCGCGTGCTGTTCAGTGGTCTGACGTTCGCTGTGGCCGCGGGCGAACTGGTGCATCTGCGCGGGCGCAACGGCGCCGGCAAGACCTCCTTGCTGGAAGTGCTGGCCGGCCTGCGCGCCGCCGTTTCCGGCACCGTCGCGCGGCCTGCCGGCGGCCTGCACTGGCTTGGGCACAAGAATGCGCTCAACGGCGATCTCAGCGTCTACGAGAACCTCGGCTTCTGGTGTGCGCTGCAGAACTGCGATCCGTCGCCGATTGCCGCTGCGCTGGAACGCCTGGGCCTGGCGCGCTTGCGGCATCGCCCGAGCCGCACGCTGTCGGCGGGGCAGAAGCGCCGCGCGGCGCTGGCGCGGCTGCTGATCGCGCCGCGTCCGCTGTGGCTGCTGGACGAGCCGCTGGCGGCGCTGGACGTGGAGGGCCTGGCCTACGTCGGCCGCATGCTCGACGAGCATCTGCGCGGCGGCGGCGGTGCGCTGGTCACCAGCCACCAAGCACTGCCGGTCGACGCCACGCACGTGCAGATCCTGGAGCTGGCCTGATGTTGCGCGCGTTCGCCGCCGCGCTGCGCCGCGAACTGCGCGTCGCCGCCCGTCACAAGGGCGACTGGCTGCTGCCGCCGCTGTTCTATCTGATCGTCGTCACGCTGTTCGCACTCGGCGGCAAGCCCAACGATCCGCAGCTGGCCGCGTTTGCGCCGGCGGTGCTGTGGGTCGGCGGCCTGCTGTCGGCACTGCTCAATCTGGACCGGCTGTTCCGCGCCGACTACGACGACGGCACGCTGGAGCAGATGTTCCTCGCCGAGCACGGGCCGCTGGCCGTGGTCTACGCCAAGCTTGCGGGTCACTGGCTGCTTGGCGGCCTGCCGCTGGCCCTGCTGGCGGTGCCGCTGGCCTTGCAGCTCGGCGTGCCGACGCCGGTGCTCGGCAGCCTGCTCACGGGGCTGTTGCTGGGGACGCCGATGCTGAGCCTGATCGGCGGCTTCGCCGCCGCGCTGACAGTCGGGCTGCCGCGCGCCGCGGTGCTGCTGCCGGTGCTGGTGCTGCCGCTGATCGGCCCGGTGGTGATTTTTGGTGCCGGCGCCGCACGGGCCGCGGCCGCCGGTCTGGACGCGGCCGGTCCGTTATACTTGCTGGCATCGCTGCTCGTCCTCGGGCTTTGCTTTCTGCCCCTCGCCGCTACCGCGGCCTTGCGCAACAGCTTCGAATAACGCACCCATGTGGACCTGGTTTCATCGGCTCGCGTCGCCGCCGACCTTCTTCCGTCTGGCCGATCGTTTTTCGATCTGGCTGGCCGCGGTCGCCGTGCTGCTGATCGGCTACGGCCTGGTCGGCGGCCTGGTGCTGGCGCCGGCGGATTACCAGCAGGGCGATGCGTTCCGGATCATCTACGTGCACGTGCCGGCCGCGTGGCTGTCGCTCTCCGGCTACGTGGCCATGGCCGCCGCGGCGTTGGTCGCGATCATCTGGCGGATGAAGCTGGCCGAATGCGTGGTCGTCGCGATCGCGCCGGTCGGCGCCAGCTTCACCGCGCTGGCCCTGGTGACCGGCATGCTCTGGGGCAAGCCGATGTGGGGCGCGTACTGGGTCTGGGACGCGCGCCTGACCGCCGAACTGGTGCTGCTGTTTCTGTACCTGGGCGTGATCGGCCTGAACCAGGCGTTCGAGGACCCGCGCGCCGGTGCTCGCGCCTGCGGCCTGCTGGCGCTGGTCGGCGTCGTCAACGTGCCGATCGTGCATTACTCGGTGGAGTGGTGGAACAGCCTGCACCAGGGGCCGACCGTATCGCGGATCGGCAAGCCGTCGATCGCGCCGGCGATGCTGTGGCCGCTGCTGTCGATGAGCCTGGGCTGCATGGCGCTGTTTGCCTGGGCGGTGTTGCGCCGCGTGCAGAACGAGCTGCTGCTGCGTGAGCGCAGGAGCAGCTGGGTCAAGGCCTGGCTGCGTGAACGCGAGGCCGCCGGCCGTGTCTGAGTTCCTGGCCATGGGCGGTTATGCGCTGTACGTCTGGGGCAGCTTCGGCGTTTTTGCCGCGGTGCTGATCTGGAACGTATCGACGCCGCGTATGGCGCGCGCCGCGGTGATGCGCCAGCTGACAGAAGACGAAGACGGGGCCGGAGAACGCGAATGACCAAGCGACAGGGACGGATGATGTGGGTCGGTGCGCTGCTTGCCGGCATTGCCGTGGCGGCGGCGCTGGGGTTCACCGCGCTGCGCAAGAACATGATGTATTTCTACACGCCCAGCGACCTGGTCGCGCAGACCGCGCCCAAGCACGCGCGGCTGCGGCTCGGCGGCCTGGTCGAGCGTGGCAGCGTGCAGCGCGGCGACGGCCTGCTGGTCAGCTTCACGCTGGCCGATTGCGCTCAGAGCGTGAAGGTGCGCTACGAGGGCATTCTTCCGGATCTGTTCCGCGAAGGGCAGGGCATCGTCGCTACCGGCACCGTCGGCAACGACGGCGCTTTCACCGCCGATGAAGTGCTCGCCAAGCACGACGAGAACTACATGCCGCCGGAACTCGCCAGCTCGCTGAAGACCGCCGACGGCAAGCATTCCTGCGCGCCGTTCAAGTCGGTCAACGGCAATGTCGCCAGCGCCGCAGCCACCGCCGGTACACGCTGAGCCATGGCCGAGATCGGGCACTTCGCGCTGATCCTCGCGCTCGGCGTCGCCATCGCCCAGGCGGTGCTGCCGGTGATCGGTTATGTGCGCCGCGACCAGCGCTGGCTGGCGATCGGAGTCAGCGGCGCGCAGACGCAGTTCGCGCTGATCGTGCTGGCCTATGGGGCGCTGAGCCTGGCCTTTGTCTACAACGATTTTTCGCTGGTTTACGTCGCCTCGAATTCGCATTCGGCGTTGCCGCTGATCTACCGGCTGTCCGCGGTATGGGGCGCGCACGAAGGCTCGCTGCTGCTGTGGGTGCTGATGCTGACCGGCTGGGGTTTTGCGGTGTCGCTGTCGAGCCGGCGGCTGCCGTCCGACATCGCCGCGCTGGTGCTGGCGACGATGGGCTCGATCAGCGTCGGCTTCCTGCTGTTCATGCTGTTTACCAGCAATCCGTTCGAGCGCCAGTTCCCGGTTCCTGCCGACGGCCGCGATCTGAATCCGCTGCTGCAGGATCCCGGCCTGATCATCCATCCGCCGATGCTGTACATGGGCTATGTCGGGTTCTCGGTGGCGTTCTCGTTCGCGATCGCGGCGCTGGTCACCGGCAAGCTCGATCTGGCCTGGGCGCGCTGGACGCGGCCGTGGACGACCACCGCCTGGCTGTTCCTGACGATGGGCATCACGCTGGGCTCCTGGTGGGCCTACAACGAACTCGGCTGGGGTGGCTGGTGGTTCTGGGATCCGGTCGAAAACGCGTCCTTCATGCCCTGGCTGGTCGGCACCGCGCTGATCCATTCGCTGGCGGTGACCGAAAAGCGCGGCGTGCTGAAAAGCTGGACCGTGCTGCTGGCGATACTCGCGTTCGCGTTGTCGCTGCTCGGCACGTTCCTGGTCCGCTCCGGCGTGCTGGTGTCGGTGCATGCCTTTGCGACCGATCCGGCGCGCGGCGTGTTCATCCTCGCGTTTCTGACCCTGGTGCTGGGTTCGGCATTGCTGCTGTATGCCTGGCGCGCGCCCAAGCTTGTGTCCGACGGCGCGGTCGAGCTGATGTCGCGCGAAGGCCTGCTGCTGCTGAACAACGTATTCCTGGTGGCCGCCGCCGCCGCAGTATTGATCGGCACGCTGTATCCGCTGGTGATCGACGCGCTGGGGCTGGGCAAGATCTCGGTCGGGCCGCCGTATTTCAACGCGATCTTCCTGCCGCTGATGATGCCGTTGGCGGTGCTGGTCGGCATGTCGGCCAAAGTCGGCTGGAAGCGCGCGCGGCTGCGCGATGCGCTGTGGAGCATGCGCTGGGTCGGTTTGACGTCGCTGATCTGCGCGGTGCTGTTGCCGTTCGTGCTCGAGCGTTCCTGGGCCTGGCTGGCAATGTTCGGCACCTTGCTGGCGGTTTGGGTGATGATCGGGTCTCTGCTCGACGTGATACATCGCGTCCGTTCCAAGCGTGATCGCTGGGCCGCGCTGCGTTCGGTCCCGCTTGGGACCTGGGGCATGACGATGGCGCATCTGGGTCTGGGCTTCTGGACGCTGGGCGTCACTTACGCCGGCCTGTTCAGTGTCGAAAAAGACGTGCGGCTGGGCCCCGGGCAGTCCGCGGAGATCGGCGCCTACACTTTCACTTTCCAGGGCACGCAACACAGCGAGGGCGCTAACTATCGCGCTGATCTCGGCACCGTGATCGTCGAACGCAACGGTCGGCCGATCGCGACGCTGCATCCGGAGAAACGCCTGTATCCCTCGCAGGGCAGCGTGATGACCGAATCCGCGGTCGACCACAATCCACGGCGCGATCTGTACGTTGCGCTCGGCGAGCCGATCGGCGAGAGCGGCGAATGGGCGCTGCGGCTGTACTACAAGCCGTTCATGCGCATGGTCTGGTTCGGCGGCCTGATGATGTTCCTCGGCGGCATCGCCGCGGCCAGCGACCGGCGCTACCGGCTCGAGCGGCGCGTGCCCAATCCCGTTGCCGCAGCGGCCACACAGGCCGCGACCTGAGCATGCTGCGATTCGCGATTCCGGTCGTCGTCCTGGTCGGCCTGCTGGCGCTGCTCGGTTACGGGCTCAAGCTCGATCCGCGCGAAGTGCCGAGCCCGCTGATCGGCAAGATGGCGCCGGCTTTCGATCTGCCCGATCTCGCCGGCACCGTGCGGGTGACGCCGCTGGATCTGCAGGGCAGGCCGGTGCTGGTCAATTTCTTCGCCAGCTGGTGCGCCGGCTGCCAGGTGGAGCATCCGGTGCTGATGAAACTGGCCCGCGAATACGGCGTCGAGATCGTCGGCATGGACTACAAGGACACGCCTGAGGCCGCGCAGCAGTGGCTGGCGCGGCACGGCAACCCGTATCGCAGCCTGGTTGCGGACCAGCAGGGCCAGGCCGGGCTGGACTGGGGCGTCTACGGCGTGCCCGAGACCTTCGTGCTGAGTGCCGACGGCCGCGTGCTGTACAAGCAGATCGGTCCGATGACCGAGCAGGCCTGGCGCGAGAAGATCGCGCCCCTGATGACGCCCGGCGGCGCCTCGTGAACGCGGCCCGGAAGATCGCGGCGGCAATGCTGTTGATGGCGGTCGCGGCGCTCGCAGCCGCCGCCGACGCGCTGCCGCTGGCGCCGCTGCCGGCGGAGCAGCAGGCGCGCTATCAGACGTTCATCGGCCAGCTGCGCTGCCTGGTGTGCCAGAACCAGACCATCGCCGACTCGTCGGCGCCGCTGGCGCTGGACCTCCGCGACCAGGTGC
>Ga0190273_10000780_pt1 | contig 11529 bp, 7 predicted proteins | sample Popmic504IS_FD_134513 | JGI IMG/M metagenome (GOLD analysis project Ga0190273, IMG submission 134513) | Populus adjacent soil microbial communities from riparian zone of Shoshone River, Wyoming, USA - 504 IS | ecosystem: Environmental > Terrestrial > Soil > Riparian zone > Trees stand | place...
ATGTTTGCGCTGTTCGTCGGAGTGATGTTCGTAAAACCCTTGAAAACTAAATTTGTCGCTTCCCTGGTCAAGCATGTGATGCATGGATACCTTGCCAGACAAAGTTGCAAAAAGCTGCGATACAATGGGGAAAATGCAAGCCACGTTTGAGAGGTGACCAGGATGAGCAAAGTAATTGCCCGGCTCGTTCGTACCGAAATGCGTACTCGCACATATCTCTTCGGCGACGGTTTCTGCCTATTTAGCCGCGCGATAAAAAGCGGGCCGATGAGGCAAAATGGGCCTGATTGAAGCACCAAACGAGGCAGAACAGATAGAGCATAAAGGAACAATTCTGAAACCAAAAGGATTCGCTGGTGGTTATCATCGCACCATCGTCACAATCTTCGAGTTCATCACTTCATAGAATCCTTCCTTACCATGCCATACCCTTTGGAAAACAACTCACCAACATCCAGAGACGTCCTGCCAGGCTGCGGCGCAACTTCTTGTTGAGTAGGTATCATTTCCAAATCAACCGGCTGCCACGAATGACGTTTCCTGATACTCATGGGGGGTGCCTCTGTTGGAGAAGTATCCATGGTCCGTGGCCGCTCAAGAATATCCTGAATTTCTGCCTCACGTATTGCTTGCTCATCTGCTTCTCTTGCGATGTCGAGGCTCGTTTTTTTGGTCCCCCTGTCCCAGCCCTGCTGCAGGAGCTCTGCGGCGGATTCCTCGAAGCGCTTCTTGACCTCGAGATCACGCTCGTAAACCTGGAATGTCTCCACATCGTTCGGAAAGTAAATTGCTTTGATCGCCTTCATTAAGATCTCGAATACGCTGACAGTCAGCACAATCAGGATCACCGTTAGCCACCATAGCGGGTTCCTGCCGAATGATTGCACTAAGCCACCATTAACGTGGTAGATATTGTCGTCTGAGCTGTAGACCTCAGACAAGATTAGGTTCCAGAGCCACCAGCCACCAACGGACAAGAACATGGCGACGCCTGTCATGATACTCTTGTTGTGCAGCTCGAAAAATTGCAGCTTTAGCGAGATGATTGTAACGCAAGATGTGTAGGCTAGGGCGCCCATAGCAAATAGCTGGTTGTCTCGTGTGAAGAGAGCTTTGCCATAAATGCCATACATGATGAAATAGACCATCATAGCCTCGATCGCGCCAATGACCGCCCAGCATGCGTACAACGGGATATTGAAACCTCGATTTTGTTGGCCGAGCGCATATAATTCTGGCACAGCTAGGAGCGTGGCTGGTGCTAGGTCCTTTTCGAAGACACCCATGAAGATAACTGGCAAACTGGTGAAGAGGGTGTTGAACATACTCAAGCTCCATGGCTCGTACAAACTGGTTCCAGTATATCCTGTCCATCTTTGATAAGTCGCTTGCACCAAGTAGAAGATCATCTCCTTCCAGAACGTGCCGAGGGTGTACTTGCAGACCCTGACGTAGTTCCATCGTCCATGGACGAGCAGCAGCTTGAGCAGAAAGCGGAACTGAGCAATAGAGTAATCAGCAGTCCTTGCGGCTTGAAGTCCTTCTTTGCCTGCGATACCGATACCCAAATGCGCTTCCTGAATCATGGCAATGTCGTTAGCGCCATCGCCAATGGCAAGTGTTACAGAGCCCTTGACCTTCGTTCTAATTGTTCTGACGAGACCTGCTTTCTGGCTCGGTGACGCTCTACAGCAGATGACGGAGTCTGTGGTGATTGCCAGATCTGTGAAGAGAGCCTTGAGCGCCATGTCCGAATCGATGACAGTAAGTGTCTGGCCATCAATAACAAGTACTGAATGAGCATGGCGCCCTTCGTGAACTTCACTAACATAGTACGCAATGCGTTCTGAAAGCGTTCCTGATTCGTGATCAAGTATCATTACGTTCGAGTAGTCCTTGATCAAGCGGCACGAGTGGCCGATATTGATGGCTGTTTCCCGTTTGTCGCCCGTCAGCATCCACATCTTGATGCCTGCGCGTCGGAAGCGCTCGATGGCATCTGGCACCCCTACCTGTAACTTGTCTTCAATGGCAGTCGCTCCAGTCAGCTCGAGTTGCTGTTCGATGCTTTCAGCTGCCTTCTCTATCTTAATCTGCCGGTCCGTCAAGCTCGTCGCTGCTGCGTGATAAATGTCCTTCCACTTGCGATACTCTTCTTCCGGAATGAATCGGTGGCCGTACACCAGAGTCCTTAGTCCTTCTGTGGCGAAGTCGTCAATGTGGTTGAAGCATCTCTGGAATACTGCCTGGTCGCTGATGACAATGCTTTCATCGACGAGGTTGTCGAGGTCGTCGTCCTGAAATGAGCTTTGCCGACTGTCGGCAGACGCACGTGCTCGATCCGTCGAATGTGGAGCAGTGCTTTGGGACTGTCGGGGAGTGTAGTGCAAACTGCTTTGCCGTGGTTGCGCCGCTCCGGCTTCGCGTTCCTTCAACCAGAGATCAACACTATCGCGCAATGATTGTCTCCGTCCCAGAGAGACACTACTCTGTCGTCCCGTTGTACTTGCCTGCGACGGACCGGCTATAGATTTCCTGTTCCACTGGGTACTGCGTCGTTGCAGGACTGATTGTGCTTCCACACTTTTTCTTGCTTCAGAAATCCTGCGAATATCCTCCACACAATTGGCGGCCATGTCTCGCTGACGAAGCAGGGTTCGAATTGTTGTGTCGGCACCTTTTGAAAAGAGACAAATTCTGCCGTCAGGAAGGCGTATGATGATAGACATTCGCTTTCGTGCACTGCTGAATTCAAGTACATCCAGAACCTGGTAAATCTCGAACACGGGCTCTTCACTGTCTCTATTCGGATACGTCTTGATAGTGATGGAATTCGACTGACGGTCCGTAACAATAAAGTCGAGATCTTGAGCGGCTGTGATCAAGGCCAGCTCATCGGGGCTGGAAGCCTGGAAGTTGATCTCACCTTCGTCGTCCTTCTCAGGTATACATGTGTGACACAAGGCCAGCGCGAGAATAAGCCAGCGTACCTTTTTCGCAAAGATGCTTTGAGGCCGACGATAAACATATTCCAAAAGAGCATCAGTTCGTCCAGTGCGCGAGTATGATGTGCTCTGTCCCTTGCCTGCAGCAACACCTGCCAAGGCTTGAAAAGAGTCGTCATGGACGATAGGTACCTTTGACTCTCTCTTTTCATGCTTCGTTCTTTGTTGCTTCTGCTTACCTTTAGCATTTCTCTTTTTATGCCGCAACTTCAGCGGTGCTCCGCCTTCGTCCAGAAGATCGTAGTCGTGTAGCCAAGCCGTTCCCGCGACACTCATCTTTCTGAACTTCATTGAGTTGTTTGTTAACGTGCCAGTCTTGTCAGAAAAGATGTAGCTGACCTGCCCGAGCTCTTCATTCAAGGTGCTCGTCTTCGGCTCCATCGGTATGTCAGACTCGGCGTCGTACATATCGATGTCATTCATCATGAACATCTGCGCCACCTTCACAATTTCAAGACTCACATATAAGCTCAGAGGTAGCATGGTATTGAACATGATGATGAAAGATGACAAAATCTGCCCAAAGGGCACATCCGCATCATCCAGGTACCACGACTCATTTTCAGTGGTACGCTTCCAGATAGTGTAGCCCACACTTTCCACAATGGCAATGAAGAAAACCAGGCAAGCTACCAGAATGACAACGCGATTCACCTTGTGCTGGAGCGTGGGTGCCTTGACCCTAGGATTCTTGTTTGCATTCATTCTGATCTTGCATTCCTCGCCCGAGTATACGATCAGCCCCACTGCAGCTGGTGTGTTCCTGATGATACTGCCCCGATAGATGACCTCACTCAATGTCAGAGGTAATGTTTGACCAGCAACTGCAAGTCTACCATCGAATTTGTAGAGGTCGATATTTGGGTCCTCAACAACGAAGTCTGCTTCGAGTCGGGCAATGTCGGCCTCGGAGTTGCAATGCTGAGATAAAATGTCCAGGGGTTTCTTGGTTTTCAGATTAGTCTCACCGTCTAAGCTCTTCGTTTCGATTTGGGCGGCACCCTCAGCGCCAGAAGAGTGCAGTAACACGATATCTGCGGGGACGCCAGCATCTCGTTCTAACCGGACTACGTCCCCAATCTTTACATCCTGCCACTTCGTCTTCGTCCAAGCAGCCATATTGCCTCCCATGACTGCTAAGCCATTTGGTTCCTTCGGTTCCATCTGGAGAGCATTTTCATTGAGGACGAATGTTACCCTCTCGTTCTCTTCTTTGTCAAGCCTGTTCCGACGGATGTCTTCATAGCCTTCTTTAGCCATTGAAATGCTGATGAATATTAGAAGCGGAACTGAAGGAAAGGGTCAGTATGGTCACAGCTGCGGAGATGGTTACTTGAAAGCGCTGGGAAAGGCGAGCTTACTGATTGTAGTGTATGTGCCTGTGGTCGACAACCCTGGTATCATTTGCATGATGGACACAATCAAGAAGTAAAAATTGGCAAGCTTCCCGAATTGAGCAACTAGTTGCTTAGGAAAGAAATTCCAGAGCGTGTATTTGCAGGATCTGATCTTGTTTCCAACGTAAGGCTTACCTGTGCGCTCGTCCAAAGGGTGTTGCCCCCTGCTAGTACTAACTCGAACGTGCCTGCCATCCACAGTGTGCGGTATCTCTGTAGAGCCGAATAAACGGTCTCGCAGCGCTTTCAAGGAACCGAAGACATTCCGTAATCCTCGAAAACTCTTGTTCTGCTGCTTGGTCCACCGCGAATGTATTGGCTGGTCAAAGGGATGATCTTTGCCCGAAAGATGGGAATCGGCTAGTCTTGACGGCGCTTGCTCCCCAGCCTGTCCAATATCAATCACAGCCGGGCCCTTTTCTCCTGTCTCCTGGACGCGTGCCAGGCGCTGCTGCGAAGAGGAAGGCTGCACCATTTCCATGACGCTTCCGTGTCCCTCGTTCTGCTTATGCATATTCTGCGTGAACAATGACCTTCGCAGCGAATAACCTCGGTCGCGTGTCTTCGAAGATGCCCGCGCGGATTGTGTGATCGCAACCTGTGGCGTCCTATCTTGTGGCGGCTGTGCTGTTGCCATCCTGGCTACATTGTCTTGCCTGCTCAGGTCCTCCGACAAAGGCACTCTCGCTCCATCAGCGCTACGGCGGTCTATCAGATCTTGCGATAGTGCATTGTTCGTGCTCGAGGTCGCGACTTGTGGGGGTGATCGTGGCGGTAGCTCTGCATCGTCGTGCTCGACTGGCGCAACCATCGCAGCAGCTTCAACTCGAGAGTTCTCTGACCTGCCCCCTTGTCCTGCCCGATCTTGTGAGGTGCTCCTATCACCTTGACTTCTGCGCATCACGGCCTGGAAGCACCCTGTTCGCCGACTTCATCGTTCGTGAATCAAATCCAAGGCCAGCTCTGACTGAAAGCGAATATCGGGAAGCACTGCGCTGTCAAAGATAGGATTTTCGGAGTCGTGTAAGGCTGGTCGCTACTTGCACAAGTAGCGAGTTCTGGAATCTCATGTTGCATTAGTTATGTCTAACTTGCCCCAACTCATGCACTCAAGAATTGAGGCTGTGCTGAACTTGGGGGGAATTGCGCAAGGGCTGGAGGATTTACATGACGTAGTGTATTGAACAGCTCCCACTACGTCCTTCCTCCCTTGGCGACAATGACTACAATAAAACCACAAGAACAGGACTGGTTCCCTTGAACTTGACACCCTTTCACTAAAAGCTAGTCGTATGGGACACCACCCTGGACATGTCCATGCTCAGTACCTGCGCCGACACAGGGCCGACCAGAGGAAATCGGCATAACTGCTGCGGACCTCACTCTTGACATCTTTGAGAAATGATGCTTTCTGTCCATTATCCTACGCACTCGTTGCTTGTCACGTCAGGTTTGACTCATTTTCACCCTCATTGCTTCATATCGCCCACACGCCTAAAGGATCCTCTTTGCCATTTGAATCGCCTCTCCGATCGTGGCGGATTCGTTTGACACGCCTCGTCAAAGCGCCCACCATGATAGGTCCGAAAATCGTGCAGAGGAGAATAGCCCATGTTACCACCAAGAATAAATTGCCTTGCCTATCCGTCTGCATAAAGATTCCGTTTGATTGAGCAATGGCTGAGATCAGGAATCCAATCTCACCTCTTGCGACCATAGCATTTCCAAGCAGACCGGCCGGGTACAATGACAGTGGTTGATATTGCATCAAGCGTTTCCACGTTTTCTGAAGTCTTGAAGTTGCATTCTGGGTTGAGGACGACTTCGAGAATCGAACGAGCCAGAGCCCACATGTAAGCTTTGCGGTTGCCATAAGCACGGCGTAGACGACACCTCGCCAGAGCACTGGTGGGTCGAAGAGCTTTGTGATTGGAATGGAGAAACCGATGGAGCTCTGTTAAGTGATTAGTAGTCTTCTTAGTTGGGTGTTGGTAATGACTTACGAAGAAGAAAGGCTTCAGAATTCTGTCAACAACGTTGGCATAATAGCCTTCGTATACACTTGGCGTGTGCCTCGACTCCGGTGGCTCAGTTCTGCAGCCTATGTCGACAAAAGCTGTCTGGGTTTGCTGTTCGCCACGCAGATCTTCCCTTACCTTCTGGCTTCCCAAGTTCGCGGCAGCCTGAGCTTCTGGTGACTGGCATGCACTGCCTTGAGACGGCACCATCTCCCAAGCTTCTGCTGCGCTATCTACGACCGCCGGTTCAAATACAGTAGCCGTGGTACCGTTAGTCTCTGTGGCATTATCACGGTCACTCGAGTGGTCAGGTTCAGCACCAATGTTCCCAAAACTAGCGATCAGCAGACCTGCCAAGTAGGCCGCAAATAGAACCGATGTCCCAGCATAAGCCGCACTGGTGATTGCTCCAAGAAGAAGAGCAGTCTGCAGCATGAGCTTACCATGCTGAGACGTGATCAGACTCAAAATCCTACCGTACTGCAGCGACTTTGGTGATTGTTTTCTAGGCAGCCGCTTCTTGAAGAAAATCACCACTGGAACCAGGACTGCATATGCAATGGATACAAATACTGGCCTGATTACCGTGGCGGCCGAAACTCCTCCATCTTCTGGTTTACCAAGATTGCTGATGACTTGTACGAGCACTAAGCCAACCACATCATCAAGCATCGCAGCACTGGTGAGGATGACTCCAAGCCTGCTGTTGGTCAACCCACTGGATTTGAGTATTGTAAACGTCGTGCCAAGTGATGTCGAGCTCAAGGCGCAGCCCGCTGCAAAAGCTTGCAGTACAGTCGCATGGCACATCTTAATAAGAACGAAAGAAATAGCGATTGGCAGTAGGATTCCGGTTAAAGCAACGACCGTAGATAAGACGAGATTCTGACTCAGGCTTTGAACATCCGTCGAAAGGCCTCCTTCGAACACAAGTAGGACAAGGCCTAGATAGCCTATGTCGGTGATTGCCTTTTGAAACCCCATACCCAAGACGTCTGCCCCAGGTGTTCCGAAGGCCATGCCAATCAATATTTGACCAACCAACCCACAATAGATCGCCTTATCCAGAATGAAGTCAACAACATTGAGGGCCAAGATGAAAGCAGACTGACTCAATACTGTAGTAATAGTCGGCTCATGATAGAGCACTGCGCCACCACTCATGGTGGTTGTGTTACCCAGCTTCAAGTTTGTCTAGGTCATGCTTTATCAAAGCTAACTCCATCAGTTCGTCTATGGACGATATGCACCGTAAGATGTTTCCTGAGTTATATCGGAAGATGTCAAGAGAGACTTCTGCTTCGAGCTCAACGTAGCCTTGTATGTAATGGAATGCGCCGAGAGCAACAAAGAAGAAGAATTCAGGCTTTTAAGTTGGGACGAATTTGGGTTTCGACTTGCTACGGGAAACTCCCCAACGTTGCTGCCTGACAGCCTCGATTGATACATACTGAGAGAACAACTTCAAGTAACTTTTTTTGGAAGAACTTAAGACCAGCATATCTTGCGACAACCTAGGCACCTTGTGTTGCGCACGATACGCGTCAGATCTCTCACGTATTCAGCGGTCTGTCTTGTAGCGATGGCCACTTTATGTGCAAGTAAGTCTCTCCGCCATCATCCCGCATGCATGGTTCATACTGACCACTACCAGTCTCTGGCGAGCTGCCGCAAGTGCCGGTCGTGTCGCGCAAATCGGGGAATGTTTACGAAAAGCGATTGATTGAGGCATATATCTCAGAGAACGGAACAGAACCGACTACCGGTGCGGCGCTTACGACAGAAGATCTCCTCGACATTCAAGGCTCGCATACAGTCCGACCAAGACCGCCAGAACTCACCTCGATACCTGCACTTCTAGGTGCTTTCCAGCAGGAATGGGATGCGCTTGCGTTAGAGGTCTTCACTCTCCAGCAGAACCTGGTGCAGACGCGACAGGAGCTTAGCACAGCACTTTATCAGAACGACGCGGCTGTGCGAGTCATTGCAAGATTGACACAAGAGAGAGACGCGGCAAGAGAAGCATTGAAGAACATCGACGTCGGCGCACCAGCGCCAGGAACAAATGGCGATGCCATGCATGTCGATAGTGCACCCTTACCAGCAGCCATCACCGAAAAGATTGATTCTACGCAAGCTGGCCTGATGAAGACACGACGGAAGCGACCAGTGCCAGCAGAATGGGCGACGGCCGACACTATCTCACTTTTTAAGCCGATCACCTCCTTAGACACCCCCTGCGCGGATGGCACCTTCCTCAATGTGCGGAATTCAGACAACACAGTTCTCATTGGCGGCAAGCGAGGAGGAGCGCACATAGCACACCCATCGAACGGCAGCCTCAGACCTGTTTTGTCTGAAGAAGAGTCTGTCACAGCAGGCGTGTGGGTAGGATCACGCGTCGCTGTTGCAACAGGCAATGGGAAAGTCAAAATCGTCGAGAACGGCCAAGAAGTCGCTTCATTCAGTGCGCATTCGGCGAGCGTCACTGGGTTGGCACTGCATCCGAGTGGTGATATTTTGGCTTCAGTCAGCTCAGATAGCAGCTATGCGCTATACGACGTGGAGTCGAATCATCTATTGACCCAAGTCCAAGCATCTTCAGGTATGTCTCCCTTGTATTCCGGTGAAATCGTGCTAATTTGGACAGAACTGACCTGTGCATCTTTCCACCCTGATGGCCATCTGTTAGCAGCTGGCAGCAAGAACGCTCAACTGCTGATCTTCGATGTGAAGAGCGGATCAGTGGGTGGTGTTTTCGAGCTTGAAGGTCCTGCCAAGGCCATCACGTTCTCTGAGAACGGCACTTGGGTGGCAACTGCATCAGAGGGATCGAACAACGTCAGCATCTGGGACTTGAGGAAGACAGGTACGGAAGGCCTGATTCATACACTTTCGACCGACCACAGCATTGAATCCCTGGACTGGGATTACACAGCACAATTCCTTCTCATTGGCGGGTCTGCAGGCATCACGGTCAAGCAATACACGAAGTCGACCAAGTTGTGGTCGGAGCCGTTCAAGGCAGCCGTCTCATCTGGTAGTGTTGGATGGGGTGATTCTGCTCAGAGCATCTTGTCATTGGACGACAAGGGCACGGTTGCTGTATTATCAATTGCATGAGGTTACAATGCACGTTACTGATTGCACTTCTTGGTTCTTCCACCGCTCCGGATCATTTGCAGGGCGGTTGTCTTGATGCCGGAAACTGCTCTGCGCAGTGGGTTCATATGCAGCGTATTTAGCCGATACCAGAATATCTGATGGAACGGTGGCAAAGTCAAGCGCAGTTCTAATAGCATGAGGGCAGGTCGTATGCCAGCTTCGCAAGGATAACTTTCCACATGATTATCGTCTTTGTGAACAAGATATGAACAATGCAAGGAAAATGTCTTGTGGCATCAACAAACATATTTAGGGTTGACGTAAGCGCTTTCCAATGCAGCGATCTACACGAGACTTGCCTCATCCAGTCACGTTGCTTCGATGTTGGTGGATGCTGGCCGCCACTGCATAACTCCGCGACTCGCTACAGTACCATTAATTCAACCTCCACTCACGCTCTTACCAATACTACATTCTCGACAAAGTCCTCACGAGCGATAGATCCTTGGATACCCTCACGAGCACATTGAATCTGGAAGAATTGCAGTCCGGTGGTGTCGAATAGGACTATGCCGTTGAGTGGTCCACAAGAGACTGTCAGGGCTGGTCCTGCTTCAAGAAAGGTACGGCACCAACAGTCGAGAGTCCGTCTTCCGGTCTATACTAACTCTACCAGCGGACCTATGAACAGATTACCAGATCGCAAAGCCGAAGTGTAACGCCCCCGTCCTCCAAGCGACGCCGTACCAATACTTCATCCTCTTACATTCGTACAACGAGCCCACCACGAGAGACCTCCCCCTACCTCATATCGCCTCCACGACGTTTCGCTGGTGACGGACTTGACTCAAGGAGACCGACTTCCTCTGCTATGACACAAGCCCAAGAACAAGACTCAGTGGACCTCACCTTGGGTGATGATAGCGATGACGGTGGCCCCGGATTTGGTTTACACTACTCCCCACTGTCAAGTTCTGTCGATCTGAGTCGAGCCACGTCGGCCGTTCCATTGCAGATACCGCCCACCGGATATAGAGTCAATATGCCGCCCGGGCACCACCAGCCGCAGACCTTGGTCGATCAAGACGGAAACCCGCTAGAAGTGATAGAACTTTCGGATAGCGAAGACGATGATGTACAGATAGTGGGTGAGCGGCAGGCACCAAGGAGGCCTGTTCTACCTGCCCCAAGAGAAATCGATAGACGTCTACGCACCCCTCCTCCAGAACTACGCAGATCGAATGCACAGACTTTCGCCGACACGTTACGGCAGCTACCAGGCTTGTTCGGACTGGGCAGACCAGATCTGCGGCAGCCGTCAACGGGCCCATTCCCTGGGCTCGGTATATTGGATCATGCTAGGGCTGTCCTGCAGTCAAGAATACCTCCACCACTCAATATCGGCACATACGATGACGGACTGGACGATTACGATAATATCGCCATGGATTATGGTCCTCCGGCGTTTGTTATCGAAGACCCTGGAGCCGACGACGTAGTGGTTGAGGAATACAAGCCCCCAACCGCAGCACGTGAAGGCTTCACGAAAGACATCGGGGAAGAGACCGACGATATGCTCGTTTGTGCTGGCTGTGATGCCGAGCTTGCCATCGGAGATGATGAACTCAAGGCGCAAGTGTGGGTCTCGAAGAGATGTGGTCATGTAAGTTTGCTGACATCCTTGCAATCGATTGCGGTCACTGATACGTATCCAGGTTTACTGTGGTTCATGCGCCTCCCGTCGTGTTGCTTCTAGAGGCGGTAACGATCGAGACAGGAAGAGGAAAAACAAACAACAGAAATTGGACGAGCTGAGGCACTGCAAAGTGGAAGGCTGCAACCAGAGATTATCGGCGAAGACGGCTATGTTCCAAGTGTATTTATAGTGAAATGCACATTTCCAAGGCAGATATACTCGACCAAAACAACCGCGCCCCTAGTTCTACACGTTGCAACGTTCTACGATACCCATGTTATAGATAAGTTTAGGGACTAAGGCTGGGA
>Ga0190273_10000781_pt1 | contig 11517 bp, 7 predicted proteins | sample Popmic504IS_FD_134513 | JGI IMG/M metagenome (GOLD analysis project Ga0190273, IMG submission 134513) | Populus adjacent soil microbial communities from riparian zone of Shoshone River, Wyoming, USA - 504 IS | ecosystem: Environmental > Terrestrial > Soil > Riparian zone > Trees stand | place...
GGGTGGAGTATCTGGAGTCAGTGGTCTATGTCGTTTGCTGTCCTGGGAACCACTGCCTGAGGCAATGCCATTTCCATCGCTCACGCACGGGCGCTTCCTGCTCGTTTTGCTGGTTGGAGCCATGTTCATGATAGGTCGAAGATTGCCTATTGACTGGTTCAGTACAAGAACGGTCGATAGCGAGTTTCACAGGTTCCATACAGGGTGTTCGTGCGAACTTGACGTCGAGCTGGTATGAAAAGGGTTCCGTGATGCGCACTCAACTTGTAAACAACCAACGAACTGTTGAAACCGCCTGGCACAAGATGTGGTGCACTCTGGATACCAAGACTGCGAGCAGGATAGCTTTTGCGGCTGTTCAGCAGGAGACTAAGGGAAAAGATATAGCAATCTTACCGTGCATACACTCCTTGTGAAATGACGCCTGAAAGACATGAAAACAGAGGGCTGATAAGATGTTGCGGGAAGTGAGATTCTGGTGGGTGTCTAAAGCCATCAGCTTCGACCTGATGAACAAAGCGGACCACCTTTCTCCTGAATCTCTTGATAAGTATTGCCGTAATTCTAACTTCGTGCCAGTAACATCAGCGCCTGATCTGAGCACTCTGAGACATCATGATCTGTGCATGTGACCTGATCAGCTCCTTTCCATGTTGCAGACTTGGTTCAATCATTCTTTCCCGAAACAGGAGCATGGTCTGTGCTTAGTCCCAACCACGATTTCTAGCACCTGTCGTCGTCCGGTAAATGTTTTCTTTGAGAGAAAACCACAGTCGGCGATTGGCCATGTATTACCCCCACATTCTCGCGAGCACCCTTTTTTGCAGTTATCATTAGTATCTTCACGGTATCAAGCAGACATCACAGCACTTCTTCCTTAGTTTCGTCAATTTTAAAGCAACACATTAAAACAAGGGAAATCAAGGCCTGGCCGGCGCTCCTTTCCGCAATGCAAGCCATAGAAGTTGATAGCGCTTAGCACTGCTACAACGGCTGGGACACCACCAAGCTCAAGTGATGTTGGAAATGTTTTAGCCGTAGGATATTTTGGCCATCTACTACCGAGACATGTTCGTTTAGTGTGGTGGGGTCCGCTGTTCAGGCTTTTGAGGTGCAGTGACTGCATGGCCTGTCTTCAGATGATCCTGCTTTTGGTGTACACGATGGTACATTCGCGATGGAAGAGAGCGGTGTAGCCTTTTGCGCTCATGGTATGCTCAACATCATCTACCTTCAACCACGGAGTTTTGCAGACGAAGAATGACATCTGACCAATCAGTCCATGCTTCCAAATTCAGCCGCGGTCCGATGGTAATATACCATCAGGCATGTGGCGTTGCAATTTGTATGCAACCTGGTATACCTCCTTTGGTAAAATTTAGAGACATGGCCAGCCGGAGGGATCCATCTTGTTGTCCCTTTTCATGCTCCGGATGGGCTTACTCCTGAGCACAAAAATAGATCTATTCAGTCAATTGCCCCGCCGCACAATGACCTGGCTACTCGATACGAAATCGCCCACAACTACGTGCATGTTGCTGAAATGGCACAATAATCAGTTGGTAGCATCTGAGGAATGCCAGTGAGGGTTTGTGGCTTAGGCTTAAATTCGCGATATCTATTTTCTTGATGCCGCCGAATCCATTCTTAATATGTCGTTGAGTCTCTCTCTTTTCACGCAGTTCTCCAACTTGAAACTCGCTGCCAATTGCTCCAGGTCGGCCTCTTCCTTTCCTCTAAACAGCTCAGCAAACTCCCATCCCATGTATTCGCTAAGCAGGCATTCCCTAACAACCCTTTCCACCTGCCTCTCGAAGGTCCAGATATGAGGGTATTTCCGTTTTTGCAAGTGCTCTGGCACCATCGCTTTTAATCCACGCACGAATGGTTCGTAAACATCTTTAACGCTTTCCTTGTCGACACATCCCCAAAAATCTAGGCCCAATTTTTGCTTCTTCGCCACAAAAGGGGCAATTAACTTCATGTAGGGTGAGTCCGGGTCGAGGTAAGTCATTCCCTGGTAGCCGATATCTTTGTACAGCCATATCGACCAGTGAGTCTTATTCTCAGCATAGATCCTCAGCTGCTCTCTTAGAACGCCATACCGCGACTCATTTGTCTTTTCTGCATCTTCGTCAAACCTAGCATTCGCATATACTGGTCCAAACTCGCCATTCCAAACTGGCACACCTTTGCTGCGCATATATTCCGTCTTGCGTTCGAAAGAGCGCTTTAGCTTCGAATTCTGCTCATTCGTACCTGAATATGGCGCTTGTCCTGGGATAGGAAAGCCAAGCATAGCGTAATCGTGGCAGGCATATACTGAGTTGGGCAGAGTCTCGTCGGGAAATTGACTGAAATCCATTGCGTAGGTGTTGCCGTCAATCCACAATATGTGGTCCGGATCGACAGCTCGAATGGCTTGTTCGACACGTTTGTACCATGCTATGAGGCGGACGTGTTCGGGATCAGCAGGTTCGTTCAGAGGGTTGTATCCAGCGATGACTGGGTCGCCAGCATAGTGCTTTGCGACTGCAACCCAGAGATCGATCGCTTGGTCTTGAAACACGCGGTAGTCCCAAAACATGGCTTTGGCGGTGCCAGAGTCACTGTGCCAGTCTTGGTTCTGGCCTCCAGGGACGGCATGCAGATCGAGGATTACATAGATACCGTGCCTTCTGCAGATGTCGACAATGCGGTCAAGGTGGTTGAACCCTTCTTTTTTGAGGACTGATGGGTTTTGGTCGTCGATGAAGTGGCGGTAGTTGAAAGGAATGCGGATGCAATTCAACCCAAGACTCACGAAAAACTCTGCATCGGAGTCTGTGAAGAAATTCTCAATCAGCTTGTCGAAGAAGAAATTCGCCTTTTGTAGCCCAAGAACTGCGGCCAATGCAGCGCGGGTTTCGTGCTCGTGGCCCGAGTAGCCAGTTATGAAATTCTCCATGTTAAGACATCCTCCGATTCCAGCACCTTTCAAGATCACGGGATCATCACGTTCGTCAAGCACTTCTGTGCCTACAACGCGAAGCATAGAGACTCCTGCGTCTGGATTTGCTTCTAGTCGTTTGAGGTCGTTCGCATATTTCGACAGTCGTACAGCCACAGAAGTGGGCTGCTGCTCAGTCTCGATTAACGCGTGGGGAGCCATCACAAGTGTTTGAAAGCAAGTGGACATGAAATAACAGTAAAAAGGAATTTGAGTACGGGAGAAATTTAATAGACTGTCATGACATTGCTTCTATTTGATGGTTTGAGCTGCCGCAACAGCCCTATTGCTGAAAAGGCGACTTTCCGCGCAGGGCTGGTACTTGGGACAAGTTCTGCTATCGACCTACCCCGATAGAACGTGAGTCCCGCGCCTGGAACCCCAGGATGGTTGCTTCAAACGTGGGCCAGGATGTTCCGTGATGGGTTTAAGGTCTAGGCTGGGGTTGTACAAGTCGCGTATGCCGGAAGTTGTTTCCTGGTCCCACCAAGATATGTTCAAGATCCCGAATTTCTGCCGTACAGGACGACATTCCGCGACAGCATGCATGAATCCGCGTAAATCACGCGCGCATGAAGTCTTAGTATAGCGTCTGTCCAAACGACAGCGAGTCCCATTGATATAATCAATAGCAATCGTACAAGTAGGCGGAAGAGACGTAGGAAGTCGCTCCGGCGCGAACAAACTTCAGGCTCAAAGCGCACTTCTTCCAGGTACCTTGTCGTTTGTCCAAACTGCTTAAAGAATGTATCCTATCTATTGATACACAAGAATACACAAGACTAGTTCGAATGTTACTGTATAGCTCAGCGCAGTTTTCGAACAGACTACTTGGTTAGATCTTGAAGCGACAAATAGTTAAGCTAGGATTAGCGTAATATTTGCATCTGTCATGCCACGATTTATAGAGAGTAGGAGAAGAGGAGAGTTCAAGCCTAGGATTACTAGTGTTTTAAGGTGCACAGACTCTATGCCATAGCCGTTCAAGCTGTGGTAGCCTTTCCTGTGCATCTACTGCTTCTTCTGCCCAATGCCTGTTCAATTCGATAGCACCCAAAACAGCCTGCTGCCAGTCGTTGGGCAAAGTGAGATTGCTTCTCGATGGGCTTGGCCCACTCTGTTGATGAACAACGAGAGCAGCTCTCAGCAAAACAAGTGCGCTCCGTGTACACGTTCGAATCATGAACCATGTACCGTGATGACGATGGTAGAAACCTGGTCTGTTTCTCTGCAGTCTTTCCACGTGTTTGAATAGAGCGAGCTCAGCTAGTTCTCTGTGCCTTGCCGCTACGGCGACTTTGTTACTGATTGACTTTGAGCCATTGCTTTCCAAGGCCTCTAGATAGGTTACAAGAAACGGCCAGTAAAGAAGCTCGTACAGGTTGATCAAGTGACCACGAATGACGAATTTCGCGACATCATCTTCGTCGTATGCTGTATCGAGGGAAACGATCGGCGCTAGACTTCGGACCCATTGTTCAATCTCACCCTCGCGGTCAGATACGTTTCCTATCAAAGTCTCTATCAGACTCGTGCCTTGTAATGGTCGCACGTTCATCAATTCCGCCGCTGTTCTAGCGGCCAAACGGTGAAGAGATATCTCCGTCAGATAGAAGTACCAGCTTTTGCTCTGACGCTCCACTTGCAGTTCATCAGCCTCACTGCCTGGTAGTATCTGAGGTGGTGTTGGAAAGAATGATGGGTAGAGGAGCTTTTTCTCGCTCAGCCATTCAAAGTCGTGTAGCTTCAGTTCTTTTCTGTTTTCTCTTTCTGACTTCCATGAAGACCAATACATAACTTGCTCGGCCGTAGATAGCTGCGGTGGATTTTGTTGCGTTTCAAATGCCTCAGTGTCGCTCCATTCTGGTGCATCATTCGTGATGAACTCAAATTCCTGGCAGCAAGCTAGGGCTTGTGAAAAATAGCGCCACGCGCTACTGATCCGAAAGATGCACATAGAGTAGACGCCCGCCAAGAACATGCATTGGGCTTCGATAACTCCTGCTGTGTCCATCAAAGATCCTAATCTCTTTTGTGCGTGCTGAAAGTATGACAAAGAGCGGAGGAAACGAGCATCGCCAAGAGATGCGCTGCCACTTGATTCGAACGACGTAGAAATGGTGCCCAATGCACACACAAGAAGGATCAAGCAGGATTGGGCTGACCAGTCGACTCCATGAAGGCAGAGCTCTACAGCCATGCGCCGGACAGCGGGCTCATTCGTAAGAATAGGGTTTTTGACATGACAGTATTGGAAGAAGTTATCGAGCAGTGTGTTCATCGTTCGTGGTTCGAGTTCGTAGGCGATGGATGCAGGTGACGATCCAACAGTACTGCTAGTCGATGCAGCAGTAGGAGAACGAAGCATAGACAATAAGTTTTTCTGATATGGTTGCGTTCCAAGAAGGCCTTGAAAGCAAGGCCATTGCAAGACTTCCTCTACCGTGCCAGGTGACAGGTTTCCCTTCTCTTCGTCGACTGCAATGCTCACATTGACATAGTCTCCCGCGGCTGATACAGCAGGCTCCTCTTGATTCGCTGTAGCTTTGACAACTTCCTCAAGTTCATCCAAACGTTCCAGAATCCTGAGCGATGCCGGATCAAAGCTTGAAAGATCAACTGAGGATTGAACACATTGGGCCCCAACTTTCAGGCAGAACGAACAAGACGGCTTTGCATTGTCGCACTTCGTTCGACGAGCTCGACAAGTCTGGCAGGCTTTCACAGCCCTTCTGCGAGGATATGCGGCTCGGCCACGCGGAGCTGGTCTTCCATTCCCAGACCGTTCTGAGCTTGGTATTGCTGTTTCGCCAAAGTCTGTCATAAGCGTATGCGATGAAGAGCTCATGATGTATTACGATACATAAAAATGACCTAACGTTGCTAAGGTAGTAAACTCACGATCAAGGTTGGACGCGGAATGTCGCCCAGAGTCTACATTAGAGCTATTCCGATATCCAGTTGAGCCTGTGGGGGAAGATCCCTGTTCTACTGCTGCATGATTGCTGGGTCCAGACCGAGTGCCATTCGCGTCCACTATAGCGCCCGGCACCTGTCCCGTGATTTTCAAAGGCTGACCACGTGCTCGGGGCTCCACTCCACTAAGATCGGCAAATTGTGGGGATCATGGGGGTCGATGTTGAGCGGATTGTCGCTCTTAACTAACAAGAGTGTGTGCCAAGCACCACTGTTGCTACGCAAAGCGTTAGAAGCATGAGCGAAGGACAATCAAACTCGAAAGCACTTCATGTCACTTCAATGCATTCTCAATATTCAGGCTAATTCCCCAGATTCTAGACCTCGTACTCCCCTCGGCCACGGGTCGCAGGAGAGGGTTGTCAATGGCAACAACACATTCGGCGCAGAGCTTGCGCATACATAACCAAGCGAACCCCGGAGGTTTATGGACAGACAAAACGACTCAAACCACTCCATTGACCATTATCTAGTATACGACTGAACAGTGCCCAACCACATTCTCGTACCAATTTGACAAGCATGGAGAAAACACAAGAGGTCTACCACGAAGATGTCTTGCAGCAGAAAGGCTCACGGCTCTCTGGAATGCCTACAAAACGCGAGAGCCTCAGCATTGATGCAGAGGTAGAGAGTACCTACACTGTTCGCTACATTCTCAAACATCACAAAGTACTATGCTGGTGGTGCTTCTTCTGGGCCATGACCGCCATTGGCTGGGGTTTCGATGCTCAAGTCAACGGAGCAATGATCGGTGTACCAGCTTTCAGACAAGACTTTGGGTAAGTGGCAGACGGTCTAACGACATGGCATTTACTAAGCAGAAACAGTTATATCTTCGAGGGCGAACCAGTCCTGCCGGCAAGCTGGCAGACAGCCTTCAACGTAATCGCCAGCCCCGGTCAATTTGTCGGCGGCTTCCTATGCGGTTGGCTCTCTGACAAGTTCGGTCGCAAGAACGCTCTGCTTGCAGGAGTATTCTTTTGTTGTGGCGGCATCTTTGGCCAGGTTTTCGCCACTACAAGACCTGCTTTTCTCGTCTCGAAGCTAGTTCTCGGCTTCGGTCTTGGGTTCTATCTATCACTTGGACCACTCATGACAAGTGAGATCAGTCCAGTCGTGATGCGAGGTATCACAACTGCAGGCGTCAACCTGGGTATAGCTATGGGTCAGCTTCTGTCGAACTCCGTCATCGCGGCATTCGGTGGCCGTGGTGACCGCTGGGCATACAGAGGACCCTTTGCCATCCAGTTCTTCTTCGCTTTGTTCCTGCTCTGCGGGTACCCCTTCGCCCCTGAATCACCGTCCTATTTGGTGAAGAAAGGGCGGCTTGACGACGCTGCTCGCTCACTGCAGCGACTGTGGGGAAAGAACGTTGACATTTCGGCGAAGCTGGCCGCGATTGAGGCAACAGTTGCCGAGGAACAGGCTTCTGGCAGAACCTTCATCCTTGACTGTTTCCGAGGCACCAACCGCCAACGCACGATAATTTCATGCGGTGTTTTCGTCTGCCAACATGCGGTCGGCATCATCTTCGTGTTGGGTTTCTCAGGCTACTTCTTCCAACTTGCCGGCCTTGATGTGTCCAAATCATTCGACCTTGGAGTTGGAGTCACCGCTTGCGGTGTCGCCGGAAATATTGTCAGCTGGTTTTTCATTAACACTGCTGGCCGTCGCAAAGTGTTTGTCTATGGCATGGCAACCTTGACGGCGATGTTGTTCCTTATCGGCATCCTGGATGTGATCCCTACAGGAGCAGCAAAATGGGTCCAGGCCGCAATCACTGTGGTCTGGGCTTTCGTCTACTTCCTTACCATTGGCGCGATGGCGTTTGCTATTCTCGGAGAGACTTCCAGCTCTAGCCTCCGCGCGCCTACCGTGGCACTTGCAACCGCAACACAAGCAGTTATGGGTAAGTTCATTCCACAGTGCCACTAGTGGCCTTTTTTCATGCCGCAATCGCTGACACTGAGTCTACAGGAACCGCAATGAATTTCGCCATTCCGTATATGATCAATCCGGACGAGGGAAATCTCCGAGGCAAGGTTGGATTTGTTTTCGGCGGCCTCGGTCTCATCGGAACCCTCTGGAGCTTCTTCTACGTGCCTGAGTTGAAGGGAAAGACCTTTGCAGAAATCGACACGATGTTCTTCAATCACGTTCCCCCTAGAACGATGGGTTCTTACAATATTGTGAAGGTGTGAGTTCCACTAGGTGTATTCAAGAAGTCTTTTGTGCCAGAAAATGGAGTCGAAGGTGGAACCACGGGTTCAGCGTAGAAACCAGTGCGCCCAAGAATACAGACATTGTCTCTAGACTAGGTTCCAAACGATATGCTGATATCTACGGCCTGGCCGTACTCTGCGGTGTTCCTATTCAGTCATTCTGCTCTCTCCAGTTCGTTCGTGTTGGGAGCTCGACCCTGTATTACCAGCTCTTATAATATCCTCCAAACAGGCTTGATTTTTGCGCTGCTCCTTATGTTCTCTCAGGTATGCAATTTCACTGCAGAAGTCGTGGTTGTCCTTTGCATACTTTGGGGAGGTGGGGCACAGGGGTTCATGAGCTTCACACCGAGAAACACTTTCCACCATAGCGTCGCCTTCTATCGGTCTGGAGTCTGTCGTACGAAGGCTGCATAAGTCTGTGTCCGACAACGTATTCGCACTGAGTTCGACAGTGCCTACAGGATGAGGACACACAATGGCGCCGTCGGTGTGGATGTGAACTATGCATTGTTAATGATTCTTCTTCACGGCTCTGAACATGTCGTTAGCCAGGCTTCACGGCGCTGGAATGTCTTGTGTTCTTTCCGAGGCGGAAACATTGCCATTTCTCGGGTGTAGTTACAATATGTGCTCGGAGCCTAATATTTCTCCTGAGGATCGAGAAAGATGCAGAGCAACGGCCAAAGTGGACTGAGATTATTGTCGCAATCTGACTGAGCCATAGAGCAGGTAGTTCGCGGTGGTTATTTGTCGATCAGTTGGCCAGACGCTAGCTGAGCTTGTGATGGTACATAGTAGGCAGGCTTTTGCTTTTCACGCCATGTTATTGGGTCGCGAACCATCCAGGCTCTGCTCCCTAGGACGATGGAATTGTCTGAACCAAAAATTTCTGGCGTCAATAGCTTTTTGGAAGTTGACATGTCAGTCATGAACTTTATCTCGTGAGGTGCAGTGATAGTAGGTAGGGATGATCGAAACGATGGAGACTCTGCAAAAGAGACTACCACAATCAAACCAAGTCGTCTCGTCTTAGCGCCGAACGCGAGGCAGAAGTTCAGCTGGCTAGACTTTCAAGACTCTTGTTGTAAGGCCTCAAGGATTGTTGTCGCTGTAAACTTCTGTATCTGATCGCATGTTGATATCGGTTGCGTATCGCTGGAAGAGGTACACAAGGGGTACATTGAGAGTAAGACGGTAATAAGAACAATGACAGACACGTTTCTGAGGTACCAGAAATGTTAGGACCTTCTCCGAATGCCACGCCTTTGTTCCACGGCGAACGTAGGTAAAATATTGTTGACAGTTGTAGCTTCGCCGAGAGAACTTTTAGAATCAAAGGCTGCGGTTTTGTACACTTCTGAATCCACTGCGCGAATAGAAAGACTTTGACTCGATAAAGAGTTTCGTTAGAAATTTTCGTCATGCTACACATCCTCGAAGTCCTCATCCTCGTCTGAATCTGCGGCAGCACCATTAGCTTTGGCTGCCCACCCAGCATTTCCAATCTGGGCTTTGCTACCGGCCGCATGCCCGTTTTCCAACTTTAATTTCTTCGGATCAGGCTGTGAAGTTGGTACTGCATAAGCGGGGGTATTTGCGCCAGTACTGGTCCCACTAACTCTCTCTCCGTCCTCATCCAACTCCCTCTTCAACCCGTTCGTCCATACAGGCGTGGCTGCAATCTCCTGTTTCACCGAAATAGGCTGTTGACTACTCGCAGGCGTTCCCATAACACTACTCCCTGGGATATCCTCAAAATCGTCTTCATCTTCCTCATCACTATCCTCCTCCGCCTCCTTCCTCTCTCTCTCGATCCTTTCTCTGTCCAATTCGGCCATATAAGCATCAAGATCCTCCTGCATCTTTCTTTCTTCGGCATTCCCCTCGAGAACTTTCTTGTCCTCCTCATTCTCTTTCTTCAAGCCCAGCAATGGACTCTCACCACCCTCTGTCTTGACTGCATTGTCCTTGATCGCACTTTGCGTATGCCAAGTAGGCAACAGGTTCCTCCTCGCATCATTCTCAATCTTGATCCTCTTCGCCTCTTCCTCCATCTTTACCCTCTCCTTCTCATCCGCAATCGTTGTTTCAACTGCAGCCGCATCTACCGTCGCTTGAACCTTCCTCACTTCTTGATCCCTCTGCTTGACATCCATGAACCTTGCCCCACCCTGGCCCTCCATGGCAGGCGGCTCCCGCCGCGTCTCCCAGGCCATCTCAAAGGTCTGGTCAGGCACCTCCCCCCGGTCGATAATCCCTATCAACTCATTGAACGGCTGTAGTTGCAGATTGATCTTCATAATCTTAGCGTGTTCGCCCCTCTCCTTCACCGCGGCCTCATTCTGCACAAGCGTGGTGCCGCACTTCTCACAGAAGAACCCACCACTCTCCATGTCTAGCTTGTCGAGGATGGACATCTCGTCGTACTCAGCTTTACATCTGGGACAGCTCCAATCTCTCCTCTTCGCGTCTGTCTCCTTGTACATGTCAGCTACCCTGTCCTGTAGTCTAACCAACTTGAACTTGATAGCGTCAACAGCAGCATGCCAATCAACGAAGCAGTATTCTCTTTGTTGTGTCCGTGCATTGGCGATCCCACCTGCTTGCACTCTGACTTCTGCGCGCGTACCCTTGGCGACTAACCGAGCAGAGTAGAGCGGGTTGAGGAGAGATCGGATCTCTTTCGGCTGAGTCGTGTTTGCGGGGAAAAACCGAGTAAACTCGTCGGGGTGGAGGACATTATAGGTTAAGAGGGCATCAAGGATGACAATTTGTTTCGGGTTAGGGAAGAAGGTGCGGATTGTGGTTCGCAAGAGAGATTTAGCAGCTTCGAAAGCGGAAGTTGTGTTAGATGACATTGTGCTCATGGCTTGGTAGAAGTGGTCTGTCGGGAGTGGGTAGGCGCAGGGTCAAGACTCGGTGTCTTGCGCGGCGCGAGTCGTTCGGGTCTATACTGGAGGGTTGTTCCGTCGCGAATTCAACTGGGTAGCTCTAGCGGAGTATTTGAGGTGTAGGTGGTGAGATGGAAGATGCGGGATGTGAGATGATGCCTCGTAAGTCGTTAAGTAGCGTTGCGCAACGTCAAGGTCACAATCAGGCGTGTGGTCACCGATTTCCTGCATCGGTGGGAAGCAGCATCATCGTCTTCCAACAATCAGTCAAGCTGTAGAAGTCGATTTGTGCGATTAGCGGTATTGTCGAGCAATGAGTGAACTCGACTCGAGTGTGTCAAACAACGTAAGATGTGGCGTCAGCCGAACCATTGTCTGCATACGTACAAGTCGCAACCACGGCGAGGCGGCCAGGTCTACCTCAGGCATCTAC
>Ga0190273_10000782_pt1 | contig 11516 bp, 9 predicted proteins | sample Popmic504IS_FD_134513 | JGI IMG/M metagenome (GOLD analysis project Ga0190273, IMG submission 134513) | Populus adjacent soil microbial communities from riparian zone of Shoshone River, Wyoming, USA - 504 IS | ecosystem: Environmental > Terrestrial > Soil > Riparian zone > Trees stand | place...
GGCCCGGGCGGCGGTCGCGGTGGCCGTGGCGGTCGTGGCGGCGGCGGTGGCCGTGACGGCAATCGCGGCGGCGGTCCCGGCGGCAACCGCGGCCGGCGCGACGAGCGCGGCGGCCGTGGCGGCAACCGCGACGACGACGGCGGCGAAGAGCTGATCGAGAAGCTGGTCCACATCAACCGCGTCTCCAAGACGGTGAAGGGCGGCAAGCGCTTCGGCTTTGCGGCTCTGGTCGTGGTCGGCGACGGCAAGGGCCGCGCGGGCTTCGGCAAAGGCAAGGCACGCGAAGTGCCGGAAGCCATCACCAAGGCGACCGCGGCCGCCAAGAAGGCCATGATCCGCGTTCCGCTCAAGGAAGGCCGCACGCTTCACCATGACGGCAACGGCCATTTCGGCGCCGGCCTGGTGACGTTGCGGACCGCGCCTGCCGGTACCGGCATCATCGCCGGCGGCCCGATGCGCGCCGTGTTCGAAAGCCTTGGCGTTGCCGACGTGGTGACCAAGTCGGTCGGCACGTCCAACCCCTACAACATGATCCGGGCGACTTTCGAGGCGCTCACCGATCAGACCAGCCCCAAGTCGGTGGCGCAGCGCCGCGGCAAGAAGATTGCCGACCTGCTCGGCCGCGGCGGCTCGCAGCCTGCCGAGGCCGAGGCCGACGCCTTGGCAGTGACGGAGTAAGCACATGGCGACGATCAAGATCACCCAGACGGGTTCGCCGATCCGGCGCACCTCCAGCCAGCGCCAGACGCTGGTCGGCCTTGGCCTCAACAAGATGCACAAGACGGTTGAGCTGACGGACACACCAGAAGTCCGCGGAATGATCCGCCGGGTGCACCACATGGTGTCGGTCGAGGGCTAAAGGCTCTACCCCTCTCCCCTTCAGGGAGAGGGCCGGGGCTAAATCCCCTCTCCCCTCTGGGGAGAGGGTCAGGGAGAGGGGGAGTCGATCCACCTCTCCTTGACAGCCCCTCTCCCCAGCCCTCTCCCCAAAGGGGAGAGGGAGCAACAGCGCGACAAAAGCGAAAGCGAGTGCAATGACCATCAAACTCAACGATCTTCGTGACAATCAGGGCGCCCGCAAGTCGCGCGTCCGCGTCGGCCGCGGCATCGGTTCCGGACTCGGCAAGACCGCCGGGCGCGGCCAGAAGGGCCAGACCAGCCGTTCGGGCGTGTCGATCTTCGGCTTCGAAGGCGGCCAGATGCCGCTCCACATGCGGTTGCCCAAGCGCGGCTTCAACAACATCTTCGCCAAGGATTATGCCGAGGTGAACCTGGGCGCGATCCAGAAGCTGATCGACAACGGCAAGCTTGCCGCCGACGGCACGATCGACCACGCAGCGCTCAAGGCCGCTGGCCTGGCCCGCGGCGGCAAGAACGGCGTCCGCCTGCTCGGCAAGGGCACCTTCTCCGCCAAGCTCGCCTTCCGCGTTGCCGGTGCGTCCAAGGGCGCCCGCGAAGCGGTGGAAGCCGCCGGCGGTTCGGTGGACGTGATCGAGGTGGTTTCTGCCGCCGACAAGGCCAAGGCCAAGAAGAACAGCATCAAGAAGCGCAAGGACGCCTGAGCGGACCTGCTGACATTGCGCGCAGAGGCTCTATATAAAGGGCCTCTACCGTGATCCCGCTCAGTGTGAGCGGGACTGAGGGTGCTTCGAGACGGCATTTCGCCAGGCTCAATGCCTCCTCAGCATGAGCGAACTTCCTGACCGCTCATCCTGAGGAGCGGCTGAGCTTGGCGAAGACGCGTCTCGAAGGACGGCTCAGCCGCTATTCGGACGGGCGGACCCTGGATTTGATGTAAAGGCGAACGACGAATGGCATCCGCAGCCGACCAGATGGCAGCCAATCTTTCGATGGCAAGCTTCGCCAAGGCGACCGACCTCAAGAAGCGGCTTTGGTTCACCCTTGGCGCGCTGATCGTGTTCCGCCTGCTGAGCTTCGTGCCGTTGCCGGGCCTCGATCCGCGCGCTCTCGGAACTCTGTTCGACACCACCCGCGGCACGGTGCTCGATTTCTTCAACACATTCTCGGGCGGCAGCCTCGAGCGGATGAGCCTGATCGCGCTCGGCGTCATGCCCTACATCACCGCCTCCATCGTGGTGCAGCTCGCGTCCTCCATGTCGCCCTCGTTGGCGGCGCTGAAGAAGGAAGGCGAGACCGGCCGCAAGAAGATCAACCAATATACCCGCTACGGCACGGTGTTGCTCTGCATCATCCAGGGCTATTTCATCGCCGTCGGCCTTGAAGGCTGGGGCGCGGGCTCGACCGGCTCCGCGGTGATCGATCCCGGCCTGATGTTCCGCATCAGCGCGGTCGTCAGCCTCACCGGCGGCACTCTGTTCCTGATGTGGCTCGGCGAGCAGATCACCAGCCGCGGCATCGGCAATGGCGTCAGCCTGATCATCATGGCGGGCATCGTCGCCCAGCTTCCAACCGCCCTTGCCCAGGTGTTCGAGGGCGGCCGCACCGGCAGCCTGTCTCTCACCACCATCCTCGGCGTCGTTGCCCTGGTGATCGCGATCACGCTCGGCATCTGCTTCATGGAGCGGGCCCAGCGCCGCGTCCTGATCCAATATCCGAAGCGCCAGACGGCGCGCGGCCAGATGCAGGCGGAGCGTTCGCACCTTCCATTGAAGATCAACACCGCGGGCGTGATCCCGCCGATCTTCGCCTCGTCGCTGCTGCTCATGCCGCTCACCATCGCGCAGTTCGCCGGCAACCGCACGGAAGGCGACAGCACCTGGGGCGACATGCTGATCACGGTCACCGCCGCGCTCCAGCACGGCCAGCCGCTCTACATGTTCCTCTACGCCGCCGGCATCATCTTCTTCTGTTTCTTCTACACCGCGGTTGTCTTCAACCCGGAGGAGACGGCCGAGAACCTGAAGCGCTATGGCGGTTTCATCCCCGGCATCCGCCCGGGCAAGCGCACCGAGGAATATCTCGATTACGTGCTGACCCGGATCACCGTCATCGGCGCCGCCTACCTGACGATCATCTGTCTGGTGCCGGAGTTCCTGATGGCCAAGGCCGGGGTGCCCTTCTACCTGGGGGGCACGTCGCTGCTGATCGTGGTCAACGTGACGATGGATACGGTGACCCAGATCCAGAGCCATCTCATCGCCCACCAATATGGCGATCTGATCAAGAAGGCGAAGCTGAAGGGCGGACGCGCCCGCTAAGAGGCGCGCCGCGGCAAGGAGAGCAAGCCAGCCCATGAACATCATCCTGCTTGGCCCTCCGGGCGCCGGAAAAGGAACCCAGGCCGAGCGGCTGATGGCCCAGCGCGGCCTGGTCCAGCTCTCGACCGGCGACATGCTGCGCTATGCGATGAAGATCGGCAGCCCTACCGGCCTCGAGGCGAAATCGATCATGGAGGCCGGCGACCTCGTTCCCGATGCGCTGGTCAACGCCCTGATCCGCGACCGGCTCGACTACCCGGACGGCCAATACCCGCCGGGCTTCATCTTCGACGGCTATCCCCGCACCGACGCCCAGGCCCGCTCGCTCGACGCGATCCTGGCTGAGAAGGGCATGAAGCTCGACCATGTCATCGAACTGCAGGTCGATGAGGACGCGCTGGTCGACCGGATCACCGGCCGCTTCAGCTGCGCAAGCTGCGGCGCGAGCTATCACGACCGCTACAAGCTGCCGCACATCGGGGGCCGCTGCGATCAATGCGGCTCCGACGCCTTCAAGCGGCGCCCCGACGACAACGAAGCCACGGTCCGCAACCGCATGGCCGAATACCGCGCCAAGACCGCGCCGATCCTGCCGTATTACGAAGAACGCGGCCTGGTCCGCCGGGTGGACGGCATGGCCCCGATCCTGGAGGTCGAGGCGGCGATCGAGGCGATCCTTACCGGCGGCTGACGCTCTGCCTCAGCGCACCGCCATCAGCGGGGCCAGGCCGCCGACGGAAGCCCGGCCGTTCATGCCGGTTAAAACCAGCACCGCGTCCGGATCTTCGAAGGATATCAGCAGGTCGCCGAACCACTTGAACCGCGGCCACGGCGTGCGGGTGACTTTGCCGGGTCCCTCGATCCTGTAGAGTCCGTCCGCGCCGGCGGCGAGCAGGACGTCGCCCCGCCGGGCCAGGGCGAAGAACGGCACCGCTCCGTAGCCTCCGGCAGACGCCTCCTTTTGCTTCTTCGGATCGTTCGAAAGGCGATCGTAAGGCTCGGCATGGAACTGCTCCACCTGGTCCCCGCACAGTTGCGCAATCCGGCCGCGGGCCATCATGTGGACAAGGCCGATCGCCGCCGCCGTGCAGCCGGGCCGCCACGGCATTTCGGCAAAACCGTGTACCGGGTCGCAAGCCGTGTTGAGCGGACCGTCGCACAGGCCGCCGGTGGCGTTGCGTTCGACAACCGTCACCTTGCCGGTGCGACGATTGATCCGCTGCACGCCGCCGCCCCACTCCCCCGAATTGAAGCCGAGGAAAACCGCGTCCGACGTCGCATGAACACTGGTCTGGACGAGCGATCCCTTCATCGGGCTGCTCAGCACGAGCGGCTTTCCCCCGTCCACCGGAACCAGCCGGCCGCTGGTTACCAGCAGCACCTCCCCCGAACCGCAGGACAAGGCAACCAGCCTGTCCCCGTCGCTTGGGACGCGGCGCCCCTGCTGCCAGCGGTTCTCCTGCCAGCGGTGGATCGTCCAGGCGCCCCCCTCGTTGGCCGGTGCGCCGACCGCCGTCAGGCCTGACGGGCCGGCGCACAGATCCGCCACCTCCGCTCCGAGGTCGTGACGAGTCAAAGCGCCGCCGCCATCCGGCATGCTCGAGACCGTTCCCTTGTCGGAAAGCAGCCAAAGCTTGCCGTCGAAGAAGACGGCCCGCTCCATGTTCTCGTTGTCCCGTGGCGCTTCCTCTTCCGCCGCTTCCGCAGCGACGCGGGCGCGGTAAGCGGCCGTGCTTTCCGGCTCAACCGGAAGGGCAAAGGCTGCGACGTCGTCAGAGGTATGCTCCGCGGACTGGAGCTCCCGGTCGAAGACCCTGAGCGGCGCGCCGCGGCTCAGTACGTCGAGCACCGTGGTGAGGCCGGAAGAGGCAAAGGAATCCCCGTCGCGAAGCCGGCCGATCAGCTCTTCGGCGGCGATCACCCGGCGCATGGCACCACTGAGCGCGCCCAATTCCGGATCGGCGCTGATCACAAGCTCGGGCTTGCCGCTGCCGCCGCCTTGCTCACGATAGGCACGGCCTTTCCGGCCGCGCACCGTTTCGGTGCCCGCCGGTACCAGCGCCGGTTCCTCACCGCCAAGTGCCGCGCGGGCCGTCTTTTCGGCGGCCAGAGCGTCCATGTCGGCAAGGCGGGTGACGAGCGGGCCGGTCAGGCGGTCTTCCACCAGAAACGCTTCCCCGTCCCGCACAAACAGCCGCGTTCCGTCCTGCAAGCTCGCGACAAGATCGCCGTTGTCGGCAACCCGCACTTCCGCGGCCATCCCCAAAGGAAGGTCGTAGACCGCGCGCAGGCCCGCATCGGCGCATGCGGGGATTCCAACGATCAGTAACGGCATCAGCCATCTCAGCACGCGCGCTCTCCACCTTCCGGAGAAGCTTGCGCGCGCAGGGCAGGGACATGCAAGCGCGAAGGGGAGGGGGGGGAAAGGGCGGTCTCAGCGATCTGCCGAACGACATTGCGTTTCGGGGAGGCAGAGCGCCGGTTAGCCGCGCTTCGCCCGCACCAGCGCTTCGTCAAGAGCCGACAAAAACCGTGACCGATCCGTCTTCGAGAACGGTGCCGGGCCGCCCACGCCTTCGCCCATGCCGGCGCGGAGGTCGGCCATGATGGCGCGGGTGGCGACTGCAGAGCCGATCGAGGCGTCGGTGAAGGGCTTGCCCGTCGGGGAAATCACCGCCGCCGCGCCGGCTTTCAGGCAGCGGTCGGCGAGGAGGATGTCGGTGGTGATCACCACTGCATCCGGGCCCGTGGCCTCCGCGATCCAATCGTCGGCCGCGTCGAAGCCGGAGCCCACGGTGATCCGCTCGATCAGCGGGTGGGGCGGCACGCGCAGGTGCTGGTTGGTGACCAGGGTTACCTTCACCGCGTGGCGGAAGGCGACCTTGTAGATCTCCTCCTTCACCGGGCAGGCGTCGGCGTCGACCAGGATGCGGGGTGCAACCATGGCGGCGCTCAGCCCTTCGGCCGGCCCTTGGCCTTCCACGGAGTCGGCATCGCCTTGTGGCGCGGGCCGCCGGGGCCGCCGGCGTTGGAACGCGGACCCGAGGGAGGCCCTTCGCGGCGGTTCTGGCGGGCGGCGTCGCGCGGCTTGCCTTCAACGGCTTCGATGCGGACGCTGCCTTCGCCGTCATCGTCGGTGGAGGTCCGCTTCACCGCCTGGGCGAAGCGGGTCGCGGCGGCGCGCGGGATTTCGAACATCGTTTCGTTCGCCGCGATTCGGATCGCGCCGATGTCGTTGCGGGTGATGTGGCCGCGGCGGCAAAGAAGCGGCAGCAGCCAGCGCGGATCGGCATTGTGCTGGCGGCCGATGTTCATGCGGAACCAGATCGTGTCCTCGAAGCCCTGGCGCGGGCCCTGCGGCCGCTCCTGGCGATCGCCGTCGGAGGAATTGCCGTCGACCATTTCCTCGGGCGCCGGCATGCGGGCGCGGTGGACGCGCACCAGGGCGGCGGCGATCTCCTCGGGGGTCTTCTGCTCGAGCAGGCGCTGGGCAAGCTCGCGGTCGTCCTCGTCCATCTCCACGGGCTCAAGCAGGGCGGCGAGCAGGCGATCGTGGTCGCTCTTGCGGATGTCCTCGGGCGTCGGCGGCTTCATCCACTCCGCTTCGATGCGAGCGCCGCGAAGCACCATCTCGACGCGCTTGCGGCGGGGGTAGGGGACGAGCAGCACGGCGGTGCCCTTCTTGCCCGCGCGGCCGGTGCGGCCGGAGCGGTGCTGAAGGGTTTCGGCATCGCGCGGCAGTTCGACGTGGATGACGAGGGTGAGGTTGGGCAGATCGATGCCGCGCGCCGCGACGTCGGTGGCGACCAGCACGCGGGCGCGGCCGTCGCGCAGCGCCTGGAGGGCGTGGTTGCGCTCGGCCTGGCTGTGCTCGCCGGAGAGCATAACGGCGCTGAAGCCGCGCTCGGTCAGGCTGGAATGGAGGCGGCGGACGTTCTCGCGCGTGGCGCAGAAAGCGAGGGCGCTTTCCGCCTCGTGGAGGCGAAGCAGGTTCACCACCGCATTTTCGATGTCGTTGGGGGCAACCGTCACCGCCTGGTACGCGATGTCGCCGTGGCCGCGATTTTCGCCCACGGTGGAGATGCGCAGCGCGTCCTTCTGGTAGCGCTTGGCCAGCGCGACGATGGGCTTCGGCATGGTCGCCGAGAAGAGCAAAGTGCGGCGGCCTTCGGGCGTCGCATCGAGGATTTCCTCGAGATCCTCGCGGAAGCCCATGTCGAGCATCTCGTCGGCCTCGTCGAGAACGGCGACTCGAAGGGCACTGAGATCGAGCGCGCCGCGTTCGAGGTGGTCGCGAAGACGGCCGGGGGTGCCGACGACGATGTGCGCGCCCTGGCTCAAGGCGCGGCGCTCCTTGGAGGCGTCCATGCCGCCGACGCAGGTGGCGATTCGGCCGCCGGCTTTCTCGTACAGCCAGATCAGCTCGCGGCTGACCTGCAAGGCGAGCTCGCGGGTCGGCGCGATGACGAGTGCGAGCGGCTCGCGGATGAAGGGGAGGACCCCGGTCGGCTCGAGCATCTGCGGCGCCATGGCGAGGCCGAAGGCGACGGTTTTACCCGAACCGGTCTGCGCGGAGACGACGAGATCGCGCCCCTCGGCTTCGGGTTCGAGCACTGCGGCCTGGACTGGGGTGGGGGCGGCATAGCCGCGCGCGGAGAGCGCTTCGGAAAGAAGCGGAGGCAATAATGAAAAAGGCATGGCTGCCACATGGGGGCGAAACACGGCGAGAGCAAGGCGCGACTCGATGCGTGCCTCGCTCAGCCGCGCACCGTGTCCCAGTCGAGGCCGAAGCGGAGGAGGTATTTGCGGAGGCGGTCGGCGTCGTTGGAGGTGGCGCGGCGGGTGCGGGACGCGCTGAACAGCAGGCGGCCGGCTTCGGAGAGGGAGCGGCTTCGGCGGCAGATGCGCAGGGTTTCGGCGAGCTGGACCCGGTCGAAGGGGTCGATTTCGGCGAGCTTTTCCTCGCCCAGGAGGGGGGCGAGGCCGTCGGGCTCGGTGGCGGCGGCGCCGGACCAGAGGCGGCGGAGACGGACGGCCTCGGCTTCGACGGTGGCGGTGTCGATTCGGCCGGCGGGGGCGAAGGTCGCCATTCGAGTGACGCTTGCGGCGAGGTCGCGGAAGTTGCCGCTCCACAGAGCGTCGGGGGCGGTGGCGAAATCGAGCCAGGCGGCGCGGGCTTCCTTGTTGAAACTGACGCGGCTGCCTTCGCGCTCGGCGAAGCGGTCGAGCTCGTAATCGAGGTTGGGTTCGATGTCTTCGATGCGGTCGCGCAGGGCGGGGAGGGTGAAGGTCCACAGGTTGAGGCGGGCGTAGAGATCGTCGCGGAAGATGCCGGCGGCGACGGCGGCGCCGAGATCGCGGTTGGTGCCGGCGATGAGCTGGAAATCGGAGGAGGATTCCTTGTCGGCACCGACCGGGAGGAAGCGCTTCTCCTCGATCGCGCGAAGGATCATCGCCTGCTCGTCGAGCCCGAGTTCGCCGATCTCGTCGAGGAAGAGGACGCCCTTGTCGGCGGTGCGGAGCAGGCCCGGGCGATCGGCGGCGGCGCCGGTGAAGGCGCCCTTGCGGTGGCCGAACAGAGCGGACATCGCGCTGTCGCCCTTCAGAGTCGCGCAGTTCACTTCCACGAAGCCGCCCGGCACCTGGTGCTTGAGGCGCTTCAGTTCGAAGATGCGGCGGGCGAGCTGGGACTTGCCGGCGCCGGTTGGGCCCATCAGCAATACGGGGGAGCGGGAGCGGATCGCGACCTGCTCGATCTCGTCGACCATGCGGTTGAAGGCCGGGTTGCGGGTCTCGATGCCCGATTTCAGGAAGGAGGAGCCTTCGGCGGCGGCGGCCTGGAAGCGGGTGGCGATGCTGTCGTAGCGGGAGAGATCGAGGTCGATCACGCTCCAGCTTCCCGGATTGCCGAGCGGGGCGCCGCGTGGCGGGTGGGTCTGAAGCAGGCGGCCGGGAAGGTAGCGGGCTTCGGTGAGGAGGAAGAGGCAGATCTGGGCGACGTGGGTGCCGGTGGTGATGTGGACGAGATAATCCTCGCCGTCGGGATCGAACGGGTAGGCACGCGCAAAATCGAGGAGTTTCGTGTAAACTTCCTCGAAATCCCATGGGTCTGCGAAGTCCATCTGCCGCGTGCGCACCTCGGTTTCCGGGGAAACGCCGGCGATGTCCTCGGCGATCGCCGCGGCGAGACGTTCGTGGATGCCGCCGTGGATCAGTTCGAGCCGGTCGACGCGCAGATCGTCCTGCATGCACATCGCGACGGTCGGCCGCCACTTGTTCCAGCGCGCCGGGCCCGGCTGGGCGGCGTCGAGGGTGGAGCCGACGAAGCCGAGGACGACGAGCGGTTTCATGGCGTAGACTGTGATCTAAGATGCTAGATATGTCTATACAAGAATGCGCTATCGAGAGGCGGGCGCAAACCGGCGGGATTTCCCCCGGAAGAAACATTATGCCGCAAATGCAGGCACTTGGCGAAAAACTGGTGCTAGCTCCCGCAGTTTGGCACGGCTCCTGCTCTACCGATCTTCGCCGGGCAGGTCGAACAGCCCGGCAAGGCGGAAGGATGGGGCGGCCGGAATAGGCCGGTCGCCCCTGAAACCTCAAGCGGGGCCTTGCGGCCTCTGCTCGCGACATGCGTCGCGCGCGTGTTCCGATTGTTTTAGACTGATAGTGAAGGAGGCTCCGATGACCGAGCATGGCTTTGAACTGATGGAGGTGCCGGGCGGGGCGCCGGTGAAGATGTGGACCAAGGGGGTTCCCGTCGAGGCGGGCGCCCGGGCGCAGCTTGCCAGCGCGGCGATGATGCCGTTCATCTTCAAGCATGTCGCCGTGATGCCGGACGTCCATGTCGGGATCGGCGCCACCGTCGGGTCGGTGATCCCGACCAAGGGCGCGGTGATTCCCGCGGCGGTGGGCGTCGATATTGGCTGCGGGATGATGGCGGCGCGGACCTCGCTTCACGCGTCGGACCTGCCGGACAATCTGGAAGGCGTGCGCGGCGCGATCGAGCGGGCGGTGCCGCATGGCCGGGACGTCGCCCGGGGCAAGCGCGACAAGGGAAGCTGGGGCGATCCCCCGGCGGAGATCGTCGCCGCCTGGCTGCCGCTTGCCGAACGGTTCAAGCGGATCGTCGCCAAATATCCCAAGCTCGAGAAGACCAACAACCTCGTTCACCTGGGGACGCTGGGGACGGGCAACCACTTCATCGAGCTGTGCCTCGACGAGGACGACCGGGTGTGGGTGATGCTTCACTCGGGATCCCGCGGGGTGGGGAATGCGATCGGCACCTACTTCATCGAGCTCGCCAAAAAGGATGCGCGGCGCTGGCACCTCAACCTGCCGGACGAGAACCTGGCCTATTTCCCGGAAGGGACCGAGCATTTCGACGATTATGTCGAGGCGGTCGGCTGGGCGCAGGATTATGCGGCGCTGAACCGGCGGATGATGATGACGAATTCGATCCGGGCGCTGCGGAGCGTGATTTCGAAGCCCTTCGACGCTGAACTGGAGGCGATCAACTGCCACCATAATTACGTGCAGAAGGAGAACCATTTCGGAGAGAACGTGCTCATCACCCGCAAGGGCGCGGTGCGGGCGGCCGAAGGGGTGATGGGCATCATCCCGGGATCGATGGGCGCGAAATCGTTCATCGTGCGCGGCCGCGGCAACAAGGACAGCTTCGACAGCTGCAGCCATGGAGCCGGGCGCCTGATGTCGCGGCATGAGGCCAAGCGCCGCTTCACGGTGGAGGACCATGTGCTTGCTACCGAAGGCGTCGAATGCCGCAAGGACGTGAGCGTGATCGACGAAACGCCGGCGGCCTATAAGCCGATCGAGAAGGTGATGGCCGCGCAGGCGGATCTGGTGGAGATCGTTCACACGCTGAAGCAGGTGGTGTGCGTGAAGGGGTAAGGGCGGGGGGCATGGCGGGGCCATGCCTCGCGGGCGAACCACCCTCCCGCAGAGGAGGGGGCGGATGCGGCCTTTGTCCGAGACTCCCCCTCTCCCGGCCTCTCCCCAGAGGGGAGAGGGGAAGGAAGGTGGCTCCCTCTCCCCTCTGGGGAGAGGGTCGGGGAGAGGGGCAGTTTTGGCGTTCTTGCACGCTTCGGACTCCCCCTCTCCCGGCCTCTCCCCAGAGGGGAGAGGGGAAGGAAGAAGCTCCCTCTCCCCATTGGGGAGGGGGGAAGGAAGGTAGCTCCCTCTCCCCTCTGGGGAGAGGGTTGGGGAGAGGGGGAGTCTCCGAGGTTGGCGGCTGGCCCGGACTGCCCCTCTCCCGGCCTCTCCCCAGAGGGGAGAGGGGAAGAAAAGGAGCCCCCTCTCCCCTCTGGGGAGAGGGGA
>Ga0190273_10000783_pt1 | contig 11514 bp, 12 predicted proteins | sample Popmic504IS_FD_134513 | JGI IMG/M metagenome (GOLD analysis project Ga0190273, IMG submission 134513) | Populus adjacent soil microbial communities from riparian zone of Shoshone River, Wyoming, USA - 504 IS | ecosystem: Environmental > Terrestrial > Soil > Riparian zone > Trees stand | place...
GAGCCAGATGCGCTCGAAGAACGGGTCACCCACCGCAAGGGTCAGCGCCGTGAAGGTCGCGACGGTCAGCAGGACGAGGGCGGCGATGAGCGCCACGGCGACTCCGGCGTGCAGCAGCGAGCGCTGCGGCTCATCCCACCCGTCGGCGAAGGGAGTGATGGCCGATGTCAGGGTGTCCAGCGTGAGCAGCAGGGCGATGAAGGCAGCCAGCACCGCTGCGCCGACGATGGCGGCGGGGATGAGGCCGAGCGCCATGGTGCCGGGCGCGGTCCGCCACATCGAGAAGCCGCGGAAGAGCATCGAGGCGCCGAGGAGGAATTCGCGCACGATGCCGCGCCGCTCGGCGCTCGGCTGCCCGCCGACGTCACGAGCGTTGCCGGGGTGCTCAGATCCAGGTCGTCGAGAGGCCATGGCTCAGGGTACCGACGCAAGCCGCTCGCGCCCCCGTTTAGGCGCGCGAGCAAATGGGGTGCAAGACTGCGACGGCCGCGTCCTCCGCGGCACCCGAAAGAGAGGAACCAAATCATGATCAGCGGAATCATCTGGCTCATCGCCGTCACCGGCGTCGTGCTCGTCGGCGCCGACGCGGTGCTCTATGTCATCACCAAGCTCCGGCGCGAGATCATCAATCCCGGGGGCGCCGCGCTGCCCAACGCGCCCATCACCGCGGATCGCTTCCGGATCGCCGCGAAGCCCATCACCGACGTCGAAGACGCCCCGGTCAAGGTGCAGCGCGCGGTGACGGACACAACCGCGTGGATCGCCTCGCTCGAGACCTACCGCGATCAGCTCGCCGCCGCGCAGGTTCCGTCGCAGCCTGCTGCGGAGATCGTTCCGACAACGGGAATGCGAGCGGTGCTCGCGACCTTCCCGCTCGCCACGGTCGGGCTCGCGCTGCTGCTCGGCGCCGCGATCCTGGGCGGCATCGGCTTCGACTTCGCGCTGTAAGACCTGCCGGCGGCGGCGGCCGCAGGGTCGGCAACCGCCCCCATCCAGGCAGGCCCAAAGTCCTGAGGTATTTTCAACATGTGCTGTAGGGTCTGCCTCAGGCCTCGCATCTGTTTCCTCGGTCGGGGCGGACCGAAGCGCGGCAGAGCCGGCGCGATTCCGCGGGAGATGCCAGTCGGCAGACGTCTCGAGCAGATCGGCGGCTCGTCGAGCGCCGACGTCGAGCGATCGGTCTCTCATGACGTCCTACGGGTTCCTGTCCACCTATCCCCCGACCAGATGCGGGCTGGCGACCTTCACCGAGTCCCTCGCCACGGCCATGGCCGAGCCCGGACTGAAACCCGCCCGCGTCGTCCGCGTCGTCGACGATGCGCACCAGGCCGTCCCGGCAATGATCGGCACTCGTTCGATCATCGTCGGAGACCTCGTGGCCGACGACGAGCGCTCGGGTTTCGAGGCAGCGCAGCTGCTCAACGCAGGCGATGTCGCCATCATCCAGCATGAGTACGGAATCTATGGCGGCCCCGACGGTGATGACGTGCTGCGGGTGCTTCGCGGCCTGACTGTGCCGAGCGTCGTCGTCCTCCACACCGTGCTCGACTCGCCGACGCCGCGCCAGAAGCTGATTCTCGAGCAGGTGAGCGGGCTCGCCACCCAGCTCGTCGTGATGACCCAGACCGCCTACCGCACCCTCCAGGCCCGCTACGACGTCGACCTGGACAAGACGGTGATCATCCCCCACGGAGTCGCGGAGTGGGCCGGCCCAACGGTCCTGCCGCGGAGCGATACCCGCACCGTGCTGACCTGGGGGCTCATCGGTCCCGGCAAGGGCATCGAGTGGGCAATCCGCGCCATGGCACAGCTCTCGGATCTGACTCCCTCGGTCCACTACCAGGTGCTCGGACAGACCCATCCCAAGGTCCTCGCCCACAGCGGCGACGCGTACCGCGACTCGCTGCACCGGCTGATCGACGAGCTCGGCGTCGGCGACGTCGTCACCCTCGACGGCGACTACCAGGACTCCGCGGCACTCGCCATGCGCCTGCGCGCCTCCGATGTGGTCCTGCTCCCCTACGACTCACGCAGCCAGGTGACCTCCGGCGTGCTCGTCGAGGCGATCGCCGCCGGCAAGCCCGTGGTGGCGACGGCCTTCCCCCATGCGACCGAGCTCCTGAGCGACGGAGACGGACGTGTCGTGGCGCACGAGAACCCGGACGCCATCGCCGCGGCCCTCCGCGACGTCTTGGCGACTCCCGCTCTCGGCGACCGACTGGCCGCCGCCGCCCGGCACAGGACAGCTCAGACGAGCTGGCCCGCCGTCGCCCAGCGCTATCGCACCCTCGCCTCAGGCATCCTGGCGGCGGTCGCGGCATGATCTCCCGCACCGAGAATGACGGCCCAGCCAGCGCCGGTGCCCGTCGAGCCAGTGCCCGTCGAGCCGGTGCCCGTCGAGGCAGCGTTGCCGAGAACGGCGTCGACGACGCCCGCACCGAGGTGGGCGCGCCCTCCTACCTCCACCTGGCCCGACTGAGCGATCCGCGCGGACTGTTCGAGCACGCCCTGTACGACATTCCGCGCCAGGAGCACGGGTACTGCGTCGACGATGTGGCCCGCGGCCTGCTGGTGGTGATCGCCGAGCCCGACCAGACCCCGCTGCTCGGCGAGCTGACCGAGACCTACCTCCGCTTCGTCATCGCGGCGATCGAGCCGGATGGAAGCGCGCACAATCGGATGGGCCTCGACGGCGAATGGACCGACGAGAGCTCCAATGGCGACTGGTGGGGACGGGCCGTCTGGGCGCTGGGCTTCGCCGCGGCCAGCGCCCCCCTCCCCCTGACACGACGGCGGGCCCTCCGCGCGTTCACGGTCGCCGCCGCGCACAGATCCCCGCATCTCCGGGCGATGTCGTTCGCCGCGATCGGCGCCGCCGAGGTGCTGCGCGTGTCGCCGGGGCTCACGGCGGCTGCGGCACTCATCGAGGAGGCGGCGGAGATGATCCCGCCGGGCGATCTCGACTGGCCGTGGCCCGAGCGCAGGCTCGCATACGGCAACGGATCGATCGCCGAGGCTCTGATCAGCGGCGGGCAGTCGCTCGGCGACATCGCGATGGTCGCTCGCGGCCTCGAGCTGCTCGTCTTCCTGCTCCGCGTCGAGACCGTCTCCGGCCATCTGTCAGTCACCGGATCGCGCGGGCGCGGAGCCGATGAGACGGGTCGGCTCTACGACCAGCAGCCGATCGAGGTCGCCGCCATCGCCGACGCGTGCTCCCGGGCCTTCGCGGTCACCGGCGACGCCGAGTGGCTGGCCGGGGTGCGGATGGCGTGGAAGTGGTTCACAGGTGACAACGACGGGGGAACTCCGATGTACGACGCCATCAGCGGTGCCGGCTATGACGGGCTGCAGCGACGCGGCCGCAACGAGAACCGGGGGGCCGAGTCGACGCTGGCGGCCCTGTCCACCTATCAGCGCGCTCGTGCGCACGGGCAGATCGAGGTGACACGGTGACCGTCGACGACCCGGACCGGCACGGCCTCACCGTCACCGCCTTCCCCGCGGCGCAGCTGCTTCCCGATCTGCGCCGCGTCCTCGCGCGCCTCTTCCTTCCCGGCGAGGGCGTCTCGGAGGCGAACTCGCGAGCGGCCGATCTGGTCGAGCGCGTGCGCAGCCTCTCGGCCGCGGAAGCAGCACGTGCGGCGACCCGGATCCTCGAGCGGTTCGCGGACCGCGAGGACGACCTCGTCTCCCTCCTCCGCAGTCACGCCGCCGCGGTCGGCCACGATCACGACGCGCCCGACGCGATGGAAGAGGACCGCATCCTCATCCTCGGCGCCGCGCTGACCGCTGAATACGCTCTGGAGGGCGCGGCCCTCTGCAACCCGAGCGTCGTCCCGCATCCGGATCAGACCGGGCTCCTGCCAGGCCAGCTGCGCGTGGCTCTCGCCCTTCGCGCGATCGGCGAGGGCCACATCTCCTCGATCGGATTCGTCTCCGCCACCATCGGCCCTGGCAGCCGATGGGCGTTCGACGAGCGGGTCCTGCCGGTCTCGACTCCGACGGTGAGCGAGGGCGACTGGACGAAGAAGCACTTCAAGGAGACGCTGCAGGGCACCGAGCGCCTCAACCAGCTCTCGCACGCGGTGATCCGGGCACTGCCGGCCAGGTTCCGCGCGGCCGAGATCGAGGACGCGATCCGCGGGCTGCCGATCGACCTCGTCCAGCAGCCGGGCACACGCCTCGAGCTCGACAACATCCGTGCGGTGGCCGCGACGACCTACCACGCGAGGTTCGCCGAGACGAGCCTGCTGAGCCAGAGGGTGCTGTTTCCGAACGCCGCCGAGGAGGCGAACGGCATGGAGGACGCGAGGTTCGTGCTCTTCACCGACGATGACGGAACCGTCGAGTATCGCGCGACCTACACGGGCTACGACGGTCGGTCGATCGAGCCCCGCCTCATCGTCTCGTCCGACCTCGAGTACTTCAGGATCCATCGACTGTCCGGCAACGCTGCGAAGAACAAGGGGATGGCCCTCTTTCCCCGCCGCGTCGGTGGGGACATGCTCGCGGTGACCCGAATCGACGGCGAGCGCATGTCACTCTCGCGCTCGAAGGACGGGTTCGTCTGGACGGTCGATACGGTGCTGTCCGCACCCCGGCGACTGTGGGAGGCGGTGCAGACGGGCAACTGCGGCTCCCCGATCGAGACGGATCGGGGCTGGCTGGTCCTGACGCACGGGGTGGGCCCGATGCGGCGCTACTGCATCGGTGCGATGCTGCTCGATCTCGACCACCCCGCGATCGTTCTCGCCTCGCTCACCGAACCACTGATCGAGCCCCTCGGGGATCACCAGGATGGCTACGTTCCCAACGTCGTCTACACGTGCGGCGCTGTCGTGCACGAGGGCACGCTCTGGATCCCGTACGGCATCGGCGACATACGGATCGGCGTCTCCTCCGTCGTCCTCGAGGATCTCCTCGACGCGATGACCCCGACGATGGCGGCACTGCAGGTGGCCGGCGCACCCAGGTGAAGGTCGCCATGCTCGCGCCGATCGCCTGGCGCACCCCGCCCCGCCACTACGGGCCGTGGGAGCTGGTGGCGAGCATGCTCGCCGAGGGGCTCGTCGCCCGCGGAGTGGACGTGACGCTCTTCGCGACGGCGGACTCGCTCACCGCTGGCACCCTCGCGTCGGTGGTGGCCGCTCCGTACGAGGAGGACAGGTCGATCGACGGGCGCGTCTGGGAGGCGCTGCACATCGCCCATGCGATCGAGCGATCCGGCGAGTTCGACCTCGTCCACAGCCACCTCGACTGGCTGCCGCTCGCCCTCATCGGGCAGTGGCGGGCGCCGCTCGTGACGACGGTGCACGGCTTCTCCTCGCCGCAGATCCTGCCCGCCTACCAGCGGGCGAAGTCGGACTACATCTCGATCTCGGACTCGGACAGGTCGCCGGGGCTGCCCTATCTGAAGACGATCCACCACGGGATCGACATGACCGCGTTCGCGCCGACGACCTCTGCCTCGAGCGACCTGGTCGTCTTCGGTCGGATCCACCCCGACAAGGGCACCGCGGATGCCATCGAGATCGCCCGGATGACGGGCCGCCGGCTCATCATCTGCGGCATCGTCCAGGACGCCGCGTACTTCGCCGCCCACGTCGAGCCGCACATCGACGGGCACCAGGTGGTCTACCTCGGCTCGGTCGGTCCCGACGAGCGATCCTCGATCCTCGGCTCCTGCGCGGCGCTGCTGCACCCCATCCACTTCGCCGAGCCCTTCGGCCTGTCGGTCATCGAGGCCATGGCGTGCGGGACCCCGGTGGTCGCCTACTCGAAAGGCTCGATGCCCGAGGTGGTCGACGAGGGGGTGACGGGCTATCTCGTGCACGATGCGGCAGGAGCAGCAACGGCCGTGGAGCTGGCGGTGACCCTGGACCGGCGGATGGTTCGCGCCACAGCCGAGCGCCGGTTCGGCGTCGATCGCATGGTCGACGACTACCTCGGGGCCTACGCGACCATCCTCGACCGCGACGCCGAGGTCTGACGAGGGAGGCTCCGGCGGCTCGGTACGATCGGCGGATGGATCCGCTGCCCCCGGTCACGCCATTGTGGGTCCTCGGCGCCTGGGCGCCGAGGTGGCTGCTCTGGTTCCTCGCCGTGGCAGGGGCGGTGCTCGTGGGTCTGGCGATCTCCGACGCTGTCATCAGCTCCGACGGTCTTCAGCTGTTCCGCGTCATCCTTCCCCTGCTCGTCGTCGGCGTCGCCGCGGCGACCCTGCGACATCGCGCACGGGAAGCGGGCCGTCCGGAACAGCAGGCACCGGAACAGCAGGCACCCGAACAGCAGGCTCCGGGCCAGCAGGCTCCGAAGCGGTAGGCGCCTGGTCCGCCGTCGCCCGGGCCACGTGCGCGGCCCGCCCCAGCCAGCCCCGAAGCCGACGCATCGCCGTCAGCCTCTCGGGCGGCTCGACCCGGCCCACCTCGTCGAAGAACGCGGCCACCACCTCGCCGAACTCGGCCGGCCGCTCGATCTGCGGCATGTGTCCCGTGGACGGGAAGAGGTGCGTGCGCGCCTCAGGGAACACCTCGCGCGCGGCGTCGAGGTGTCGAACAGGCAGCACGCGGTCGTTCTCACCCCAGAGCAGCAGGACGGGGATGTCCAGCTCGCGGACCTCATCTAGCAGCTGCTTGCGCCACGCGGGACCCACCCCGCGGATGTCGCCGAGGGACCGCGCGGTCTCCAGCATCGCTTCCGCGGCGCCGGCGCGCGAGGCGAGCTCGTAGGCGAGGTCGATCCGCTGCTCCGTCACCATGGCCGGGTCGTGGAAGATGCCGCGCACCTGCAGCTCGGCCAGCCGCCGGCTCGGCCGGAGCAGCAGCCGCCAGACACCGGGAAGGGCGAGCGCACGGAGCCCGGCAGCGACCTCGGACCCGAAGCCCGCGCTGTCCACCAGCACCAGAGCGGCGAAGCGCTCGGGGGCGAGCGCGACCGTCTGCAGGGCGATCGCACCGCCCAGTGAATTGCCGACGATGCGGACCTGATCGCGCACGTCGAGAGCATCGAGGAACGCGAGGACCGAGTGCGCGAAGCCGATCAGATCGACGGGGGCCGTGCGTCGGTCCGAACCGCCGAAGCCCGGCAGGTCGATGGCGTAGACGGTGAAGCGCGGCTCGAGCTCCGTTCGCGTCTCGGTCCAGTCGTCGAGGCTGCGGGCGATGCCGTGCAGCAGGATCAGCGGAGGTCCGCTCCCTCCCACGGTGTAGCGGATGCGCCCCTCGGAAGTGTCCACGTGGGCGTACGCAGCGGGGGTCGCGGGCTGCGTCCCCTCCTCCTGCTCCTGTGGCGACTTCCTCTTCATCGTCTCCATTCCACACCCTCAGGCCGAGGCCATGCGTCGCCTCGGCGCGGGGAAGCCGGCGACGGGCGCGCCCCGTCGCCGGAATAGGCTGAACTGCTCCGCGGACGAAGGGAATCGGATGCCGCTGACGCCCCTTGTGGCACCACTCCTCGACCTGAGCCAGGCCGAGCTCCTCCGGTATGCCCGCCAGCTCGCACTGCCGCAGATCGGGCTCGAAGGGCAGCGGCGTCTCGCGTCCGCGCGCGTGATCGTCCTGGGCGCGGGCGGGCTCGGCTCCCCCGTGCTGACCGCCCTCGTCGCCGCAGGCGTCGGAACGGTCGCGGTCGTGGATTCGGACGTGGTCGCGGAATCCAACCTGCACCGTCAGACCCTCTTCACCGCCGCGGATGTCGGATCGCCCAAGGTCGAGGCCGCCGCCGCCGCGCTGCGCGCGCAGAATCCGTTCGTCACCGTGCTGCCGATCGCCGAGCGGATCACCGATGAGACCGCGCTCTCGCTCGTGGACGGATTCGACCTCGTCATCGACGGCACGGACAACTTCCCGACCCGCGCACTCGCACATGACGCGGCAGGCCTGCTCGGCATCCCGTACATCTGGGGTTCCGCGCTGCGCCTCGATGGCCAGGCCACGGTGTTCTGGTCCGAGCCGCCGGTCGGCACCCCGTATCTGCTTGCAGATCTCTACCCCGACTACCGGACGGCCGGAGACGACGAGACCTGCGAGTCGGCCGGTGTCCTCGGCTCCGTGTGCGCGGCGATCGGCGGAGTGCTCGCGACCGAGGCGATCAAGCTCATCGTCGGCTTCGGCGAGCCGCTGCTCGGCCGTCTCCTCGTGCACGACGGCGCACTCGGCAGCTGGCGCACCGTTCCGTTCGCGCACAACCCCGCCGGCGTCGTTCCCGTCGAGCTGATGGACGAGGACGGCATCGCCGTCGACGCCATCGTGGAGCACTACATGCACCCCGCCGACGGCAAGCGATCGGATCCGCATCCCCCGAGCGAAAGGCGGGCAACCGCGATGAATGAAGAGATCTCCCCCGAAGAGCTGCGGGACATGCTCGATGCCCGCTCGCGCGGCGAGACCGAGTTCGTCCTCGTCGACATCCGCGAGCCGTGGGAGCGCGAGATCGTGGCGATCGACGGCTCCGAGTTCGTCCCGATGGGCGACCTGCTCACCGACGAGGCCAAGGCGGTGCTGCCGCCCGACGCCAACGTGATCCTCTACTGCCACCATGACGGTCGATCCGGTCAGGCGCGGGACTACCTCGAGAAGGTGGGCTGGGAGAACATCGGCCACCTCACGGGAGGCGTGCACGCCTGGGTGAACAAGATCGAGCCGGACAAGGCGAGATATTGAGGCACATCCCCTGCCGTTCGAAGAGCTGACCATGACCGCGCGCACTGTCGCCGAGCATCGCGACCTGGTCGCCGAGCTGCTCGCTCCTCTCGCGCGTCGACGCAGCGCGGAGACCCTGCCCGTCTCCGCGGACGCCATCGCCGCGGATCCGGACCTCTATCGCTGGCGGGTCCTCGCGCAGGAGCTGACGTCGCCGTCCGACCTGCCGCCCTTCGACAACTCGCAGATGGATGGCTACGCGGTGCGGGCCGCCGATCTCGCCAATGCGACCGCAGCCAGCCCGATGCGGTTGCGCGTCGCGGGTCAGATCAATGCCGGGGACGAGGGGGCCGCGCTCGCCCCCGGCCAGGTCGCTGCTGTGATGACCGGCGCTCCCATACCCGCCGGCGCGGACGCAGTGGTGCCGATCGAGCGCGTCGATCCGCCGCGCTTCACCCCGCTCGCCGACCCCGTCGCGGAAGTCTCCTTTCGCGAGGCCGCTGCCTCAGGGAGCTTCGTGCGGCGAGCCGGAAGCGATGTGCGGGCGGGTGACACTCTGCTCGCTGCCGGCACCGCTCTGGGTCCGGCACAGTACGGGGTGATCGCCGGCACCGGGGTGCGCGAGATCCAGGTGCTGCGTCGCACCCGGGTGCTCGTCGTGCCCACGGGACACGAGATCCGGGAGCCCGGGTCCCGGCTGCAGCCGGGCCAGATCTTCGACTCCAACGGCACCCTCCTCGCTGCCGCCCTGGCCGAGGTCGGCTCCACGGTGGAGGTGCGGCCATGCCGCTCGGATGACGCCGCCGACCTGCTCGCGATCATCCAGGGATCGCCCGAGGTGGACCTGCTGATCACCGCCGGAGGGGTGAGCGCGGGGGCTCGGGAGGTGGTGCGGGACGCGCTGGAGCCCCTCGGCGTCGAGTTCGGCGGGGTGGCGATGCAGCCGGGAGGTCCCCAGGGGCTCGGATCGATCCTCGTCAGCGGGAGGTCCGAGCCGCTTCCCGTCGTGAGCTTCCCGGGCAACCCGGTGAGCGCCCTCATCTCGTTCGAGCTGTTCGTGCGCCCCGTGCTGCGTGCCCTTGCGGGCTCCGCGCGGCCCGACCGCCCCTCCGTGCGCGCTCCTCTGGCCGCCGACGTCGTGTCGCCTGCGGCGAAGCACCAGATCCGCCGCGGCCGGCTCGACGCGACCGGCTCGGTCGAGCTGGTCGGCGGCGCGAGCTCGCACCTGCTTCACTCGTATGCGACCTCGTCCGCCCTCGTCCATCTTCCTGTCGGCGTGGAGCAGGCGGCGGCAGGCGAGGATGTCGAGGTATGGAGGATCGATGAGTGAACCGGAGCAATCCGCCGAATCAGAGCAATCGGCAGAGTCGCCCGCGCTCGCCGCGCTGACCCACGTCGACGCGCAGGGGTCCGTGCTCATGGTCGATGTCACCGAGAAGGCCGTGACCACTCGTCGGGCCTCGGCTGTCGCGACGCTGATCACCCGCGCCGACGTGATCGACCTGCTCGTCGCCGGAGAGCTGCCGAAGGGCGAGGCGCTCGCCGTCGCCCGGGTCGCAGGCATCATGGCCGCCAAGCAGACCTCGTCGCTGATCCCGCTCTGCCATCCGCTTCCGCTCTCCGGCGCCACGATCGACCTCGAGCCGAACGTCGACCGCATCCTCGTGACCGCAACGGTGAAGACCACCGGCGTCACCGGCGTCGAGATGGAGGCGCTGACGGCCGCATCGGTCGCCGCCCTGACGCTCTACGACATGATCAAGGCCGTCGACAAGCACGCAAGCATCGAGGGAATCCGGGTGGTCGCCAAGAGCGGCGGCAAGTCGGGCGACTGGACCGCCGAATGAGTGCGAGCGATCAAGAAGACGTCCCCGCGGCGGCCAGGTCGGTCGCGGTCATCGTCGCCTCCACGCGCGCTGCGACGGGCGTCTACGAGGACCGCACCGGCCCGATCATCGCCGACTGGTTCACGGCCCGAGGCTGGATCGTGGACCGCATCAACGTCGTCGTCGACGGCGATCCGGTGCGGGCTGCCCTCGAGGCCGCCATCCCCTCCGTCGATGTGGTCGTCACCACGGGCGGCACGGGGATAAGCCCCACCGACCGCACTCCCGAGATGACGCTCCCACTGCTCGATCGAGAGCTGCCGGGTGTCATCGAGGAGCTCCGGCGACGCGGGGCCGCCTCCACCCCCCTGGCGGCGCTGTCCCGAGGCCACGCCGGGATCGCCGGCTGGACCTTCGTGGTCAACCTGCCCGGCTCGACCGGCGGCGTCCGCGACGGACTTTCGGTGCTCGGCGACCTGATCGACCACATCGTCGACCAGCTGCACGGGGTCGACCATGACCGCTGACGCGCCCGACGAGACGCCCGGCCAGACGTTCGGCGAGCAGAGCGCAGGCGTGATTCTCCTCGCCGGGGTCACAGCCGAGGCGATCTCCGTCGAGCGGTGCGACGCCGCGGTCGCCGACGCGCACGCCGGCGCGGTCGTGACCTTCGCCGGAGTCGTCCGCGACCACGACGAGGGCAAGGGAGTCGTCTGGCTGCACTACACGGCGCATCCCACCGCAGACTCCATCACCCGCGAGGTCGCCGCCGAGGTGGCAGCGGCCCACCCGGGCACGCGGATCGCCGTTCTGCACCGCATCGGCGATCTGACCGTGGGAGATGTCGCCCTCGCCTGTGCGGTCGCATCCGCTCACCGGGCAGAGGCGTTCGCCGCCTGCGCCGCGCTCGTCGACGAGATCAAGGCGCGCGTGCCCATCTGGAAGGAGCAGGGCTTCACCGACGGCAGCACGGAGTGGGTCGCCGCCCTGGGCTGACTGAGCGATCGGAGTTCGCCGCGATCCGAGATCGCATCAGAGCGGAGTTCCCC
>Ga0190273_10000784_pt1 | contig 11512 bp, 8 predicted proteins | sample Popmic504IS_FD_134513 | JGI IMG/M metagenome (GOLD analysis project Ga0190273, IMG submission 134513) | Populus adjacent soil microbial communities from riparian zone of Shoshone River, Wyoming, USA - 504 IS | ecosystem: Environmental > Terrestrial > Soil > Riparian zone > Trees stand | place...
GTCGCCAGAGCCAGCGGGAAGTTCGCCACCACCCCCATCAGGATCGTCATCACGCCGGCGACCAACGCGGTCGCGGCCGCGATCGACGGCAGGTTCGGGGCGGAGCCGCCCCCGAGGTAGCCGCCGTCGGCGTCCTGCGCGAAGCCGAGGATCAGCGGGTTGAGCACGATGATGTAGGCCATCGTGAAGAAGGTGACCACCCCGCCACGGACTTCACGTGCAACGGTCGAGCCCCGCTCGGAGATCTTGAAGAAGGCGTCCACGGAGGGGATCCTGACAGAGGGAACTGCGGACGCGAGTGACGGCTCGGTTACATTCGAACGGTGGACTCCGACTACCCCGAGCAGCCGAGCGGCGGTGACCGGACCCGCGAGATCGGCAACCGGACCTACGTCATCGCCGACGTCGAGCCGCTCGACCTCGACGGCACCCGCACCGTGGCCGTCGGCGCGGGCCTGTTCCTGCTGGCCTTCGTGGCCCTCCTGCCGTTCTACGGCAGCCTCGAGGACGCCGGGAAGGGCTGGTGGGTGTGGACCTGCCTGTCCGGCTTCTGGCTCGGGGTCGTCGGGTGGGAGTACTGCCGCCGGCGGCGCAACCAGCGGCAGGCGCGTGAGGAGCGGCGGGAGTAGCCGCGCGGCTCAGAACTGCTCGAGCTCGTCCCAGGACAGCGTGTCGAGGACCGGTTCGGGCAGCGGCTGCGGACGGCTCCTCTTGGCCAGCTGCGCCTCCGAGTGGGCGCCACAGCCGTGGTCCCACGACACCACCCTGCCGTCGTCGTTGGCCTGCGCGTTGGCGCACACCCCGAAGGCCTGGGAGAGCGGACCGGCCAGCCGGACCAGGAAGCCGCAGGTCTCGCACGGCGCCGGGGCCGACTGCGCCAGCGGCGACTCGGGTCCGTGGCTGCCTTCGTACCACCGCTCGGCGGCGAGGTCCCGGCCCTCCAGCGACAGCACGCGGGTGCGCCCCAGCCCGAGCTCGTCGATGACGTCGCGCAACGAGTCCTGGTCCACGATCTCGTCGCCGGGGTCCCCGCTGAGGTAGCCCGGCACCAGCCGCGGGTCGTCCTCCTCGGTGGGCAGCAGGTCTCCGGGGCTCAGGTCACCGGCCTGGATGCGGTCGCGGTAGGGCACCCACTCGGGAGCGATGATGGCGCCCTCGCCGGGCAGCAGCACCACCTCGTCGACGGTCACCGACTTGGCCCGGGCGGCCCGAGCGACGGTCACGGCCCACCGCCAGCCGCGGTAGCCCAGCCGCTCGCAGCCGAAGTAGTGCGTGACGACGCGGTCGCCCTCGCCGACGTGCCCGAGGTGGTCGCCCACGTCGGCGACCGGCACGAGCTCGAGGAGCGCCTCGCGTGCCGCGTCGACCGCGCCGGCGCCGACGGTGTCCGACCTGGTGCTCCTGGCTGCTGTCATCACCCCTCGATTGTCCCCCAAGATCCCTGGGGCGCTCGCCTCGGGGCGCCCCGCTCGCGCATCGGGTCGATTCCTGCTGCGGGCCGGCAGGCAAGATGGAGGCATGTCCCCCGAGGAACCCGGCTCGCTCGGGGGAGAGCACGAGCCACCGCCGCCCCCGGGGGAGGAGGCCAGACGCACCCGGCGCGTCGTCGACGCCACCTCGCGCGGGGTCCGCGCTGCCGGGTCCCTGTCGACCCGCGGTGCGCGCCGGGCCACGGCGGCCGGCGGGCGGGCGGCCGGCTACACCTACCGCCAGGCCCGGCGCGCGACCCACGCCGAGGGCGCCGGGGACACCGGGCTCGCCCGGCTCATCGAGCTGCACGCCTTCAACGGCGCCGGGGACGCGGCGGTGGCCATCTCGCTGGCGGGCACGCTGTTCTTCCAGGTGCCCACCGAGCAGGCGCGCGGCCAGGTCGCCGTCTTCCTCCTGGTCACGATGCTCCCGCTGGCCATCGTGGCCCCGCTGATCGGCCCGTTCCTGGACCGGTTCAGCCACGGCCGCCGGTGGGCCATCGGCGCCACGATGGCCCTGCGCGCGTTCCTCTGCTGGGTGCTCGCGGACGCCGTCAGCCGTGGCGACGACGTGGCGCTGTTCCCGGCGGCGCTCGGCTGCCTGGTGGCGTCGAAGGCGTACGGCGTGACGCGGGCGGCCGCCGTGCCCCGGCTCCTCCCCGAGCGACTGACCCTGGTCAAGGCGAACTCCCGCATCTCCCTCGCGTCCGTCGCCGGGGCGGCCGTGTCGGCACCCCTCGCGGTCGGCGCGTCGACCTTCGGCGGTCAGTGGTCGCTGCGCTACGCGTTCCTGCTGTTCGTCGGCGGCACGATCCTGGCGATCCTGCTGCCGGGCGAGGTGGACAGTGCGGCGGGCGAGGAGAAGGCGTCGATCTCCCCGCTCGGCCTGCAGCGTCCCCGTCGTCCGAAGCTGCCGCACTCGGTGTCGATCGCCCTGCGCGCGAACTCCGGCGTCCGCGTGCTCAGCGGGTTCCTGCTGATGTTCATGGCGTTCCTGCTGCGCGACCAGCCGTTCCCCGGCTGGGAGAGCAGGCCGACCCTGCTCCTCGGCCTGGTGGTCGGGTCGGCGGGACTCGGCAGCACGATGGGCATCGCCCTCGGGTCGGTGCTGCGGCGGGCGCGACCGGAGCTGATCGTGGTCGCCGTGCTGCTCGCCGACGCCGGCGTCACCGTGGTGGCGACGATCCTCTACGGCCTGCCGACCGCCGTGCTGCTCGGGCTCACGGCGGGTCTCGCCCAGTCGCTGGGCAAGCTGTCACTCGACGCGCTCATCCAGCGGGACATCCCGGAGAGCCGGCGATCGGCCACGTTCGCGAGGTCGGAGACCCTGCTGCAGCTCGCCTGGGTGGTCGGCGGCTTCATCGGGATCCTGCTGCCGCTGGTCCCCCGGCTCGGGCTCGGGGTGGCGGCAGCGATCCTGATCGGGTGGAGCGCCTGGGTGGTGTCCGGCGTACGCCGCGGCGGGCCCTGACCAGGCTCAGAGCTCGAGCTCGTCGGCCAGCGCGCGCAGCACCTTGGCGGTCGGCTTGGCGGTCTTCGCGTCGGGGTGCCGCCCCGCCCGGTAGGCGCCCTGGACGTTCTCGAGCAGGCTGTAGAGGTCCTCGATGATCACCACCATGTCGGCCGGCTTCTTGCGGCTCGCCTTGGACACCGCCTTGGCCACGGACACGACCGGCTCGAGCAGCCGCACCTGGAGCGCCTGGTCCCCCTTGCGTCCCTGCACCAGGCCGAACTCCACCCGGGTCCCCGCCTTGAGCGTCGGGGTGTCGACCGGGAGGGCGTCGGCACGCACGTAGACGTCGCCGCCCCCGTCCTTCGAGAGGAAGCCGAAGCCCTTCTCGGCGTCGTACCACTTCACCTTGCCAGTCGGCACGGTCGGACCCTTCTTCCTGCTCGCGTCGGGTGGAACGTATCGGTCACAAGGGACCGAACGCCAAGCCTACTTCTGCCGCGGCACCGGCGGCCACGCGGTTCTCAGCGGAAGCGCTCCGGCGCCGCCAGCCGCTCGTTCATGGCCCCGGAGCGGAATCCCCGGAGGTCGACCTCGGCGTCCGGGAACCCCGCGGCGAGCAGCGCGTGGCGCACCGACGGAAGTCCTCGTACGACGTCCACCCGGTCCTGGTCCACCTCGAGGGACGCGGATTCCCCCAGATCGCGGACCCGGAGGTCGCGCACCTCGACACCCGCGGTCTCCAGCGCCGCCCGCACGGCTTCCTCGGCACGCTCCACGCGGGCCAGCCGGAAGGGGCTCACCTCGATGCCGTAGGCGACCCGGCTGGACAGGCAGGCGGCCGCGGGCTTGTCCCAGGTCGGCAGGTCCCAGGCCCGTGAGGCGGCGCGCACCTCGTCCTTCGTGAAGCCGACGTCGCGCAGCGGCGTCACCGCCCCGCGCTCGGCGGCCGCCCGGATCCCGGGCCGGAAGCCGGCGACCGCGTCGTCGGCGTTGGTGCCGGTCGCCACGTGGGCGAGCCCGTGCCGCTCTGCCAGCGGCGCCAGGACGTCGAGCAGCTCTGCCTTGCAGAAGTAGCAGCGGTCGCCGGCGTTCGCCCGGTAGCCCTCCCGCTCCATCTCGTGGGTCTCCGGCGTGAGCACCCGCACGCCGAGCGACTCCGCAAGGTCCCGGGCCGGGGTGCGCTCGCTCTGCGGGAGGGAGTCGGAGTACGCCGTCGCCGCACCGACGCGCTCCGAGCCGAGCGCGCGGACCGCGGCGGCGAGCAGGAACGCGCTGTCCGCCCCGCCGCTGTAGGCCACCAGCACCGACCCCAGCTCGCGCAGCCGGCTCTCCAGCGCGGCGAGGCGGAGGTCGAGCACGTGCCGGTCGAACCACGCGGGGAACTCGGTGAGGTCGTGCAGCACCACGTCGGTCCCGGCGTCCCACAGCTCCTGCTCGGTGCACCCGCCGCTGAGCACCGAGACGCTGACCGCGCCGGCGGCACGGGCCCCCTCCACGTCGTGCACGTGGTCCCCGACGTAGACGGTGGCGCCGTGCTCGGTCAGGACGGCGCCCTTGCCGGTGCCCCACACCTCCCCGACGACGGCGTCCACCCCGAACCTCAGGGCGTCCACGTGCAGCTGCGCGTTCGCGGTGAACTTGCCGGTGACGAGCACGGTGCGGCCGCCGTGGCGTCGTACGGCGCGCAGGGCCTCCTGCGCGCCGGGCAGGGCCAGCGTCGGGGCGATCGCATGGGCGGGGTAGTGGGCCCGGAACGCTGCGACGACGTCGGTCATCTGCTCCGGCGGGTAGTACGGGGCGAGCAGCAGGTCGAGGGGTGGGCCCAGACGCTCGACGAGGCGGTTCACGTCGAAGGTCACGCCGGTCTCCTCGGCGAGCACCGCCAGGGTGGCGGCGAACCCGGGCCGGGTGTCGATGAGGGTCAGGTCGAGGTCGAACCCCACGACCACCGGCTCGGGCGCGGCCCGGATCCCACGTCCGGTGGAGCTGGTCGAGACCTCGGGGGACGGCATGCTCCCAGGGTAGGCCGGGCCGCGCCGTCCCCGCCCGGCGCGGACGCCGCTTGTCGCCTGCCCCACCCCCCTGCGACCATGAAAGATCGCGCGGTCCCGGGCCGCGCCTTCTCGAAAGGCACCAGATGGGCGGGCGACCGCATCTCGCGAGGAGCGCCGCCGCGCTCGTCGTCGGCTGCGTGCTGCTCGGATCGTCGCCGGTGGCCGCGGCGGGCGCGGGGCCGAACGACCCGGACCGGACCACCCGCCCCGGCGTCTACGTGGTCACCCTCAGCGCTCCGCCCGCCGCGGCGTACGCCGGTGGCGTGCCGGGCCTGCCGGCCACGACGCCGACGAACGCCGCACGCTTCGACCGCACCCGGCCCGCCGTCCACACCTACCAGCGGCGCCTCGTCGCTCGGCAGGACGCGGTGCTGCGCACGATCGGGAGGCCGGCGGTGCTCTACCGCTACACCACCGCGCTGAACGGCTTCGCGGCGACACTCGACAGCGAGCAGGTCAGTCGGCTGCGGGCGACCCGCGACGTGCTCAGGGTGGAGCGCAGCGTCAGACAGCGCGTCGACCTGGCGCTCCCGTCGGCGGGGGTGGCTTCGAGCTCGCGGAGCCTGCTCGGCGTGTCCGGACCCGACGGCGCGTGGGCCAGGCACGGTGGCCCGGACCGCGCCGGCCGTGGTGTCGTCGTCGGCGTGGTGGACAGCGGGATCTGGCCGGAGAACCCGAGCTTCGCCACGCTCGCCACCCGCACCCCCGGAGCCGACCGGGTGCCGGCAGGGTTCCACGGCGGCTGTGCTGCGGCCGAGCGCTGGAGCGCCGAGTCGTGCAACGACAAGATCGTGTCTGCCCGCTGGTTCGTGAAGGGGTTCGGCGAGGAGAACACCGCGTCCGCTGAGTACCTCTCGCCGCGCGATGGCACCGGTCACGGCTCGCACGTCGCCTCGACGGCCGTCGGCGACCACGGCGTGCGGGTGCGTGTGGACGACCAGCGCTTCGGGACCACGTCGGGGATGGCCCCGGCGGCCCGGCTCGCTGTGTACAAGGCCTGCTGGACCGCTCCGGACCCTGACGACGACGGTTGCACGACCGCCGACACGGTGGCCGCGGTGGAGGCGGCGGTGGCCGACGGCGTCGACGTGCTCAACTACTCCGTCTCCGGCAGCCGGGTGCTCGACGACTCCGTGGAGCGTGCGCTCCTCGGGGCCGTCTCCGCCGGTGTCTTCGTCGCCGCGTCCGCGGGCAACGACGGACCGCGCGCCGGCTCCGTCGGGCACGTCTCTCCCTGGGTCACCACGGTCGCGGCCAGCACCCACCACGACTTCTCCGGCGTCGTACGGCTCGGCGACGGCCGGTCCTACACCGGCGCCATGGTCGCGGACCGGCGGGTGCCCGTCGCCCGCATCGTGCTCGGCGCCGACGTGGCCGCCCCAGGCGTCAGCCGGGTGGCGGCTCGTCGCTGCGCGACAGGAGCGCTGGACACCGCCGCGACCCAGGGCCGGATCGTGGTCTGTGACAGGGGGGGCGGCCCCCGCGTGAGCAAGTCCGCGTCCGTCGCGGTCTCGGGCGGGGTCGCCATGGTGCTGGCCAACCCGCGGCGGCAGAGCACGGACGCCGACGTGCACGCCGTACCCACGGTGCACCTGGACGCGCGGCAGGCGGCCTTGGTGAAGGCCTACGTGCGGCGCGCCGGCACCCGGGCCACGGCTCGGCTCGCTCCGGCGCCGGGAGCGGGCCGTGCCGTTCCGGCGGTCGCGGGCTTCTCCGGCAGGGGACCGGCTCCCGACCGCGACGTGCTGAAGCCGGACCTGACCGCTCCGGGTGTCGGCATCCTGGCAGCCGTGGCTCCCCCGTCGGACTCCGGCCGGTCGTGGGACCTGGCGTCGGGCACGTCGACCAGCGCGCCGCACGTCGCGGGGCTCGCGGCCTTCGTCCTCGGCGTCCGCCCACGGTGGACGCCCGCACAGGTGCGCTCGGCCATGATGACCACCGCCTACGACCTCGCCGGCCGGCCCGGGGTCTTCACCGAGGGAGCGGGGCATGTCGATCCCAGCCGGTTCCTCGACCCCGGCCTGGTCTTCGACACCCCGACGGCCGCGTGGCAGCGGGTGCTCACCGGGGTCTCGTCCCTCCCCGACGTCAATGCGCCGTCGGTCGCGGTCGGCGACCTGGTGGGGCCGACGACGCTCACCCGTCGGGTCACCAACGTCGGCCGGGCCACGGAGTCCTACGCCGTCCGGGTGGTCGGCCTGCGGGGCGTCGACGTGCAGGCGTTCCCGGCCACGGTGCGGCTCGCCCCCGGACAGAGCCGCACGGTGCGGCTGCGGATCACCGCGCGCCCGACGGTGCCGGTCGACCGGGACGTCACCGGGTGGCTGGTGTGGCGTGGCGACCGGCACCGGGTGCGGGTGCCCGTGTTCGTCCGTCCAACGGTGGTCGCGGCCTCCGAGCAGGTCCGTGGACGGGGGGACGCCGGCACGGTCGTCGTGCGCGGACGGTCCGGGAACGGTCGAACGCTCAAGCTGCGCAGCACCCGGCTGGTGGCGGCGCGCACCACCGCCGTGCGACCGTCCCGGGGACGGTTCGACCCGGCCGACCACGGGGCCACCTCGGTGCAGGTGCCGGCCGGGACGCTCGTCGCCCGCATCGCGGCCGCCGGCGATGTCGACCTGCGCGTCTACCGCGGCGGGCGGCGCGTCGCCGAGGCGATCGGCGACTCACCCGAGGTGACCCTCGAGGCGCCGGCCCGGGGGAGCTACCAGGTGCACGTGCACGAGCGATCGGCGACCGACGCCTCGCCGACCGTCGCGAGGCTGTCCACCTGGTTGGTGCCCAGGGGCGCCGGCACCCGCGGGCCGAAGGTCGAGCTGAGCACCGACGCCGTGGGCTTCGCTCCCGGCCGGGCGTTCCGCTACTCCGCGTCGTGGAAGGGACTCGACCCGGAGCGGAAGTACCTCGGCGTGGTCACCTACGGTGACTCCGACCGGCGCACCCTCCTCGAGGTCGACTCCCGCTGACGCCGAGGCGGGTCAGGACAGCCGGGCGGCGACCACCTGGTCGAGCAGGCCCAGTGGCATCGGGCCGGACCCGAGCACCGCGTCGTGGAAGGCGCGGATGTCGAAAGCGTCGCCCTGCCTCTCCTCGAAGGTCCGCCGGATCCGCTGGATCTCCAGCCGGCCGACCATGTAGGACAGCGCCTGCCCGGGCGTCACTGCGTACCGGTCGACCTCCGCCGTGACATGGCCGGCCCGCATCGGCGAGTTGTCGAGCATGTAGTCGATCGCGCGCTGCCGGCTCCAGCCCAGCGCGTGCAGGCCGGTGTCCACGACGAGCCGGCACGCCCGCATCGAGTCCGCGGACAGCATCCCCATCCGGTCCAGCGGTGAGGAGTACAGCCCCATCTCGTCGGCCAGCCGTTCCGCGTACAGCCCCCAGCCCTCGCCGTACGCCGCGATGAACGCTCGCTTGCGGAACTCCGGGATGCCGTCGAGCTCCGCCGCGAGGCCGAGCTGCAGGTGATGGCCCGGGATGCCCTCGTGGTACGACGTGTTCTCGATCTCGAAGCGCCCCCAGCCCTCCGGGTCGGACACGTTGATGAAGAAGACGCCGCCCCGGCTGCCGTCCCGCGGGGGTGCGAAGTAGTAGGCGATCGCGCCGCTCGTGGTCGCCTCCACCTCGCAGCCCGTCCGCGGCATGCGCCCGAACCAGGCCCCGGCCGCCGCCCATGCCTTGGCCATCGCGGCCTCCGAGTCCGCGACGATCGCGTCACTGCTGCTGTGGTGCAACCCCGGGTCCTCCCGCAGCGCCTCGAACACGGACGGCACGTCGGACGTGCCGACCACCTCGGGCCCGAGGGCGCGGTACTCGTCCTCGAGCAGCGCCACCTGCTCCAGCCCGACCTCGTGGATCTCGGCGGCCGAGGTGTCCACGGTCGTGTAGAACGCGGCCGCCTTCGCGTAGACCTCGTCGCCGCCCGGCAGGTGCGCCAGACCGCACCGCTCGTCGGGCCGGGCGTGCGGGGCCACCTCGTCGCGCAGCACGTCGCGATAGTGCTCGACCGCCGGCCGCACCTGCTTCTGCACCACGGCCAGCAGCCGTTCGTGCCACCGGGCGGCGTCCATGCCCCGCGGGGGCTCCTGCACGTCGAGCATCGGGTCCTGGTTGATCGGCGTCACCAGCCAGTCGTCGAGCTGGTCGACCGTCTGCCGCACGGCGAAGTCGGCCGGCGTGCGACCGGACACGACCCCCTCACGATGCCGCTCGGCGAGGTCGTGGAGGTGCACCGCGACGTGCTGGAACTTGCCGACCATCGCCTCCGCCACCTCGGCGTCGGGCACCGCCAGCTTGGGGATCGACACCCGCAGCGAGGTCTGCACCCCGAAGATCGGGTCGGCGCCGAACTCGGCCGTGCGCGAGTCGAGCATCCCGGCGCGAGCCCTCGCGTCCCAGGCGACCATCGCCCGGGTGACCTGCTGCTGCTCGTCGAGACCGTCGGCGTCGAGCGCGTCCGCCCGGTCGGCGAACCCGCGCGCCTCGGCCGCCGCGGACATCTCACCGGCCCGGGAGACGTCGTCGAACCGGTCGGCGTACCGGTACTCCCCGATCAGGTGCGCCCAGCTCGGCGCGGAGCGGAGCCGGGAGTCCCAGTAGTCGTCCGCGAGCCGGTCCAGCTCGCTCACGCGAGACCGAGCTTCTCCGCGGACTCCTGGCGCATCGCCACCTTGCGGATCTTGCCGGTCACCGTCATCGGGAAGTCGTCGACCACCATCACGTAGCGAGGGATCTTGTAGTGCGACAGCTTCCCGGAGCAGAACTCGCGGAGCGCCTCGGCGTCGAGAGGCGTCGCACCGGAGCGCATCTTGACCCACGCGCACAGCTCCTCGCCGAACCTCTTGTCGGGGACGCCGACCACCTGCACGTCCTCGATGTCGGGATGGCTGTAGAGGAACTCCTCGATCTCGCGTGGGTAGATGTTCTCCCCGCCCCGGATCACCAGGTCCTTGATCCGCCCGACGACGTTGCAGTAGCCGTCCTCACGCATCACCGCCAGGTCGCCGGTGTGCATCCAGCCGTCCTCGTCGATGGACTCAGCGGTCTTCTCGGGCTCGTCCCAGTAGCCGATCATCACGCTGTACCCGCGCGTGCAGAGCTCGCCGGTCTCGCCCCGCTCGATCGTCTCACCGGTCACCGGGTCGACGATCTTCACCTCGACGTGCGGATGCACCTTGCCGATCGTCGACGTACGACGGTCCAGGTCGTCGTCGGACAGGGTCTGGCAGGACACCGGCGACGTCTCCGTCATGCCGTAGGCGATCGACGCCTCGGCCATGTGCATGTCGCTGATGCAGCGCTTCATCACCTCGACCGGGCAGATGGAGCCGGCCATGATGCCGGTGCGCAGGCTCGAGAGGTCGTAGGAGTCGAAGTCCGGCGCGTTCTGCATGGCGATGAACATCGTCGGGACGCCGTACACACCGGTGCAGCGCTCGTCCTGCACCGCCCTCAGCGTCACCGCGGGGTCGAAGCCGGGGCCCGGGATCACCATGCAGGCGCCGTGCGTGGTGCAGCCGAGGTTGCCCATCACCATCCCGAAGCAGTGGTAGAAGGGCACCGGGATCGCGAGACGGTCCCGCTCGGTGAAGTTGATCGTCTCGGTCGTGAAGAAGCCGTTGTTGAGGATGTTGCGGTGGGAGAGGGTCGCACCCTTGGGGTAGCCGGTGGTCCCCGAGGTGTACTGGATGTTGATGGCGTCGCCGGGCTCCAGCGTCCCCATCCGGTCCGGCACCGCCGACGGGGGGAGGTTCTGGCCGGCCCCGACCAGCTCCGACCAGTCCTCGGTGCCCAGGTAGACCACTCTCTCCAGTGCGTGCGCCTCGCCGTGGACCTCCTCGACCATCGCCCGGTAGTCGCTGCTCTTGAAGCTCTCCGCCGCGATCAGCAGCTCGAGACCCGACTGGTTCAGCGCGTAGGCGAGCTCATGGGTGCGGTAGGCAGGGTTGACGTTGACCAGGATCGCGCCGACCTTGGCGGTGGCGTACTGCACCATCGTCCACTCGGCGCAGTTCGGCGCCCAGATCCCGACCCGGTCCCCCTTGGCGATGCCCGCAGCGATGAGTCCTCGCGCGACGGCGTCGACGTCGGCGTCGAGCTCGGCGTACGTCCAGCGCCGGCCGGTCGCGACCTCGACCAGCGCCTCCCGGTCGCCGTACGTCGCCGCGATCCGCGCGAAGTTGGCGCCGATGGTCTCCTCGATGAGCGGGATGCCGGTGTCCCCGGCCGCATAGGACGTCACGGCCTGAGGCTAGTCCCGCCCACCCCCCGGAGCCACCACAGACCGAGCACCGGCAGCACCAGTGGCACGAAGCCGTAGCCCGCGCCGAACCCCGACCACACCGTCTGGTCGGGGAAGTCGCCGGGAACCACCAGCGTGAGGGTCCCGACCGCGAGGACGCCGACGAGCTCGACCGTCATCGACACCGCCGCGACCCGCCGCGCGACCCGCTCCGGTCGCCTCAGCGCGATCGCCGCGACGAGGTAGACGATGGCGGCTGCCGCGGAGAGCAGGTAGGCCAGCGGCGCCTCGGAGA
>Ga0190273_10000785_pt1 | contig 11504 bp, 13 predicted proteins | sample Popmic504IS_FD_134513 | JGI IMG/M metagenome (GOLD analysis project Ga0190273, IMG submission 134513) | Populus adjacent soil microbial communities from riparian zone of Shoshone River, Wyoming, USA - 504 IS | ecosystem: Environmental > Terrestrial > Soil > Riparian zone > Trees stand | place...
GAAGCTGTTGATCCTGGACGAGGCGACCGAAGGACTGGCGCCACTGATCCGGCTGGAGATCTGGCGCTGCCTCGAGCAGTTGAAGGCGGAAGGCATGTCGATGCTGGTTGTCGACAAGAACCTGAAGTCGCTGCTGCCGCTGGCGGACAGGCACTACATCGTGGAAAAGGGTCGGATCGTCTGGAGCGGGAACAGCGGCGCTCTGTCAGCCGACCGCCGCGTGCACCACCAGTACCTTGGAATCTGAGAAGCTCATGGCCCCGCAGGTGCCGATCATCGTTCGCCCCGTGGTTCAAGAGGACTTCGCCGCATGGAATGTCCTCTGGAAAGGCTACAACGCCTTCTACGGGCGAGCCGGTCCGACGGCCCTGCCGGCGGAGACCACCCGGATCACCTGGATGCGCTTCTTCGACAGCAGCGAACCGATGCACGCGATGGTTGCGGAGGCCTCGGGCGACCTGCTCGGCCTGGTGCACTTTCTTTTTCACCGCAGCACAATCGATGTCATGCCAGCCTGTTACCTGCAGGATCTCTTCACTGCCGGCAGCGCGCGAGGCAGGGGCGTGGGAAGAGCACTGATCGATGCGGCCTGCCGCCATGCGCGGGCCGCAGGGACCACACGCTTGTACTGGCACACCCGCGAAACCAACGTCGAAGCGATGCGCCTGTATGACAAGGTGGCGGAACGCTCGGGCTTCATCGTCTATCGCATGACACCATGACCAGCCCGCAATTGACCATCAGGCGCCTCGACCCCGGGCGGGCCGTGGTGTACCGCGCCATGATGCTCGAGGCCTATACGCTGCACCCGGAGGCCTTCACGTCGAGCGTGGAGGAGCGCGCGGACCTGCCGCTTTCGTGGTGGCAGGAGCGCCTGGACGAAGCCCCCGACGCCATGCAGGTCGTCCTCGGCGCCTTTCAGGAGGAGGTGCTCTGCGGCGCAGCAGGGATCCTGTTTGCTGCAAGAGCGAAGGAGCGGCACAAGGCCGCCCTGTTCGGCATGTACGTGGCAAGCCGCTGCCGCCGGCTGGGGGTCGGGCGCCGGCTGGTCGCCTCGGCCCTGGCCGGTGCCCGCGCCAGGGATGGGGTACGGCTGCTGCAGCTCACGGTGACACAGGGAAACGCGGCCGCACTCGCGCTCTATGAAAGCTTCGGGTTCAGCACGTTCGGCGTCGAGCCTGACGCGGTCGTCGTCGGGGGAAGGTTCTTCGACAAGGTCCACATGTGGCGCAACCTCGTCAGCGGGGATGAAGCGGACCCGACGGGCCTGGCGGAAGGCGACCGTACGAACCTGAAAGCAGCCTGACGCTTCCGATTCCGGATGAAGGCGTGAAGCCCGCCTTCGGCGCCACGCGGCGAAGCATGCGAGTTATGCTCGACGGGTGCCCATTGCACACCGTCCCGCCGCGGGCACGAGGCGACAACGAGGAGACGTTAGCCATGCCGTGCGATCACGCGGACTCACCTCACCGCTCGACTTTCCAGGCCGCGCGACGCCGGGCGCTGACACTCGCCGCCCTTGCGCTCGCGCCGCCCCTTGCCGGGACACGCGCGCAGGCCCAGTCGGCGGCCGGGTTTCCCTCGCGTCCCGTCCGCCTCGTCCTGCCGTTCGCGCCAGGCGGTCCGACCGACCTGATGGCTCGTGCGATCAGCAGGAGCATGTCCCAGACACTCGGCCAGCCTGTCATCGTCGAGAACAAGCCGGGCGGCGGCGGGGTGATCGCATTGAGCGACGCCCTCAACCAGCCCGCCGACGGCCATACCCTCGTCTTCCCCTCGATCCTGGCCGTGACCAATCCTGCCCTCATGCCGAACTACCCGTTCGACACGCTGCGCGACTTCACGGCCGTGACCGTTGTCGGATTCATTCCTCATGCGCTCGTCGTCAAGCCGGATTTCGCAGCAAGGAACCTCGCGGACCTGGTGAAGATGGCCAAGGCAGAACCCGGCGGACTCGCCTATGGATCGTCCGGCAACGGCACTTCCGCGCACCTTGCCGGCGCGATGTTCGCCGAACATGCCGGAATCCGCGCGAACCACGTGCCATACCGCGGCGCGAGCCCCGCCTTGCAGGACCTGCTCGGCGGCCAGATCCAGTACATGTTTCTCGACATGAGTTCAGCCCTGGCCCAGATCGAGGCCGGCAAGCTGCGTGCACTGGCCGTTGCGCCCGCACGGCGTTTCGTCGGCCTGCCGGAGGTGCCGACGATCGCCGAACAGGGCTATCCCGCCTACGACATCCATGCCTGGTACGGCCTCCTGGTGCGAGCCACGACGCCTGCACCGGTGGTTGACCGGCTCTACGAGTCGGTGCGCACCGCCCTCGCCTCGAGCGAGGTGCGCGAGACCTTCACGACCCGGGGCATCGATCCGGGCGGGATGCCCCCGGCCGAATTTCAGGAACTGATACGCAACGACCTCCAGATGTGGAAGCAGACGGTCGACAAACTCGGGATCAAGCTCGAATGAGAACACTGCGGATTGCGATTCCCGACGACTACCAGGATTGCGTGCGGGGTCTGAGCTGCTTTGCACGCCTGGCGGATCACGAGGTGACGGTCTTCAATGACACGGTTCGTGACGTGGACGAACTCGCTGTGCGACTTCGGGACTTCGACGCCGTCGTGCTGACGCGGGAGCGCACCGCTGTCTCCGCAGACCTGCTGGACCGCTTGCCCCGCTTGCGTTTCATCAGCCAGACCGGGAAGCTTGCCGGCCACGTGGACCTGCCGGCCTGCACCGCTCGTGGCGTTGCGGTTGCCGAGGGCAGCGGTTCGGGGGCAGCCACGGCCGAACTGACGTGGGCGCTGCTGCTGGCCAGCCGTCGCCACCTGGTCGACGAAGTGCAACGCCTGAAGGCGGGCAGGTGGCAGGGCCACCTGGGTCAGCAACTGCAAGGTCAGCGGCTGGGGGACTGGAGTTACGGCCGCATCGGCAGGCAGGTGGCCGCCTATGGTCGCGCCTTCGGCATGCGCGTCTGGGTCTGGGGGCGCGAGAGTTCGACCGCCGATGCGCGGGCGGACGGCTTCGAGGTGGCGCCATCCCGGCAGGCCTTCTTCAGCGAAAGCGACGCCGTGAGCCTGCACATCCGGTCGAATGCCCAGACTCGCGGGATCGTCACCGCGGCCGACCTGGCTGCCATGCACACCCGAGCCGTGCTGGTGAACACGAGCCGTGCGGAGCTCATCGCCCCGGGTGCCTTGGCGGCGGCACTGGCGGCAGGCCGACCGGGATTCGCTGCCGTGGACGTGTACGAACACGAGCCGATCATGGGTGACGCCGGACTCGCGGCAGCCCATCCGCTGATCGGGCTGCCCAATGCGCTTTGCACACCGCACATCGGCTACGTCGAGCGCGACAACTACGAGCGCTACTTCGCGATCGCCTTCGACAACATCAATGCCTTTGCGCAAGGCCGCCCGCAGAATCTGGTCAACCCCGAGGTGCTCGCCCCGGGTCCGAAGCCAGGGCCCGCATAGATGGAGCCTCAGCCCTACTTTCGTGAAGCGGGAACCGGTGAGGGCGTCGTCTGCCTCCATTCGAATGCGAGCGCCTCGGCTCAGTGGCGCTCCCTCATGGAGCGACTGGCGCCACGCTTTCACGTCCTCGCGCCCGACTCACTCGGCGCCGGCAGGAGTCCGGCGTGGCCGAAGGACACGACGGTCGCGCTGAGCGACGAAGTCGCGCTGCTCGAGCCGGTCTTCGCGCGGGCGGGCAAGCCCTTCTCCCTGGTCGGCCACTCCTACGGAGGCGCGGTTGCACTGATCACGGCACTGGCCAAGCCCGGGGCGATCAAGGCACTCGCGCTCTACGAGCCGACGCTCTTCTGCCTGCTCGAGGAGGAGGCGCCCGGGCAGGCGGCGGCGAATGGAATCCGGGAAACCGCCGCCGATGCTGCTGCCGCCGTCGAACGGGGAGACCCTTCCGCCGCGGCCGAGCGCTTCATCGACTACTGGATGGGTTCAGGATCGTGGGCGGCCATGCCGCCGCCGCGCCAGGCAGTCGTTGCTGCGTCGATGTCGAACATCAGCGGCTGGGCGCAGGCGCTGTTCGGCGAAACGACGTCGCTCGATGCCTTCCGCAGGTTGGACGTGCCGGTGCTGTACATGATGGGCGCCAGGTCGCCGCCGTCTTCGCTCGGCGTCGCAAGACTCCTGACCCGCACCCTGCCGAACGTCACCGTGGTGGCGTTCGACCAACTTGGCCATATGGGTCCGGTCACGCATCCGGAGCCGGTGAATGAAGCCATCGCGCAGTTCCTCGAGCGCCCGTGAAGGCCACGTTGTCCCCAGCCATGCATCGCGCGACCTCGAGCGCGCTGCCTTGACAAGAACCCCCTCGGAGATAATCGAATGTACCGACTCCACGGCTTCTGCCAATCCGGCAACACCTACAAGGTCGCTCTCCTTCTCCAGGTTCTCGAGCAGCCCTGGCAGGCGGTGTTCGTCGACTACATGAACGGCGTCACCCGCACCGCCGAGTGGCGCGAGGAAGCCAATCCGATGGGAGAGATTCCCGTCCTCGACGACGGCCGCCGCCTGACGCAGTCGGGCGTGATCCTCACGTACCTCTCCCGCAAGCACGGCGCCTGGGGCGGACGAAATGAAGACGAAGACCTCGAAGTGCTCCGCTGGATCCTCTTCGACAACCACAAGTTCACCAGCTACTTCGCCACCTATCGATTCATGAAGGCGTTCGGCCCGGCCCAGCCGGATCCCGCAGTCATGGCGTGGCTCAGGGGGCGACTCGACAACGCCTTCGGCATCGTCGACGCGCAACTCAAGACCCGGAGGTTCATCGTCGGCGACAAGCCCACGATTGCGGACCTCTCCTTATGCGGATACCTCTTTTTTCCGGTGGAGGAAAGCGGTTACGAGGTCGTCGGCAGGTACCCGGCAATCGAGGCATGGCTGCAGCGCATCCGGGAGATACCCGGCTGGGCCGACCCCTACGACATCCTGCCGGGCGAGCGCCTGCCTGTGAAGTGGTAGCAACAACATGCGGCGCCCTCCCGGTGAACGGTATCGATGACCGATGCCTCATCCGCGAAGCACCTTGATGAGCGCGGCCAGTTCCTGGTTCCCGAGCCCGGCGGCATCCGCGCGTGCGAGCAGATCGGCGACGAACACGTCGTGGAGATAGCAGCCGTCGTTCGCAACGACCCTGAAGGCCATCAGGTATCGGTCCGCACCGGCGAGACTTCCCAGCCGGTCGCGATTTCCGCCCGGGCCGCAGGCCGCGGCTCGGCGATCAACGGCGGCGAGTTGCTCATGCTCGCGCTCGCCACCTGCTACTGCAACGACATCTATCGTGAGGCGGCACGACTCGGCATCACCATCGATGAGGTGGAGGTCGAGGCGACTGCTGAATTCCCCGGCATCGGGCTGGCGGCTTCCGACATCCGCTACCGGGCCCGCATCTCCTCGCCGGCCGATGCCGGTGTCATAGCAGAACTGCTCCGGCAGACAGATGCGGTGGCGGAAGTGCACAACACCCTGCGGGCCGGTGCGACAGTCAGGTTGCTGCCTTAGCATCGAAGCTGCTTCAAGCCCGGCCAACCGCAGCGCAGGCCCGCAGATTCAGGAGAAGAAGCAGATGCACAGGCTACTCATCACCTCAGGTTCGGTCTTCGAACAGAAGATGGCCTATTCCCGCGCCGTCGTAGCCGGCGACTGGGTCTTCGTCTCAGGCACCACCGGCTTCGATTACGGAACCATGTCAATCCCGGACAGCCTGCTTGAACAGACCGAGCAGTGCCTGAAGAACATCGAGTCCGCCTTGCAGGAAGCGGGCGCCACGCTACAGGATGTGGTTCGGGTGACCTACGTGCTGACCGATGCGACGACGTTCGAACAGTGCTGGCCGATTCTCCGGAAGTATTTCGGAACTGTCCGGCCGGCGGCAATGATGATCGCCGCCGGCCTGGCCGACCCTCGCATGAAGATCGAGATCGAGGTCACCGCCCTCAAGGGTTCGTCCTGACGGACGCGCCCTGTCCTGCTCGGCAATGCAGGCCCCGGTGGCGGTCATTGCCCCTAACGCGCCGCAGTGAGCAGGCGTTCGACCCGGGGCCTGACGAACACGAGCGCGCCGGCGACGGTGCCCGTCACGAGCAGCCCGTAAAGCGCCATATAGTCGCTGAAGCTCATCGCCGGCGCCACCAGCCGCGACACTCCGATGAACGAGGCCTGCAGCCAGCTTGCCGTGCTCACGGCGCCCAGGATCACGGGCACGGTGGCGCCGGCGCGGTCGACTGCGCGGTCCGGCGCGCCCGCGCCGCCGCGCAGGATCGGGAAGGCCAGGGCATGCAGCGCGATGCCGTTGGCGGTCAGCGCAGCGACGACCACGACCTTGGCCGACGCCTTCGGGCTCGCCAGGAGCGCATGCGGATCGAGTCCGATGTCGAAGGCCATCAGACCGAGCCCGGTGAGCCAGAGCACGGTCAGTGCGGCGGTCAGCGTACGAGCGGTCAGGGCAAGCCGGTAAGGGTCGATGGCTCTTGCCCTTACGAGGAAAAGGTCCTCACGCAGGACCGCCGAAAAGGCGATGGCGAAGGCGGCCAGATGCAGGAACAGAACGCCCTGATGAAGCCAGATTTCCATGGTGATGCTCCTTTTCCTCAGACCGCCTGCTCATCCTCATCGGCAAAGGGAGATGCCGCCCAGGTAGGGCAAGGTCCTCGGGTTCGCCTCCAGCTTGCCGACCAGTCCGTCAGCCTCCCGGTTGGGGCCGGCCGCGAAGTACATGTCGTTCGCTTCGCCGAGGCTCGCTCCGTTGCCGAACTGAAGGCCCCAAAGTCCGTCGAGCACGACGCGCCTGCCGCGGTCGTCACGAACGTAGTCCATCGCCACCTTGAGACGCGGATGGAACGCGACCACCGTGCCGTCGCCGAAGTTCCCGACCAGAAGACACCCTGAATAGAGCCCGTAGTCCTTCGGCGCCATCGCCACGCCCCACGGGTAGTTCAGGTAGCCCCGACCGTGCCACCGGGCGACCAGCCGGCCTTCGCCGTCGAATTCGGCAAGGCGACCTTCGGCCGGCGGCGTCTTGCTCGGATCGGGTTGCACGTGCCTTCCGTACATCGCGAACACGCTCTCGCCGATCGTCTGCACGTTGAATGCCTCGAACCCTTCCGGCTCCTTCAGCCCGCCTGGCCTGAACGGGTTGACAAGCGGCTCCTGCTCGGCGAAGTTGCCGTCGTAGACGCGCAGGTCCGCATCGGCGCCGAAATCGGCCGCGAACATGCGGTCGGCGCCGGGCGCGACGGCGACACCCACGAAACTCGAATGCCGTCCCGTGCCGTCCACGACCGTGACGGAGTCGGCGGGGTGATCGAATCCGCCCTGAGGCCGCGCCCTCTCGGTCCAGGCAGTGATGGTGCCGGTGAGGTTCGCGAAGAAGAACTTGGTCGGATTGGTGATGGCGCCGTTGTCGTGTTGCTGGGTGATGACGAACTGCTTGCCCGGGTTGAACGCCACACCGGTGGCAGGCCCGCGCGTATCCACGATCTTCAGTTCGTCCTGGAAGAGCGGCGTGTCGCCGACGTCGCCGACATACTGGATCGACTTGCCGGACCCCGCGGCTGCGAACCAGAAGTGCCCGCCGAGCCCCGCCGGGCGGATCGCGATGCCCCACGGATTCTTCAGGTCCGGATCGACGATCTGCGCGCCGAACTCCGGCTTGTTGGCGACCAGGTTGGTCTGCGTCACGCCGGGGAAGAGGCCGTGGTACCGGTCACCGCTTTTTTCAGGGGTCCCAGCCGAAGCCGTGACTTCGTCCTCCTGCACCAGGCTCAGTGTCGCAGCCTCGACCTCGCGCATGATCGCGGCTGCCTGCGCCAGCGTCGCGGGATCGGCGTCGTCCTTGACGACGGCGCTCGTCGGAGTGCCGTCGCTGCCGCCACCTCCACAGGCGGCGAGCAGTGCGACGGCAACAGCGACGGTGAGGGTGCGGAACTTGAAGGGAAGATGATTCACGTCGGATCCTATGGTTGAGGGTTGAAGGGGAGCGTAGTGTCACGTTGACCCGGCCCCCGGTATTGAAGATTGACGACAACTTCGCCGCGGCCTCGAGGACTCCGATGCGGCGGCGCGCGCCGCGCAGGACGGCGCCGAACCAGGGAGCGGGACCGCAGTCCCGTGCCGTCGCGCCCTTTGCACGAAGTCCTCCTGCCTGGGGGGACACCCGACCCATTGCAATGCAGCCTGGGCTGCGCACAATCCGATGAGCCCATTCAAGGGCAGCGGGGTAACGACGATGGCTTCAACAAGTCTCGAGCGCAAAGCCGGCAACGCCGGGAGCCGCTGCGAAAGCGGCCACGGACCGGCTGCAGAAACCGACGGTGGCGCCCTCGGCATCCACACCCATTCCATACCGGTCTCCGGGGCCCTGCGCCCTTACGTCAACGCGCTGGTGGCTGCGGAACTCAGTGCCGCCGGGCCCTTGCCGCTGGCGATCGCTCCGCACGAATCGATGATGCTCAGCGTGCAACTCGGACGCGCCTCGGACTGCATCGAACAGAAGGGAGCCCACGGGGAGAACACCTGCCTGACCGGCATCCGCCGCTGGACCGGCAAGTTCACGGGTGCCGGCGACTGCGTCACGCTGTTCGCGCTGCTCACCCCCCTGGGCTCGATCCACCTGATGGAGAGCCAGCCGCTCGACCAGGTGCCCCGCATCCGCGCCCGCGTGGACGAGATTCTCGACCGCAAGCTCACACGACGCTTGGAGTCGGACATCGCCCTGGGTGGGACGCTCGAAGACAAGCTGCGGACCTTCGGGGCATGGCTCGAGGCACGCGCCACCGCACAGCGTCGCCTCACGACCGCCGCGCTGCGCGCCGGCCGGGCGGCCATGCGCGTGTGCCGTGAGCCGGGTGTCCCGATGGAGACCCTTGCCGACGAGCAGCACGTCTCGCGGCGGCAGCTCGAGCGCGACTTCGGGCAGTGGATCGGCACCTCGCCGCGCCACCTTGCCCAGGTCGCGCGGGTGCAGGCGGTCTCGCGCAGGGCGCAGGGCGCGGCTTCGTTGGCGGACATCGCCGCCGACGTCGGTTTCGCCGACCAGGCCCACATGACGCGGGTGGTGCGCCAGCTCACCGGACTGACGCCGCAGCGTCTCAGGCGGCCGGGCAGATCGCCGATTGCCTCGGCGTTTCGCTGCGCCACCGGCGGCGGCACCGTCTATCTTTGAGGGCAGCTTCTTGCGCCTAGCGCGGCAGTTTTCCGAACCCGGCGTCGCGCGCGAGCACGATCGCCTGGGAGCGGCTTTCGACCTGCAGCTTGTCGAAGATCCTGGTGATGTGGTTGCGCACGGTTTTTTCACTCAGGCCGAGCACCGCCGCGATCTGGGCGTTGTCACGGCCCTGCGCGATCAGCTCCAGCAGCTCGCGCTGGCGGCCTGTCAAGGACCCCAGCGACGGGTCTCCTCCCGGATCGGCTTGCGCTGCCAGGAAAGCGCTGACCTCTTCGATCCAGCGCCGCCAGCCTGGTTCATCGCCCAGGAGCAGGTGGTTGCCGCTGTCGATCGGCACGAACTGCGCGCCGGGAATGCCGCTCGCGATCAGGCGGCCCTCCTGGAACGGCTGGCGGACTTCCTGGCGACTGTGCAGGACCAGGGTCGGACAGCGCACCTGGGGCAGCAGAGCCGTCACGTCGATGCGTGCGAACTCGTGCATGAAGCGGGCCGCGTTCTGCGGCGAGGTCGAGATCCGCTCCAGCTCGTTGAACCACTGGTGCTGCTCTGCAGTGCCGCCGGGAATGAACTGGCTGGTGAAAAACTGCCGGAACGAGGGGTCGGCCTTGCCCCAGCCGAGTTCCGCGAGCTTGGTCATGGTCTCGACTTCCTCGCGTTCTTCCGGCGTCTGGCTGCGCACCAGGCGGCCTCTTGCATAACCGCCATGAAGCACGAGATGGGAGACGCGCTCGGGATGCCGCACCGCGTAGGCGATCGCAATGGGGGCGCCCTGAGAAATGCCGAGCAGGCCGAACCGGTCGGCGCCGGCGGCGTCGGCCACTGCTTCCAGGTCCCGCACCCAGCTTTCGAACGACAGGTCGTCGACGCTCCAGTCCGAGAGCCCGCAGCCGCGTTCGTCGAAGCGCACGAAGGTGCATTGACGTGAGAGGTCCCGCAGCAGGTGGCTCCAGATCGGGCTCTCCCAGTCGTATTCCAGGTGCGAGAGCCAGGTGGCTGCCTTGATCAGGGTGGGTCCTGAGCCGCACGAGGCCCATGCCAGGCGCACGCCGTCGTGACTGCGCGCGAATCTGATCTGCTGTTTCGGGACTGACATGAGAATGGCGAAAGGTGCCCCCGATCGCGCGGAGAATACCACTCGGGCGGTAGCGAATGACGCTTGTCCCGATCGCCACTGAGGAGGATTCCCGCATGGAAGAAGCGACGGTCAGGGCTGCCCTGGAACGCCATTGGGAACTGGCGGGAACCGATCAGGAGGGTGCCCACGAGCTGTACCACGACGACGCGGTGCTGGAGTTTCCCCAGTCGCAGGAGCGGTATGAGGGCAAGGCGAACTTCCTCGCCTGGCGCCGGATCTATCCGGCTTCCGTGCGGTTCCGGATCAGGCGCATCAGGGGCAGCGGCGGCCTGTGGGTTGCGGAGGTCTCGGTCAGCTACTCGGAAGGTCCCTGGCTGTGCGCGTGCAGCATCCTGGAGTTCAGGCATGGCAAGGTAATACGGGAAACGATCTACATCGGCGACGGCTGGCAGGCACCCGATTGGCGCGCTCAGTGGCGGGCGCCATGGCGCGCCGAATCTGCCGGCTGACGTCCCCGATCGCCGGATCCGAAAAGCACAAGCGCGCAGACCTGAGGACCGAATGCAGACCGTCCTGCCGCCCCGGCCCGCTGTCGCGGCCGCGAGCCCGATCGAGGCACCGCCGGAGCGACGGCGCTATGTCGACGTCTTCCGCGGCCTTCTGATCGCACACATGGCGCTCGACCATGCCTCGCTCATGTTCAATGCCGGCCGCGCCGGCGAGGAACTCGCCGCCGCGGCGGCACCCGCGCCGGGGGACCTGCTGCAGTTCCTGACCCGCTTCACCGGCGTACCGGTCGCGCCCGCCTTCTTCTTCATGGCCGGTTTCATGGTGGCACTCACCAGCGTGGCGCGCGAGGACCGCGGCGTGCCGCACCACGAGGTGACGCGGCGCCTGATCGTGCGCGGCCTCGTGCTGATCGCGGTCGACGCGCTCGTGATGGGCTTGCCGCGCGCGGCGATGGGCTTCTATTCGTTCGTCGTGCTCAGTTCCATCGGTGCTGCGCTCATCATCCTCGCGCTGGTGCGCGACCTGCCGGGCAAGGTCCTCCTGCCGGCGGCGCTCGCGGTGCTGGCGCTTCATCCCCTGATCGACGTGTCGTGGCTGCCCGTTCCGTTACGCGCTCTTCTCTACGAGCCGGTTCGCACCGGAGGGTTCCGTTCGCTCTACCCGCTGATCCCCTGGTGCGCCATCGTGATCGTGGGGTACGTCGTAGGCCGCGACGCCTCACGGC
>Ga0190273_10000786_pt1 | contig 11494 bp, 10 predicted proteins | sample Popmic504IS_FD_134513 | JGI IMG/M metagenome (GOLD analysis project Ga0190273, IMG submission 134513) | Populus adjacent soil microbial communities from riparian zone of Shoshone River, Wyoming, USA - 504 IS | ecosystem: Environmental > Terrestrial > Soil > Riparian zone > Trees stand | place...
CGCGAGGGTCGCCCCGCAAGCCTTGACCCGCTTGTCAGGCAAAAGCTCGCGCAAGCCTACCTCGAACTGGAGATCCTGCGCCTGAACACCAACCGCGCGCTGACCTCCCTCTCGAAGACCGGCATCCCCGGCCCCGAAGGCTCCACCCAGAAGCTCTACTGGAGCGAGATGAACCAGCGCACGCAGCAGACCGCGCAGGAAATCCTCGGCCCCTACGGGCAGCTCACCGACTTCGACAAAGGCCTGTGGGAGTACGCTTACCTGCGCTCGCGCGGCAACACCATCGAGGCGGGCACCAGCGAAATTCAGCGCAACATCATCGCCGAGCGTGTGCTCGGTTTACCGAAAAGCTATTAAAGGCAGTTTTCAGTTTTTAGTTTTCAGTTTTCAGCAAAGACAAATTGCTTTTACTGAAAACTGAAAACTGTTTACTGAAAACTGAATCATTATGGACTTCGATCTGAGCAAACCGCAGAAATTGTTGAAGGACTCTGCGCGGGCTTTTCTGGCGCGTGAGTGTAAGCCTGAGCGCGTGCGCGCGCTTGTGGAGACGGACACGGCGCATGATGATGCGCTGTGGCAGGGAATTGCCGATCAGGGATGGACGGGTCTGGTGATCCCTGAAGAGCATGGCGGGCTCGGGCTTGGTCTGGTCGAGTTGGCGGCTGTGGTGGAAGAGATGGGACGAGCGTGCCTGCCCGGCGCATTCATCTCGACGCTGACGGCAGCCGCATTGATCGAACGCGCGGGTAGCCGGGAGCAGCGCGCGAAATATCTGGAACCGATTGCCGCAGGAGAGTTGAAAGCGACGCTGGCGTTTCTGGAAGAGAGCGCGAACTGGGATGCAGGGGCGGTGAAGCTGGAAGCGACGCGAGACGGCGGCGGCAATTTTTCTCTGACGGGTAAAAAACTTTTCGTCGCGGACGCCTCAGTCGCAGACCTTTTGATCTGTGTGGCGCGCCAGGGCGGCGGAGCAAGCGGTGGTGAAAATCTCCTGCTCTTGCCCGTCGAGCGCGGCACGCAGGGCTTGACCGTTAAGGCTATGCCTTCTATGGACGGGACGCGGAAAGTTTATGAAGTTGGTTTCGAGGGCGTGACTTTGGCGGAAGCAGACATGTTAGGTGCGGATGGTGACGCGCGCGGCGCGCTGGGCGAAGCGTTGGAGGTGGGCTGCGCGGCGCTGTGCGCAGAGATGGTGGGCGGGATGCAATGGGTGCTCGATGCGACCGTGGAATATGCCAAGACGCGCCAGCAGTTCGGTCGCGCCATAGGCTCTTTTCAAGCCGTTCAGCATCAATGCGCGGACATGTTGTTGATGACGGAGAGCGCGCGCTCGGCGGCTTATTACGCGGCGTGGGCTTTAACGCAAGGCGACGCGTCTTCCTCCGTTGCGGTCTCTATAGCCAAGGCATATTGTTCGGATGCTTATCGCGAAGTCGGCAATCGCGGCGTGCAGGTACACGGCGGCATAGGCTTTACCTGGGAGCACGACCTACAGCTTTATTACAAGCGCAGCAAATCAAGTGAGACGCTCTTTGGCGATGCCACGTTTCATCGCGAGCGCATCGCGCGCATCATCGTTGACGGTCACAATACTAATGCAAGTTCAAAGGCACACGCAGAAGAGCGCAAGCCTTGAATAAATTTATAAGGACAAAAAGATGACTGCGAGTATCAAAAAACTGTTCGATCTGTCGGGCCGTGTGGCGATTGTCACGGGCGGCTCAAGGGGGCTGGGGCTTGAGATGGCCGAAGGGCTGGCTGAGGCTGGCGCTTCACTGATGCTCTGCGCGCGGCGTGAAGAGTGGCTTGGGCCAACCGTCAAAGAATTTCGCGAGCACGGGATCAAAGCCGAAGGGATGCTCTGCGACGTGGTCGAGCAAGCGCAGGTGCAGGCGGTCGTCGATCGGACGATGGAGGTCTTCGGCAAGATAGATATTCTAGTCAACAACGCTGGCATCTCCTGGGGCGAGCGCCCCGAAAGGATGCCGCTGGATAAATGGCAGAAGGTAATTGACGTGAACCTGACCGGCGCATTTCTCTTCGCGCAAGCAGCCGGGCGCGAGATGCTCAAGCGTGAGTACGGGCGGATCATCAATGTTTCGTCCGTCTCCGGTTTGCAGTCTTCCGCCGACGGGCCGCATTATGTCGGGTATGCTGCGAGCAAAGCGGGGCTCTTCGGCCTGACGCGCGAGCTTGCAGCCTCCTGGGGCAGACAGGGCATTCGCGTCAACGCCATCGCGCCGGGCTTCTTTCATTCGCGCCTCGCAGACGCCGCCATAGAGTATGCTGAACCCTCTATCAAAGCCCGCAACCCAATCGCACGCGTGGGCGAGGCCGGTGAGTTGAAAGGCGTCGCGGTCTTTCTAGCCTCGGACGCCTCTAACTACATCACGGGCCAAACCATAGTAGTCGATGGTGGACGCACCATCGTCTAAATGTAAGGGAAAGAATATGAGCAAACCAAAAGTGGAAAAGGGAAGCGTCGAGTCGCCTTATGCGGCGCGTCCGTGGCTGGAGTCTTACGATTACTGGGTGCCGCCGCACATGAATTACCCGCGTCGGCCTCTGCATGAAATACTGCGTATGACTGCCATCGAAATGCCTGATCGTCACGCGACGGCCTTCCTCGGCGCGCACCTGACCTTCGGCCAGCTCAAGGAACAGTCTGACAGATTCGCCACCGCGCTACGGGCTTTAGGCATCAAGCAACGTGATCGCGTCGGCATTATGCTGCCGAATTGCCCGCAGTATATCGTCGCGGCCTTCGCCATCCTGCGTCTGGGGGCGATTGTGGTCAATGTCAATCCGATCTATACGCCGCGCGAGGTCTTGATCGTCGCAGGCGATTCAGGGATGCGTGTCATGTTGACGCTGGACTTGCTCGCGCCCCTGACGCTCTCCGTCATTGAGCAGACTCAAATTGAAAACGTCATCATTACCTCGCTCGGAGAATACTCTGCTGCGGCAGCGCCTGCGCCTTCCGTCGAAGGCACTTTAAGGATGGCGGATATGCTCGCCGGAATTGATGAGCCGGATTTACCGCGCGTCGAGCTCGATCCGGAAGATGTGGCCGTGCTGCAATATACTGGCGGCACGACGGGCGTGCCGAAGGCCGCGATGCTTACGCATTACAGCATCTTCGCCAATGTGATTCAGACGGAGTGCTGGCATCATCGCAGCCTGCGCCGTGGCGAAGAGACCTACCTGCTGGTGATCCCTTACTTTCATGTTTACGGCTTCACGGTCGGCATGATGTCCGGTATCTGGCAGGGTGCTCAGCAGGTTCTGATTCCAAAGTACGACGTAGAGGCGCTGCTTCAAGCTATACGCGATTATCGTCCGACCTATTTTCCGGCAGTGCCGACCATTTATATATCACTGCTCAATCATCCGCAGGCGAAAGAGTATGGCATAGACAAGATACGCGTCTTCAATAGCGGCTCGGCCCCTCTGCCCGTCGAAGTGATCGAGCAATTCGAGCGGTTGACGGGCGGCACGCTCAACGAAGGTTACGGATTGTCGGAAGCCTCGCCCGTGACGCACACGACGCCGACGCTCTCGCGTCGCAAACCCGGCAGCATAGGAGTGCCGCTTCCGGACACTGACATCAAGATCGTCGACCTCGAAACGGGCACAAGCGAAGTGCCCGTCGGTGAAGAGGGCGAGCTCTGTGTCGCCGGGCCGCAGGTCATGAAGGGTTACTGGAATCGACCGGACGAGACGGCAATCGCCCTGCGCAAAGACGAAGAGGGACGCACCTGGCTCTACACTGGCGACGTTGCGCGCATGGACGAGGACGGCTATCAATACATCGTGCAGCGCAAGAAAGACCTGATTATCGTCGGCGGCTTCAACGTTTATCCGTCTGAGGTCGAGAGCGTGCTCTACACGCACCCGTCCGTGATGGAGGCCGCCGTCATCGGCGTGCCCGATTCGTATCGAGGCGAAGTCGTCAAAGCCTGCGTCGTGCTCAAGCAGGACGCGGCGGCGACTTCGGATGAGTTGATGGAACATTGCAAGGGCGACCTCGCTGCGTACAAAGTACCCTGCAAGGTGGAGATTCGAGACAGCCTTCCGAAAACCGCGGTCGGCAAGATTCTTCATCGCGTGCTGCGTGAAGAAGAGGCTAATAGTTTAATCGAAACAGAAGAAGATTCAAACAGGGATGGACAGCGATTGTCAGGATAAAAGCAAAGCTTTAGCAAAGTAAATTGTGTTTTCAAATTTAAGCTCCGAAGCTCAACCATGTCATCCTTATTTTCTAATTCTGTCTATCCTGTCCATCCCTGTTAGTTTTGTTTCTATATTTATCATTGCGAAAGCGAGACGAAATTATGCAACTACTCGAAGGAAAAGTGGCGATCATCACGGGCGCGGCGCGAGGTATTGGTCGCGCGTGCGCGGAACTGTTCTCAGCGCACGGGGCGCGTGTCGTCCTCTCGGATATTGATCCTGACCCGACACATGAAGCTGCCGAAGCAATCAGGGGCAATGACGGCGACGCGCTCGCAGTGCCGGGCGACGTGACGGGCGCGGACTTCGGGCAGCGTCTGGTGAAAGCGACGCTTACCAGCTACGGGCGCATAGACGCCATCGTCAACAATGCCGGTTATACCTGGGACGGCACGGCGCACAAGATGACGGATGAGCAGTGGCAGGCGATGCTCGACGTGCATTTGACTGCGCCGTTTCGTATCATCCGCGCCGCTTCGGCCTACCTGCGCGAGACCGCAAAGCTCGAACGTGAGCAGCAGGGCCGCGCCTCTGCGCGCAAGATCGTTAACATCTCTTCGACGACGGGAACGCGCGGCAACGCAGGTCAATCCAATTACGCGGCGGGCAAAGCCGGTGTGATCGGATTGACCAAGACGCTTGCCAAAGAGTGGGGCCAGTTTAATATACAGGTCAACGCCGTCGCCTTCGGCTTTATAGAGACTCGTCTGACGCAGGCTAAAGAGTCTGGCGAGAAAGTAACGCGCGAGTCCGCTGATATTGCTCTGGGCATTCCACAGGCCAATCGAGACATCGCCTTCAAGATGATTCCGATGGGTCGCGGCGGCACGCCGGAAGAGGCTGCGGGCGCTGTCCTCTTCTTCGCTTCACCGCTCAGCGACTACGTGTCCGGCCAGGTATTGGAAGTCACTGGCGGACTGTGAAAGCGATGTTCGGATAAGTCGGATCGAGCGTGCGGGCCGCAAAGTTTATAACGAGAGCCGCACAAAAAGTATTTAGCAGTTGATATGACATTTATCTCTGTGACACGCCTGCGCGTGCGTTCATGGCGCTATCTGCCGCAATTCGTCTGGCAGTCTTTAAAGAGCGGGCGATAGGCGGAGCGAGCCAAGGGCTTCCAAGGCGGCAAGCTGCTTCGCGAAGCGAAGAATGCTTTCTGGACTGTGACCGCCTGGGAAGACGAAGCGGCGATGCGCGCTTATCGTAACGCGGGCGCGCACCGCATGGTCATGCCCAGGCTGCTTGAGTGGTGCGACGAAGCAGCGGTCGCCCATTGGACTCAAACGGAAGCAACCCTTCCGGACTGGCAGGAAGCACATCGGCGTATGGTTGCAGAGGGCAGGCCGTCGAAGGTCAGGCATCCATCGCCTGCTCAAGAATCAAAACAGATAGCAGCCCCGCGCCCTGGCCGCATCGAGCGAATTTTAAAGCCGGAACATTAACAGGAGTCGAAAAAGAGCGATGAATTACGAAGCCATAAAGTTTGATATTTGCTGCGCCGCGCGACTGCTTTACAGGCAGGGCCTGAGCGTGGCTAACGCTGGCCACCTGAGCGTGGCGGTTGAGCCGGACAGGATGCTCGTCAATCACTTCGGGCCGTCGTTTGCGACGCTTCGTCCGGAGAATATAGTGCTCGTGGATTTCTCTGGCCGAGTCGTTGAAGGCGACGCTTACGTCAACGACACCATACGCCTGCACGGCATTATTCATCGCGAGAACCCGCATGCCATAGCGATTGCTCATACGCATCCGCCCGCTGTCGTCACCTTCAGCGCATTCCGCATCGTGCCGGAAATCTTCGATCAGGAAAGCTGCCTGCTGGTCGATGACGTGGGCGTAGTGCTGGAAGAATACGAGGGGCTGGCTTCGGACGAAGAACGAGTAATGCCGATTGCTAATGCGCTCAAAGAAAAGCGCGCGATCTTTCTGCCCAATCACGGAGCGATCACCATCGGCGATAATATACAGGTCGCGTTCCTGCGCATGGTTCTTTTGGAAGACATGGCGCAGCGGAATCTCGCTGTCGCACAGGCTGCGCAAAGCCTTGGGCGCAAGCCCGTGCCGATCGCGATTGAGGCGGCGCGTCGCGCCAAAGAAGAGATCGCACGCATCCCCGTCATGGCGCACCTGTGGAAAGATTTCTTAACGCGCCTTCACGCCAGCGATCCGGAACTTTTTGAAGGACGCGGTAATGCGGCGCGTGGAGTGAGCTGAGAAGTCGCGCAAAGAAAAGAAGCGTGTCGCAGATGATCGAAGCCTGTAAACGATGAGCTATTCAATCAATCGTGTCGTGGTCATAGGGTCTGGGACGATGGGCGGCGGCATCGCCGCGCACGTGGCGAACGCCGGAATCCCGGTCTACCTGCTGGACATCGCGCCGCGCGAGTTAACAGTGGAAGAAGAAAGGCGCGGCCTCAAGCTCACGGATTCGCAGGTGCGCAATCGCCTCGTCAACGCCTCGCTGGAACGGATCAAAAAGTCTACGCCCCCCGCATTCTTTACGCCCGACGTAGCCGAGCTAATCACTGTCGGCAACCTCGAAGATAACTTCGATTGGGTGAGTAAAGGCGACTGGATCGTCGAAGTCATCATCGAGCAATTACAACCCAAACGCGACCTAGTGGCGCGCATAGATCAAACAAGGAAAGCCGGAAGCATCGTTTCTAGTAACACTTCGGGGCTGCCGATTGCGACGATTGCCGCAGAGGCTTCCGCAGATTTTAAGGCGCACTTTCTCGGCACTCATTTTTTTACCCCGCCGCGTTACATGAAACTGCTTGAAATAATTCCGTCGCGCGAGACGAAACCGGAGCTCGTCGAGTTTATGACGGACTTTGCAGAGCGCCGCCTGGGCAAGGGCGTCGTTATCTGCAAGGACACGCCGAACTTTATCGCCAATCGCTTCGCTTCTATCCTGGGCGCATCGACGATGGGCTTCGTGCTGGAAAACGGATACACCATCGAAGAAACGGACGCCATCATCAGTGAGCTTATCGGTCGGCCTAAGACCGCCATGTTTCGCATGCTCGATCTGATCGGCCTGGATGTTTCCAGTGCGGTCGGCGAAAACCTTTATGGGTTGATCGAGACGGACGAATCGCGTGAAGTCCTGCGTAACCGGAATCTGGGCCGCCTTCAGACGACACAGCTTGAGCGCGGGCGTTTGGGCGACAAGACGGGCCAGGGTTTTTATAAAAAGCCGCCGAAGGGTATGAAGGGCGACATCCTCACGCTCGATCTTGAAACGATGGAGTATAGAGCACGGCGCGAACCCGACATCCCTTCCATCAAGGAGGCTTTGAAGATCAAGCTTCTGCCGGAACGCTTGGCCTTCGTGCTCGCGCAGGACGATAAGGCCGGCGCGCTCGCACGCCACACCATCTACAATACGCTGGCTTACGCCGCGCGGCGCGTGCCCGAGATCACAGACCAGCTCATCAACGTGGACAAGGCCATGCGCTGGGGCTACGCGCACGAACTGGGGCCCTTCGAGTTGTGGGACGCGCTCGGCGTGCGAAAGACAGCCGAAGCGATGGAAGCCGAAGGAATCGCCGTCGCACTCTGGGTCAAAGAGATGCTCAGTCTCGGATACGAAACTTTTTATCGCCCACATGACGGCATCTTGAGCTATTACGATCAGGCGCACAAAAAATATATTGCGGAAGCGCTGGACGAATGCAAAGTAGAGTGACGTAATGAGTGCCTGCACTCTTCCGGACAGTGGGTGGACGAGCAGTATTTTCTTGATCTAGAACGTGAGGCTTTCGTCGCACTGTGCGGCGAGCAGAAGACCAGGGATCGTATCGAGCACAGGTTGACGACGGGCAAGCCTCTGCGAAATTGAATCGAAAGATTGTTGAGCGCGCAAGAAGAGAAGCATGACACACACAGTCAAAGAAGAATCTTCTTCGGACAGAACGGAAGCCCGTCGTCGGATGAGCGGCCTCGAATACATGCGAAAGCTGATGGCAGGCGAGATGACTGCCTCAGGCATGGCGCAACTGATGAACTTCAAGCTCACGGAGGTGAGCGAAGGCCACGCCGTCTTTAGCATCGTGCCGGACGAGCGCCACTACAACGGGCTCGGCATAGCGCACGGAGGGCTGGCCGCAACCTTGCTCGATACGGCCACGGGTTGCGCCATCAACACTATGATGCCAGCGGGCAAAATCTTTACCACGCTTGAGATGAAGGTCAACTACGTTCGCCCTCTGAGGCGCGAGACGGGCGAGGTGCGCTGCGAGGCGCACGTTATTCACGTCGGCGGACAGGTGGCGACGGCAGAAGGTCACATCGTTGACGCGGAGGGCAAGCTTTACGCCCACGGCACTGCGACCTGCATATTGTTTCGTGTGCAGTAAGCAGAATAATTCTCTAAACAAGGTGAGCGTATGAAAGTCGGTGACGTTGTCAGTTGGGAGAGAACCTTTACGGAAGAGGATGTGCGCCTCTTCAGCAGATTTTCCGGCGACGAGGGCACGCATCATCTAGAGCCGGACGCCACTGGCAGGCTGATGGTACACGGGCTGCTCACTGCGACTCTGCCGACGAAGATCGGCGGCGATATAAACTTTATCGCGCGCGAGATGGTCTTTAAATTTCACCGACCGGTCTTTAGCGGCGATACTGTGCGCTGCGAAGTGACGATTAACGAGTTGACGGAGACGGCTGAATACACGCAGGTCAAATCATCCTGGGTGTGTCGTAACCAGCACGGAAAAGAAGTGATGAGCGGGCAGGCGCAGGGGATTATTAGAGAGATTTAAACTGTCAGTGCGAGCGGATGAAATGGCCGCGACCGTTTTCGAGAATCTTCAAACCTGAGCTGCACGAAAGCGGCGAGGAGTTATTTAATCGATGAGCAGTGATGATCCTTACGTGGGCTTTCAGGTCTCGGAGCGAGCGCGCACGCTTTATCAGAAACTTCGCGCCTTTATGGATGCGCACGTCTATCCGAACGAGCGTTTGTTTCGCGAGCAGATAGATGAGGGCGACCGCTGGCAGCCCGCGCCCTTAATGGAAGAGCTGAAAGCCAAAGCGAGAGCGGAGGGCTTGTGGAATCTGTTTCTGCCGGAGAGTGAGTACGGCGCGGGGCTGACAAATCTTGAATACGCGCCGATGGCGGAGTTGATGGGACGCTCAATGGAGTTCGCTTCGGAGATTTTTAATTGCAGCGCGCCGGACACGGGTAATATGGAAGTCCTTGTGCGCTACGGCACGCCGGAACAAAAAGAAAGCTGGCTCGAACCGCTCTTGGAAGGCCGCATACGCTCTTGCTTTGCCATGACCGAGCCGGAGGTGGCCTCTTCGGACGCGACGAATATACGCTCGACCATCGCGCGTGAAGGCGACGAATACGTCATCAACGGTCGCAAGTGGTGGACGAGCGGCGCTGGCGACCCGCGCTGCAAAATCAGTATCTTTATGGGCAAGACAGACCCTTCAGCGCCAAAGCACCAGCAGCAATCTATGATCCTCGTGCCGATGGACACACCGGGAGTAAAAGTTGTGCGTCTTCTCAAGGTCTACGGCTATGACCACGCGCCGCACGGTCACGCCGAAGTTCATTTTGAGAACGTGCGTGTTCCCGCCTCGAATATTCTTTTAGGCGAGGGGCGCGGGTTCGAGATCGCGCAGGGGCGTTTGGGCCCAGGGCGCATACACCACTGCATGCGACTCATAGGGATGAGCGAGCGCGCGCTCGAAGCGATGTGCCGCCGCGTAACAGAGCGCGTGGCCTTCGGCAAGCCACTCTCAGAGCAGGGGACGATACGCGCTACTATCGCCGCGTCCAGAATAGAGATCGAACAGGCGCGACTGTTGACGTTAAAAGCAGCACTGATGATGGACACGGTCGGCAATAAGGCTGCGCGCGCAGAGATCGCTATGATTAAAGTCGTCGCTCCGAACCTGGCGCTCAGCGTCATAGACCGCGCCGTGCAGGCACACGGCGGGGCTGGCGTCTCGGATGATTTTATGCTCGCCGCCGCGTGGGCCAATGCACGCACCCTGAGACTCGCAGACGGCCCGGACGAAGTGCACTTGGAATCAATTGCACGGATGGAGTTGAGTAAGTATCAGGATTGAAGATTAGTAGGAAGCGACCAGCTACACTTGATTCAGTAAGCTTCAAATGAGGAGAGTCGAAATGCCTGTGACGGACATCGAAAGCATCGCCCAGCTTGGCGAGCGCGTTGGACAGGAAGTCGCCACGAGCGATTGGTTCGAGGTGACGCAGGAGCGCATCAACCAGTTCGCCGAAGCGACGGAAGATCGACAGTGGATTCACGTCGATCCCGAGAGGGCCGCGCGCGAGTCGCCTTTTAAACAGACAATCGCGCACGGCTTTTTGACCCTCTCGATGTTGAGCGAGTTAATGAAGCTGGCAATATCGGTCGGGGGCTTAAAGATGGGCCTCAACTACGGCTTGAACCGCGTGCGCTTTGTCGCGCCTGTTCCCGCGGGCTCGCGCATACGCGGGCGCTTCACGCTCGCCGAGCTTGAAGAGATCAAAGGCGGCGTGCAGGCGACCTGGAACGTCACGGTCGAGCGCGAAGGCGGCGGCGATAAACCATGCTGCGTAGCCGAATGGCTGGTTCGCTATTACGCTTAAGCAAGTTACGGTAGCGGGACTGTTTGGATGTTGAGTGTGTGATAAATTGCTATTCACCACAGAGGCACAGAGGACACGGAGATAACACAGAGAGTGGAATACTATTCAAACCTCCGTGCTTCCTCTGTGTGCTCTGTGCCTCTGTGGTAAGTGAGCAACTTCCCTGACACTCGATCTCAAATTGATCCGCCAAACAAGCTGCTGACTTATTGCTGATAAGGAGATACATCGATGACAGACAGGGCTGAGAAGCTGCTCGTCACACTTGAGGATGGTATAAAGCGCATCACCTTTAATCGTCCCGAACGGCGCAACTCTGTTGACGGCGAGATGATACAAACGTTGCTGGCGGCGATGAGGGAATCTGCTGAAGACGGCACGCGGGTAGTGATTCTGACGGGCGCGGGCGATTCGTTCTGCGCGGGTGCGGACCTGGCGGCGACGAGCGCGAGCGACATTGCGAACTACGATGTCACGGCGGCGATTCGCGCGAACGTTAATCCGACTGTTCTGGCAATGCGCTCGCTGCCTGTCCCTGTGATCGCGCGCGTTCACGGGCACGCCGTCGGGGTCGGCTTTAACTATGCGCTCGCGTGCGACATGATCGTTGCTTCCGAGCAGGCGCTCTTCGGACAGGTCTTTATA
>Ga0190273_10000787_pt1 | contig 11479 bp, 10 predicted proteins | sample Popmic504IS_FD_134513 | JGI IMG/M metagenome (GOLD analysis project Ga0190273, IMG submission 134513) | Populus adjacent soil microbial communities from riparian zone of Shoshone River, Wyoming, USA - 504 IS | ecosystem: Environmental > Terrestrial > Soil > Riparian zone > Trees stand | place...
AAAGAGAGCACTGGGGAGCGATACGCAGTCGGCGATAGCGCTGCCACTGATCTTCGGCGGCAACTGCTTCGGCCTGCTCTGCTTCGCAAGCCTTGCGCCCTATGCTTACACGAACGCGGACGCAGAGAGGCTGGCCGCGCTGGCCGATCACGTCGCGGCGGTCGCGCAGGCGCTCCTTTTGCGCGAGCGCATGGAGATCATGACGGAGACAGAGCGCGAGATCACACGGCTCAAAAGCGGTTTCGTCAATACGCTCGTGCGCGACATACGTTTTCCATTGACGAGCGTGCTCGGGCTGCTGGAGCTTTTCGAGTCCAAGTTACAGGCGCGCGAGCCTTTTGATATGGAAGATCGTCAACTCTTAGGCTCTGCGCTTGAGAACGGCGACCGTATGCGCCGCCTCCTTGACGATCACCTTGAGATAGCACAACAGCAGGACAGGCCGCTCACACTCAAAGTCGAGGATGTAAACGTCGCAGGCTTGCTCGAAGAGGTTGCCGAACCGCTGCGCGGCGAGGCTGCGCTGCGCGGCGTGGAGCTTAACGTCAATGTCAGTACGCGTCTGCTCATGATGCAGGTGGATGTCAGGCAGGCCCGTCGCGCGCTCTGTCATATCCTGACGGTGGCGCTCGATGCCACGCCGGACGGCGGCATCATACAGATCGAGGCGCAGACGATTACGGGCACGCGCGTCGGCGACGAAGGACGCCGCCTCGTCGTCATCAACGTGACGGACACGGGCAAAGGCATCCCTGCGGAAGAAGTGCCGTTCGTGTTCGATGCTTTCTGGCAAGCGAAGGATCAACGCACGAACGTCGTGCGCGGCGTCGGGCTGGCTATTGCCAAGCGCATCGCGGCGGCGCATGGCGGCAATGTCTCTGTCCGCAGCCAGGTCTCTCTGGGCACGACCTATTCGATCATTTTGCCCGCGAGCAAGCCCGTCGCAGGTGAAGAGCATCAGCGTATTATGATCGTCGACGATGTGCCGGAGATACTCTTGCTGCTCAGCAAGCTCGTCGCGCGGATGGGTTATCAAGTCGAGACAGCGCCGTGCGCGGACGAGGCGCTCGTTATTCTGCGAGAGAAAAAGGTTGATCTACTGCTGACGGATTGGTCTATGCCCGGCATGAACGGCGGCGAGCTGATTACGGCTGTGAAGCGCGACGATAGCCTTTCACAAATCCCTACCATCGTCCTGACGGGTCACGACACGGACGTTGAGAGAAGTGAGGCGCGCGCAGCAGGCTGTGATCGTTTTCTAGTCAAGCCGATTAAACGCGACGAGCTACAGCGCGTTATCTCAGAGTTGTTATCCGCTGCGGCGGTAAATTAACGAGCCAGGGGTAGAGAGGTAAAAAGCAAAAGTGTAGAAGGTTGCAGTCCCTTCTACACTTTTGCTTTTTTTACCTTCGCCGTTTTTAGATTCCAAGCACGTTGACGAGTTCCTGCACTGAGGCGGCGCTCTTTTGCAGAGCGATACGTTCTTCCGTCATGAGGTTGATCTCTATGATCTGCTCAAGGCCGTTCGCGCCGAGCTTGCACGGCACGCCGACGTAGAGGCCGTTGACGCCGTACTCGCCTTCCAGATACGCGGCGCACGGTAGAATCTTTTTCTTATCTTTGAGAATGGCTTCCGTCATCTCGACCGCTGCCGCGGACGGCGCATAGTAGGCCGAGCCTGTCTTTAACAGCGAGACGATCTCCGCTCCGCCGTTGGCCGTCCTTTTAACGATCGCGTCGAGCTGATCCTTCGGCAGCAGCTCCGTCACGGGGATGCCCGCGCACGTCGAATAACGCGGCAGCGGAACCATCGTATCGCCGTGGCCGCCGAGGACGAACGCCGTCACGTTTTCGACGGAGACATCCAGGGCTTCTGCCAGAAAGCAGCGCATGCGCGCAGAATCCAAAACGCCAGCCATGCCTATCACGCGATGCTTGGGGAAACCGGAACGCTTGAATGCGACCTGGCACATCGCGTCGAGCGGATTGGAGACGATGATTAAAATCGAGTTGGGCGAAAACTTAACGACCTGATCGACGACCTTTGAGACGATATCGGCATTCGTTTTTAAGAGATCGTCGCGGCTCATGCCGGGCTTTCGGGGCAAGCCGGCGGTGATAATCACCACGTCGGAGTCCTTCGTCAGCGCGTAGTCGTTGGTCGAGCCTATCATGCGCGCGTCGAAGCCTTCGATGGGCGCGGCCTGCGCCAGGTCCAGCGATTTGCCCTGCGGCACGCCCTCCATAATATCGACCAGCACGACATCGCCCAGTTCTTTGCTCGCGAGCCAGTGCGCGGCGGTCGCGCCGACGTTGCCTGCTCCGACCACTGTTATCTTGTTTCGCTTACCCATCGCTTTTAGAGTCCTTTCAATTTAGGTCAGCCGTCGGCGATCAGTCACAGGCTTCTCAAGTGATAAAGTCACAACTTATCAGCGGCTCTAGACCCGTTTTGCTATGATTAGGATTGAAAGAGCGCGAGTGTACAGGCGCGCTGGCGCGGCTGTCAAGATAAGGGAAGAGTGCGACGATCGAAGCGTGCTTGTCCATTTGATGTGTGCCGGATTGGACTTCATTCGAATGTATTGAGAGAGACGATTCACCACCGCAGACACAGAGCGCACTGAGGAAGCACAGAGGCTTGAGTGAGATTAGCTTTGAGACCCTGCCCGTTGCTTTCGAAAGTAACGGGCAGGGTCTCTCACTTGCCGACACAGTCTGAAAAAAACGCCGTGAGCTAGTCTAGACCCCCTCTAGTTCGGAGTTATGTCGATAAAGCAGATTGCATTGTAAGCGCTTCCCGTAGCATTACTGACGGTCAGTTTACCGTCGCTGACCGTTACCGTTTGCGTGCCCTCTATCCAACGCTGCGAGCTTGACGGAACACCGTTGACGGTGAGCACTCCTTCAACGTTGATCTTGTAAATGTGCTGGCTGTCGTAGTAATCGGGGTCTCCGGCTACGACCCGCACCGTGTAGCTACCATTGGGCACGGCTATCTCCCATGTTCTATTGCCCGAATACTGCATCGCCGCCAGGGTGTCATATCGTTGATCGAGCGAGACCGGATTGTCCCTGTCTCTGAGGCCACCGTCATTAATAGCATCCCACCCATAAGTGAAGCCGTTGCCACGGTCGGTGTAAGCCAGTCCGGAATCGGCAAGGTAGCCGGTCGGTACTGTCGAGCCAGATGGTTGGAAGTTGATCTTGATAGGAGTACTAACCCGAGTTATATCGATAAAGCAGATTGCATTGTAAGCGCTCCCGGTCGCATTGCTCACCGTCAGCTTACCATCGCTCACGGTAACGGTCTGCGTGCCCTCTATCCAACGTTGTGTGCTTGATGGAACGCCGTTGACCGTCAGGACGCCTTCGACATTTATTTTATAGATGTGCTGGCTATCGTAATAGTCAGGGTCTCCGGCTACGACATGCACCGTGTAATTGCCATTGGGCACGGCTATCTCCCACTTGCGATCACCGGAGTATTGCATGGCGGCCAGGGTATCGTAACGCTGATCGAGCGAGACCGGATTGTCCCTATCTCTGAGGCCACCGTCATTGATAGCATCCCAGCCATAAGTGAAGCCGTTGCCACGGTCGGTGTAAGCCAGCCCGGAATCGGCGAGGTAGCCGGTTGGTACTGTCGAGCCAGATGGTTGAAAGTTAAATTTGTTCTGGCTGCCAATATTCCAACTGGATTGCGAAGTACAACTATAGCCGGAATTCAAATAGGCTGAATTCCCCACGGCATTGGTTGCGCGGACGCGAAACTCATTCGTGGCGCACGGCGTCACCGTTATTTGATATGAAGTAACGTTAGGGCCGACCGTGGCGATCTGCGTATAGGTGCCGGAGATTAATCGCTCTATCTTGAAGCCCGTTTCATTATTTGAATTGTCCGTCCATCCTATAGAGTTGCCGTTCGATATCGTGAAACTGGTGGGCGCAACCGGAAGAACCGTAGTCGCTGTGTCGGTGTAGCCGGATGCGGCTTCGATTGCAGCCATATCAGCACCAATGTCCTTGGCGTCGCTCCCTTGAGACTTGTACTGACTGGAACTGGCCAGCCGATAGTTCCCGTTGGCATAATTAATAAATCCGACACCAGTCCAGCCCGATGCTGCAAACGTCTGGCCCGGATTCGGATAAATGCCCTCCAGGTAGGCGTTCGATACACTCTGGTTGCCGCAATTACTCGAAGTATTGACCAGAACGTTTTTTCGATAGAGGCTGGGCTGATAGAAACTTTGTAGAGTGGGAGTGCCTTCGGCTGTAATCGGCGATGAGATGCCATAACATCCGCGTTCGATGATGTTATTACTAAAAGTAAAATTGGCGCTGGGGACGCTATCGGAATCGACCGTTTTCCTCCACCCTTCCGCCGTCACATGATCGATCTTAATATGTTTCGGGCCTCCTTGAATTAAAAAGATGCGGCCAGCGCTACTGTTGTCGTCGTTCGGATTGGTATGGAATACAGTGGATGTGGCTGTGCCCATATCGGAGAATATGACGTTGGCGATTTTGACATGATTGACATCATTTGTTGCGCCTTCATCTTTGGCGAGTATATTTACCGCGTACGTCGAATGACGCACTATGTTATTGCTGAAGGTCACGTGTTCCGTCACGCACCAGCTACAAGTGCCTTGAACCCCTGTGGACTTCAATAAAATCGCCGCCCCATCCTGGCCTTGATGGGCCCCGCCAAAAGTAGAGTCCCAGTTATTCTCGAAGATGTTCCCGTCAATTAACACACGACGTGCATTCTTGGATTCAAATAAGTTCTTGACGGCGTGTACGCCTTTCCATGAAGTGGGCTTGGCGATATAGTTGCGCCGTATCTCTATATCGGCAGGAGTGAGCAGATAGATTGCCGGTTTGACCCCCCCGAAATTAATGTTCTCGCTCGCTGCCTCAAGATAGTTGTTTACTATTTTAATTGGGCCCTCTCCGCCCCAACCGGCCAAAGCCTGCGAGTCGCTATTAGCATCGTGGAAGTTGGAGACGTAGGAATCAATTACCGCCCACCATTTACCATTGAGCACGACCCCCCGCCGAAAATTACCGTTATCACTTCCATGTATGTAACATCGATCGATAGTAATATTGTTGCTGAAATTTCCCGGCGAACTGTAGCTGTCCTCGTGCGGAGAGACTAAATCAGTCATTGAAGTAACGCCACTTTGGACTCCTATATCGAGTCCTACGAGCCTGTAATGATGCGCTTGTGCCTGGAAGATAAATGCCGAGGTCGAGGATGCCCTGATACGCGGCATCAGGCTGGCATTGGCCGGGCTCACGCGCGTCCCCGGCGGAATCGTGCCGTTACTATTAAAGGCTGTGCTTGCCGAAGCGATTACGATCCAGCCGGTTCCCGGTTTATAGGGCAGTGTGAAACTGCCGACAAAATCCGTATTAGGCTGAAGCAAGATAGTATCGCCGTAAGTGGCAGCATTGATTGTCTGTTGCAGATTGGTGCTGGTCGTCGCACAACGCGAATCACTGAAACTTCCAACACATCTGACGGTGCCGGACATGGATGGATATGTGGTGGAAAAAGTCTGAGGAAGTGTTGGATCGTCAGCGCCTGGGCCGTTTTGGCCGCTTATCGTCAGGGGTAGAATTATGATGGCTAATAAAGAGGTGAAGAGAAGAAGCAGGGACTTGAAGCGCAGGGATTTACCTTGTGTCCCGCTAATTTTCCCAGCCGCTTCGTTGAGCATCTGCGATTGAGCTATATTTGCCTGGTGTATCATGAAAACCCTCCATAAATTTCATGTGAGTGAATAGCTGTACTGGACAGCAACAAGAGACGGCGAAACTCTCTGTGCGCCAACGCTGATCGATTAACAGTTCTCTTCTGCTGAATATAGGGGAGAACGAAAGCCACGGGCGCTTCCCAGAATGAGGATAAGCTTATTCAAAAGGGATGGCATTAGCCTTTGTAAGTTGGTAGAGAGAGAGAACGATAACGGAGACTGCAAGGCTTGAGCCACCTACAATCCAACGTGTTGAGCAGGCAGATGATAGGCTTGGGTAAAATATTTGTCAAGAATAAGCCTTGTTAAGCAGCTCAGACTCTCGCTATTAAAATAGCACGCACGGAACCGGGTTGCTTTAAGCATCAGAGGCGGTAAGTAGGTGGAGGCCGAGAAATCTGGACAGTCACTTAATTGAAATTAACTCTAGTAACTCAGATGTTGTTTCGTGACTGGATAAAGCGGCTCTTCGGTTCATCCGTGCATGCGGACGGCGCGGCGCAAGCTGAACATCTTGCAGCAGGTGAAGAGGACGACGACGTTGATCCTTTTAATCCCTTTCCAGAGCCCGTCCGTGTAGAGATCAGAGACATGTTCGATCTGCACACGGTTGCGCCGCGTGAGGTCAAAGCGGTCGTAGAAGCATATTTAGTGGAAGCTCGCGCGGCGGGTTTCCTGAGCGTCAGGATTATTCACGGCAAAGGCAAAGGCGTGCAGCGCGAAATGGTCAGAACCATTCTGGCGCGCACGCCCTTCGTCTTGGATTACACGGATGCGCCGCCCGACGGTGGCGGCTGGGGAGCAACCGTCGCACATCTTTCGCAGCCCTCTGGGCCAACTCGTAAAGCTGACAGTTAATTCTTCGGGAAGACCATCAGGTGCGGGATAAACTCGTCGACGACCTTGCAGGCTCCCTGTACGTCCTTTGATTCAAAACGCACATCGGTTCCCTTCCCGATAGAGGCGAACTGCTCAGGCTCTGCCGATTGAATTTGCTTGAGAATCTGCTCGACGGTGATGGCCGGGAACTGTACGCCCTCGTCCAGCGAATCCAGATAATAGCTGCGTACGAGCTTGGGCAGTTTTTTACGACACAACTCGGAAGAGCCGAAGACATCGCCGCCCGCGAATCCGTCCTTGATAAAAGCGAAGAAGCCTACCTGTTTCTCCTGATGCGGGACTTCCTGCTGAAGGAGTTCCGGGCTCTCCGTGCGACTCTCGAAGATGTCGCTCATCGCCATCGTATCGCTAGTCACATCCATGCGCGCAGCCTTCTGCGAAATGTCATCCCAGATGCGCGACTGATCCGAGGTGTAACTGCCCGTCGCGCGAAGGCTGCTTGTGACATCTCTATGCTTTTGTCTACGCAGGCTCGGGTAGGAGAACGAGTCGCCGGTGGAAAACTCTTTCGAGGTATAACGCCAGCGTCCCTGCTCGACGCAGGAGACGGGCGTGACGACGCTCGAATGAGCCGGAACGACAATCGTCGTATTGACGATACGATTCTGCTTTGCTCCGAGGAGTTCTTCACCGTCTAGGATCAGTATGTCCGAGAGACTCTTGTTGGTGACTTGCAGGTTGGGAACGCTTCCCTGTTCGGAGACCTCCTTGATCTCAACCAGATTCTGCCGCAGCGCATCTTCCAGCTCCAGATATGGAAGGCGTCCCTCCTCCTTGACGAAAAGCGGCGTCAGGCGCAGCCCGTTGACCGTGATGCTTTCGCCCGTATAAAGATTTTCGATAAAGTTATTCAGAATTTTCATGGGGGTTTACTCCTTAATGGAAGAGCCTTGTTTGTTCAAAATTAAGGACGGTTTTATCAACAGGCTTTTGCCTGCCGGGGCGAGGCTTTATAGATTGTTCTAAGCCAAATACCGGACGGAGTCAATGGCTGTATGCATCGGTTGAAAACGCGCGCTCTTTGCGCCGAGTCGTGAGTCAAGCTATCTCAACCCAGGTCTGCGTGACAGACCGGGCAGACGCGATACTCCTGCTTCATCAAGAGGCCGATCCAGAAGAGCGGAAAGCAGAAGAAGAGCATCAGGATGAAGATCAACCAGCCTTCAGATGAGACCTTCTTCTCGACCGTGGGCAGGTAGGCCGCTCCGCATCTAGGACACCTGTATCCTGCGGCGTTGGCGGGAGGTGCAGCGTACGGCTGTTGCATCGGAGCAGCAGCGGGAGGTGAAGCGGGTTGCGGCGCAGCTATGGGCCCACTCTCTGCCCACATGTAGGGTTTCGGCGGCGTGTACTGCTGCTGCGTCGGCGGCGCTGTGGGCCTTGATTGGGGCGCGAGTCCCGTCCCGCAGTACCGGCAGATACGCACCGATTCATCATTCAGTTGCCCGCAATTGCCACATGCAATCATCATTCTCTCCTCGGAGAATCAACGGCCCACCGCCGCCCCTGCACGTTTCAATTCAACGCACACACATTCGCAGAGCTTGACGGACTAGGCGCGCTTGTTCTGAGCAACGGATAAATTAACGTATAAAGCAGGTGTCGGCAAATAAAATGGTCGTTCATCCCGGCGCATCTTTTTTAAGCTGAGCGGGCGTTAGTCTTCATCAAAGATTTGCCGTAGATGATGCTTTAAGTGGCCGACGTAATCGCGTATCAGGTACTCCAGGGTGGCGGGCTCTCTTTCATCAACCAGCTGCCAGGCGATTTTGTGCAGGCTGTGTTCCTGGTGACGCCGCGTCAGTTTGTCCGTAGGGATATGCGAGACGAGATGCGCAAGATGCAGGTTATAAGTCCGCCACAGTTCTATGAGGAGCGGCCAGGACTCCTCTCTGTAATGCTGCGAAGCAACCCACTGCTCCTGCTCATAGCCCGTGAAGACCAGATCATCCTGAAACTGTGCTCGAACAAACCGCTGATGATTATTGGCGGCGCTATCAATCAGGTGGCCGACGATCTCTTTGGGCGACCACTTCTCTGCCCTGAGCCGCTCTGCGCTCTCGGCCTCCGTCATCAAACGTAAACGCTCGGCAGCGCTCTCTACTGTCTGCCTCAAATCTTCGAGCACGTCATTCATCTTCGATCACCTGAGCGTCAAGCAAAGTCCCGTAAGGCATATTCAAATGCCTCAGTCATCACTTCCGCATCGCAGCCTTTTTTCGTTGACATCCTTATTCTACAAGAATAGTTTAGCCGCGTCTCTAGCCGTTCCCGATAAGGTCATGCGCTGTGCGCTCGCGACGGTTGATTCTGGCGTTAGGCATACGGCATAAGTCACATTTACTGGCAGAGATATTGATCGAGGAGTAAACTATATTCGTTATGAGCACCTTGAGAGCTTATGAAGAAGTAATCGAATTTATCGCCGCCGGAACCAGTCCGCAGAATGTCGTGGCTTTTCATCCCTCCGACAGTGCCAAAGAGCGCGTGGCAGACTTGATCTATAGGGAAAAGACGGCATCTCTTTCACCGGATGAAAAATCCGAATTAGATCATTACCTGCAATTGGAACATCTAATGAGGCTGGCGAAAGCGCGGGCTCGCCGTCATATCGCTAATGAGTAGATACATTAGCCCGGAGATTCGGCAGCAGGTCGCCACCCGCGCAGATTTCCTTTGTGAATACTGCTTGATTGCTGAAGAAGATACGTTCTTTGGCTGCGAAGTCGAGCATATCATTAGCCTCAAGCATGGCGGTTCTTCAGCGTTGGATAATTTGGCTTATGCTTGCGCTTTTTGTAATCGTCATAAAGGAAGCGACATTGGTTCTATCTCAGAGTCTGGCGAGTTTAGCAGATTCTTCAATCCTCGAACGGACAGGTGGGCGAAACATTTTCAATTGACGGAAGTTCTCGTTCAGCCTCTAACTATTATTGGCGAAGTCACAGCTCGAATTCTACAGTTCAATCATAGTGACCAAATCTTAGAGCGGCGGGCGTTGAATGAAATCGGAAGGTATCCGAATCAGGCAGCGGTGGCTCATATTGAAGGATAGACACGTCTGACAACTCATTTAACCGGAGCGCGAGTTAGCTTATCTTTCATGCGCAAGATTGAAGGCTTGATTCGTTGTGTCCGGCCCGGTTAATTCAGGCATTGAGACGTGTGTTGAAGTTATGGAAGGCGTAACGGAGCTGAAAATCAAAGGGGTTCTCGGACGGCAGGAATCCACCTCACAGCCGACACCTTCAATAGTCGAATCTCTCATCATTCTGGCGGCAATTGGTGTTCTGTCGGCCTTTATGGTGGTGCCCGGAATTTTTGCTTTCTGGACAATCTCAATCCTGTCGCTCCTCACCGTTTTAGCAATCGCTTTTCGATTCATTCAAGCGATTCATCTTTTGTTGTTCGCCGTATCGTGGATCGGCCTCCCGTTGATCGTACCCGCCCTGGGTTTTTGGCCTCAGATACTCCTTCTCCCGATCGTTATTTATGCCCTGGTCGTAGCAGCAACTCCAAATCTTAGACGCTCTATATTGTGGCTGCGCGCAGGCCGTCTGACCTCCGACATCCTCATCTTAATGCTGGCGACGATCGCTCTCTCCAGCATCGCCCTTGTCGGTTGGTATCTGCTATTTCGGCCCGATCTAAGCTCGCATTTGGTGATGATTCCAAAGATGCCTGTGTGGCTGCTGCCACTGGCCTGTCTGGGGTTTGCAATGCTGAATGCTGCGATGGAAGAGATTGTCTTTCGCGGCATTATGATGCAGGCATTGGACAGCGCACTCGGCAAAGGTAATCTAACACTTCTGATTCAAGCCGGTTCGTTCGCTTCTTTCCACTATCTGGCAGGGTTCCCGAATGGCGTTTGGGGCTTTGCGATGGTCTTCGTTTTTGGTTTCATGCTCGGCGTGCTGCGGCGTCGCTCGCAAGGCATACTTGCTCCGTGGATAGCTCACGTCTTAGCGGACATGGCAATTTTCGCTATCCTGGCAACTGTTCTTTTGACCTCGAAGACCTTCTAACAGCTATTCAAATAGAACCTAATCTTTAAACGTGCCGGGCGTCGTTGCACGTGCATAAAGAGCGCCTGCGCGCGAGTCTCTAGGCCTGCACAACTTTTTAACGGAAGAACAATCTGAACTTTTTCCAACCTCCGCACGTACTCATCCTCGGTTTCCAACGTATACCTTGGCCTTCTACACGTGTTGGTGTAATATGTAGAAGAAGGAGGTAACATCAATGACATCGGTGAAATCGGATCTTCCACAAGGCACGTTGGATCTGTTGATCTTGAAAGTTGTCGCGCTCGGCCCTGTTCACGGGTATGCGATCGCGCAACGCCTAGACCAGGCGTCGCGCGGCGTGGTTCAGGTTCCGCAAGGCTCGCTTTATCCGGCGCTGCACCGGCTCGAAAACCGCCGATTGCTGGCGGCTGACTGGAAGGCGACGGAGACAGGGCGTGAGGCCAAGTTTTATCGCCTGACGCGCAAAGGGCGTGCACAACTCGAAACTGAAGCCGCGGGCTGGCAGCGACTGACTGAAGCCGTCGGTTTGATACTCAAAATGTCTGAAGGAGGCGCGTGATGAAGTGGTGGCATCGCCTGTTTAACCGAAGGAAGTATGAAGAGAAGCTCGAAAAGGAATTGCGCTTCCATCTGGACGAACATACGAATGACCTGATCGAGCAGGGCTACAGTCCTGAAGAAGCGCGGCGGCTTGCCCGTCTTAATCTGGGCGGCCCGGAGCAGGTGAAGGAGATGTGCCGCGATACACGCAGGACACGATTGCTCGGGGACTTGATGCAAGACCTG
>Ga0190273_10000788_pt1 | contig 11478 bp, 7 predicted proteins | sample Popmic504IS_FD_134513 | JGI IMG/M metagenome (GOLD analysis project Ga0190273, IMG submission 134513) | Populus adjacent soil microbial communities from riparian zone of Shoshone River, Wyoming, USA - 504 IS | ecosystem: Environmental > Terrestrial > Soil > Riparian zone > Trees stand | place...
ATGGAAGTGATTCACGTCGGCCTTGCCATTGGGATAAACCTTGGCCATCAGCGGAATCACCGCCGACAGGTCGGCGAAATCGTCCCAGTTGATCAGGATGCCGGCGGCGCGCGCGATCGCGACCATGTGGATCGTGTGATTGGTCGACCCACCGGTCGCATGCAGGCCGATGATACCGTTGACGATCGCGCGCTCGTCGATGACGTCGCACAGCGGGCGATAGTCCTCGCCCAGCGCGGTGATTTTCGCCGCACGCTCCGCAGCTGCAGCGGTGAGCGCATCGCGCAGCGGCGTATACGGGTTGATGAAGGCAGTGCCCGGCAGGTGCAGGCCCATGATCTCCATCAACATCTGATTGGAATTCGCGGTGCCATAGAACGTGCAGGTGCCGGGGCCGTGGTACGACTGCGCCTCAGACTCCAGCAGCGCGTCACGGCCGACCTTGCCCTCGGCGAACAATTGGCGGGTCTTGGCCTTGGCATCGTTGGAGATGCCCGAGGTCATCGGTCCCGCCGGCACGAAGATCACCGGCAGATGGCCGAAGTGCAGTGCGCCGATCAGCAGGCCCGGCACGATCTTGTCGCAAACGCCCAGGCACAGCACCGCGTCGAAGCTGTTGTGCGACAACGCCACCGCGGTCGACATTGCGATCACGTCGCGCGAGAACAGCGACAGCTCCATGCCGGGCTCGCCCTGGGTGACGCCATCGCACATTGCCGGCACACCGCCCGCAAACTGCGCAACCGCGCCGGCCTTGCGCGCGGCCTGCTTGATGATCTCCGGGAAATGCTGCAGCGGCTGATGCGCCGAGAGCATGTCGTTGTAGGCCGACACGATCGCAATGCTCGGCCAGCGCACCTGGCGCAGCGCCTGCTTGTCCTCGTCGCCGAACGCCGCGAACGCATGTGCAAGATTGGTACACGACATGTGCGAGCGCACGGTGCCGGTCTGCTTGGCGGCTCGCATTCTTGCCAGATAAGCGGATCGCGATGACGCGCTGCGCGTGCGCACGCGCTCGGTGACGGCGGCGATGACCGGGTGCAGCTCGACCTGTTGCATGACGTCTCCCTGTCCGGATAATCGGACTGGCAAAAGCTGAGCCAGCGTGAGACCGGCCCTGGGGATGTGAGACTGACCCGCTGCCGTGCATCTCGTTCACCCGAGTCGCAGCGCCGGCGAAATTTGTGCAAAAGTGTCGGGTGAAAACGATTTCACTCCAGGAGTAATTATGCAGGATGCGAAAGCCGGAAGCAGCCACGACACCAGCTTGCAGGAGTTCGACCTCATATTCTTTGGCGGCACCGGCGACTTGGCCATGCGCAAGCTGCTGCCCGCGCTCTACAACCGCTTCCGCGACAGCAAAAGCACACAGGGTTGGCGGATTATCGGCATTGCGCGTCAGGAAATGACGCGCGATGAGTATCTAAATCTGGTCAGCGAGAATTGCCGACGTTTCATTCCTCACGGCGATTTCGACGCGCTGGCATGGACCGCGTTCACTGCGCATCTCGAATATCTGCGCCTCGACGGCCTGCAGGCCGAAGGCTATGCGGAGCTCGCGCGGCGTCTGCAGAATTCCGGCGATCGCGTGCGCGTGTTCTATCTGTCGACCGCGGCAAGCCTGTTTGCGCAGATCTGCCAGCACCTGGCCGCTGCGCATCTGGTGACGCCGCAAACGCGCGTGGTGCTGGAGAAGCCTCTGGGCCGCGACCGCGCGTCCAGCTACGAGATCAACGAGGCTGTCGGCAAAATCTTCGAAGAGCGGCAGATCTTCCGCATCGACCATTATCTCGGCAAGGAGACCGTGCAGAACCTGATCGCACTGCGCTTCGGCAACGCGATCTTCGAGCCGCTGTGGCGGCGCTCGAACATCCAGGACGTGCAGATCACGATCTCCGAAACCGTCGGCGTCGAAGGCCGCGGCGAGTATTACGACCGCTACGGCGCGCTGCGCGACATGGTGCAGAACCATCTGCTGCAGTTGCTGTGCATCGTGGCGATGGAGCCACCGTCGAGCATCGATCCGGACGCGGTGCGCGACGAAAAACTCAAGGTGCTGCGCGCGCTCAAACCCATCACGCCCGACTGCATCAAGGCCAAAACCGTGCGCGGCCAGTATCGCGCCGGAGCGATCGACGGCAAGGCGGTGCCGGGCTATCTCGACGAGGAAGGCATTCCCGCGGACAGCGGCACCGAAACCTTCGTCGCGATCAAGGCGGAGCTGGAGAACTGGCGCTGGTCGGGCGTGCCGTTCTACCTGCGCACCGGCAAGCGCATGCAGGAGCGCGTGGCCGAAATCGTCATCAATTTCCGGCCGGTTCCCCACGCAATTCTTCCGGTGTCGGCCAGCGAGGGCAATCGCCTGGTGATCCGCTTGCAGCCGGATGAGGGAGTGATGCTGTACCTGATGGTGAAGGTGCCCGGTGCCGATATGAAGGTGCGTCCGGTGGATCTGAATCTGGATTTCAAGCAAGAGTTCAAGACGCGGCAATGGGATGCGTACGAGCGACTGCTGATGGACGCGATCCTCGGCAAGCTGACGCTGTTCATGCGCCGCGACGAGCTCGACGCCGCTTGGCGCTGGATCGACCCGATCCGGGACGGCTGGGATGCGCTCGGCGAGCCGCCGAAAGGCTATTCCTCCGGGACCTGGGGACCGACCGCGGCCAGCACGCTGATCACGCGCGATGGGTTTGCCTGGCGCGAGGACGGTTATCAATGAAGCTTCGCCGATTACGGCGCGGCGCAATCGGCTGATCGGCGTCGAAGGATGCAGCCGCCTTAATGCCGCCGGGTCCCGGACTGAAGGACGATGGGAGCTCGTGCTGTCGTGACTTTCCGGGCCGCCTTCTTCTGGTACAGCTCCGGAATGCGATGCTCACGGTCGGCGGCTTTCAGAATCACATGGGCCTCGATCGCGGCGGTCACGAGATCGCCGCCCAGCGTCTCCTGGATATCCAGCCTGAGCTTGTCCATGTCGTCCAGCATATGGAAGCTGCCTCGCAGGCAGCTTGCCGCTTTCAGCACCTCCAGCAGGCCCGGAATCTCCGCTTCGATCGGGATCAGATCCGGGTTTTTTGCCAGTTCGGTGAGAGCGGTGTGGCAATACTCCTCATGTCGCGCGTCGAGACAGCCGTAGACGAAACGCTGACGCCGCGCCAGCGTCGCCGCAAGCGCGGTCAGCTTGCGGTGCAGCGTCGTGATCAGGGTGTCGATCTCTTCGAGTTTGGAGACATCAGCGTCGGGTAGCACTAGTTCTCTGGCCATCGGTTCTCTCGTCAAGGAATGGGCGTATGCGGCGCTCCGTTGCGGGCTCATGCCATTCGCCCCGCTGCGCTGCCGCGGGGCGGCTTCGATGAAAAGATGCATGGGGAGACTTTCTCGGTCACGGAACTGCATCACATCCATGCGCGCGGCGTCGGGCTGCGTAGGCGCCACCGCTCGCGGCTCGAGTTTTGGCGTGATACTGCGATATCACGTAGTCGACGCACCGGACCCCGGCTTTTTTACACTCTTCGCCGCATAAGGCCGCGGCTACTGGACTTGATGCGCAGAGTTCCTCGGTTCATTAATCAAAAAGCCCGCTTGCGCGGGCTTTTGTGACATCAATCGATCAGACCTGCAGCAGCAGGCGGCTCGGGTCTTCCAGGCCTTCCTTGATCGTTTTCAGGAACAGCACCGCGTCGCGGCCGTCGATAATGCGGTGATCGTAGGTCAGCGCCAGGTACATCATCGGGCGGATCACGATTTCGCCGCCGACAACGACGGGCCGATCGAAAATGCCGTGCATGCCGAGGATCGCGGCCTGCGGCGGGTTCAGGATCGGCGTCGACATCATCGAGCCGAAGATGCCGCCGTTGGTGATCGAGAACGTACCGCCGGTGAGGTCTTCCATCGTCAGCTTGTTGGCTTTCGCCTTCGCGCCCAGGCCGGCGATGGTCTTCTCGATCTCGGCGAAGCTCAGCGTGTCGGCGTCGCGCACGATCGGCACGACCAGGCCGCGCTCGCTGCTGACCGCTACGCCGATGTCGTAGAACGCGTGATAGACGATGTCGTTGCCGTCGATCGACGCATTGACCAGCGGATATTTCTTCAGGGCTTCGATCGCGGCCTTGACGAAGAACGACATGAAACCGAGCTTGGAGCCGTGGGTCTTCTCGAACGTGTCCTTGAACTTGGCGCGCAGATCGCCGACCGCTTTCAGATCGACTTCGTTGAACGTCGTCAGCATCGCCGCGGTGTTCTGCGCTTCTTTCAGGCGCTCGGAGATGCGGGTGCGGATACGCGTCATCGGCACGCGCTGCTCCTCGCGCGCACCGGCAGAAGCACGCGGCGCAGGCGCCGGGGCTTCGCTCCTGACAGCTGCCGGAGCTGCCGCGGGCGCCGACGCCGCCGGCTTGGCACCGGCGAAAGCCTTGACGTCTTCGATGGTCAGCCGGCCGCCCTTGCCGGTGGCCGCGATGTTGGACGAGCTCAAGCCGAGCTCGCTGAGCAGCTTGCGGACCGCCGGACTCTGCGCGTCGTCGCCGGCGCCATTGGTGGCCGGAGCCGGCGTCGTCGTGGAACTGTTGGGCGCCGACGCTCTGGCCTCGGCCTTGGCCATTACCGGCGGTTCGGCGGCCGGCGGGCTGATCGCGGTCGCGCCTTCTTCGATGATGCCGATGACGTCGCCGGCATTGACCGTCGCGCCTGGCTGGATGCGGATCTCGGTAAGGATGCCGTCGACCGTCGACGGCACTTCCAGCATCACCTTGTCCGTTTCCAGATCGACCAGATTCTGTTCGCGCTTGACCGCTTCACCGGCTTTCAGGTGCCAGGTGGAAATGGTGGCGGACGAAACCGATTCCGGCAGCGTCGGTACTTTGATCTCAATGCTCATCTTGACTTGCGTGTCCTTTTTTTTCGTATCGTGACGGGAGCTTTGCGGCGATGTGTCTCAGGCGTTGTGGCCAGCCGGCTTGCCGCCGGTCAGTGCGCCGTTGACGACTTCTTCCTGCTCCTTGTTGTGTACCTTCAGGTAGCCGACCGCCGTGGTCGACATGCCCGGACGCGTTGCGTAAAGCAGGCGATGCTCAGGCTTCAGGTAGGCATTCAGGCGATGCTTGATCTGGTACCAGGCGCCCTGGTTTTCCGGCTCTTCCTGACACCAGACCACGTCCCTGGCGTTCGGATAGCTCGCGAGAATCTTCTCGTAGTCCTTGCGCGGGAACGGATACAGCTGCTCGATGCGCACGATCGCGACATTGCTCAGCTGCTGCTTCAGGCGCGCCTGATACAGGTCGTAATAAACCTTGCCCGAGCAGAACACGATGCGATCGATCTTCGCGGTCTCCAGCTCGGTATCGTCGATGATCGGCTGGAAACGGCCGGAGGTAAGGTCGTCCAGCGTCGACACCGAAAGCGGATGACGCAGCAGCGACTTGGGCGTCATCACGATCAGCGGCATGCGCAGACCACGCTTCATCTGGCGACGCAGCATGTGGAACATCTGCGCCGGCGTGGATGGCACGCAGACCTGCTGGTTGTTGCCCGCCGACAGCTGCAGCCAGCGCTCCAGACGGCCCGACGAATGCTCGGGACCCTGGCCTTCGTAGCCATGCGGCAGGAACACCGCCAGGCCGCAGGCACGGCCCCATTTGGCCTGCCCGCTGGCGATGAACTGATCGAATACCACCTGCGCGCCGTTGGCGAAGTCGCCGAACTGTGCTTCCCATATCACCAGGCTGTCCGGATCGGTGGTGGAGTAACCGTATTCGAAACCGAGCACGCCTTCTTCGGACAGCAGCGTATCGGTGGCGATGAAGCGGTTCTTGTCCGGGTCCAGATGACGCAGCGGCGTCAGGCTCTCACCGGTGACCGCGTCATGCACGGTGGCGTGACGATGCGAGAACGTGCCGCGACGCACGTCCTGGCCGGACAGGCGCACTGAAAAACCTTCGGTGACCAAGGTCGCGTAGGCCATGGTCTCGGCGAAGCCCCAGTCCATCGCCATGTCGCCGGCCGCCATCTTGGCGCGATCGTCGTAGAGTTTCTTCACCAGGTTGTGCAGCGTGAAGCCGTCCGGCAACTTCGACACGCGCGAATGCGCGGTACGGATCGTCTCCAGGCTCACCGCGGTTTCCGCCGGTGAATCCCACTCGCCCTTGGTGTAGTTCGCCCAGTTGACGGTGTACTTGTTGCCGACCAGGCCGAGCGTGGTGCGCGCGATGTTCTCGCCCTTGTCGAGGCCATCGCGATAGGCCTTGACCAGGCCCTCGATGTCACCCTTGGCGATCGTGCCCTCTTCCTCGAGCTTGCGCGCGTAGAGGTTCATCGTCGTCGGCTGCTTCTTCACCGCCTCGTACATCTGCGGGCTGGTGATGCTCGGCGTATCGGCCTCGTTGTGGCCGAGACGGCGATAGCAGCAGATATCGACGATCACGTCCTTGTGGAATTCGTTGCGGAAATCCATTGCCAGGCGCGTGACGAACACCACCGCTTCAGGGTCGTCGCCGTTCACATGGAATACCGGCGCTTCGAACATCTTCGCCAGATCCGTGCAGTAGCGCGACGTGCGCGAATCGTGCCCCGGCAGCGCCTCGATCGGGTTGGGCGTGGTGAAGCCGATCTGGTTGTTGACGATGATGTGCAGCGTGCCGCCGGTGCCGTAACCCTTGGCCTGCGACAGCTGCATCGTCTCCATGACCACGCCCTGGCCGGCGAAAGCCGCGTCGCCGTGGATCAGCACCGGCACCACCCGGTCGCCGGCGTCGTCATGACGACGCATCTGCCGCGCCTTGACCGAGCCTTCGACGACCGGATTGACAATCTCCAGGTGCGAGGGATTGAACGCGAGCACCAGGTGCAGGCGCTTGCCCAGCACTTCGACGTCGGTCGAAAAGCCCATGTGGTACTTGACGTCGCCGGCGCGCGACAGGCTCTCGGCGGAATACTTGCCTTCGAACTCCGCGAACAGGTCTTTCGGCGATTTGCCTAGCACGTTCACGAGCACGTTGAGGCGGCCGCGATGCGCCATGCCGATGCCGATTTCCTCGACGTCGCGCTGTGCGGCGCCACGCAGAATCTCGTCCATCGCCGGAATCAGCGAGTCGCCGCCCTCGAGCGAGAAACGCTTCTGGCCGACGTACTTGTTGTGCAGGTAGCGCTCGATGCCTTCGGCGGCCACCAGCTGCTTGAGCAGCTCGCGCTTGCCCTCGGTCGAGACCTTGGGCTTGAACGCCTGGCCTTCGAGACGCTTCTGTATCCAGCGCTTCTGTGCGGTCTCGGTGATGTACATGTATTCGGCACCGATGGTGTCCGTGTACACGTTCTTGATGATGCGGATGATCTCGCGCAGCGGCAGCCTGTCGGGGCCTTCGTGCATCAGCGAGCCGGTGTTGAACACCGTATCCATGTCGTCATTGCTGAGACCATGGAAGGCCGGATCGAGATCCGCAATCATGACTTGCGGCGCGATATTCAGCGGATCCAGGCGCGCCGCCTGATGGCCGCGCACGCGGTAGTAGTTCAGCAGCCGCAGCACGGCCGCCTGCTTTTCCGCGGCGCGCGCGTCGAAACTGCCCTGCGTCGCCGACGCGACGCTGACGATGGTGCCCGGCTTTTTTTCGCGGGCGAGTTTCTCGAAGCGCGCCAGCACGTCGCTGTGAGCGACCTCGCGCGGTGCGTTCTGATCCTGGATCAGCCTGAAATAGGCTCTCCAGGACGCATCGACCGATTCCGGGTCTTCCAGAAACTGCTCGTAATAGGCTTCAACGTAAGTGGCGTTGGCGCCCTGGATCGAGCTGGACTCGATCAGACTCTGATATTTGTTACCGCTCATTGTTTTTTGGCTGCCGCGATGCTCTGCGTTGAGGCTGGGGGAAACACCGTGTGGGGCGAATGAGCCGCTTGAGGGATCGCGGCAGAGACAAGGGCGGCAAAGCCGCCCCGCACGGCGGGCTGATGCTTATTTCTTGGCGGGCGCCTTCTCGATCTTCTCGGGCTGCTTCAAGCCGATCTGCAGTTCGGTGAGGTACTCACGGAACTCGTCGGCCAGCTCGGGATGCTTGAGGCCGTACTCGACGTTGGCTTTGAGATAGCCGATCTTGGAGCCGCAATCGTAGCGCGTGCCTTCGAACTCGTAGGCCAGCACCGTCTGCTCCTGGATCATCATGCTGATCGCATCGGTCAGCTGGATCTCGCCGCCGGCACCGCGCGGCGTGCGCTCCAGCAACTTGAAGATGCGCGGCGTCAGGATGTAGCGGCCGACGACGGCGAGGTTCGACGTGGATTCTTCGGGCTTGGGCTTTTCGACGATGCGGCGAATCTCGCCGAGGCCCGGCCCGACCGGCTGGGTTTCGACGATGCCGTACTGCGAGACTTCTTCCTTGGGCACGCGCTGCGTGGCGATCACGCTGGTGCCGTATTCCTGATAGACGCGCTGCATCTGCGCAAGGCAGGGGCGCAGCTTGCCGTCGATCAAGTCGTCAGCCAGGATCACCGAGAAGTCCTCGTCGCCGACGGCGGGCCAGGCACACAGCACGGCGTGGCCCAGGCCTAATGCTTCGGCCTGGCGGATGAAGATGCAGGTGATGCCCGGCGGCAGGATTTCCTGGATGATCTGCAGCAGCTTTTCTTTGCCGCGCTGCGACAGTTCGGCCTCGAGTTCATAGGCCTTGTCGAAGTGATCCATGATCGAATTCTTCGAGCGGCCGGTGATGAAGATCAGCTCTTCGGCGCCGGCGCTGATCGCCTCCTGCACCGCGTACTGGATCAAGGGCTTGTCGACGACCGGCAGCATTTCTTTGGCACTGGCCTTGGTCGCGGGAAGAAACCGCGTGCCGAGACCGGCGACCGGGAATACTGCCTTACGAATACGCATGCATCGCTCCTAGAAAGATCGGGGACCGACCGCTGAGGCAATGACCATGCCCGATGTCCCGCGGCGCGCGATAGTCTAGGCGCTCAGGGTTACAAATGCATGCGTTTTGCTGCTATCGCCGTATTCGGAAATAGCAATGAGCACCTATCAGCGGATCAGGCCGCTGAGATAGGTACGCTCCTGATTGGCGGCCAGCATCAGAAACTCGTGGCCCTTGTTGGTCAGCGAGCGCTTGAGCACGCCCTTGGTCGGCAACATCACCGGCGCGCGATACTGGACCTGCAGCTCTTTGGGTGCGCTTTCCAGGTCAGCCTCGAGCAGCGCGGCACAACGCGCGACTGTCCACATGCCATGCGCGATCGCCTGTTTGAAACCGAACAGCCGCGCGGTCAGCGGGAACAGGTGGATCGGATTGTAGTCCTGGGACACGGAGGCATAGCGACGGCCGGTGTTGGCCGGCGCGCTGATCTCCTTGTAATCCGCGACACCGGACAGCACGGGTTCGGGCATCTTGCCCTTGGGCATGTCGCTCTTGAGCCGTACCAGCGGCGTCGTCACCGACTTGTAGACCACTTCGCCCGAGACATCGGTGAACTCGGTGATCAGGTCGAAGATGATGCCGTTGGGAATGCGCCGCGCCGGGCCGACGCTGGCGACGACGTCGTAAACGCCGTCGACCGGCAGGCCATGGGTCTGCTCGATCTTGTTGCGCAAATGGACCAGGCCCAGCAGCGAGAACGGGAAGTCCGGCTGCGTCATCAGCCACAGATGCAGCGAGGTCACCAGTACCTGGGGATAGGTGATCGGCAGCACGTCGGACGGCGCGAAGCCGCAGACGTCGCGATAGCGTTCGACCAGCGCTGCATCGGCCTTGACGCCCGATACCTTGACCGACAAAGGCGGAATCTTGGCCTTGGCGTCCGGCTTGCGGCTGATCGTTCCTAGTGCCTTGAGCAGCAGCGGTCGGGCGTCGGGCAGTTGGGGCAGCGTTTGCATCATGCGACGGCTTCCTGTGGCGCCGTGCGGCGCCGTTCGAATCAAAAAAGTGCGATCACCTGCGGCGGCTCAGGGCACGAGCTGGTCGATCGTCAGGCCCAGCGGCCCGGCGGCCTCGGCCCGCGTCACCACCCGGCTGCCCTGCAGATCACCGCTTTCGGCGCGGGCCTGGCCACCGCGGCTCAGACGCGCCGTCACGATCCAGCTGTCGAACTGCGACAGCTTCATCGTCGGCATCACCGCAAGGCTGTCGTCGAGACGGACCTCGGCCGGAAACACCGGCGCCGGCCCGCGAAACACCGCAACCGGCATCGGCGGCCCGCGTTCGGCTCGGGCGAACACCATCAGGACCGCGTCCTTGGGCGCTTTGCTTAGCAGTTCCGGTGCCAGGCTCAAATTTACCTGCAGCGTCACCGCCGCCGCGCTGGCCTGCGGCGATGCCGGCGCTGGCGCCGCGGCCAAGGCCGGCGGTGGCGCGTTGCCCTCGACCGGACCGCCGAGTTCGGCCAGGCGCTGCCCGATCAGCGTGCGCAACTCCTCGGGCAATTGCTGGTTCAGCAGCTGCGTCCAGCGCTGGCGGGCCAAGGCGGTGTCGCCGGCCTGCGCGGCCGCGAGCCCGGCGTACCACAGGCTTTTGCCATGCATCGGCTCTATACGCAGCGCCTTTTCGAACAGCTCGCGCGGACGGCCGCGCAGATCGCGGTCAGCGGACGCCAGTGCCAGCGCCTCGCCTTCGCTGGTCAGGGCGTCCGGGTTGCGGTCTTCGGTGATGCGGTTGACCTGCGCATACGCACCGGCAGATTCGGCGTAGCGCTGCTGCATGAAATACGAGCGGCCCAGCATCGCCCAGCCGTCGACGTCCTCGGGCGAGCCTTCGAGCCGCTTTGCGAGCAGCGCCACCATCTGGTTCATCGACTCGGCAGTGACCGGCGGCGGCCGGGTTTCGCCGCTGACCAGGCGCTGCAGTTGCCAGCTGCCCTGCACGTAGTAGTAGCCGCCGGCGAAGAGCGCCAGCAACACCAGCAGCAGCACCGCGCCGCGGCGCATCGGCGGCATCGGCCTTGCCGGCTCGGAGGCGGCTCCGGATACGTCGACATCATCCAGCAGGCGGGCGCCGGCTTCGTCGCGCAGCGTCGGCGCGGCATCGGCCGCGATCAGGCCGGCCGCGAGCTCGCTGTCGATCTCGACCAGCCGGTGGCGGTAGGCGGCGACATTGCTGGCGCGGCGCTGCGACTCTTGGGTACCGCGCCGCGTCCACCACGGCCGCGCCAGGCTCAGCGCGGTCAGGACCGTCATCACCACCATCAGCGCGACCAGCACCGTCGTCCCCGACATCAAGGCCTTTCCTCTTCGGCGAGCAGACGCCGCAGTGCGTCCGGGTCCGCCGGCAAGGCGGCGGGGCGGCGCCGCGATCGGCGCACGAACACCACCGCCGCCAGCAACGCGATGGCCAGCAGCACGAACGGGCCGAACCATAACGCGGCCGTCCGCTGTGTCAGCGGCGGCTTGTACAGCACGAATTCGCCGTAACGATCGGTCAGGTACTCGCGGATTTGGGTGTCGCTGCGGCCGTCGGCGATCTGACGATGCACCTGGTCGCGGAGGTCCAGCGCCAGCGGCGC
>Ga0190273_10000789_pt1 | contig 11475 bp, 6 predicted proteins | sample Popmic504IS_FD_134513 | JGI IMG/M metagenome (GOLD analysis project Ga0190273, IMG submission 134513) | Populus adjacent soil microbial communities from riparian zone of Shoshone River, Wyoming, USA - 504 IS | ecosystem: Environmental > Terrestrial > Soil > Riparian zone > Trees stand | place...
CGGGCACGACTTCGAGGGCCGCGCAGAGTTCCTGATATCCGATCTGTCCGCTTCCTACGCTAACCGTACGCGCGTGCGCACGCGCGTGCTCGACAATCTTATTCCTTACTATCGCGAGAGCGTGCAGGACATGAACAGAACACTCAGGGCTACAAAAAAGAGCGACGCGGGAGCTGCTGCTCCGACCTATGAAAGACTTGAGCGATTGATGACTCTTGCGCACAAACACAATGTGCGTGTCATCTTCGTCGCCATGCCGCTCAGGGAAGAGTACGCGCTCGATCCGCAGATACAGCGCACGGTAGAGGCCGCCGGGATGAGCTTCTTCGATTTCCGCTCCGTAGATGGCATAGACCGCGTCAGCTTTATAGATGAGATGCATCTGACGACGGGCGGCGCAGCCGTTTACAGCCACTTTCTCGCGCGCCAACTGGCCGAGCGCTTTCCCTGGACGACTACCGCGCGCAGGGAATCCACCACAGTGTTCGCCGGTAAATAAACAGACAGGCCGCTCGTTCCAAGGCAGAGCTTCTTTAAGAGCGCGCGCTTTGGATTGTCTGGCCTTTAACCTTCAGCGACCTATAGAGAGACGACTGCTTTGAGCGAAGGCGACGAGTACGATCAATATATTCGCGGGGCATGGGCTCGCTTTATCGCAGACCCTTCGCGCGCGCGCGGGTTGCTTGATGCTGTCGAGGGGATGGAGGTTTCTCGTGTCCTTGATGTGGGCTGCGGAGCAGGTCAGCAGCTCCTGCCCTTTGTGACGGAGAGAAATGCTGAAGGATTTGGTCTCGATCCGGCGCGCGACGTGGGCCTCACCGGACGCAAGCTCTTTATGACGCATGCGCCCGCAGCACGCGTTCGGTTTGTGCGCGGCTCTGCCGAGCGGCTGCCCTTTTCCGACGCCGTCTTCGACGTAGTCATCTGCCGCCTCGTCCTGCCATACACGGATAACGTGCAGACGCTCTCTGAGATTGCGCGCGTGCTTAGAAACGAGGGCGCGCTGCTTCTCAAGATTCACCATCCGCGTTTTTACCTGCGCAAATTTTTTCAGGGAGTAAAGGGACGCGATGTGCGCTACGCCGTTCATGCCGCGCGAGTTTTGCTGGCGGGCACGATTTATCATGCGACCGGGCGGCAGCCGCACAACCGCCTGACCGCTGGCGGCGAGACCTTCCAGACCCCCTGGCTGCTGCGCCGCGAGCTACAGCGTCAGGGCCTGCGTATCAGCCTTGAACTGCCCGACACGGAGAAGGTAACTCCTTCATTTCTCGTAATAAAAGAGAATTTGAAAGTGGTTGACAAACCCAGCTAAATATTGTTTAATGCAGATGGTCGTTATGACCGCTGGCCATCAGCAGTCGAAGGACGACATTGATCTTTTGCAAGGCGATGATTGCATACGATAAGGGCAAACCTATCGCGAGGTAGGGGCGCAAAGCCGTGAGTCTGCGCAGGGGGCGTGTCCGGAATTTTTGGGAACGCTTGTTGTGAAGATTGTCTGGTTGCCGAAGGCGATCGGAGAAAAGCCAGTAGCTTTGACCGATGTAAGTATCGACGCGTCTCTTCTTAGTCGCTGCGATACGTCAGAGTCGCTTCCCCTCTGCGACGATTGGTTAAAGCCCTGCTGGCCGGAACCACTCACCTGCGCTAGCCCATAGCCATTAGTGGTCCGCACCCTCTCGGCTCTCCTTTTTTCTCTTCGACCCAACCATACAAATTACGCGCCTCGCCCTATGTCGCTACAAGTGTCAGCAGAAACAGCGCAAGCACTGTTTTTGCCAGACCCCTTGTGCGCTCACTTTGTATGCTTACCTGATCGCCACTCCATTACATATCCACGTGCTCTCGACGGTAGAGCGCAAACTATCACCGATTAAAGGCACACCCGCAGCGATGCGGCGTCGCAAAGCCAGGAGTCTCAAACGCGAGATCGTCCGGCTACCGAAGTGGGGTTTGACAAATGACTATTACGTGCGGTCTCAGGCAGCATCCTTCCTGCGCCTTCCGTTCAACCTTCCGTTTCATTCTCACCATCGCGACCTTCTTACTGCTGTACGCCTGTATGCCGTCAGCGTCGCGCGCCGCCACGCTGACGGTTCCAGCCGGAGGCAACCTGCAATCAGCGATCAATGCGGCTCAACCAGGCGACACCATCTTGCTCGAAGCAGGCGCTTCCTTTATCGGCCCTTTCACTCTTACCGCCAAATCTTCTCCCAATTCGGATTCTTCCTTTATCACGATTCGCACTTCTGCTCCGGACTCTGCGCTGCCCGCTGCCAATGAGCGTATCACTCCGGCTTACTCTTCAGTGCTGCCGAAGCTGCTCTCTCCCGGCACGAATCTGCCCGCTCTAGAGACGGCAGCCTACGCGCATCACTATCGGTTCATCGGAGTAGAGTTCGCGCCCAAAGATGCTTCGGTTTATGTCCGAGAGATCATCCGTCTAGGCGACGGCTCGCGCTCGCAGAACACTATGGAGATGGTGCCGCATCACTTGATCCTGGATCGCTGCTACATCCACGCGCATCCGACGCAGGACACTATTCGAGGGATTGCACTCAATAGCGCGGAGACGACGATCATCAACAGTTACATCTCAGAGTTTCACAGCAAGGGCTTTGACGCGCAGGCGATCTGGGGATGGAACGGGCCAGGGCCATTTCACATCGTCAACAACTACCTGGAAGCCAGCGGCGAGAACTTCGGTTTTGGTGGCACTGTGCCGGGCATACCCGGTCTCGTCCCCTCCGATATAGAGTTCAAGCGTAATCTGGTGAGCAGACCTCTTTCCTGGCGCGGGCAATGGCAGATCAAGAACCTGTTCGAGCTAAAAGCGGGACAGCGTGTGATGGTCGAGGGCAATATCTTCGAGAACAACTGGGCCGATGCGCAGTCGGGTTTTGCCGTGCAATTGACGATCACGAACGAGGAGGGAATAGTGCCCTGGAATGAGATCAGAGATGTGACGTTCCAGCACAACATCTTCAGGCATTGCGGCGGAGGCTTCAACCTGCTCGGGATAAACAATCTCTATCCGGCCAAGCAGATGACGAATATTAAAATCGTCAACAATCTTTTAGAAGACATCAACGGATCGAAGTGGGGCGGAAGCGGCTACTTTATTCAGATGACGACGACGGCCAATGTGACTGTCGATCACAACACTGTGCTGCACAGTGGGAATATGGTGATGGCATACGAGACCACCAATAATCCTGGGCAGAGCCCTGGCTTTGTGATGACGAACAACATCATGGAGCATAACGAGTATGGGATTTTTGGAGGCGGGCAATCGCCGGGCATGGCTTCGATCAACGTCTACTTTCCCGGAGGAGACTTTCGCCGGAATGTGATGGTCGGCGCGAACAGTGGAAAATATCCGTCCAACAATTATTATCCGCCACAGCTCGGCGATGTAAAGTTCATCGATAGCGCGAGCAGTAATTACAAGCTTGCATCGATCAGCCCGTACTTGGCGAGCGGCACGGACGGTAAGGATGTCGGCTGCGACTTCAATGCATTGGCTACGGCGATAAATGGCACTGGAGGACAGTCAACGCCGCTTGCGTCGCCGCAACTGGTATCCGGCGCGCTCGCTTCGGCGACGACGCTGGCAAACAATACAAGCAATTCGCCGGAACAGATCGGCTCTCTGGTAAACAGCATCGCGCAGGCTTACGATTCGTTTCTCAGAGAAGCCGGGCAGTTCTCATCAGCCGCGCAGATAGACAGCGGACTGCGCGTCGCGCTCTATTTCTCGCGCGCAGCCTCGGCGCTGGCCGCCGCCGAAGGGCCTTCTTCGATCAGCGTGCGCAACCGTCTGCAAATAGCCGCCGCGCAGCTCGCGCGTGTTAATGATCTGATGGCGGCAGAAGCCTCTACTGTGAAGATCGAATCGGCGCACGCGAGCGTCACCAACTTCGCGATGGTGATTGGCCTGGCAGACACACGCTCCAGCGCGAGCTATACAAACGTGCTCGCACCTGGAAGCCTCGGCGCGATCCTTGGCGACCCGAATCAGAGTCCGCTGGCGATGCAAACAGCCTTCGCAGAGAGGGCTTCATCCGGCCAGCTTCCTTACGAACTGGCGGGTGTAAGCGTCACCATCGGCGGACGTGCGGCGCTGCTCGTCTCCGTCTCGCCATCGCGCGTCGCCTTCGTCGTGCCGAAAGACCTGCCGAGCGGTGAATCGGAAGTGATCGTCACTTTGCAGGAAGGTTATGTCTCGCGCGGCATGACGAACATCACACAGGTTGCTCCGGGCATCTTTACGAACGCAGGCGCAGGCGTTGCTCTCAACGCCGCCACTTACAAGCCTGGGCCATTTGAGGTGACGACGCCGGAAGCTCTGGGGACGGACAAGCAGACGCGACTGATGCTCTTTGCGACGGGTTTCAGCAACGGCGTCGCCAATACCAATACCAGCAATGATGTCAGGGTCGCGAACCTGACGATGGCAAACCTTGCCGAATCGATCAGGGTGGAAGCGCGACTCGGAAACGGAAGCGTGATCCAACTGCCCGTCGAATTTGCCGGTACGCAAAGTCTGGGCATAGATCAGGTCAACGTCGTCCTGCCAGATTCGTTGAGAGGCGCTGGCACAATCTCTTTGACTCTGGTGATCGGCGACAAACGCAGCAACGCCGCGACCGTCACCGTCAGGTAAGACAAGCTCGATAACGCAAAGAACCTGAACAGTGATTGCTTCTATGCTTCACTTCTCTTGAGCAGGCATCGTGCCCGCGCCCCTTTGCTTCGCGCTTTCCGAGCTTATATTTCGCACCGACAGTAAGAGGCCAGTCTCTATACCTCGACCGACACTTTTGAGCGCGCTCTACTTTCAAGCAGGGCAGGGAGCGCGCTCGTCTCCAACTCCTGACCGCACAGATTACAGTTCATGCTAGAATAAAAACCCTTAGGCTCGCCGCGAGCCGGAGTCTGATGCAAGAGCAGAGAGAAACATTGGCATGGGCCGGAGATTTAAGGGGGCGCTCTGAGACGGGAGCGCCGCTGCGTATTCTCATCATTGCTCCTTCGCTCAAGATGCTGGGCGGGCAGTCCCGGCAGGCCGCGCGATTGCTCTCGCGACTGAAGCAGGAGTCATCGCTTGCGGTCTCTTTTCTGCCGGTCGATCCGCGTCTGCCTGGCCCATTGGGCAAATTGCAGGAGATCAAATATCTTCGCACCCTTATCACTACGCTTCTTTACTGGACGACGCTTCTCTTGAATGTCTTCAGGCATGAAGTCATACACGTTTTCTCTGCCTCCTACTATTCCTACATGTTGTCTGCCGCTCCGGCGATCATCATCGGAAAGCTGTACGGCAAAAAGGTGATCCTCAACTATCGCAGCGGCGAGGCCGAAGATCATTTGCGGAACTGGCGCTTGACGGCGATCCCTACGATTCGTCTGGCAGACGTGGTCGTCGTGCCTTCGGGTTATCTGGTCGATCTCTTCGCGCGCTTTGGCCTGAAAGCGCGTGCCATCTCCAACATCATCGAATTAGATCGTTTCCGTTTTCGCGAGCGCGTGCCCCTGCGTCCTGTATTTTTGACGAGCCGACTGCTCGAACCGCTCTACAATGTGGGTTGCGTGCTGCGCGCGTTCGCGCTTATTCAAAAGCGCTACGCGGAAGCGTCCCTGACGGTCGCGGGCGAAGGCTGGCAGCGCGCCGAGCTTGAAAAGATGGCAAGCGATTTGGGATTGCGCCAGACAAAATTTATTGGCCGCGTTCAATTTGAAGATATGCCTGCGATGTATGACGCGGCGGACATTTACCTGACGGCGACCGATCTGGACAATATGCCAAGCTCGATCACGGAATGCCTGGCGGCGGGCTTGCCCGTGGTGACGACCGATGCCGGTGGCATTCCTTACATCGTGACGCATGAAGAGACGTGCTTGATGGTCAAATGCAACGATCACGAGGCGATGGCAGCCTGTGCACTGCGACTGCTCGAAGACCCGGAGTTCGCTTTAGCGATGGCGCGTCGTGCGCGCGAGTCTTGCAGACGCTTTAGCTGGGAGACAGTGCAGGAAGAATGGCTCAAGCTCTATCACGAACTGGCGCGAAGGGGCGCTGTCAAAGAGGGTGAGGTGCTACCGACAGCATGAAACAGGTTCTACGCAAGGGACTCAAAGAGATCGTCGTCGATGAAGTGCCAGACCCTGTGGCGCTGCCGCATCATGTGCTGGTCAGGCCGCGCTATTCGCTGATTAGCAGCGGCACGGAGACAGCGGACATTCATCAGGACGGAGTCTTAAAAGAGGTCGCGGAAAATCCCTCGCACCTGCGAAAAGTGTGGGAGGTGATGAAGCAGCAGGGGCCTGTCCGCACCATCTCTGAGGTCAAAGCGAAATTCAGCGAGTACGCCGCGCTAGGCTATTCCGGCGCAGGCATCGTTGTGGAAAAACACGCGACCGTAACGGACATAGAAATAGGAGATCGTGTGGCCTACGGCGGCGAAGGGACGGGTCACGGTGAAACTATCGTCGCCGGGCGCAACCTTGTGGTCAAAGTCCCTGACGCCGTTCCGTTCGAGCATGCCTGTTTTACGACGCTCGGCTCAATCGCCATGAACTCCGTGCGCATCGCCAATATAGGCGTCGGTGATTGTGTTGCGGTCATAGGGCTGGGGCTGGTGGGCCAACTCGTCGCGCAACTTGTTAAAGTTCAGGGCGGCGTGGTCATCGCCGTCGATGTCAGACCTGATCGCGTCGAGTTGGCCCAGAGCTTAGGCGCAGATCACGCACTCGTCGGTAGCGGGGCAACTCCGGCAGAAGTTCATGCGCTGACGGGAGGACGCGGCGCGGATTGTGTCATCGTCGCGGCGGCCTCGAAATCTCCTGTTCCCGTTCAGCAGGCCATCAGGATGTGCAGGGATCGCGGGCGCATTGTCGTCGTCGGCGCTGTGCCGCTCGATCTGCCGCGCGACGAGATGTACATCAAAGAGCTACAGCTCTTGATGTCGCGCGCCTACGGGCCGGGCAGCTACGATCCCGCTTACGAGAAACAGGGAAGGGATTATCCTTTGCCCTATGTGCGCTGGACTGAGAATCGGAATATGGAAGAGTTCCTGCGCCTCATAGATCGTGGCCGCATACAGTTGCAGGCTTTAATCACACATCAGTTCGCTCTTGAAGATGCGCCGCAGGCTTACCGGACGATCATGGATCAGTCCAGTAATTCTCTGGCCGTGCTGCTGCGCTATCCTTCCGCCTCGACCGATCAGACGACGCGCGCAGTCTTCGAGCCCGCGCGGAAAGTAGAAGCGTCTTCCCTTCAGTCAAACAGTTCTGAGCTTCGCGTGGCGCTGGTCGGCGCAGGTAATCTTGCGCGCTGGGTGCATCTTCCGAATCTGAAAAAGATTTCCAACGCGACTTTGAGAGCAGTTTACTCCGCGAGCGGCGCGCGCGGGAAAACTTACGCCGAGCGCTTCGGCGCGGCCTATAGCTGTTCGGATTACGCGGAGATTCTAAAAGACCCAGAGATCGACGTTGTCCTGATAGCGAGCCGTCACCAGCACCATTTCCAGCAGGCGCTCACTGCCCTTGAAGCAGGCAAGCATGTTTTTCTGGAAAAGCCCATGGCGCTGACAGAAGAGGAATGCACAAAACTTGCGCGTGCCGTCGAGCAGACGGGCAAGCAACTGACCGTAGGATTTAACCGGCGCTTCGCTCCCTTCTATCTTGAACAGAAAAAACATCTACAGCGTCGAACCAGCCCTGCGGTCATCAATTGCCGCGTCAATTCGCCGTACATGACGGGCTCTTTCTGGGCCGCAGACCCCGCGATAGGCGGGGCGATCATGAGCGAGGCTTGCCACTTCGTAGACCTGCTCTACTGGCTGCTAGAATCCGAGCCCGTCTCGGTCAACGCTTTTTCTCTGCCGACGGGAAAACAGGACCCCATCGGCGAGAACAACATCGCTGCCAGCTTTCGCTTTGCGGACGGCTCCGTCGCCAATCTCACCTACTGCACCGTCGGCGGTAAGACAAGTGGAGGCGAGCGTCTGGAAGTCTTTGCGCAGGGCGTGGGCGTCATGACGGAAGACTTTAAGCAACTGACGACGAAGACCGGGCTGCGGCGCACGCGTTCAAGTTGGCGCGTCGAGAAAGGCTACAGAGCGCAACTGGAAGCTTTTCTCAAAGGTATAAGTACCGGCCAGCCGCCGGAAATCACCGTGCGCGACGGCGCGCGCGCCACCATCGGCTGTCTACGCATGCTGGAATCTGCGCGCACCCTGAGCCCCTGCTCAATTGATCTGGAAGCATCGCTACGCTGATTCAATTTTGGATTTTAGATTTTGGATTGGCGATACGGAAAACCTGAATCTGATATTTCAGATTTGAAATCTCAAATAGCATGGCTCTATCTGAAATCACATTCCCTTAATCCAAAATCCAAAATCATTTATGCGCGACCGACTGTCATCACTGTTCAGTAAGAGATGGTTCTATCCGTCAGTGATGGCCTGTGCAGTCATGCTCTTTCTGGCGCTCGCCGTAGGGAGCGCCATGACGTATCGTCCGGAAATAGATGAGGGCTACTTTGCCAGCCCGGCTGTGAACCTCCTGACAAGGGGTTCGATGGGGAGTCCCGTGATCGAGGAGGCGGGCACGCGCTTAAAGAATATAGGCCAGCGTACCTACTGGGTGTTGCCGCTGCATCTACTGGCGCAGGCAGGTTGGTATAAGCTCTTCGGTTTCAGTCTGCTCTCGATGCGCACGCTCTCTGCGTTCTGGGGATTGGTGGCGCTTCTGTCATGGTTCTTTATCATGAGAGTGCTCTCAAAGGATAGGCTCATCGCGCTGCTGACACTGTTACTGCTCTCCATCGATTATCTTTTTATCGTCGGCGCTTCATTGGGACGCATGGATTTGATGAGCGCGGCGCTGGGCTTCGCGGGCTTTGCCGTCTATCTAAACTTGCGCGAGCGCAATCTCGGTTGGGCCATACTGCTCGGCCAGTCCTGTATCGTCGCTTCGGGGATGACTCACCCGAATGGCATTCTGCATTTCGTGGGCCTGCTGTTTCTCACGCTTTACTTCGACCGGCGGCGAATCAACTGGCAGCACTTGGGGCTGGCCCTCTTGCCTTATCTGATCGGAGGCATCGGCTGGGGACTTTATCTCGTTCAGGACCCTGCGGCCTTTGTCGCGCAGTTTACTTCCAACACGACGACGGGCGGAAGAATGGCTGGCTTTAAAGAGCCTTGGATGGCCGTCGCCAGAGAATTGAGCTGGAGGTACGGACGCGCCTTCGGTTTGGGCGAGCATTCCGTCGGTCACAGTGGGCCCATCTATCTGAAGTCGATAATTCTTCTGGCGTATGTGGTGGCGCTCTTTGGCGTACTCTTTACGCGCGCTCTTCGCAGGCACGCGGGTTATCGCGCGCTGCTCTTTATGACGGCCATCTATTTCGTCATGTTGACGATGCTCGACGGGCAAAAAGAGACTCCCTATCTGATGCACATTCTTCCGCTGCACATCGCTATGCTGGCCGTCTGGGTGCGATGGTGTTGGACAGAGCGGCTGGTTCCGGCGTGGATCATGGCGGCCTGCTTTGTCGTCTTCGCGTCTCTACAGATTGGCGGGATGCTGTACCGCATCAAGCAGGACACCTATCACACCTTATACATGCCTGCCATCAGTTGGCTGAAACAGAACACAACCCCCCGGACCACGATCACTGGGACGCCTGCGCTCGGCTTCGGCTTAGGCTTTGATAATAATCTGATGACGGATGTGCGGCTCGGTTATGCGAGCGGGAAGCGCCCGGACTTGATCGTCGTGGGCGACGATTACGAAAGCTCTTTTAAGGAATATCAGAGTAATGAGCCAGAGCTTTACCAGTACATCAACAGGCTGCTCGCGGAGGAGTACAGAGAGGTTTACCAGAACCCTGCGTTCAAAATTTATGCTCGCCGTTGAAGAGGCGTTGGATGCTTTGAATCTTTGGTAATGGGCCAGTTTGAAATTGAGAGTGATGAAGGTTTCCATTCACCACAGAGGCACAGAGGACACGGAGGGGGCACAGAGACTTAAGAGACATTCAAGCCTCCGTGCTTCCTCCGTGTCCTCTGTGCCTCTGTGGTGAGTCTCTGGTGCAATGCTTATTGGATTGTCCGTACTGACCGACTGCCGAATCTTTTGCTTGTCGGCTGAGGATTATTGCGTTAAGCTTTAGCAAGCGCGTCTCGGTGCGGGGACTGCGCCCCAAGATTCCCTGAGCTTTGCAGTTCCTGCATCCTAGCTTTTCGGTTGTGACGCTTTTCCTGCCGACATAAATACATCGCCAATACGGTTTAAGCGAAATGAGTGCTCTTGCCCCCCGACAACTCTGGAAACCCTTCGCCATCGTCGCCGCCCTGGTCTTCGTTTACGCGAGCGTGCTCGCCAAACTCGGCTACGATTGGTGGGATGACGAGAACTATTCCCACGGGCTGCTGATCCCCTTTATCATCGGCTATATTCTGTGGACGGAGCGCGAGAGTCTCAGTCGCCTGCGCCTGCGCCCTTCCGTCTGGTGGGGCGGAGCGGCCGTTCTGGTCGCGCTGCTGGCGTTGTGGATGGGAACCGCAGGCGCGGAGCTGTTCACACAGCGCATGTCGCTGGTGCTGATGATCGTAGGGGTGTGCGTCTACTTCTGGGGACTGCGGCTACTAAGGTTTATCGCCGTGCCGCTTCTCCTTTTCGTGCTGGCGATTCCCATTCCGGCGATTCTCTTTAACAAGATCGCTTTCCCCTTGCAGCTTTTCGCTTCGCGTTGCGCCGTGTGGGCTATGAGGCTTTTTGATATTCCGGTGCTGCGGCAGGGCAACGTCATAGAGTTGATGCCCTTGAATGCCACTACCCCTAAGCGGCTTGAAGTCGTAGAGGCTTGCAGCGGTATTCGTTCACTGATGACGCTCGTCACGCTCGCGGTCGTCTTCGCATACTTTACTCATCCGAAGAGCAACGACGGAGACGGCGGAGGCAGCCTGGGCCAACGTGCGCTGCGCACATTGAAGGGTTATGGTTTCTGGCGCTCGACGGTGCTTGTGCTCTCGGCAGTTCCGATTGCCATTCTGACGAACGCTTTGCGCGTCAGCGGCACTGGCGTCCTCGCTCATTATTATGGCACGAAGGTGGCAGACGGTTTCTTTCATAGCTTTTCCGGCTGGGTCGTTTACATCGCCGCTTTTCTTTTGCTGTTTGCCGTCGGCTGGCTGCTGGATCGAATCGGTAGACTGGGCAAAGGCGGCGGCGGCGGCGGACGCGCCACGCGCCCTGCGAAAGAGGGCGAGGCGGCGGCAGATGGTTTGGAATCGGCTGCCTGAGAATTTTTTTGAGCAAACGGTTCGCCGCCTTTGTCATGCTGATGTTAGTCGGCGAAGCGTGTAAAGTAAGAAACGTTTTATGACCAACTCGAAATCGAATAAACCCTGGCGCTTCCTGATTCTGCTCGCGCTGCTCGTCACGGGCGGTATC
>Ga0190273_10000790_pt1 | contig 11463 bp, 11 predicted proteins | sample Popmic504IS_FD_134513 | JGI IMG/M metagenome (GOLD analysis project Ga0190273, IMG submission 134513) | Populus adjacent soil microbial communities from riparian zone of Shoshone River, Wyoming, USA - 504 IS | ecosystem: Environmental > Terrestrial > Soil > Riparian zone > Trees stand | place...
CGGCCCCCACTTCCCCCGTCTGGGATAATCGACTCCTCTCGGGGCGTGGCGCAGCCTGGTAGCGCGCACCGTTCGGGTCGGTGAGGTCCCCGGTTCAAATCCGGGCGCCCCGATAGGCACGAACCCGCTGTAGGTGGCGGGTTCGACATTTCCTGGCTTAGGGGCACGTTGCCCCGCGTCGCTCATGGAGATCGCGGCTAGCGCTCGAGGTGGAGCGTCTCGGTTGCGATAGACGGCGTACCTGACAAGCAAGGCATTTCCTCGCCGAGGGAGCCCCAGGTTGGCAGCCATCCGGTTGTTTGCCCAGCCGACAAACCGTTCTTCAGCTAGACATCGACCGCGCCGCAATCCACTGGCGACTGGTCAGGCGCCGATGGTGAACCGGACCTGCTGGAGGCGCTTGCCTAGGTACCGTCGACAGTAGATGCGAGCTGCCTCGTAACCGACGCGTTCCCGGTAGCAAGTGAATCCCGGCGCTGCCCGGCCCGTCCGCGATACGAAGTGAGCCACGCCGCGTGCTTTGCGGCAATGGAGATTGTGCGATCTAACGTAGTACCAGCCGGCGCCCTGCTGATTCTGGCTGCCGCAGTGCCTCCAGTAGTTCGCCGAAGCACCAGCCGGAGCCAGAGCAAGAGCCACGGCCACCACGAGCGGAGGAAGCAGGGTGCGTCTTGAAGCACTGCCGATGGCCACATCCGAAGCTTATTGGAGGAGTACTGAAGGGCAGGCGGACAAACGAGCTGCTTTGGCGGCTAGTCGAGGCCGAAGCTGCCGCGACTCTCCGCCGGGACGAGCGTCGCGTACTCGGGGTGCCGGGCGATGTGATCGCGGACGTACCAGCAGAGCGGGAGCACTTCGACCTCTGCCTCCCGCGCCTCGCGCAGGGCGAACTCGACCAGCTCCGCCGCCAGGCCCTCCCCGCGGTGGTCCGGCTCGACTCCGGTGTGGGTGAAGGAACGGACGTTGCCGTCTTCCGTGTAGTCGGCTACCCCGACGATTCGGCCGTCGAGCTCGAGCTCGTAGCGAGAGCGCTCGGGAGCGTGGGCGATGGTCTTCTCGGGCACATTTGCGCACTACCCGCTGTCCGCCCTGTCTAAGAGCGCCAAATCGGCCGCTAGTGTCTCCTCAATGGACGGCTCCCCCGCCTTCGAGGTCCACGAGGCAAACCTCCACGGCCACCGCACGGTCTACCGGGTCATCGGCAGCGGCCCCAACCTCGTCCTCATCCACGGGATGATCAACTCTTCGCGGCACTGGGAAGCGGTGGCGAAGCGGCTGGCCGGCTCCTACCGGGTGATCGCCCCGGATCTGATCGGGCACGGCGACGCGGCGACCCCGCGCGGCGATTACTCCCTGGGCGCCCACGCGGCGAGCATCCGCGACCTGCTGACGACGATCGGGGTCGAGCGGGCGACGATCGTCGGCCACTCGCTCGGCGGCGGCGTCGCGATGCAGTTCTTCTACCAGTTCCCCCAGCGCACCGAGCGCCTCGTCCTCATCTCCAGCGGCGGCCTCGGGCACGACGTCAGCCCGCTGCTGCGCGGCGCCGCCCTGCCCGGCTCGGCGGCGCTGTTGCGCCTGGCGACGCGGCCGCAGGTGGTCGGAGGGCTCGCCGCCGCCGGCGCTCGCCTGCGGGCCCGGGGAAACAGCACCGGCGTCTACCTGCAGGCTGTGGCGCGGGCGCTGGGGCCGCTGCAGGAGCCCGGCTCCCGCCGCGCCTTCCTGCAGACGCTGCGCTCGGTGATCGACGTCCAGGGGCAGAAGGTGAGCGCCCGCGACCGCCTCTACCTGCTCGGCGAGATGCCGACGCTGATCGTCTGGGGCGAGCGCGACCGCACGATCCCCCTCCAGCATGGCCTCGAGGCCCAGCACTCGGTTCCCAACTGCCGCTTCGAGACGCTGCCGCGAGCCGCCCACTTCCCCAACCTCGAAGACCCGGAGGGGCTGGCCGCGGTCCTCGGCGACTTCATGGCGACCACGACGCCCGCCCACATCGTCGACTCCGAGTGGCGCGACGTGATCGGCCGCCGGGCGAGGCTGCGGCGCGTCGCCTAACCGCTATTCGACGGCGGCGATCGCCTTTTCCACTTGCGCCAGCGAAGGACCCTCCTGCAGGGTCCTGGTCCCGTCCGGACCGCTGACGACCATCCCCTGCCCGTACCGGATGCCGAGGTCGCGGCCGAGCTCCTCGTAGCCTTCGAGGCGCTGCTGGATGGCGCCGTCAGAGCCGCCGTTCTCCTCGATGTCGCTTTCCCATTCTTCGATGTCGAGTTCCTCGACCCCGCCGGCGATCGACTTCGAGAAGTCGCCGAAGGACCGCTCGCTGGTGAACCGCTTCGCTTCCTCCTGACTACGGAAGAAGAGGTAGATGTACTGCCAGCCGTAGCCCTGATCGGCAGCCGCCTCGGCCCCGTAGAAGCCGAGCTCCTGCGGCGTTTCCGCATTCGAGTAGTGGCGGTAGAGGAGCTTGACGTCGCCGGGACGGACGTACTGTTCCATCAGGCCCGGGATCGTCCTGAGGAAGTCGTCGCGGCAGCTCGAGCACTGCACGTCGTTGAAGACCTGGATCGCGACCGGGGCGTCGTCGGAGCCGAGCCGGTCGCCTTCCTGGGGGACGCCGCCGAACAGTTCCTGGGCGTCGCCGATGCCGGCGACGTGGATGATCCCCTTTTCCGGCTCCTGGGTGGAGATCTCGACGATCGTGTAGCCGAGCCCGGCGAGCGCGAATACGAGCAGGGCAGCGACCCAGATCCGGCCCCGCCGGGGCAGCGGTTTGGCGGCGACTTCAGAGGACATCCAGCGCCATTATCGCGGGCGGGGCCCTTCGGCTTCTTCTCGCAAGCTGCGTGCTTCTACGGTTGACATGGCCTGTTACTGGGATGAACATGGGCGCTACCCATTTCTAACGACCGGGAGGTCACCGATGGCCCATCACCTCACCCCCGCCCAGCTCGCCGACGAGATGCAGATGGAGCGACAGGAGGTGATCGGCAAATGCGTCGAGATGGGGGTGCCGATCTACCACGGGCGGATCGACCGAACGCTCTTCGAAACCTCCCTCCGCACCTTGACGGCCTCCCGTTCCGACCACGTCTCGCCCCGAATCCGGCGCTGAACTAGACTCCCCGCCCAGATGTCGGGGAGAGGTACGAACTCGCAGACGATCGCTGATCTGCTGCCGCGGGCGGCGGATATGTACGGGTCTGCCGTCGCCGTCAAATACAAGGAGGGCGAGCGCTGGATCGACCGCACCTTCGACGAAGTGCGGGAGATCGTCCGACCCCTCGCCTTCGGCCTCGTCACCCTCGGGATCGAGAAGGGCGACCGAGTGGCGATCCTCGGCAACACCCGTCCGGAGTGGACCTACTTCGACTTCGCCGCGCTCTCGATCGGCGCCACCGTGGTCCCGATCTACCAGACCAACTCGCCCGAGGAGTGCCGCTACGTGCTGGAGAACTCCGACTCGAAGGTCGTGGTCGTCGAGGACGCCGAACAGCTGGAGAAGGTGCGGCAGGTCCGCGACCAGCTGCCCCAGCTCGAGCACGTCGTCCTGATGACCGGCAGCGCCGAGGACGCGATCTCCTCCGAGGACCTCGCCGCCAAAGGCGCCGGCGGAGACGACTCCACCTGGAAGACCCTCTACGAGGCCGTCACCCCCGAGGACATCTGCACCTTCATCTACACCTCCGGCACCACGGGGCCGCCGAAGGGCTGCATCATCAGCCACGGCAACTACCGGGCGATGCTGAGCATGGTCAACGAGGTCAGCGTCATCGAAGACGAAGACCTCACCTACCTCTACCTGCCGCTGGCCCACTCCTTCGCGCTGCTGATCCAGCTCGGCAGCTTCGACCTCGGCACCACGATCGCCTACTGGGAGCGGGACCCCTTGAAGATCCTCCCCAACCTGGCGGAAGTGAAGCCGACCTACTTCCCCTCGGTGCCGCGCATCTTCGAGAAGATCTACACCGCCGCGACCAGCGGCATGGAAAAAGAGGGCGGCATCAAAAAAGCGATCTTCGACTGGTCGATCAAGGTCGGCGCGAAGGTGCGCGAGGCCGAACACGCCGGCCGCAAGCCCGGCTTCCTGCTACAGCGCTCCTACGCCTTCGCCGACAAGCAGGTGCTGTCGAAAATCCGCAACCTCTTCGGCGGCCGGATCCGCCTCGCCGTCTCCGGCGCGGCGCCGATCAACCCCGAGATCCTGCGCTTCTTCGACGCCGCCGGGGTACTCGTGCTCGAGGGCTGGGGGATGACCGAGACCTCGACCGCGGCGACGATCTCCACGCCCGAGGACTTCAAGGTCGGCACGATCGGCAAGCCCTTCCCGGGCTGCGAGGTGAGGATCGCCGACGACGGCGAGATCCTCGTCAAGGGCCCGAACGTCTTCCAGGGCTACCACAAGAACCCGGAGGCGACGGCCGAGACGATCGTCGACGGCTGGCTCCACACCGGCGACATCGGCGAGATCGACTCGCAGGGCTTCATCAAGATCACCGGCCGCAAAAAGGACATCATCATCACCGCGGGCGGCAAGAACATCACCCCCGCCAACCTCGAGGCCGAAATCAAGCAGCACCCGCTGGTCTCCCAGTGCGTCGTCGTCGGCGACCGCCGTCCCTACCTGGTGGCGCTGGTCACCCTCGACCCCGAAGAGGCGGTCAAATACGCCCAAGAGCACAACCTGCCGGAGGACCCCGCCCAGCTCTCCCGGAACCCCGACGTCAAGGCCGCGATCGAGGCCCACGTCGAGAAGATCAACCAGAACTTCGCCCGCGTCGAGCAGGTCAAGAAGATCGCGATCCTCCCCCACGACCTCTCCCAGGAGAGCGGCGAGCTGACGCCGACCCTGAAGGTCAAGCGCGCCGTGGTGGCGCACAAGCACGAAGACGCGATCGAGCAGCTCTACGCGGCCTAAACGAGAGCCGAGGCAGGCCCCTCCTTACTCCGTGAGACTAGGCGCCTGACCCATCAAGCCTTTAACAAGCAAGGGTGCCGAAGCGCCTATGTTGACTGCCAAAATAGTGGAGATTGACTCGCCCGAGCTGTCGTACGCGGCGGCCAACCCTCCACCCATGCCTACCAGTATCGCCACGCACGCCCAGTAGAACCAAGACCTCAGGAAGTCAGGTAGCTCCCTTGCCGCGGCGCGGCGCAGCTCAATGATGCCGATCGCCTCTGCACAGAACCCCCCAAATGCCCCCCACACAAAGATCTCCATGAGTCTAACCTGGGCGCTTGCTCAGAAAGATCCTTACTAGATCCAGCCGCTCCCTTACTGACACAGGAGTCTCCGCGAGGGTAAAGACCTCCGCATGCGGACGGCCCACCGGCCTCCGAAAGCGATCTACATGCTTTTGCACCAGCTTCAGGGCTCGCTCTTCGCTGAGGCCAAGATCCTCAGAAAGTTGTTGTGGCGTCGCAAACCCTCGGCGCCGAATTACCGCTTCAAGTTCCTCAAGGCGATCCCGCTCCGGCAAACGTTCCCGCGAAGCGAGGAAAGAATCCCACATGACGTTTTGATGCTCGCCCGATCGTTGTAGAGCTAAATCGAGCAGATTCCGTCTTACCTGCTGGTGAGGCGCCGCTACAGCCCGACCAAGCATCCAAGCTAAGAGCACGTCGGTGCGCCCGTGCAAGGTAGAGCGCTCTCCCAAGTGCTGGCCGAACTCCTGGATGAGACTACGTCGAATCTCTGCGTTGTGGTCTGCTGGATCCTTCTGGTCTGCCCAGCCAGGATCAACCATCAGGTTATGCCTCGACTCGACTCGTTGTTCGAGAGGGCGAGGGCGCTTCCACGCAGAGCTGCTTTCGAGCTGAGCGTTACTCACCGTAAATCGCTCCTAAGAACTCTTCACAACGCATGTGCACCTTTTCGGCGAAGCGGCGCCACTGAAACTCGGTATCAATTGCATCACCTTCTACAGACGTACGAAGTGAAGCGGATGCAAGCACCTCCGGATATTTCGAAGGATCATTCCAGGGAAGGTCATCTCGTTCTGCCGCCTGCTCGGCCGAATGAAGACGAAGCATGAGGTGCGAGTCTTCGCCAGCAGATTCGTACCGCCACTCCGTTGGACGGGGCTCGCCCTCGAGTACGGCGGCGATGCTGGCATCAGAGGGACCAAGACGTTCATAAGTTCGTCCGATCGGGTCATCAACCGACGTAAGGTCGATTATCAGATCGGTACTCGCGCCTGCGAATTGTGGTTGGTCGAGGCCGTAGAAAGAGAGTGCGGCATGAAATGCGTTCTCCGTTCGACCGAAAAAGGCTGCGAGCCCTGAGGGGCTTTGAGGCCCCGCACCGGAGAAAATGGAGTCGTTGTCCAAAGTGAAAAGGTGGCCATCACCGAAAAGTTTCAGTTGGTCATCCGTGACATCCGCGACGTCGAACTCAGTGGCCTCTTCCATGCGCTTCGAGAGATCAACTCGACGCTCAAAAAAGGCGGGCTGAGGACCAAGGCTAAGAAAGCCGGTCAGACCAGTGATTTGCGTAACAGCCATAGCAAGACCATATCTAAGCCTTGATGATTAGTAGAGGTGTTTCGCTTTGAAGACCCGACGATGGGGCCATCTCCCCCTATTTTCCGGTCATGACAATGCGCCAGGACCGTGTGGCGCCTACGAAGCCTGGCCGGACTGCCTCAGCAGGACCGAGGTCGTCTGCTCGAGGACCCGGCGCCAGGTCGACATTTCCTCGGGCTCCTCGTCTATCGCTTTCTCGACCACGCGGCGGACGCGGCGCTCGGAGATTTCGAGGCCGTGTCGCTCGGCGATCTCGTGGAATTTGTCGTAATCGCGGGCGAGGGCGGCGGTCACGGTTTCGAAGCCGTGCTTGGCGATCTGCAGGCGCCTCGAGTAATCCATGATCGGCGTCCCGAACATCAGCTCGTCGGTCGGCTCGGGCTCGAGCAGGACGATGTCAACGCCGGGGTATTTCTCCTGCCACTGCTCGACCGCCTGGTGGAGGCGCTGGTGGGCGATCAGGCGGAAGGTCTGGTTGGCGATCGCCGGCAGCCCCATGTCGGAGACGCGGCGGACGCGGCGCCCGGTGACGGTCGGGATCGTGTTCTCGAAGTCGTTGACGTAGGGGACGAGCGGGTTGACGACGACGATGAACTTCGCGCCCTTCTCGACCGCGATGTCGACGTTGGTGGTGGAGCGGATGCCGCCGTCGACGAACTGGCGCCCCTTCAGGTCGACCGGCTTGTAGACGATCGGCACGCAGGTCGAGCACTCGACCGCTTTGGAGATCGGCACGTCGGTCCAGCCCTCCTCGCCGAAGACGATCCGCTCGCAGGTGTCGAGGTCCGTCGCGGCCAGGTAGAGCTCGTTCTCGAGCAGGCGGAAGTCGTTGACGCGGCCGTCGTCGCTGAGCGCTTCTTCGACGTAATCGGAGAGGCCGCGGCCGGAGTAGAGGCCGGCCGGCAGCGCCTCCGCCAGGCCGACGCCGATGTCGATCATCGAAAGCTCGCCGATCCGGGTCAGCTGCCGCAGCAACTGCGCCGTGCGCAGCGGCAGCGCCGCCGCCTTGCTGAGAAAGCCGAGGTAATTGGGCTTGAGGACCCGGCTGAGGTCGAGATCCTCGAGGTCCGAGGGGATGCGGGAGTTGATCACCTGCATCATCTCCTCGGGCGTGACCCCGTTGGCGAGCATCGCGGCGACGAAGGAGCCGGCGCTGGTGCCGACGTAGACGTCGAAGTTGTTGACCGTGCTGTTCACCGCCAGCAGGTCGAGCGCGCGCAGCGCCCCGATCTCGTAGACGCCGCCGGTAAAGCCGCCGCCACCGAGGACGAGCGCGGTCTTCGACGGCTTCTTACGGCCGCCTTTCCGCTTGCGCGGCTTGGACTCGATGTCTACGACTTCACCCATACGTGCAGTATTCCAGGGCTGGAGGTCATCCTCGACCGCTACCTTCCGCATCTCAGGTGTTGAGAAACCCGGTGAAACGCATATTTCTCCTCCTTTTGGTCGCCTCCGCAGGCGTTTTCCTGTTTCTGGCGGGGGTGGCCCAAGCGAGCGCCAGCTGCGACCAGATGCGCGCCTGGCTGCGCCAGGGAGGCGGGAGCGCCAGCGGCCTCCTGGTCGTGGACGCGGAAACCGGGCAGACCGTATGCGCCGCGGCGCCGGGTCGGCAGCGGCTCCTGGCCTCGAACATGAAGCTGTTCACGACCGCGACGGCGCTCTCGCAACTGGGACCGGACACCCGCATCCCGACCAAGGTCTTCCGCGACGGCAAGATCGACGCCAACGGGGTTCTGCACGGCAGCCTCTACCTCCAGGGCGGCGGCGACCCCGCTCTGGGAACGCCAGGTTTCTATGACAGCTACCTGGCCGGGCTGGGGACGAATCTGTTCGCCCTGACCCCGCAGATCAAGGCCGCGGGGATCGAGTCGGTGACCGGCCGCCTCTACGCCGATGACACGGTCTTCGACCGGCTGCGCGGGGTCGCCGACTCCGGCTACGCGACCAGCAGCTACATCGGCCCGCTCTCCGGCCTCGCCTTCAACTCCGGCTTCCGCGGCTCCACCAGCTCCAGCGGCTTCGCCTCCGATCCGGCGAAACTGGCCGCCTCGAAGCTGGCGCGCTCCCTGCGCGCGGCGGGCATCGACGTCCCCACCGAGGTGGCGCTGCGACCGACGCCGGCCTCCGGCGAACGGGTGGCGATGGTCCGCTCCCCCACCCTCAACCGCATCGTCGACACCACCGACGTCTGGTCTGACAACTTCTTCGCCGAGATGCTGATCAAGCTCTTAGGTGCACGGCTCGGAGGTGCGGGCACCACGGCTGCGGGAGCAGCCGTGGTTGAGTCTTTTGCCAGCTCCCACGGCTCCGGCGTCCACGCCGTCGACGGCTCCGGCCTCACCCGCTCCAACCGCGCCAGCCCCCGCCAGGTGGTGAGCCTGCTGCTGGCGATGCGGCAGGACCCGGCCGGCGACGACTTCATCCAGGACCTGGCGCTGGCCGGCCAGGAGGGCACCGTCGACGACCGCATGCACGGCACCGCCGCCTACGGGCGCTGCCGCACCAAGACCGGGACGATCACCGGCGTCAGCAACCTCTCCGGCTACTGCTTCAACCGCAGCGGCCGGATCATGGCCTTCTCGATCCTGATGAACGGCGTCGGCAGCCTCAGCCTCGCCCACCTCGATCAGGACCGGATCGCCGGCGCCGTCGCCGGCTACTAGGCGCCGCCGACCAACTTCCGCAGCCCCGCCTCGTCGAGGATCTCGGTTTCGTATTTCTCGGCTTTCGCGAGCTTCGAACCGGGGTTGTCGCCGGCGACGACGTAGTCGGTTTTCTTCGAGACCGAGTTGGTGACCTTGCCACCGGCGGCCTTGACCAGGGCCGCGGCCTCCTCACGAGTCAGCTCCGGCAGGGTGCCGGTGAGGACGACGGTTTTTCCTTCCAGCGGGCCGCCCTGCTGGCGCCGTTCGGAGGGATCCGCCTCCAGCCGCAGGCTCTTTTCCCGCAGCTTCTCGACCAGCGCCCAGGTCGCCTCGTCGGTCAGCGACTCGTTGATCTGCACTGCCATGATCGGACCCACTCCCTCGACCTCCTCGATCGCCTCGGGGTCGGCCTCGTGCAAGGCGTCGATCGAGCCGAAGTGGTCGGCGAGGGCCTCCGCCGTGACGAAGCCGACGCCGGGCAGGCCGAGCGCGTAGAGGACCCGTTTGAAGGGGCGCCGCCGGGAGCCGTCGATCGCGGCCAGCAGGTTTCGCGCCGAGGTCTCGCCGAAGCGGTCGAGGGAGACCAGCTGCTCCTCGGTCATGTCGTAGATGTCGGCGACGTCGGCGATCAGCCCCTCTCCGAGGAACCGCGACGCCTGCTTTTCGCCGAACCCGTCGATGTCCATCGCGCCCTTGCTGACGAAGTGTTTGACGTGCTGGAAGGACTGCCCGGGGCAGCCGCGGCGGTTGGGGCAGATCGTGAAGACCGAATCCTCCGGTTTCACCGTTTCGGTGCCGCAGGCCGGGCACTTCTTCGGCGGCTTCGGTTTCCGCGTCCCCTTCGGCCGCCGCTGAGTCATCGGCGAGACCACCTGCGGGATCACGTCGCCCGCCCGCATCACCACCACCTCGTCGCCCTCGCGCACGTCCTTGCGCGCCAGGTCCTCCTCGTTGTGGAGCGTGGCGGTGGTGACGGTGACGCCGCCGACGTGGACCGGCTCCAGCATCGCGAACGGAACGAGATGGCCGGTGCGGCCGACGTTCCAGACGACCCGGTTCAGCTTCGTCGTCGCCGTCGTCGGCGGGAACTTCCAGGCGATCGCCCAGCGCGGCTCGCGCCCGACGACTCCCAACTCGCGCCAGAGCGCCTTCTCGTCGACCTTGACGACGACCCCGTCGATCTCGTAGTCGAGCTCGTCGCGCCGCTCCTCCCACCAGTGGCAGCGCTTGACGACCCCCTCCACCCCCTTGTGGTGATCGGTGTCGGGGTTGACCTTGAAGCCACGCTCGCGCAGCCATTCGACCTCGTCCATGTGGGTCGGCAGGTCGAGCCCCCGCACGGCGCCGATCCCGTAGAACCAGGTCGAGAGCGGCCGTTCCGCCGCCAGCTTCGGATCGAGCTGGCGGATCGAGCCGGCGGCCGAGTTGCGCGGGTTGGCGAAGGTCGGTTCGCCGGCCTCGGCGCGGCGCTCGTTCAGCGCTTTGAAGGCGGCGATCGGCAGGTAGGCCTCGCCGCGGACTTCGATCAGCTCAGGAGCGTCCTTGATCTTCAGCGGCACGGAACCGATCGTGCGCAGGTTCTGGGTGACGTCCTCGCCGATCCGCCCGTCGCCGCGGGTGGCGCCGCGAACCAGCACCCCGTCCTCGTAGGTGAGGGTGACGGCGAGGCCGTCGATCTTCGGCTCGGTCGTGTAGCTGAATTCCGAGGCGGTGATGTCGAGGCGCTTGAGGTAGTTGGCGAGCCGGTTCTCCCAGGCCCGCAGCTCCTCCTCGTTGCGGGCGTTGCCGAGCGAGAGCATCGCCTCCAGGTGCTCGACCGGCTCGAAGCGGTCGAGCGGCGCGGCGCCGACCCGCTGGGTCGGCGAGTCCGGCGACTGCAGCTCCGGGTATTCCTTCTCGAGCACCCGCAGCTCGTCGAGCAGGGCGTCGTACTCGTCGTCTCCGATCTGCGGGTCGTCGAGGACGTAATAGAGGTGGTTGTGGTGGGCGAGGAGCTCGCGCAGCTCCTCGGCGCGTTGCTCGGGGGCGGAGCTCACGCGGTCGCGGCGCTGGCCAGCATCTCCTCGAACCCCCAGCTGCGCAGGCGCTCGAGGCCGCCGTGGTCGGTGAGGTCGAAGTGGATCGGGGTGACGGCGATGCGACCGTTGGCGACCGCGTTGAGGTCGGTCCCCTCGATCTCCTCGTATCCGGGCTGCCAGCCGTAGATCTCGTAGTGACGCCGGCCGTCCTTCTCCTCGACCAGCTTCAGCTCGTCGTTGTAGATCCGTTTGCCGAGCTTCGTCACCTCGATCCC
>Ga0190273_10000791_pt1 | contig 11462 bp, 6 predicted proteins | sample Popmic504IS_FD_134513 | JGI IMG/M metagenome (GOLD analysis project Ga0190273, IMG submission 134513) | Populus adjacent soil microbial communities from riparian zone of Shoshone River, Wyoming, USA - 504 IS | ecosystem: Environmental > Terrestrial > Soil > Riparian zone > Trees stand | place...
GCGGCTTTCAGGCTGGCCGACAGCCACTGCAGATAGTCCCGGGTCTGCGCGATCGCCGAGGTGTCCTGCACCACCGGGCCGTGGCCCGGCACCAGCCGCCGGAAATCCAGGCGCTCGATCTCGGCCAGCGTGCCCAGCCAGCGCGCGATGTCGGCATCCGGTGTCGTCGGCGCGCGCTGGTAGAACACCAGGTCGCCGGTGAACAGCGTCCGCGTCTGCAGATCGAACACCATCAGGTCGGCGCCGGTATGACCGGCGGCCGCAATCAGCTTGAGCCGGCGGCCTGCAACCGTGACTTCCCCGGCGCGCGCCGGCACGGTCGGCGGCTGCGACTGCGTGCCCGACATCCAGCCGCCCACCAGGCGATACAGGTTGTCGGCCAGCGCACCACCCTGAGCCTGGATCGCGGCGATGGTCGCCGGCAGCGCGGCGATCGGCACGCCGGCGTAGGCCTGGTTGCCGAGATCGTGATCGGGATGCTGATGGCTGATATAGATCTGCGTCACCGACAAGCGCGTGACGCGCGCGATCGCGGCGCGCTGCTGCTCGCCGTAGGCACGCGAAGGCCCGGTGTCGATGACGATGACGCCGTCGCCGCCGACGATGAAGCCGGTGTTGGCGATATTGCCGCCGTTGTCGCGCGTGAAATGCTGGTTCAGGCCGACGAAAACCTGCACGCCGTCGGCAACGGCCTGCGGCTTCAGCGCGTAGTCGCCGGCCGCCGCGCTGCCGGCCAGCAGCGCGCTGGCAGCCAACAGCAGGCGCTTCACCGGCGCACCTGTGCGCTGTACCGGTTGCCCTGGATGTCGTTCATCAGCAGCCGAACCTCGCCGGTGCTGTGCAGGTCGACGCTGATCACCGGGTTCTCGGCGACCGGCTCGAAAGTCTGCAGCGTCGCCAGCAAAGCGCCGTCGGCATCGCGCATCTCGACGCGGTCGAGATGGAACACCGGGATGCCGGCGGCCAGCCCGGTGTCCATCGGATGGATCACGCGGAAGCGCAGGCGTTGGATGCCGGCCCCGGCCTGCGGCCAAAGCCGCGCCGAGATCTCGCCCAGCCTGTCCTGCCACAGGCCCTGGCTGCTGCCGACGCTGGCGGCAGTGCAGCCGCCGCCGCTGGCGCGCAACCACGCACCGCCAACATGCCAGACGCCATCGCGCGTGCGCATCGCTGCGCGCACCGGCGTCGACTGCTCGACCTTGAAGCGAAAGCCGATGTCGGGCTCGGCATGCACCGGCCAGTACTGCAGGATTTTCGGCAGCGGATTCAGATCGGCGAACACCAGCACCTCGACGACACCGGCTAGCCCGGCGGCAGTGACCATGACCGGTACCTGCAGCGCATCTTCGGCGGCGGCCGGCATGCTCAGCTGCACGCGCGGATCGAAAATCACCTTGGCGCCGTCGCCGAGAAAACGCTGCTGCATGTAGCGCCAGCTCGGCGAATCCAGCGGGTCCTGCGGCGCTTGCGCCGCGAGCGCGCCCGGCGCGCACAGCAGGCCGGCGACCAGCAGCAGCGCCCGGCGCGGCGGCATTACGACGACGCCGTCGTCATTTCATTTCCGGCGCGGCGTAGTCGATGCCGTAGCGCGAAAAAATCTGTTGCAGCTCGCCGCTGCGCTGCAGCTGCGACAGCGCGTCGAGCAGCGCCGCCTTCAGCTTCGGATTGCCGGCCTTGATCGCGATGCCGACATCCCAGGCGGTACGGAACAGGCCCTGGATTTCGGTGGTGCGGCTTTCGATCACCGGCCCGCCGATCTGCTTGAGCAAGCCCTGCAGTTCGCCGCGCGGCGCCATCACCGAATCGACTTCGTCGGCGGCGAAAGCCTGCACCGCCGCCAGCGTCGTCGGCAGGCGCACGGCGCTGGTCAGCAGGCGGCCGCCGTAGGCGCCGCTCATGTAGTAGTCGCTGATCGAACCAAGCTCGACCGCGACGCGGGTGCCGGCCAGCGCCAGCGGCGTCGCCAGATTGCGGTAGCGGCCGGGGCGATAGGCGATGCTGACGGCTTCGTGGAAATACGCCCCGATCAGTTCGGCCTGCTGCTGGCGCTGGACGTACTGCGGATCCATGCCGACGTGCAGCATCAGGTCGGCGATGCCGCCGCCGAGGTAATGACCTTTCCAGACGTTGTTGCGCAGATCGTCGTCGGTGTCGTCGCCGGCCACGATCGGCCGCAGCCTCAGCGTCAGGCCGAGCCGGCCCGCGAGTGCGGCGGCGAGGTCGACATCGACGCCGGTGTAGCGCCCCTGGTCCTGGTACGAGTACGGCGGAAAATCGCGATACACCGCGATCTCGATGCCGCCGCGTTCGCGCGCCTGCTCCAGCCGGTCGGGCACCGCTTCGTCCGCTTCATCCGCGGCGCAGGCCGGCGCCGCAAAGCCGATGATCGCCAGTGCCGTGCAGGCCGCCGCGAATAGGCGCTTCATCGTGCCACTCAATCCTGATGCACGCTGTCGAGATAAGTGCGGATCGACCAGATCGCTTCCTCGCTGAAAATGTCGCCGAAGGGCGGCATGTAGGTGACGCCGTTGCGCACCGAGCCGTTGCGCACGCGCATCTGAAAGAACTCGTCGCCGTCGTCGCCGGTCGGCAGGTTGCGCAGATCCGGCGCGATACCGCCGGAGACCGCGCCGAGGCCGTGGCAACGCGCGCAGTTCTGGCCATACGCGGCCGAGCCGATGTTGATCGCTTTCTGGTTGCCGCGATACGGATTCACCGTCAGCGGGCCCTGCAGCTTGGGCAAGCCGGCGGTGTCGACCGCCTGCGGTGTGACGTTGCCGTGCGCCTGTGCGGCTGCGGCGATGATGGAGGCGGACAATGCAGCGAGTACCGAAAAAAGTTTGAGGTTCATGACGGTTCCGGTAGTGAATCGAATAAACAAGAGAAGCAAGCCTGTAGGAGCGGCCCTTGGCCGCGATGCAAGCGCCACCGGCGCCATCGCGGCCAAGGGCCGCTCCTACAATCGCGGAATCAAGAATTAGTTCGCGGCGACACCACTGGCCTTGGAACGATGCAGCTTGAACACCCACAGCATGCCGCCCTGGGTGATGTCCTTGACCTTCTTGGCGACTTCGCCGCCCCACAGCGGCACCGCGCCGCCCCAGCCCGAAGCGACCGCGACGTACTGCTCGCCGTCCTGCTCCCAGGTGATCGGCTGGCCGACGACGCCGGAACCGGTCTGGAATTTCCACAGCTCAGCACCGGTCTTGGCGTCGAAGGCCTTCAAAAAACCTTCGGGCGTACCGGTGAACACCAGGTTGCCGGCGGTGGTCATCACGCCACCCCACAGAGGGGCATCGTTCTTGTATTCCCAGACGATCTTGCCGGTAGCCGGATCCATCGCCCGCAGTACGCCGATATGGTCTTCGTACAGCGGACGGATGGTGAAGCCTGCGCCGAGGAAAGCCGCGCCCTTCTTGTAGGTGATCGGCTCGTTCCAGATGTCCATGCCCCACTCGTTGGCCGGCACGTAGAACAGGCCCGTATCCTTGCTGTATGCCATCGGCATCCAGTTCTTTGCACCCAGAAACGCCGGCGCGGAGAACACCGAACTGCCCTTGTCTTCCTTGCCCGGGTCGCCGGGACGATTCGCAGTCTCGATCGGACGGCCGGTCTTCAGATCGATGCCGCTGGCCCAGGTGATCTTGGACACGAACGGCGAGGCGCCGAGCAGCTTGCCGTTCGTGCGATCCAGTACGTAGAAGAAGCCGTTGCGATCGGCCTTGGCCGCGGCCTTCACGGTCTTGCCGTTCTTGCTGTAGTCGAACGGGATCAGTTCGTTGACGCCGTCGAAATCCCAGGAATCGTGCGGCGTGGTCTGATAGCTCCACGCGATCTTGCCGGTGTCGGCCTTCAGAGCCAGCGTCGACGACGAATACAGGTTGTCGCCCGGGCGCGTATGCGAATTCCACGGCGACGGATTGCCGGTGCCGCAATAGATCAGATCGACATCGGCGCCGTAGGTGCAGCCCAGCCAGGTGGCGGCACCGCCGGACTTCCACTGGTCGCCCTGCCAACTCGCGTTGAGCTTGCCGGTGATGCCGTTGTCCTTGCCGTTGAGCGTGCCCATGTGGCCTTCGACTGTCGGACGCGTCCAGACGATCTTGCCGGTCTTGGCGTCGCGCGCGTCGACACGGCCGACCACGCCGAACTCGCCGCCGGAGACGCCGGTGACGATCATGTTCTTGACGATCAGCGGCGCTGCAGTATTGGAGTAGCCGGCCTTGTAGTCGTCGAGCTTTTCATTCCAGACGACCTTGCCGGTCTCCTGGTTCAGCGCGACCAGATGCGCGTCCAGCGTGCTGAAGATCACCAGATCGTCGAACAGTGCCGCGCCGCGATTGACCACGTCGCAGCAGGGCATGATGCCGTCGGGCAGCCGATGCTCGTAGGCCCACAGCTTGCGGCCGGTGTTCACGTCCAGCGCCCAGATGCGCGAGTACGAGCCGGTGATGAACATCTTGCCGTTGTAGACCAGCGGCTGGCTTTCCTGGCCGCGCTGTTTTTCGTCTCCGAACGAGAACGTCCAGGCCGGCACCAGATCGACGATGGTATCGGTGTTGATCTTTGCGAGCGTGCTGTAGCGCTGGCCGCCCTGCCCCATGCCGACGGTCAGCACGTCGGCCGGCGTGTTCTGGTCGTTGGCGATCATCTCGGCAGTGACGCCGGCGGCGAGCGCGGGCAGCGATACCGACGACATCAATGCAACCAGGCTCCCGATCAATGCTGCTCGGCCGCGCGACTGCTCACCGCGACCACGTGGAATGATTTCCATCTGTTGTCTTCTCCAATGTTGTTTTCGTGTTCAGCCCCTGCGGCTGCACCGGCGCGCCGTAAAGCACGAACGATGCCACGCCAGCGCCGCCTGCAAACTCGGTTGCGCCCTGCGCCACTGCACTGCAGCGCGCTGTTTTGATGATGGTTTCCTCTGTGCCCACGGCAAGAGCATCGTCCGCCGGCCGGGAGGTAATCCGGATGCCGGCGCGCCGGTGTCACGCGGCGATGACGGCTGTACCGTTACCGATACGCGCGGGCGAGATACGCGCAATCCCGTTCCGTATTGCGGGCAAAAAAAACCGGGCATTGCGCCCGGCTTTCTGAGTGCACGGAGAACTTCAGAACGACAGGAACGCCCCGACGTTGAAATTGTTGCTGCGATTCCTGCCGCCGTCGTGAGCTTCGGTGGTGACGTCGCTGAACTCGGTCAGCAGCGTCAGATTCTTGGTCAGCGAGTGATAGATGCCGGCGGTGATCTTGCTGTTCTGTTCGAGCAGGTTCGGCGTCGCGGCGCGATCCGCGGCGCCGGCGAAGTCCAGATTGCTGACGCCGTAGTTCAGGCCGAGCTTGGTCGCGCCCAGCGTGTAGGTGCCCTGCAGCAGATAGCCGTCGGAATCGCGCTTGTCACCGAAGCCGTCGTCGCTGAGCACGAACAGCGCGGTGGTGCCGATGCCGCTGCCGCTGTAATAGCTGGCCAGCAGGTCCACCGCTCCGAACCGGGCCTTGGCCGCAACGTCGAAGCCGGTACCGGTGTAGTCCTGGCCGCTGGGCAGATGCTGGGTCTGGCTGATGAAGCTCGACGACAGGTAGAAATCCCCGACCTTGTAAGCCAGCTTGCCGTGGAAGCCCGGCGCACCTTCGGCCGTGGCGCCGGTCTGCAGCAGCGGTTCGATCGGGTCGAAGATGCCCAGCGTCAGTGTCAGCCCGCCGAGCACGCTCGGCGTGGTGTAGTTCATCTGCGCCAGCGTGTCGGTGTACAGATAACCGAAGCCGATCGAGCCCAGCGATGTGTTCGCCGGTGCGCCGCTGGACATCGCGCCGCCGACACCGACGCCCGGCAGCGTCATGTCGTTGATGATCGCGTCGAAGCCGAACAGGCCGAAGTTGCGGCCCAGCGAAAACGTGCCGATGGTCTTGTTGCCGAAGGTCATGAACACCTGGCGCACGTCCAGCCCGGTGGTGCCGAGCGCGACATTGCTGGCGCCGCTCTGCAGGTTGGGGCTGCCGCCGTCGTTGGTGCTGATGCCGGGATAAAAGCCGAAGGTCGCGGTGATGTCGTAGCCGTTCTGCTCGGTGGCGACGCCGAACACCAGCGCCGCCGGCAACAGGCCGTTGCTGACCGATGACAGGTTCTTTTCGCCGCCGCCGTCGACCGCGCAGGCGCTGCCGACGGTGACGATCGCGTCCGCATGGCTTTCGCAGCTGGAGTGGATGTAATGGACATTGACGTTGCCGTTGACGGTGAACTTCCACTCGCCGGCCTGCACTTCGAGCGCCTGCGCGCCGGTGCAAGACAGCAGAGCCGCGACACCGGCCGCGCAAGCCTGACGCTGATACGAATGCTTCATTTCTTGTTGCCCCTGTAGATTTGTTATCGGATGCCGCAGCGCTCTCTTCGGCGAGATGACGACCGCTACTGTTGGTCTGTTTTGCGGTGACGGGCCCCGCTCGCACGCGCTTCGGCGGCGCGCCGTTGAGCAAGCGACATGCCATCTTGCGAATAGCGGTTTTTGCGGCGTTTTCGCGTTATCGGCGTCGACACGTCAGGCGGATGTGCCGTTGCCGTGACGACCTGCTGCTGCGAATCCGCGACAGGGGTGACAGCGCCTCAGGGCCCTCGATACGCCACTGCGTGGCTGCTCGGACGAACGGGCGCTTCGAAGATCCTCAAATCGCGTCGTCCCGGGTAGCCCGCGCCGCGGGTGTATCGAGGGACGCAGGCAAGCCCGCTGTCACGGCGCTGACACAGCTCCTGAACCCCATCCGGCGCTCCGCCGCCATTAGCCGAAAGCAGGCGTTGACGGGCGCCGGGCCGCGGACTAGGTTCAACGCGGGCTCCTGTCGAAGACGATGGGCGGCCCGGGCCTGCGACGGCCATGACGGATGAGAGAAATAACGAAAGCCGCGCCCGCGTTGGCGCCGGCAATATCACGAGAGGTGCAGCATGGGCGATACCGCGATGGTCCAGCACGCGCGCGGCGTTCTGGGCCTGGTCAACGGCCTGGGTACGCCGCCGCGGGCGGTGATGGAGCAATCGGTCAAGAGTTCCTGGCAGCGTTGCGTCAACGAATACCGGCTCGATCCGGCGCGCTCGCAGAGCACGCACGTCGTCGACAGCAGCAACCTGAAACAGCTGCAGGGCCAGCACGACGAGCTGGTGGATATCGCGCGCGCCGAGATGGACACGCTCTACGACCAGATCAGCGGCTCGGGTTACGCGCTGCTGCTGACCGACGTCAACGGCATCATCCTGACCGAGAAGATCGATCCGACGCTGACGACGATGTTCCGCAGCGCCGGCCTGATCGTCGGCGCCAACTGGAGCGAGCAGACCGAGGGCACCAACGGCATCGGCACCTGCATCGCCGAAGGCCGCTCGATCACGATCCACCGCGCCGATCATTTCCGCGCGCGCCACATCGGCCTGTCGTGCTCGGGCTCGCCGATCCGCGATCCCAACGGCGCGATGGTCGCCGTGCTGGACGCATCCGTGGTCGGCTCGCACGACACTCGCGCCAGCCAGATGCATACGATGGCGCTGGTCAATACCTCGGCGCGGCTGATCGAGAAATGCCTGTTCCTGCGGCGCTGCCAGCCGTATCGCATCCTGCGTTTCCACAGCCGGCCCGAGTTCGTCAACCTGCTGCATGACGCCGCGCTGGCGCTGGCCGACGACGGCACCATCGTCGCCGCCGACGACATGGCGGTGGCGCTGCTGCAGGTGCAGGGCCGCGGCGCGCTGGTCGGCAGCCAGGTCAGCGATCTGTTCGACGTCGGCGAAGCCGAGCTCGCGCAACTGGCGAGCACGCGCCAGGCGCTGTTCCCGGTACGCGACGTGCGGCTCGGCCGGCGTTTTTTCATCAGCATGGTGCCGGCGCAGCGCTCGGCACAGCTGATCGAGGTGCGGCGCACGCGCCGCAGCAGCGACGGCGAGATGGTCCACATCACGCCGTCGCCGCGGCCGCCTTCGATGAGCCTGGCAGACCTGGCCGGCGACGATCCCGGCATGCTGCGCAATGTCCGCGCTGCCAGCCGCGTCGTCGACAACCAGGTGCCGATGCTGATCCAGGGCCCGACCGGCTCCGGCAAGGAGGCCTTCGCAAAGGCCGTGCATCTGGCGAGCTCGCGCGCGGCGCGGGCTTTCGTCGCGGTGAACTGCGGCGCAATCCCGGAGACGCTGATCGAATCCGAACTGTTCGGCTACCGGCCGGGCGCGTTCACCGGCGCACGCAAGGAAGGCTCGCGCGGCTATATCCTGCAATCCAGCGGCGGCACGCTGTTCCTGGACGAGATCGGCGACATGCCGCTGAACCTGCAGACGCGCCTGCTGCGCGTGCTCGAAGAGCAGGAAGTGCTGCCGCTGGGCAGCGATACGCCGATCAAGGTGGAGCTGCGGGTGATCAGCGCCTCGCACCGCAACCTGCGCGAGATGATCGCTGCCGGCAGCTTTCGCGAAGACCTGTACTACCGCCTCAATGGCATGACCCTGGAGCTGCCGGCGCTGCGCGAGCGCGCCGACAGCGAGCGCGTGATCCGCAAGCTGATCGCGGCCGAAGCCGGCCACCCGGTGTCGATCGATGCCGAGGCATTTTCGCGGCTGCTGTCGTATCCCTGGCCGGGGAATATCCGCGAGCTGCGCAACGTGATCCGCACCGCGCTGGCGATCTGCGATGACGCCGTGGTGCGCCTGGTCGATCTGCCGGCGGAACTGCGCTTGCTCAACGCGGCGCTGACGTCGACGTCGGCGAGCGCGCCGCCGGAACGCGTGGCGGCGGCCGTCGCTGCTGCTACAAGCGCGCCCGGCGAGCCATCATCACCCGCCAAGCCCTTGCTGGCCGCGGAGCGCAACGCGATCCTGCAGGCAATGGAACACTGCCGCTGGAACATGACGCTGACCGCGCGCCAGTTGGGAATGAGTCGCAACACTCTGTACCGCAAGCTCAAGCGTCACGACATCGCGGTCGGCGAATCGCGGCGTGACGAAGTGTCACGGTTCTGAGACACCCTCTCCCGTCGCTACGCGACACCCGCTCCCAGGAGAGGGAGCGGCCGTAGCTTTCCCCTCCCCTGGGGGAGGGTGGCCCGTCAGGGCCGGGAGAGGGAGAGGGAGAGGGTCTGCAACTGTTCCAGGATCAAAGGGTTCTCCAGCGTGCTGATGTCCTGCGTAACCGCCTCGCCGCTGCCGATCGAGCGCAGCAGCCGGCGCATGATTTTGCCGGAGCGTGTCTTCGGCAGGCCGTCGACCAGTCGCACTTCGTCGGGCCGCGCGATTGCGCCGAGCTGCTCGGCGACCCAGCCGCAGAGTTCGCGCGACAGTCCGGATGCGATGGCCTGTTCGCGATCACCGCGAACCACGACGAAGGCCAGGATAGCCTCGCCCTTGATGTCGTGCGGACGCCCGACCACGGCGGCCTCGGCTACGCGCGGATGCGCCGCCAGCGCCGATTCCACTTCCATCGTGCCGAGGCGGTGGCCGGACACGTTGAGCACGTCGTCGATGCGGCCGAGGATCCAGATGTCGCCATCCCCGTCGCGCTGCGCGCCGTCGCCGGCGACGTAGACGGTGTCGCCGAAGCGGCCGAAATAAGTCTCGGCGTAGCGCGCGTCGTTGTTCCAGATGGTGCTCAGCATCGACGGCCAGGGCTTGGTCACGACCAGCAATCCGCCGCGCCCGATCTGCGTGACCGGCAGGCCCTGCTCGTCGACGATGTCGACGCAGATGCCCGGCAGCGGCCGCGTGCACGAGCCCGGCTTGGTCGCGATCGCACCCGGCACCGGCGCGATCATGATGGCGCCGGTTTCGGTCTGCCACCAGGTATCGACGATGGCGCAGCGCCCGCCGCCGATGACGCGGTGATACCACATCCAGGCTTCGGGATTGATCGGCTCGCCGACCGTGCCGAGCAGGCGCAGCGAGCTCAGATCGTGGCGCCGCGGCAATTCGTCGCCGAGGCGCATCAGCGCCCGGATCGCCGTCGGCGCGGTGTAGAAAATGCTGACTTGGTGCGCCGCGATCATGCGCCAGAAGCGCTCGCCGTCGGGATAGGTCGGGATGCCTTCGAACATCAGCTGGGTGATGCCGTTGGCCAGCGGCCCGTAGGCGACGTAGGAATGCCCGGTGACCCAGCCGATGTCGGCGGTGCACCAGAACACGTCATCCGGCTTCAGGTCGAACACCCATTGCATCGTCACCGTCGCGCCGAGCAGATAGCCGGCGGTGGAATGCTGCACGCCCTTGGGCTTGCCGGTGGATCCCGAGGTGTAGAGCAGGAACAGCGGATGCTCGGACTCGACCCATTCCGGCTCGCAGTCAGCGCTGTGCAGCGGCACGAAGTCCTGCCACAGGATGTCGCGATGCGGCTGCATTGCGCAGCCGTCCAGACGCCGATACACCAGCACCCGCTCGACGCTGGCGCAGCCCGCACCGAGCGCCTTGTCGACCGCAGCTTTCAGATCCACGCGCTTGCCGCCGCGAGGCGCCGCATCCGCAGTGATCACCAGGCGTGCACCGGCGTCCTCGATGCGGTCCTTCAACGAATCGGCGGAAAAGCCGCCGAATACCGCGGAATGGATCGCGCCGATGCGCGCGCAGGCCTGCATCGCGATCACCGCCTGCGGCCCCATCGGCAGATACAGCACCACGCGATCGCCCTTGCCGATGCCGAGCGCGCGCAGGCCGTTGGCGAGCCTGCAGACCTCGGCGTGGAGTTCGGCGTAGCAGTAGCGCGTGACCTGGCCGTCGTCGGCTTCGAACACGATCGCGGTCTGCTGCGCGCGCGCAGGCAGATGCCGGTCCAGGCAGTTGTACGAGGCATTGATGCGGCCGCCGGCGAACCAGCGGTAGTGCGGCGCGCGGCTGTCGTCCAGCGTCTGCCCGAAAGGCTGCTGCCAGCTCAGCTGCGTGCGCGCCTGGCTTTCCCAAAAACCCAGATGATCGCGCGCTGCATGCGCGTGCATCGCCTCCAGCCGCGCCGCGTCGATGCCGGCGGCGGCAGCGAACGCAGCCGGTGGCGCGAAGCTGCGCGTCTCGTGCATCACCGACTGGATGTTCTGCTTGCGGCTGTCGAGATGCGCGCAGAGCTGGTTGAAGATCGTCAGTACATGGCCGACGCCGTTGAGACTGAACAGCTTGTTCTGCGCGCGGTAGTAAGCCAGCAGCGGCTCGGTCTCGGCCTGGTAGACATCGATGCGCCGCATCACGGTCGCTTCGCGGTCGTCGCTGCGGCCTTCGGCGATCGCGCGCTCGAGCAGGCGGCGGCGCAGTTCGACGAAGGCGACGTCCAGGTGCAGCACCTTGTCGATCGCCGGCAGGCCGCGGTCGGCCAGCAGCCGGTCGAGGATGTCGGCCTGCGCGGCGTTGCGCGGAAACCCGTCGAGAATGAAACCGCCGGCCATGTCCGGCTCGGCCAGCCGCGCTTCGACGATGCCGATGACGATGCGGTCTTCGACGCGATGGTGCGCCGCTA